>Ga0187860_1000213_pt1 | contig 57697 bp, 54 predicted proteins | sample June2016WEW_10_4_FD_132981 | JGI IMG/M metagenome (GOLD analysis project Ga0187860, IMG submission 132981) | Peatland microbial communities from SPRUCE experiment site at the Marcell Experimental Forest, Minnesota, USA - June2016WEW_10_40 | ecosystem: Environmental > Terrestrial > Soil >...
CTTGAGCAGATCCGCCGCTGCCATCCGCCGCCGTTCCAGTCCCTCAAAGTCCCGCCGCACCCCTGCTGCATTACCCATGGCAGCAGGCTACCATATGTATCTATATTATGCAAGAGTCAATAGATGCCTTCGCGAAGCCACTCATCAAAGATGAAACGCTGGTCTTCTTCTATGCGCCGCGAACGCCGCTTTGCGATGACGAGCGGCGAGCGATTCTTGGAGTTGCATTCCTCGAAACAAAATCCGAGCTAGTTGAGTATCCGTACGAGGGTGGCAGCCCGAGAGATCGACTTCAGGCAATGGTATGGGAACGGCCCATCCAGCATTCGTTGCGGCCACGACGAAAGAAAGGGACGGGATTCAGCGGAGGATTCGTGATGCCGTACCACGAAGTCCTAAAGCTCGCAGAACGGGACCCAACGGTCGATCCCGCCGAGTTCGTGGCGTTCGTTCCCAACGACGTGCGCATGCAGTTCTCTTACGGCAGCGAGCAGGTCTCCCATGGTGTCGCGGCAGCCGTTTTGACTGCTTCGCGAAATGCGCTGGAAAAAATCGGAACGAAACTTGAAGGGCCATGGACTAACTACATCAGCTGGATTGATGAACGGCTGTCTCGCCTTTGGCGGCTACAAGGCCCCGCCCCAGGACTTGGCGTGACATTGTCCGCGCTTCACAAGGGGTTCAATGGAACATTATTCGCAGTCACACTTTCGGACGTTCTCGGTGAAAATGAAGATCCGTGGCCGATCGTAGACTTGATCTTTTCGGGCGGGCAGAACGCGCCGGCCGGGGCTCCGAAGGTTACTGCAGCCCTTCGCAGGCGGTGGGCTAACGTCAAAAGTGATCCAAAGCGACTCGCGTCACTGAAACTCCTTGCACGCTTCGAACTAACGAATGATCAAGCCTATCGAGCTGTGAACGATACTGAGCATTCGAGCGTGCTGAGCAATCCTTATGTGTTATACGAGGACGATCGCAAAAGTCTCGACGGCGTGTCGTTCGCGACGATCGATCGTGGGGTTTATCCTGGTACCGAGATAGCTGACGCGCATCCGCTACCCGCAGAGTGTGACCGCAGTCTCGATGAACCGGATAATCCGCTCCGGCTACGGGCGGCCTGCGTCCATATTCTTGAGGAAGCCGCTGCGCAGGGTGACACTCTTCTGCCTGCAGACCGCGTAAAGGATGCATGCGGGGAGCTGAATCTTACGCGACCGTTGCCTCTCGACGCCGAGATGCTCGATATTTTCCGGCAGGATTTCAAACCAGCAGTCCATGTCGGTGGCGAAAAGGCGAAGCCGACCGTCCAACTGGAACGATACGTTCAATATCGTGAGCTTATCGAGGAGGCGGTCAAGGACCGCCTCAGATCCAAGCCGAAAAAGGTCGTCATTGAGTGGAGAGCCTCCTTAAATCGCAAATTCGGGAACCCGAGGCCGGACGACGTCGATGAACTGCGTGCGCGTCAAGAGAAAGAGGTCGCCTTAGATCGGCTCGCCGAAAGTCGAATAGCTGCTTTGGTCGGTCCAGCGGGGACGGGCAAAACGACCGTTCTCGAGCTCTTGCTTCAACAGCATGGTGTGGTGGGCGCTCGCGTTCATCTTCTGGCGCCGACTGGGAAAGCCCGTGTCCGTCTCGCTCAGGAAACCAATAGACCTGGAGAGGGCGAGACCATAGCTCAATTTCTGTTGGCCTTAGATCGGTACGACAAGGTGACGGGCCGCTATTTCCCCAATCCTGCAACTGCCAAAACCGAAGCGACTACCTGCATCGTCGATGAATCTTCGATGATGACCGAAGACATGTTAGCGGCCATCGTGGATGCAATACCTGATAGCTGTCGTCTGATCCTGGTCGGAGACCCGTATCAGCTGCCCCCAATCGGTGCGGGGTGTCCGTTCGTGGACATTATTGAGTTCCTGCGGCGAAGCCATGCCGAGGCCATAGGAGAACTAACAGTACCAAGACGGCAGGACAGCACCTCAAAAGACGGCCGTCGAACGGCCCCACTGGAGCGATCGGACGTCCAACTAGCTGCGATCTTTTCTGGACGTGCGCTCCTTCCAGGTGAGGATGAGATCGCTGCTCGAATATTGACTTCTACCGACGACGAATTTGTGAAGTGTCGCCGGTGGGATAAAACGGCCGACCTACCGACCCTCCTGAAAACGCTTTTCAAAGAAGAATTCAGTGCGAATGACGACACTCTGCAAAGCAGGTTTGAAGAATTCCTTGGTGCAGTTCGAAACCAAAAGGGATACCTCAACTTTGAAAATGGTTGTTCCGACGGAGCGTCAGATTGGCAGATCCTATGCGTTACCAAGACTCAGCCCGGTGGCTCCATCCACCTGAACCGCCACATTAAGGAAACATACCGGGGCGAGAGGTTAAAGAAAGCGATCGAGTCAAATCACGTTCCACACTTCCGAGATTGGTTTAGATTCATTAAACCGCGGGGCCCGGAGCAAATTACATACGGCGACAAAGTGATTTGCGTGCGAAATCATTTTCGCAGCCCATGGATGTATGTTCAAAAAAAGAGAGGTCCCGAAGACGAATATATAGCCAACGGCGAAATAGGTATGGTGGTCGGGCAGTGTGCCTACGGTAAAAGCAACCCTCGCTTTACACACGTAGAGTTCTCCGGCCGACCGGATCGGTCGTTTAGTTTTGGCGCTGGTGCTTTCCGCGAAGAAGGACAGCCACATCTCGAACTGGCCTACGCGATCACGGTCCACAAAGCACAGGGTAGCGACTTTGATACCGTAATTCTGCTGCTTCCACAACACAGTAGATTGTTGTCTCGGGAGATGATCTACACAGCGCTAACGCGACAGAAGCGCCGAATCTGGATCTTACATCAGGGCCCGCTTGACACGATACTAGCTTATCGTCACTACTCGTTTTCGGATATTGCCGCACGCCTTACCAACCTCCTGCGCGAGCATCGGCTACAGCAAGTCCCGAACCCGGTCGGCCTACCGCCCGGTCTTCTGCCATTAAGCAGAGGCTTTCTTGAAGAACGCCTCGTCCATAGGACAATTCGAGGTGAGATGGTTAGCTCCAAATCGGAACTCGCGATTGCCAATATTCTCTACTCGCTGGAACGCGAAGGGCGGCTGGCATACGTCGTGGAACCTCCACTGCCTTTTGCTGATAACGCAAAAGGCCGTTGGGCAGATTTTCAGATCAGATGTCGCGGTGACACTTGGTTTTGGGAGCACTGCGGAATGATGGATGACGAGAGCTATCGCCGGCGTTGGACGAGAAAAGAAAGGCTATACCGGGAGAACGGTTTCACACGCTACACCGACGAGAATCCGTCCGGACGCCTGATAGTCACCGAAGACGGATCGGGCGAGGGTCTGGACTCGCAGGCTATTGCACTTCTCGCTCGCAAGCTCTTCAGCTCGGCGGATTAGTGCGAAACGTTCTCGCAGCGCTCCGTGTCAAGACGGCGCATCTCCTCGGCCGCGAGCGCCGACATGGCGGCGAATGCCCTCGAGAACGCCTTGGCGATGGGTGATAGCTGACGCTGTAGTCGGTTGGGAAGGCCATGCCAGGCGGGAACGGAACCAGCGGCTGAGCCGGTCGACCCTTTATTTTTCTTTCTCGCTAGCTTTTTCCGGCGCTTTCCTGTCGCGACGCGCTCTGAACTTGCCATCCACTGCGTCTCAAATAGCGTAGATGAATCAACAGATAATCGGCGACTTGGGCTCAACTTGGGCCGTCCCTAATGGAGTTGATACGAAAGCTTGAGGCGAAGCGTAGGCGTCGGCAGGCGGTACCGGAATTGTAGTCAGGCGGGACGAGCATCATCATTCTCTTTCCCTTCGGGGTCGACCACGCTGCGGACGGCTTCGGTCGAGCCGTCGGAAAAGCTTTTCCCTGCTACTCACGCCCTGTGGTCGGATGCCGGCATTGGGTGTAGAAAAGCGTTGAGTCGCTTGTTGGCGGGGGGCCTCGATGCGCTGCTCAAACTGTGGGTCCGAGAATCCAGTCGGAAAGAAGTACTGCTCTGAATGCGGTGTTGGACTTCTCATGCGCTGCCCACGGTGCAATGCAGAGCACGCACCCGCCGCGAAGTTCTGTGGCGAATGCGGTGCTCCTTGCGACTCGTCAATCGGCACTCCAGTTTCCGCGATCCCACCGCTTCAATCGCCGGAAGTGGCCGGCGAGCGGCGCCATTTGACGGTGCTGTTCTGCGACCTGGTCGGCTCGACCTCGATTGCCGCGCGGCTCGACCCCGAGCAATGGCGCGAGACCCTCGCCGGATTCCATCGCGCCGCCACCGAAGCGATCACGCGCTTCGATGGCCACGTCGCAAAGTACCTCGGCGACGGCGTGATGGCTTACTTCGGCTGGCCCGCCGCCCACGACAACGATGCAGAGCGTGCCGCCCGCGCGGGACTCGCGCTGCTCGACGCGATTGCCAAGCTCAACGAGCAGCCTGGCCATGCGAAATTATCTGCTCGAGTCGGCATCGATTCGGGTCTGGTGGTGATCGGCCAAGGCGCGGGCAGCGCGGCCGAGGTCTTCGGCGAGGTGCCGAATATCGCATCGCGGGTGCAGGAAACCGCCGCACCGGGCACCGTCGCGATCACCGGCGCGACGCAGCGGCTGGTCGCCGGCCTGTTCGTCGTCGAGGATTGCGGCGCGCAGGAACTCAAGGGCATCGAACAGCCGCTCCAGCTCTATCGCGTGGTGCGGCCGAGCGGGATGGGCGGGCGCTTTCGGGCGATGGCCGCGACGCGCGGGATGACTCCGTTCGTCGGGCGCGAGGACGAATTGCGTTCGCTGCTGCACCGCTGGGATCGCGTCCTCGACGGCGAGGGTCAGGTCGTCACGATCATCGGCGAAGCCGGCATCGGCAAGTCGCGCCTGGTGCAGCGCTTTCGCGAGGAGATTGCCGCTACCCCCCATACCTGGCTCGAATGTGCGACAGCGCCATTTTTCCAGAACACGCCCTTCTATGCGGTCGCCGACATGTTGCAGCAGAGCTTTCACTGGGACGCGAGCCATACTCTCGAACATCGGCTGGCCGCACTGGAAGCGTCGCTCGGGCTGGCCGGGCTCGACCCGGACGAAGCCGTGCCATTGATCGCGCCGCTGTTGGAACTGCCGATTGGCAACCGCTATCCGCCGCTGTCGATGGCCCCGGACCAGCAGCGCAAGCGGCTGCTCGCCACGGTGGTCGCATGGGCGTTCGGCACCGCCAAGGCTCAGCCGCTGGTGATCGCGACCGAAGATCTGCACTGGGCCGATCCTTCGACGCTGGAGTTGACGCAACTGCTGGTTGAACAGGGAGCGTCCACGCCACTGCTGCTCTTATACACGGCGCGGCCCGAGTTCCACGCGCCGTGGCCGATGCGCCCGCATCACACGCAGCTCAACCTCAACCGGCTGACCGCGCGCAACGTCCGTACGATGGTCGCGCAAGTCGCCGCCAGAATTGCCATCGCGGACGAGACCGTCGCGACGGTGGTCGAGCGCACCGGCGGGGTGCCGCTGTTCGTCGAGGAGTTGACGCGCGCGGTGCTCGAGAGCGGCGACGCGAAGCTCAGCGGACACGAGATTCCCGCGACGCTGCATGACTCCTTGATGGCGCGACTCGATCGCTTGGGTCCGGCCAAGGAAATTATTCAGGTCGGCGCCGTCATCGGCAATGAGTTCTCTTATGAACTGCTGCACGCGGTCCATCCTATCCGCGAAGGTGAACTGCAAGCGGCGCTGCAGAAGCTGACCGACGGGGAACTGCTCTATGTGCGCGGCATCGCGCCGGAGGCGACCTACCAGTTCAAGCATGCGCTGATCCGGGACGCAGCCTACGAAGCTCTACTCAAGAGCCGGCGCAAGGACCTGCATCGGCTCGTAGCACGTACGATCGATGAACAATTCGCCCCGCTCAAGGAGGCAAATCCCGAGGTCCTCGCACGCCACTGGGCTGAAGCCGGCGAAGCTGAGAGATCGATAGCTGAGTGGTCGAAGGCGGGTAAGGCTGCATATGCGCGGAACGCATTCATGGAGGCGCTGGAAAGCTATAAGCAAGCTGTGGCGCTCGTCGGCCTGTTGCCGGAGTCTCCTGAGCGTGATCTTCGTGAACTAGAGCTTAGTGATCTCGTCGTTATCATGCTCTATGTCACCAAAGGATACGCCGCGCCGGAAACGGTCGACGCAATTGCGCGCTTCGCAGCATTGGCCGAAAAGAGTGGCAACCTGCCGCAGCTCGTGCGTTCGGTGTTCCGGAGAGGCTTCACCGCCTTTGTCTCAGGCGACCTGGCAGCAGCTGGCACCCTTGCCGATGAGGCGCTTGCCCTCGCGCAGCGTGAGGGAGGTTCCCATGATCTTGCGGCCGCGCACGGGCTACAGATATGGGTGCGTTATTGGCGTGGAGACCTCCTCGGCGTTGAGGAGCATTTCGCAAACGGACTCAAATTCTTCGACGATCCCGGCTACAGACGAGCCCGCGGCGGAGGCGCCATACCAGGCTTTGCTTATGCGAGCTGGAGCGCGTGGACGTTGGGGCAAACAGAGATCGCGCACAAGCGCGAGGCCCAGATGATGGCCGTCGTGACTGCAAACGACCCGTACGACGTAGCATATTCGAAAGCGCTGGCCGCGCGGCTTCGCGGTTACATGAGAGAGTACAAACAAGCCGAGGCACTGGCGACGAGCGCGCTCGAACTATCGGAGAAACATCACCTTCCATATCCGACAGCACTTTCCCGATGCGTTCTAGGTCAGGCGCGAGCACAGCTCGGCAGCGCGGCCGAGGGTATTGATCTGATCCGGAAGGGAATCGCAGGTTTGCTCGAAATCGGGTCGCGCTTCGGCATCAGCAACTACATCGCTTACTTGGCCGAGGCGCAGAAGTGCGAAGGCTCTATCACCGACGCATTTGAAACGGTCGAACGAGCGCTCCAGGCGAATCCCGACGAACTCCTTTACCGCCCCGAGACGCTTCGCATACGCGGCGAACTGCGACTCAAACAGGGGAATACAGGTTTAGCCAAGGCTGACTTCCGCGAGGCGATCGCGCTCGCGCAATCGATGAGCGCGAAGTCTTGGGAACTCCGCGCAACTGTGAGCCTCGCACGACTGCTCGATGACCAGGGTCGTCGCGGCGAAGCGCGCACAATGCTCGCGGACATCCACGGCTGGTTCACCGAAGGCTTCGATACCGCTGACCTAAAGGACGCCAAGGCCTTGCTCGAACAGCTCGGTGCTTAGAGAGGACCTCCTCGAATTGTGCAGCTGAGAATCAGGCGGAGCCCTGCTTCTGTTCGTCCGTGATCGCGGGGGGCTCGCTTGCGCCGGAATCCTCTTCGCCCTGCACCAATGTAATTCGCGCAGGATCAATGGTGAACCTCATCGCAGCGGAAGCGGCTGTCAGGACGACAAAAAGCGGAATGAGGGAGCAGGCGATGCGCGAGAGCGCTCTCAAGTTGGACGGAATCATCCGCCGTCATCAGAAAGAATTAAACCTTCCGGGCGTCGTCGGTATCTATCAAGTCGGGGCCGACGCCATACCACGGATGGATCCGCGTGATGGTCAAGGAATTGACACCCCAACTTGACCATCAATTGCCAAGCGAACTCGAAGGCGTTTGGATTCAGGTCGTGGACCAAACGCGATACGACGAGAAAGTCGCGGTCGCCAGGCAGGCCATGGACGCAAATACCCACTGGCTGCTGAAACAACCAGGAATCGAGTCGATAGGTATTGGCGGTGATCCATACGACGTTATGGATGTCTGGATTGTGATCGAAGTCGATAAAATAACTCCACAGGTGCGGCAGGAAATTCCGGCTGAAATGGGCGGCTTCCCAGTTCATTTGCGGGAGATTGGCGGACCTATTCGCTTGCTCTAATCAATCGGCCGGCTCAATCCTGTCCGCGGAGATGCAGAAGTGCCGCCGCGGGCTGAAACCACGACTGGTCGTGACGATTGATTATCTGGAACGGACGGCCGCCAATCACTTGCGGCATCCGATGTTCGCGGGGCTAACAGAGAATTCGGCGTTTAAGAGCGCAGAGCCACGTTTGAAGATATAGGAAACATTCTTTCAATTGACGCCCGCGAACTACCTAACCTAATGTTCGGAACTCAATATCAGGGGGGGCTCTAAACATGATATTGCGTGCTTTGCTTGTGACCGTACTGACTGCCGTTTTGTCTACCAGCATGCCGTCAGCCAGAGCTCAAGCGCCGACCCCCGCGCCATCAGGTCGGAATTCTTCCTCGTGCTCAATTCACAGCTATTGCGGAGACTGCAATGTGACGTGTCCCGAGGGCCAGGCCGCAATTTGTAAATTAGCGCGAGCCAGCGATCCCACCCGCAATTGCTTCGGTGATGAATATAGACCGCATTGCTACTGTAAATATTTCAGCCGGAGGGCCGATCACTCATGGGGATTTGTGGAGTGAAAACCGGCCATCCCGCGACCGAGGCGAGTGTGACGATCGGAGCGCTCGGCTATCGTGCGCGATGCACGGAGACAGGGTGTGGGAATCTAGCCTGGCTGGGTTTCCGCTACGCTCACGCCGGCGGCTGGCCGATGAGCAACGCCGAGGTTTGCCGTGCGCACGCCCGCTTTAGATTGACGCGCGACCGCGCCGCGGGGCTCAAGGTCTATGACGACCGCGCGAGCGCGTAGTCTTTTAGGCTGTCTGGTTCTCCAAGGAACACAATTTCATTACCCGAAATTTTCACTCGCGTCTACAATTCGCTTTCTGGCGCGGCCAAGTCAGGCGCCTATGGCCTTCCTATGAAGCGTGGGGAACCTTACTGAAAGCTGGGAAATTAGCCTCATGGCTACACGATCGGCGATGACGGAATACGCGATTGTTCTGGCCGTGGTGACGATAATCGGGTTTATCACGTACCATTGGCTGCTCGGAACCTGACGCACGCTTCATTCAATCGACAGGCTCACATGATGGCTTCGAAGCTTGAGCGGCCTCGGGGTGGTTATCATAAACAGTCCAAGTCGAGTCCAAGGCTCGAAATTGCCCTTGATTCGGCTACGCGATTTCGGACGCTGCGAATCACAAATCCACCGCGCCGCGCCGAATCGCGGGATGAACTCGGAACTAAGAGGTTCTGGAGTCGTAGTCGGCCGCCGACCTTAGGCAGCGGGTTGCGACCAAACTGAGCCGATGGGGCAATTGCGGTGGACGAAGATCTCGCGGCTGATCTCACCGGACACCAGACCCTCCAGCGACCCGCGCCGAACCGTTCAAGCTTTCCGTGACCGGCCTCGAGGGCGAGTCACGGTACTATCTGTTCGAGTAATTGCTGGACCAGCGCGGCACCCGGAACGGAGAGGCCAAGCTCATGGGCAAACTTCAGGCAGATCTGGAGATCCTTGAAAAAGACCGGCGTCGCGGACCGCAGGGACAACTGCGACCAATGATCAGCGATACGGCTCTGGGCGCCGCCTTCATGCACCACCTGTTCGAGGATCGCACTGGGCAAGCCGGCTGCGCGGCCAAGACGCATACCCTCAGAGGCGGCCAGCATATTGAGACAGACGATTAGCTGATGGGCGAGCTTGGCGCGGATGCCGCTGCCAGACGGCCCAGTTCGCGTGATGCTGCGCCCGGAGGTTTGAAACAACGGCAAGCATCGCTCGACCGCTTGATCGTTGCCGCCGACCATATAGGACATGGTCTTGCCCTTTGCTCCGGGCTCACCGCCGCTGACCGGCGCGTCAACCACTTCGATCTTCAAAGCCACGGCCGCCGCGGCAATCTTCGCAATCGAGGAGGGTTCAACCGTGCTGTGAATGACGACGACAGTCCCGGGCGCGGCAGCTACCAGCACTCCGTCGGGCCCGAACACGACGGCTTCGAGCTGCGCGTCATCCAATACGCAAATCGCGATGACTTCGGCATGGCGGCCGATCGCGCGCGGCGAGTCCGCGATGGTCGCGCCCGCACGGGCGAGCTCTTCGAGCGGCTCGCGCCGGACGTCGTAGACCATCAGATCGTGGCCCGCCTGGGCGAGGTTAATCGCGAGATACTTGCCTTGCTGGCCAAGCCCGATGAAGCCGGCTTTCATCGCTTGTTAATCGATGGCAGGCCAGCTGTCAGAGGTCATGTATTCAAGCCATCGGCGGTAAAACTGGCGTTGCGCAAATTCACACGTCATGTTGGGAACGACGGTGCCCGGATAGACGGGGTCCGCGCCCTCGGTGCCCATGCCCATCTGATAGTTAAGCTTGAGGCTCTGCGCGATGGGGCCGCAGAGGCCGGCCTGGATGCCGCCCCAGTTCTCGCCGTCGTCCGCGTCGGCGACGCCGATCGGCCATACGTGGAGGCATCGGACCATCGCTTCCTTGACGGCTTTCGGGGCGGCCTTGTCCATGATGCCCCAGCGCCAATGGTCAAACTGATGCGGGCCCCTGGGCTGGAAGACGGCAATGGTGGAGCTGCCGAGGACGCCAGAGAGGAAAGCGAAATTCGGAAAGACGAAACCGGCGCCGTCGGCGGGTCCGTCGGCGCGATCGGCGCCGAGGCGATTAGCCACTTCATTGCGGGTGGCCTTGTAATAATCGGCGACAATGCCCTGGTCTTCACTGATCGACGGATCGCCCGAGAAACTGGGCACGCCAGAATTTTTCAGGAGAAAGCCGGGCATGCCGTGCCCCTGCCGAGAACTGAAGTGGCGCCCCGGCATCGTCATGACCTTGGCGAAACCCGCAGGAGCCTGGTGCGCCTGCGGATCGGCCCAGGCGTCGCGGACCGAGACGTGGGTCATGATGGCGTGGTAGTTGTCGCCGGCGAACTGCTCGGCGGCAAGTTTCCAGTTGCCCCGCGTGCGCATTTTGTGAACGCTCCCGATGATCTCGGTGCCGCCTTCGCGCCGATCGAGCAGGCAGTCGAGGTACCAGGCCATCTCGCCAAGATAGTCGAGCAGCGAGGGTGCGTCGGGAGCGAAGCATCCGAAGATGAGGCCCTTGTACGACTCGACGCGCGGGACGGCGACCAAGCCCCATTGCGACTTGTCGAGTTGGCCGTGATAGCCGCTGTCGAGATTGGGCGCGGAGATCAGGTTGCCGGCGGAATCATAGGTCCAGCCGTGAAATGAGCAGAGAAAAGATTTTGCGTTGCCGAGGTCGGCACGACAGACGGTCATGCCGCGATGCCGGCAGGCGTTGAGCAGGGCCTTGATCGAGCCGTCGCGTTGGCGCACGACCAGGATGCGATCGGCGCCGATGTAGGTGGTGAGGAAATCGCCGTAATTTTTCAGTTGGTCTTCGTGGGCGAGATAGATCCAAGCGCGGGGGAAGAGCTTTTCGGTCTCCTGCTTATAGATCTCGTCGTCGGTAAAAATGCGGCCGGTGATGAGGCCGTGCTCCCAATCGACCATTTGTTCGAGGGACTCGGATCGGTTTACGCGAAAGCTCATGTGCTTGATCCTCGGGCTTAGAAAAACACGCTCAGGTTTTTCGACAGCACGACATTCTGATCGAGCAGGATCTTACGGCGGGCAATCCGCAATTCCTGCTCCTGGTCACGACGCAACAGGTCATTGCGCTCACCGACCCAGATATCAACCTCGTCCGAAAGGCGGTTGCGATAGCAGATGAAATTGGACTTCACTTCGTATTCGCCTTCGGATTTAGTTGGCGCGATGCGCACGTTGCTGACCAAGTGGCGGGTGCGGCTCCGTGGATTCTCTGCCCAGTGCGTGAGCGACTCCATCTGTTTGACGCGCCAGCCCAGAGTTTTTTTATTATCGTCAAAGAGCGCGAACTCCCCTTCGACAGACGCCTCCTTGTCATGCTCTCGCAGGAGACGGTTCGCCCGCGTGGGCATCCAATAGTGGGCGTCTATGGAGAAGAGTTCGAGCCATTCGCCGTACCGATGATCGTCGAGTAACTCGGCTTCCTGGTAGTAGTACTGCTCGATCTCAAGCTGAAGTTCGGGAGCTACTTTCGTCGATTTAGTGCTCATTCGTTGTGCCCTTGATCGATGCGTTAAGTTGGCTCGCCCGTGAATCTGACACTTCCGCCATTCACCGCCGTTTGTCGTTCTTGCGCGGCACAAATGTGTTGAAGCGGGCTTTCCTTTTGAGCTCCGCACCAACCTCGCCTTGTAGACCAAACAGTCGCCCTCGGCAAGGTTTTCAGCCTGGAATCCTCTCCATTGACGTATCGTTCTGCTTGACGAACCAGGCGCAGGGATCGAGCAGATGGGCGTGAGCGTCGAGAAGTGGATCCTCGTTTCGAGGGCAGCAGCGCCAAAACTGAAGATGCCGAAGGATTATGGAACAGTCCAAGTAGAGTCCAAGTACCCTACAAACGCTTGATTCAACTACAAGATTTCGGACGCTGCGAATAGGTAATCCACTGCGTCTGTCATCGGCTGCCTGGTCCTAAGGCCGGTTTGGTCGAAAGTCGTAGTGGGCAGCCTCGCTGCAATCCGTCCCTATGAAGCATGCGCCTTCTATTCCTCAGAATCATCGCAGGACGGGAGCGGGATGGCAGCCTGGCGCTTGTCGGCATCGCCGAGGTGAAAGTTAATCTGGAAGGCGGTCTGCGAGCCGGGATTAGAATCCTTTGCGATCAGCCCTTGAAGGTCCGCCTGGTGTTGCAACACTTTCACTGCGGAAGATACATGGGGCGGACTGCCCGCGCGAATACCAGGTTGCAGCGCGAAATACATTTCTTCAGTGCGATCGGTTTGCAACTGGCGGTACTCCTCGGCCTCATGCCGCGGCGCCGCTGCGAGTGCGGCCTTCACTGCTAGGTAAACCGAAGGCTTGCTGATCTTGTAATTAGTCGGAAAGGTTACGCCGTCGAGCAGCGCAATTACGGGCGGCTTGAGACCGCGACCGACCGCAGTGATATGCGTGGCAATAGCCTCATAGCTCATACCCATTTGCTTGAGCCTGAGTCCTTCGGCTTCGACCCAGCGAGCCCGCATAGTGCGGGTGGTGGTCTTCCGCGGCCTATTGCCGTTGCGAAAAGTTCCGTCGGAATTGCGTTTTGTCGGTAGGGACCGCACGGTGTTAGGTGAAGATTGGCTTTAGGCCCAAGGACGGCGAGGCGCTCGAGCTGAGCCATATCGAAACCCAGATCATCGATTCCGCCGAACAAAGGGCACGAAAACTCACTAGCAGATAGGCCAAAAAGTACCCCTTCACGGCGTTGAACGTTTTTTCAGAAGAACCAGATGGCCGCCGATGACAGGATGATCGTGAATTTTTAGGCGAAATCGAAGCCCGTCACGCTCCACGACAACGTATTCCCAGCCGCCAATGTCGATCAGTTTTGCCTCCTCATTGGCCGATCGCCAATTCACTGTGTAACCCTCGGCTTCCAACTGTTTGGTGATCCCCAGTTGTGTGGGATAGTCCGAATCAACCCATTTGTCTTGAACCTCGGCGACGCGGTGCCCTTGAGTTTTCCCTACTTCCGCCTGTGCGACCGCCTCAGCGAGCCCTCTCCAGGCGACAAGCACGCCGGAAGTGAAGCGTTGAGGATCGTTGTCGATGAGCTTTGCGCAGTTCTGACACAACCAGATCGCGTTTGCTATGTCACTGCGCTGCTCAGGGGACAGAGCCGGATCGTATCGTGGCCCACCGGGTGCGGCGGCCGAAATATGGGCGGCGACCCCGACGTTCAGGGTTTTGCCGGCTTCCACCTGCGGTCCGGCAGTCGACGCTCGGCAATCAGGATTCGAGCAACGATGAGCTACCCGCGCGGCGACCGCTCGCTTCGTGGCCTCGGGGAATTCATCTCGCTGCATAGCCGTTCGAGGGAGCGGATCTACATCACGCCACGTTCATCGGGATTTCGCTTCATTATTGCATCAGTTCCGGTTTGAGTCCGAGCATCGAAAAGCGTTCGAGCGTCACCGCGAGGTAGCCGGGATCGATCTCGACGCCGTACCCTATACGCTCTAACTGATGCGCGGCGAGCAGGGTAGAGCCCGATCCGCAGAATGGATCATAGACCAACTCCCCTTCGCGGCTGCTGTTGCGGACCATACGGGCGATTAGCTCCACCGGCTTGGTCGTAGGATGCAGGTCGTTGACGTGCGGCTTATCGATCTCGAACACATCGTCCTGTCGGCGATCTTCGATGAAATAGTGGGCGCCATCCGGCAGCCAACCGTAGAGGATCGGCTCGAAGCGATGGTGGTAGTCGGCCATTCCGATAACAAACTGCTGCTTCACCCAGGCTAATTGGGCTCGAAAGGTGAACCCGGCAGCGGTCAACGCTTGGACGAAGTAAATGAGCAAAGGACCGCTGGGGACGGTCGCGTACACGGTCGCTCCCGTGTGCGCCCAATCCTTGGCCACACTCAGTGCTGCCTTAAACAGAAACCCGGTCTCGCCGGCGGTCAGTTTGTCGTTTTCTATAGGGACCTGGATTCGGTTGCCGCGGTCGGAGCGATTCAGGTAGGCGTTTTTGGCAGCATAATCGACACCGTAAGGCGGGTCAGTCCAGATCATACGCAGACGAGGCCCGTTGTCGCCCCACAGCCGCCTCACGGCCGCTTCATCGCGGCAATCCGCGCATAGGATGCGATGAGCGCCAATGCGCCAGAGCTGGCCCGTTTCCGTGCCCCATTTCGCCCTGAGCTCGTCCGCCTTATTGATTGCCGCGGGAGGGTCTACAATCTCCCGCAGCCCATCAATCGCCTGCCACGCCTCCTGGCCGGCCACGCGCTCCAGCAGTGCTGCCACCGCCTGGCTGTCGGTACGGACCGTCTCGAGCAGCGCCATCACCTGCTCCTGATCTGCCAGTGCCATGGCGGCCAATGGATCGAGCGTCAGCAGCAACTTGTCCGCCTCCGCCTCGGTGACGTCGAGTACGAGGACCGGAACCGTCGCGTTCTTTGTGGTCTCGGCGCGAAGATGGCCATCGATCAACATAAGCCGTCCGTCCGGGAGTTCCCGGACGATGAGCGCATCAGCGTACCCGACTTCCGCGAGCAGGCCCTTGAGGGCTGCGGCCTGCTCCTTCGGATGCCGGCGCCAGTTTTTGGGGTTGGGGACAAGCTCAGACGCCTTGACGCGGCGCAACTCCCTTACTCGATCCCGAATTTCGCGCTCAACCACCGCTCAAGTCCTTCCCAGTCCGCAGTCTCGAGCGTTGAGCAGTTTCACACGCAACAACGGCTCCACCTCCCGCAATCGCGAATCATCCGGCCGATGGACGCAAAAACACTTGGAGTACTTGCTCAGCCATCTAATCCCGACGTTAACCAGGATTTCCATTTTAACTCCTGATTCGTCGGATTCATTGCAGCGCGCTCGCGATGTGAAGCAGAGAGAGAATCTCGCTGGGAATCCGCCAGCCATCATCACCCTCGCCGGTCTCGCGAGCCAATATCCACGCCTCGATCAGCGACAGATCGCGCGGAGCCGCGCACGCCACACACTTTATTCCGCCGTGGGGGCTTAGCCAGAACCATCGCGAGCGGCAGGGTTCGAAGCACGGGAAGGCACAACCAGCACGATGTGGTGATGGGCTATCGACGCGGCAACTCGGGCAGACCAGCGCGCCGCAACGACGAAGCGGCATTGGCGCGCGCGCATGGCTGGGCCAGCGGGTTTGCTCGGGCTCAGGATACGCGCCTGTTATGCGATCCTTTTCGGCGGATAGATGCGCTTTGATTTCGGCGGCGCGCGCGCGGATAGCAGCTTTCAATTCTGGCCGCAGGACGCCGGCGGGCGAGACTTTCAGCTTCCCGTCGACCACGATTAGCTCGGCGTCAAGGAGGTGGACTTGAGCGAGAAGTTCCTGAGCGTTCATTCCAAATCCTCGAAGTTTTTATCTCCCAATAAACTCTGACTCTTCGTGTTTTCCGCCGAAGAGTTAGAGTTTTGACTGTTCGTGAAGTGCTTCTCCCAGAGGGACTTTGCCGAAGAGTTAGAGTTCTTGGTAGGAGATGGAGAAGAGTTAGGGTTTCCACCTTTCCGGTCTGCGGGCAAACTGACCATCCACGCCCCATCAAACTCCCGTTTCCACGCTCGCACGCCGAGCGCCTTGCGCGCGGACTTCATAGTCGCGAGCGTGATGCGTGCTGCGTCCGCTGCTTCGTCCAGTTCAGCACTCGGGTGCTCTTGGCCGTCGGCCAACATTTCGGAGATCAGGGCATTAGCTGCTTCGAGCTTATTGGGTTTGGGGCCGCGCCGCGTGTTCGAGAATCCGCCCATCACGTCGCGCAGATTGACGTTGACCGGCTCGTTGGACCATGCGAGAACGGGCCGGCCGTGATCGTTCGCCGCAATTGTGAAGGCAAGACCGGGAATGTCGGCCGGAGCCAAGTTAGTCTTGAGCTTAAGAAAAAGTCGGCGCGAAGAGTCCTGCGGGTCAGGCAAAACGGCCCAGGCTGAACGCGCTTGGGCGATAAATGCCACGCTGCCGGTCACGCGGTAAATCGCGTCCATCACGGCAGCCTTGTTGAGGTGCATAACGGCGAGAATCGCGACCCGCGTCTCTTCCGCCAATGTCGCAAATGGCGTCAAAAGGCCACGAACCCGGGAATCCTTGTTCGAATCCACGTCGCCCAGGTATGCGGTCAGCGGGTCGATTATCAGCAAGCGCACATCGCGGAACTCCCGGATCTTTTCTCGAAGCTGGTCGAGGTGCGCTCCGATGTCGAACTGACGCTCAATATCGCCGGATTTGATCTTTAGCTGATGGATTTTTGTCAGGTCGGAGCCCTGCGCATCTAAGCGTGGCCGCACTGTATCTGCGATGCCATCTTCGCCGGTGATGAGGATTACGCTTCCCCGCACGCAAGGGGAGCCGTCAGGAAATTCCGCCCCGGTGCTGACGCGAGCCGCGGTGTCGAGCGTGACAAACGATTTGCCGTTTCCCGGATCGCCAACCAGAAGATTGAGTTTGCCGAGCGCGAGTCGATCGCGCCAAAGCCACTCCACCTCTTCGGGTTCGACGTCGCTCAATCTTGTTGTCACGCCTATTTCAGCCGTTTGGGACGTGCTCGCGGTAGCTGCCGGCATTTGCTTGCCATTGCGTACCAACGCCGAAGCGCCGCGGTCGCGATAGCCGGGCTCGAACCGCTCGCGCACGTCGGCCCATTTACGATCGGCGCAAGAGTTGTGTAGGCAGCGGTATACAATCGCGCCGCTCGATAGCTGTAGAATCGCCGCGCCTGACCCGCCGTGGCTGGGGTCGAATAGACAACGACTGAGTATCCAACGCCGGCCACCACTCCAGGTCGATTCGCGCGTAACCTCGATGCCGCGCTCAGCGATCCAATTTTCTAAATTGAAACTCGACTGAGCAGTTGAGTCGCGGCGCGCCGGTGGTTCGGGCTGCGGGAGCAGATGCGCAACTTTATCAAGCTGCTCGAGGGTCACTATCTGCGGTATTGTCGGCGTCTCCAGGATGCGCGAGAGGCGATGCGGCCGGTCGGCCGTACTGTCGCCTTTTCGCGATATGCTGCCGTACAGTTTCGAGATCCGCGCAGCGTTGTAGGTGGTGCGATCTATGGCCACCGCTTCATCGGTGAAAAGAGAGTCAAGGGCGGCTAATACGCGCTTGAGTAAAGCGAGCGAATCCGCGTCATTCCGCAATTCGATTCGATACAGCAGGTGAGCGCCATTGCCCGAGTCGGCGTATATCGGCGACGGCCAGCCAAAGTCGGCGAGCATTTCCCGCACGCCCATCGCACGCTCAAGCGCCGCTTTGTGCTCAATGTCGGTCGCGCTGATGCCGGAGGGTCGTATCGGATCCAGATCAATTAAAAGCCAACGGCGCGCGACGATATTGGCATCACCGCTGGTGTGCTTAGCGAACGTCTTAACTCCGTTCGACGATCGAGCGAGCAAATCCGGGTTGACGCAATTCAGACTTAGGTAGACGCCGCCCGCCTGAAAACGATCCGAGCATCCGGCCGCGTTCGCTGTCATCTCATCGAGATTATCGAAGTAACCGCTGACCGTGCCTTTAGACGTGTCGAGCGCGCGAAGCTCATGAACCGCGCCGTGCTCGCACAGAAGATCGAGCGCGCGACGGATTTCAACTGGATCAGCCTTTAGCGTTTCGGCGGCGTTCATGGGGCGTCGTCATCGGTCTCGGCCTGAGCCTCTGCAGCCAGCTTCGTCAGAGCTGCCAGCGGCACGCGAAGCATCCGGCCGCCTTCAAGCCTGACAGAGGGAATTGCACCGCTTGCGATCAGCTCGTAGGCCTTGCTGAGCGAGCAGTCGAGCAAAACAGCGACCTCCCTCGGCTTTACAAAAATCTTCTGAACTTTCGACTGCAATATCATTTTAGTACCTCGCGCAGGCGTCGCTATTGACGTCTTCAGTTTCCGTCCGCGCTCATACTCTTGCAACACGTCTCACAGCGTGGGTATAGTGTCGTCATCATGCCAAAAGCTAGAAATGACGTCGCGGCGAAGCGGCGCCTTCCGGTCGTCACAGAGCCTTTTCCCCTGCTGCGAGAATGGCGATTGACGCACTTAGCCCGCTTCGTCAGGTTCGCGTACCTGCCGATCGATGAACTGGTCGACGAGACTAATCGGATGCAACAGGAGGTTCTTGGAGTTCCGAGGAGTACTACCCACACCTATGGTTCTGAAGGACGGGAAGCTTATTACCGAGCGATGCAGCTAGATCTTCGGCGCGGCTTGGAGCAACTCGTTATCGGAAGGGGCTGGGACCTCCCGCCGGTCGGGCTGTCTCTTAGATGCTACCCCCGGCAGTTCATCGGTTTTACCGAGGGCGAGTTTGCGGTCGTATTCCTACGCGAGTGCGCCCGCTTGCTGAACGGACTTGAGAGAAGCCGCCTACATCGTTGCTCGGAGCCGGGCTGCAGTTCCGTATTCGTGAAAAGGAAAAAGGCGAAGTACTGCGCGGTGCATAGTAGTGTGCAGGCGCGGTCGCAACGCTACCGCGACACCATCAAGCAACGGGTTAAGCCCTCGGAGCTTAAGGAACGCCGACGCCGGTACTACCGGAATCGACAGGCAAAATTACGGCTAGCCGCCCGGCGCACCAAAGGACCCCCAATCGCGAAAAATCAATTTCAACGCGAATAGGAGAATTACCCATGGCCAAGTCACGCAAGCGCGGTCGCAACGAAGGCGGCATCCATCATCGAGCAGATGGTAGATGGGAAGCGCGGTTGAACCTGGGCTGGCACGATGGCAAGCGCGTCCGTAAAGGCTACTTCGCTGCTACGCGTGAGGAGGTAGCCAAGCTGCTCGCCGCCGCAAAGACAGAGCATGATCGCGGCGTACCGATCCCGCACTCGGGGATCACCGTCGCCAAGTATCTCACTGATTGGCTTGAAACGGTCAGATCGTCGGTTCGGCCGCGGACCTACGAATCGTACGAACTCCATGTCCGTCACCACGTGAACCCGGAAATCGGGAACGTCCGCCTTAGCGCCCTGCGCCCAGACCACGTTCGCGGCCTGCTCAAGCGTAAGCTCGATTCTGGCCTCTCGCCGCAAACCGTAGTCCACATGCGCACCGTATTGAACACGGCGCTGCGCCAAGCTATCGGGGACAGGTTGCTCTCGTGGAATCCGGTTAGCAGCGTGAAACGGCCAAAGGTCCGGCGACGTCCCCATAGCGAATTCACATCTGAACAAGCGCGTGCTTTCTTGGTCGCGGCACAGAATACGAGGCTCGGTGCAGCCTTCGCGATCGGACTATCGTTAGGATTGCGCCGCGGGGAAGTGTTGGGCTTGCGCTGGTGCGATATGGACCTCGACGTCTTCACGCTCCGGGTAGAGCGGACGATCCAGCGAGTACGCGCGAAAGTCATTGGCGCCGCGGGCTTCGTGGTATCGGAACCGAAGACCGAACTATCGCGCCGAACGCTCGTCTTACCGGCGATGCTCGTTCCGCTCCTTCGCCACCATCGCGCACGCCAGGCGCAGGAAAGGCTGACGGCCGGTTCGGATTGGAATGACACCTTGGGCGGCTTGGTGTTCACTACTCCGCTCGGCCGCCCAATTGAACCAAAAGATGTCCAGGCGGAGTTCAAAGCCACGCTCGCCGCGGCGAAGTTGCCCGATATGCGCCTGCATGACCTTAGGCACGCGGCTGCGTCGTTTCTGATCGCGCAGGGTTTACCCTTGCGTCTCGTGATGGAGGTCCTGGGCCACAGCACCATCGCCTTGACAGCGAACACCTATGGTCACATCGAGCGGGGAATGATGGCCGAGGCGGCATCGAGAATGGACGCGCTTCTAACCGCCGAAAATGTCGGTAAATAGCTCGATAACCCCGGCCCGTGGTGGTCAACGTGGTGGTCAAAACCGCTCCGCAGCACCGTCCCGTTCTGAGGGTACCAGCGAAAGGCGGCGCAAATGTTGACTTATTTGGCGGAGAGGGGGGGATTTGAACCCCCGAGGGTTTTATCCCTGCCGGTTTTCGAGACCGGTGCCTTCAGCCACTCGGCCACCTCTCCGCTTGAGGACGTGCGGCGCCGATCGTCAGGGCGCCATCAAGCACCCTACCGAATTTCGAGGATTGCGCAACATTCGCCCGGCTGCCAAAAGCCGGCCGCTCAACTCCTGCGAGAGCAGTTACCCGGCCAGCGACCCGTTAGTTGGTTGAAGCGCTGCGCAATCGGTCTGGATCGACTTGAGGTCGGCGACCAGCTCGGCAATCATATCTATGACCTGGCGCCCGTCACACTCGCGTATCAGTGTAGAAGCGATTGCCCTGAACCTGCATCTCGCGCCGTCCATGCGGAGTTTGGCGCCCCCTGGCAGATTCGAACTGCCGACCCCAGGATTAAGGCGGCCTACTTTCCCTTGAGGCGCGGATCGTCGCTCGCGATGCATCCAGCATCGTGGAGGGATTCCGCAAGCGCGGCTTTCAAAAGCGCTAGTTGTCGATCCCATTCCTGCGCTCGACCAGGATCACTTGGCCGAGCACCCAGATGATAAGCTTGAGGATCTATCTGAAAATCGCCGGCATCGTAGGAACGCGCCTTCGTTCTCGCCTTTTGACAGTCAGCAACAGAGTCATACGCGTCCATTGTGTGCCACCGATCGAATGTGGCACCGGGATCGGTTCGGGGTGAGGTACCTACGACCGGCGGTATGATCAAATACCAGCCCACAAGCGCGAGCGCGGCGTGGCGGAAAGTCATCGGACCGGTGCCGGCCGATTAGGCGAGAAGAAAACCTCCGCGGTCGCTGAGAAATAATCATCCTTCCCCGACGCGTACTGAACTACGGAAGTTGCGATGTGCCTGGCAGCTTCGTGCGGCGGCGGATTTCGACCCGCATTCCACCCATTGTGCGTTATCTGGTCGTGGCCTTTCTCGCGGATTGCAAGTTTGGCATCAGCCGGATTCTGGCCGGGACATCGCCCGAAGAAATCCGTAATTTCTTGTGCGATCGACTCAATATCCGCATTTTTCGAGAATTTGATCGATAGTTTGTCCATTGGCTCCCCCTTCGCGTTCTAAGTTTGGTGAATGTGGTGATTCTGGAGACTCAGTTTGGCATCATCTAGTTTTTTTCGCAGCGCCATTTTCGGCCACCCGCAAAATTGTGGACAAAAAGTGGGCACTCGAAATCTCAATCTTCGATCTTGCTATCCAACTGGATCCAAATTCTCTTTATTATCAGGTAGTTAATTGGCGCCCCCTGGCAGATTCGAACTGCCGACCCCAGGATTAGGAATCCTGTGCTCTATCCATCTGAGCTAAGGGGGCGTGCCTTGAAAATAAAGGTTTTTCTCACGTCAGAGTCTGACCGATTCATTGTTTGACAGCCAATTTGACAGCCAATGAAGCCTCGGGCCTTACCTGCCACCAAGAGCCGCATCAATTTTATCAGCGGCTTCGCGCATAAGATCGGGGACAACATGGCTGTACGTGTTCATCGTGAGGCTTATATCACTGTGTCCAAGAATTTCCATGACAGTTCGCGGATGCACTCCCTGCGAAAGCAGCAGCGAGGCTGCAAAGTGACGCGAATCGTGGAGCCTGATCGTTTCCGGGAGGTTAGCCCTTTTCAGGACTTTCTTGAACTCCGTATCGAGGCGACGCGGTTCAATTGGCGTCCCGTTCCTGGCAGTGAACACGAGCCCAAGGTCTGTCCATTTCGAACCCGCAAGCAGGCGTTCCTCAGCTTGTCGTGCACGATGTCCGCGCAACACCGCAGCAACACGTTCCGGCATTGCTATCGTCCTTACCCCTCGCTCGCTTTTGGGACGAACGAAATGCAGCACGCTTCGTGAACCTTCCCCATTCACATATCTTCCGCCACTCCTCTGCAAAGCCTGCTTGATGCTTATTTCCCGATCCTCAAAATTAACGTCCTCCCAACGCAATCCGAGCACCTCGCCCCGTCGCAGTCCCAGAGCGAGACCCACCGTGAAAACGGCTTCCATTCGCTCATCCTTCAACGCATTAAAAAAATGCTGAACCTGATCGCTGGTCAGCGGCCTGATCTCTTTGCTCTCAACCCGTGGGCGATCTACTACCTCCGCGACGTTGCGTATAACGAGATCCCATTTTACGGCTTGGGCCAAAGCTTTTCGCAGGACGAAAAGCGTGATCTGGACCGTGCGCGGACTCAGCCCATCCTGCAACTTCGCATTTATCAGCCCCTGCACTTGCTGTGGTGACAATTTCGATAGTTGGATGTTCCCAATTGCAGGTTCGATATAGAGCCGGACGTGCTGAGCGTATTGTTCGAAGGTGAGTGGCCTCACGGATGACTTCACCGAATCTGTCAGCCATTTCGCGAGAAACTGTGCGACCGTCTGACGCTCAATCGCAACCGGTAGACCCTGAGCCTTCTCTCGAAGCGCTTTGTTCAACGCCTCCGCAACTTCCTTCCGCGTCGTGCCATAAAGGCTCTTGCGCTTCCGTTTGCCGTTTTCCCAGCCGAGATCAATATCCGCGCACCAGCGTCCATCATTACGGTGGAAAATCGTCCCTTCATTGTGTCCGCGTTTTCTTGCCATTGGTGTTTCCTCCTTTCTTGGGCCAGCGCTTCTTGCGGGCCTCGGCGAGCCGCTCACGTGCAGCGTCACGGTCTTCTTGGGTCGCTTGCGACCAACGGGCCAGCGAAAGCTGTCGGGCCAGCTCAGACCGCTTCTCCTTGCCCACCCGCTGCCACCGCCGTTTAGCGAGAGCGCTGGCTGGTGCAAAAGGCTTCTTGCCGCGCTTCCTCATGCCTCCTCCATTCTAATCCATCCGCACGTATCTGATCAACCCCTCAGTGATCCAAGCCAACCGGCTGTCTACTTCCGGTTCCTCCCTGGCAAGGCAGTCTCGCCAACCTTCGCTGCCCTCGTTGAATAAACGCACGCGGCACGTCGTCTTAGCTCCTGTCGGTGAACGGCGAACCCGCGCGCACGGTGTCACGTCCTGAGCCTCTGCGGGAGCACCCTGGTAGCTTGTCGCCCGTTAGCTTGACTCCACCGTTGCCCTGCGGCTAACCTTGGATAGGCGACCTCCCGCTGTACCGCTACGACCCCTCCCTGAGGGTAGCGGCCAAGGTGGTAAACGCTTCTTGGAATCCCATCTTTCGAAATGGGAAGCCACGCTCGTAGAAGACATGAGGCACAAGGTTCATATCTAAATCTACGACACTTGCATGACCTAGAACCGAGCCAAACATACTGACGTTGCCATCAGCGGGTGTCAGTCCGTATTTGAACTGATTGATTTCTACGAGCTATTTAATCCCCGGTAAAGATCTATCTTTTTCAAGAAATTAGAAGAGAAATATGAATAGCTAGTCGCTTAATCAATCAATAGATTTCGATAAGGAGCCGACCTGCATCAACGCAGAGTCGGCTTTTTTGTTTCTGAAAACAGCGAGGTAACAACATGATTAAACGGAATCGCCTCTATGCCGTGTATATGAAATGGAAGGTCGGCTGCATCTATCACAAAATCACCGGCAATCACGACAGCAATGTAAACTCACTCGACTAATAGAGGACCCCTTCCTATGAAAACAACGACACAAAACGACGAATGGCACGATACACATCACGAAGAAGTGGAAACGCACTATACGCAAACGATTAAACACTTAAACACTTTTGATGAAGAACTGCCCTTGCTGCCCGAGGCTCGGGAATGCTTCCGTTGGCAACTTGCGCCTCTAATACAAGTCCTCTTTCAACGCTCCGTTCAGCGTGAAGATCTCGAATGCGTCGATCTCGTCAGAGAGTTGTCTGAACTTCTCTATATCATAATGTCATTCACTACTGGGAACGAAAAACCGGTTCACGAAAGCCACCTGCCGTTACGTCGAAGCGATCTCGCTCCTAAAGATAGGGACTGGAAAATCTAAAATACACAACAATGCAGTAGCGATAGCCACTCGCTACTGTTTCCTAAACACACTTCGGGTTGGAAGGAGCGAGTAAACATGAACATGAAATATGACAAAATGAACACCATGCAATCAGATCAACTCCTCGTTCGTGTCAGCAAAGCTGCTGACATGCTCGACATATCGAAAAGCACGCTTTACTCACTAATTAACGAGGGCACGGTACCGGCCATTCGAGTCGGTAAATCGCTCAGAATACCGATTGACTGGCTTTACAAGTGGGTAGCCGATCAGCACACGGAGTCGAATTAAACACACGCCTCTCCATTCCCGATCGAAGCGACTTCCTTCTCTGAGGACATCACAATCGAACGGGAGGGCGTGGTCACGTATTACGACCCAACGGCAAAGAACCGCGTTATTAACACAGACCTCGAAACAAGAGACCAAGGAGGATCAAATGGCAGACAATTCTCAAATCGAATGGACCGAAGCGACCTGGAATCCATTGACTGGTTGTACAAAAGTGAGCCCAGGTTGCAAGTTCTGCTATGCAGAACGCTTATCTTTGCGACTGAAAGCAATGGGCCAGCCAAACTATAGTCGTGGCTTTGATCTGACACTTCACGAAAACGCACTAGAATTACCGCTACGTTGGCGAAAGCCCCGCACGATATTTGTTAATTCCATGAGTGATCTATTCCAGGAAGCCGTCCCTGCGCATTTTATCAAGCGAGTATTTCAAGTGATGACGGTCGCTAACTGGCACCGGTTTCAGGTGCTTACCAAACGAGCCGAGAGACTGAGCTGGATTGCTGAACAACTGCCATGGACCGAAAATATATGGATGGGTGTCAGCGTCGACACCGCTGATTATTTATCCAGAATCGATTGTCTCCGTGATACGCCCGCAAAGGTAAAGTTTCTGTCGTTAGAGCCGCTATTAGGACCGTTGCTCGGATTGGAATTGAGGGGAATCGATTGGGTCATTGCTGGTGGTGAATCGGGCCCAAAGGCTCGACCAATGGATCCCTCCTGGGTGATCGATATACGAAATCAATGCGCAAGTAATGGCGTGCCTTTCTTCTTCAAGCAGTGGGGCGGTATAAACAAGAAAAGGGCAGGAAGACTCTTGGAGGGTCGAACCTGGGATGAAATGCCTAAAGTAAGTGATCGGTGGCAGTTCATTGGCGGCTGAGATTGAAACTAGGCGCTCATCTTGAAACTAGCCAGAAGCGGAAAGTGAAATAAAAACCAAACTCGCGCAACTCCCATATTTTCGCCGTAAATGCAGGGCATTTGGATTTGAAACTAGGATGTACAGCGTTGAAACTAGAAGGACGCACGAAGCTAGTAGCATCCGAGGCCAGATCTCGCGTTTCTCCGCTTTGTCAACATTCGATCGCTCCTGATCACTATTCCTGAAGAGCACGGCGTGTTTATCCGCTCCACTTTTCGAGGCCGGAAGTTCCTCTAGAAGCGGGGGAAGATAACTATTGGAAGCGTCAACTACGTACATCTGTTACGTACGTACGGCTCAAACACCAAATCACCACATTTGGAGGACAGAGTCTCCAAATCTGAATTCGCCACAGGATTCCCGTCGAAGCCTGATCGAGACCCGGAGACAGTTCGATAGGGCTGCTCCCTCTTTGCTAAATCGGCCTGAATAGCGCGAGACAACGCAATTCTATCCGGACGGGCGATCATCGCTCGTTCTGGTTTGCCATCGGTTCGACCCGCAAATAGGCGATACCGCAGTCGCCGTTTTAACAGAAGGCACTCAGTCCCAAGTCGCCGTAGCAGGCTACGTCTAGCTACGCAGTGCAACGGATTTTGTTCCACACAGTCTTATATATGCAAGAGGAGAAGAACCAAATGATTAAGCCACAACCACCTAAATCACCTGACGCGACCAAATCCGAAGCGTCAAAAACGTGCGACACTTCAACGGAACTTCCCGGTGTCATCCCTAACAATTTTCCAGCCGAGCTTACAACTCTACCGCAGTGGGTCTGCTGGGACCTCAGAATCATTGATGGAGACTTAAAGAAGGTGCCCATCAATCCCAAGAATAGGAGACCCGCTTCGGTGATCGATCCGGCGACTTGGACAGATTTCGCCACCGCACTCTCAGAGGCCCCGAAATCTTCGGGCATTGGCTTTGTGTTCACTGAAGACGACGAGTTCGTTGGCTGTGATCTCGATAAAGTACTCGATCCGCAAACAGGTGAGCTCGATCCTACTGCGCAGGAAATCGTGACCCTTCTCGACAGTTATACCGAGCTGTCCCAATCCGGTAGAGGGCTGCACATAATAACGAAGGGTAAGCTTCCGGATGGGCGTAGACGCAGAGTCGGCGTTGAACTCTACGACTCCGGGCGCTTCTTCTGCATGACTGGCAATCTCTTTCCAGGATCCCGCAGAACAATTGAACCGCGACAGCCAGAAATCACCGCCTTGCATGACAAGGTCTTTGAAACTCTTGCAACGCAGGAGCCTGCAAGAAGGCAAACATCCCAGTTCACGACGGGCTCCGATAAAAGCGATCGGGACACAGCACTGGTGCGCAGAATCCGCAAGGCAGTCAACGGGCGCAAATTCTCTAATCTCCACGACAAGGGTGATTGCCGTGGTTACGGGTCACACAGTGAGGCTGATCAGGCGCTCCTCTCAATTCTCGTCTTCTGGTGCGACGATGTGGAAGTGATAGACAGACTCTTCCGCAAATCAAAATTATATCGACTTAAATGGGATGAGATGCATGGAGAGCTTACTTATGGGCAACTCTCAATTCAACAGGCCATGCTTTTCATTACTGCCAGACGTTCAGTTGAGAATGCGAATAAAGCGCATGGGCGTAACCTTAATAAACACTTCACAAAAGCACTTATCATTGATTCGAGTAATATCTTCTGGAAAGGTAGTGGAGGCAGTACTCGCAAAGCGCTCTTAGAGGCTCACCATTCTCTGTCACAAGGAAAGTTATATTATGGGGCATCTGTACGAGCATTAGCTGAAGCAGCCGGTATATCCTCTTTAGAAACTGTATCAAAGAATAATCGCTTACTATGTGAGCAAGGATGGATTATTGAAATACGGAAAGGCAGTAACAAGTATGCTAGTATTTATTGTCTCAATATCCCTCCTCATGTGCTTTTTAACTTGGAACAGAATGAAGAGGAACAAAGCCAGTCCGTACACTCAATACAATCTAATACAACCTGTGATCTAAAGGAGTGTACGGATCTACCGTGTTTGTGCTCCGAGGCCAATGCTTCACTCAGCGAGTCTGATGGAAACGCTCTCGATGATCCCAGTTGTGATGTATGGAGATGGAGAGGATTAGGCAAGTCCAAATATTACCTTTGGAGAATGCTAGATCCCATTACAGGGCGCACCCCAAAGGACTTAGCTAAGGCGTTAGGTAGACATGTTAATACTGTGAGAGCTCAAGTCAACCGCTTGGCATACTATGGATTAGCTCACTCAAACAAGGGTCTGTGGTACAGGACGTACAGAGATGTAATGGAAGTGGCAGGGGAACTTCGTGTAGCTGGTACCTTGGAGAGGCAACAGTCAAGACATATTGCAGATAGAAACAGCTACGATGTGTATATGGAAGAGCTACTTGCACACGGGATTTTCAAAGGACCATCATTGAAGAAGAAGACTGGACGGCTTACTCTAATGCCGGATGCGTTAACAAAGAAGAAGAGTTAATGCGATAAAGTGGCGCTGTGACTCATACAGTTGGAGGGGCGGTCTATTGTTGCTGACAGCAGCGTGGTTCCGTTTACATTTTAGAGAGACAACGGTGGTCTTTAATATAAATCACTACTGGCGTCACTAGAAATGACCATTAATGCCACGGAGACGGCCCGCGACGACCTCGGAACGGATCAACTGCTATCTGGATATGGATTAGCGAAGAGGCCCCTAAATATCGCACATATTGATCTATATATTGAATATGTAACATACAGCCGATTGAGAGGGTAGCGTAAACAGGACGCTTTACCTGTACATGCCATAGTATTTTAAGACTGGCATCAAGAGGTCAGGATATCCTGCACATAATCAATCAATGGTTCCTATATATGGGGATATGCTTAGAGCTGGCCCATTTGAAAGACGAAGAGCTGTAGAGCACAAGGTATCTGTTTTCTGGATTAGCTCACATTGGCTTTGTTGCCGGAGACCGGGTTTAATTGATTCCTCGGCATATTTCGACCTCTAGAAGGAATCCCGAGGGAACCGACGCACAAGGGATCATCTGGTGAAGCTTTTCCCTCGGTGTGCGATGGTTTTATCCTCAACCGTTGCATTTTAAACCTGGACAAACGGAACTGATTGCGTTGAAGCTCAACTCAATACGGACGGGCTGACCTACTCTCAGCCGTGCGAGGTCTGATCAATTTGAGAGTTCAGGGCTTCAGGCTCGGTGGTGTCGGTCAAGTGGTGGAAAAGCAGTAAGCATCGGCCATGTCAGCAATCATGTGAATCTCCTCCAGTAATTATCATTTGAAACTCCCCCACCTGACCCAGGAGGAGGAGAGCATGGAAGAGCACAGGGAAGGAGTAGCTTTTTCGCCGAGAGTAATGGGAGCGGCGGAGGGGCGTAAATCATGCGCCGAGAATCCTCGGTGAGTTCTTCGCGCAGATGGGCCGGCGCCATCGTTGTCCATGGCCGCTATATAAAATCGTTGTGCTGATTCTGGAGAATATTTATGGGAGTTCTCGTGGTATCCGCTCGTCTTGCTTGGAATGGGCGTCGCTTCAACGCCGTCCTGATCAGAGCCCTTGGTGAAACTCGTTGCTTGTTGGGTCGCACTGTTGTACTTCGGTCTTAATTCCTGAAGTAGCCAGTACAACACTCCTGCGCCAAGGACCGAAGCAACACTGACAATGACGATTTGTTTGCGCGATTGCCGTGAGAGATTCGGCCGTGAAATACCGCGGATTCGATTGTCGGCTTCCCCTGCGAACTGCCTTCCACACGAGTTACAGTATTTGTGGGACCTGGACAGTCGTTCAGTCCCGCAGTTTCCACAATATCGAGCATCCATTGAGGGGTCATCCTGATGAGGAACGTTGCTAGCCTCGACGTTTAGCACTCCCGAAGATAATCCGCCTATCGAGTTACCCCAACCTTATTTCAGAATTGATGAGCAGACGACCTACTCCTTTTCCTTCACACAACTATCGAAGGTGATGGAACGTGTTCACGGTGAGGACGGGGAAGACAATGGTTCTCAGTCGTTTTTAAATGTAGAAGGCTGTGATCTAAAGGGAACAGATGTTTAAAATTGCGTTGAGTCTCAACTCAATATCAACGGGCGGAAGCTCTTGGAATCGGTCGACTTCTAATCGATTTAGAGGAACAAACTTTTGGCTCGACAGCAACCTCTTTGGAGTTCGAAGCGGTTTGGACTTGCCCCGGTTGCCAGGCGAATTGCCTCGGAGTCTGAGTCAGAGTAAGAAATGGCAAATGGCAGCCTTGCCATCTTATCACCGATTGCTACTGCGACCTTTTACAGCGGAGAATCTATTAAATTTCAGCCCCGAACGGCATTGCTAGGGCGTGTGTGGTGCAAAACCTTCTCTCTGTTTTTGGTGTATGAGTTTTAGTGCAGGATATTTGGCTTCTTCTGCCGCCGCGAGTTCTTGGGCGCGTTCGTGCCAATACTCCGCCTTTTGGTCGTTCGCATCCGCTGCTTTATAATATATTGCAATGGCCCATGCTGCGGCCTCATCATTTGCGCCTCCGAGCTCTGCCTTTTCTATCCAACTGCGCGCTAGCGAAGCTTCGCCGTCGTCCCAGCACAGATCGGCAATGGAGGCGGCGGCGGAAGCTTTGGAATCAGCATAAGCCTTCTTATACCAGTAAAGGGCTTTCTGCTTATCGGCGGTAACGCACGCCGGGCCAACAGCATAAGCCGAAGCTAAAACATCTTCAGCGTTCGGTTCGTGAGTATCAGCTGCCTGACGAAGCCAGTGCAGTGCCTCGTTGCATTCCTTTTTAAGAATCTGATCTCCGTAAAGTTCCCGATCTGCTTCGCCAGATGATCCACCGTTAGCCGAAACATAGCTCTTCATCATTGCAACTTGAATAACGGCAGCCGAATAGTATGCCTGCCCAAGAAATGCCGTTGCAGCCGGATCGCTGGCCAATGCTGCCTTTTCGAACCATGACATCGCTTGGTCGCAGACCTTTGCTGTCTGCACCTTGTCTGCGGGCAAGCTCTTCGCAAGTTGCTTCATCCAGCGAGCGGTGTTCGGATCATTCTTTTCGAACCAATGCATCGAGGGCGCGCAGTGTGGAAGCGGATCGAGCTCTTGCGCCTTCGTGAGGTAATAGACGCCCAACCCATATTCGGCAACAGGGACCGTCTTCGCGGCCTGGCCTTCTAGTTCTGCAAGGGCAGCCCGGTCGTCTGAAGCCGCCGCATATGCGAGGTCCTTTGCGGACTGATCAGAAAGTGCTGCATCAAGAGCGCTCGTAGTAGGAACGGGCGTTACTTCAGCGGTCGCTTGTTGAGAGCCTGTGGTCGAACTCGTTGTTTGTTCGCTTGCAGGAATGAAAGTTGGTCGGAATTCTACGATCAGCGAGAATAGCAATCCTGCGCAGACAATTGAAGCAAGAATTGCGAAGATAGTTCGTTGACTCGCGGTGAACCGATTAGGTGGCTGCGGAATCTCGGCGTTTTGGGGTGGTTCCGCGAATCGCCTTCCGCATGAATCGCAGTATTTGTGGGACGTTGATGGCCGTTCAGTCCCACAGTTACCACAAAAACGAGCATCCATTCAGGTTCCTTCCCGATGAGGCATGCTATTTCTCCATCATGGTTATCGAGTTCGCGGTGTAAGAGGCCTTGAACCTATGCAAGGGGTCAGCTATTTAACGGCCCTGATTCATCAGATGACCGGCAATTCTTATTTGCTACCTGTCAAGGTTTCTATACAGTTATCATAAAAATATGCCCGAACCTGTGCTGGTGATTGATCTCGGTGGTTGTAAATCCATACTATTTGGGAGTCTACGAATTGGACAACATCCGCAGGTGCTCCGTTACGCACTACAAGATCATGCATTTGCTTTTCTGCTGTTTCCATTGACCAACCATTGTCTCGTTCTTGAGCAACGATTTCAAAATTTGATGTTTGCTCAGTACATTGATGTGCAGCATCTTTAGCATGAGCTATCATAGGCATGGCTAGCATTCCTACCATGGTGCCAATTGCTACTGCCTTTTTCACTTTGGCTTTGGCCTCCTATTTGGAAATGGGTCAGTGGGACGTCCAATTGTCGCTGGCTATGCTGCCTTTCCAATGATCATTATTGTGTTGACTTTCAACTCAATATCATCAATTCGTTACGTGCTTCCGCTGAACCTGAACGAGCAACTCCTGCCAGTTTTCTCCCGTCAGCCGGTCAATTGCAAATCGAAAGAACGCCCTGGCTTCTGGACTCTTTGCCAGTTTTTCGCTCAAGCCAGTCGGGGGCCTCCCTGCCAATGCCAACAGTTCGTCCAATTCGTCTGCGTTCAGCCCGAGCACCTCAGCAATACAAATGGTCACGGGCATGGATGGCGGTGGAAGTTTATCGCCTTCAATTTTGCTCAGGTAGCTGAACGTGAAGCCCTTCACTTTGTCAGCATTCTTGAGGCGGTCCTGGACCCTGTCTGCGAGTTCACGTTGGGTGAGATGCAGGGTCTCCCGGTGAAATTTTATGCGAGGCCCAAAGGTAACTGCGGCTGCTTTTCGCGCCGCGTTTCGCTCCGCTGTCGTTATGATTTTGAATGACATTAGCAGGCTATTGGATTGTCATTGAAAGTGCAGCAGACCATTCCAGAATCGTTACCGAAGTGGTCTACTACCCGAATTCGGACCATGTCGGGCTCTTTGCCTCATCTGCCGCCGTGCCGGAGATACTTATCCTCCCTTTTGACAACGAAAGGATAGATCGAGATTGTAGCGGCTAGCGTCCGGCCTTAATACCATGGGAAGCCCAGATGGAATCGATCGAGTTTGAGTTGAGACATTCACGTATTTTTGTTATCGCCTCTTGCGAATATCGGTCAAACTTCGTCCCCCCAACCAAGATAGTTTTATAGCAGTCGCTATCCTCTTTGAGTCCGAGGAATCTAATAACCGCTGTTGTCTTTGGTCCAGTGAGCTGAACCTTTTTTGCTATGTCATCCCTTCCCAAATTATAGAAATCGAGCTCATTCACCCTTTTAACCGCTACCACCTGGGCTCCAGGCGTACCCTCCCTTACGAGTTGTACCGGAATGCCTTCTTTCTTAGTCAATCGCAGATCGAGTGTAGGGCCCACTCCTTTGGAGGTCAATTCCATCGAGGCGACGCCAAGAAATATGTCCTGCCAACTCCTCCCAGATTTGATTTCGCCGGCTAAATTCTGAAGCGCACTCTCCGAGGGCTGGAGGTACTCACCTCGGATAGACGCATCCATTATCGCGAGCGCACGAAGTCTCGATGTCGCCTCAGTTTGCCTGCGCAATTTCGGCGCCAATAGCTTTTGTATAAAGGCTATTTCACTGTCGAAGAGAATCGAAAGCGTGACGGGCGGAGTAGTTGACACCGGAAGAACACGTTCAGGCATCCGCGTCGACAGTTCTTGAGCAAAAATATCTTTCAATAAGTCTCGAAAAAGCGTGACGCCGGACTGCGCATGCATGTAAAACTGACTCTCAGAAATGTCCACGAGATGATGCTGAGCGGCATCACGAAGACTATTTATCATCTGCAACGTTAGAGCTTGATCGCTGTTGAGAAACTTGACCCTCCCGTCAAGGGCAATCCTGACGCACTCGCCAAAACCTATAGTTTGGCGCTCTCTAGGCTTTCGTATCCTTCCCCCTTTATGCAAAATGCTGGCTTTCAAGAGCATCTCGAACGAATGATCGAGAAGGATAAGGACGGCGCTTGTGCGGCCCACGTCAGAGGGACGATTGAAATGATCTATGCTAAGGATAAAGGAGTCTACTGCTTTGCCTAACAGTAGGCGAGCTTCTTTCTTCATTTACACGTCCCCATCATTCGTCCTCCTCTCGGTGACGGACTCTAACTCATTTTCGTGCCGCTTTTCGGGGTGCAGGCCACGATCAGGACCGAGTCAGGTTAGCCCGACGAAAGGATAGCGGGGCGGTTTGAAATTCAAACTGGCCCATTCATCTCGATAAATGCATCTCCATCAGCAAAATCTATTACCCCTGCCAACAACGTCTGCCACGAAAGAAGGCGTGGGTGCTCAACCGCTCTGCAATAGCTCCGTTCGCCCGAAGAGAGCCTGTACGCAATAGGGGCCTCACGTCGGTCTTCCGATTGAATCATTACGCCTGCCTCGTAATCAATCGGGACACGATTCGCTGTTTTTATATTGCGCCAATTCCTATTGAGTGGATATAGTTGCGCTTAATCGGTACTAAAGGGGGTCCAATCGCACCATTACAGCGGATCCAAGGAAAAATGGGTTGAAACATTTGCTGAAATGGGGAATTTCTTTCTTGACCAGTGCGCGAGGCCGCATTTGACGGTGGCGCTCGACTTAGCGGATACCGGCGGTCTTGTATGTGGAGTAAGCCACGGAGCCAAATCCGCGCCGACAATCAGACACTTAACGCAGAAACACTCCGATAGCGCTCTCAACCTCGAATTGGATGGCAAGGGCAACACTTACGGAACGATCCAGATCGGCCACCCTCGATAACATAATCGCCGTGCGCACCGTCACATACTTGGATGACGGGTTGGTAGTACCCCAACTGACATTTCGGAGGCTCCATACATGATCGAAAACGAAGAACTAGAGTTTGATAATCCTCTGGAAGAGGAAGTTGAGTCAATTGAGATTGCTTCCGGTAGTCGGAAGATATATACGGACCTTGGCGATCCCGAAATCGAATCGCTTCATGGCAAATTCAAGCGAGGCAAGCTCGTTGTTCAGCCCGACTTCCAGCGGCAGTTCGTGTGGGATACGACCAAGGCCAGCCGGCTTATCGAATCCGCTCTTCTCGCCATTCCCATTCCCGTTGTCTACATTTCTCAGGAACAAGACAACAGAGAATACGTTATTGATGGCCAGCAACGCCTGACATCATTTTTTTCCTTTATCGACGGCATATTCCCCGATGGGACGGATTTTAAGCTGAAGGGTCTAAAGGTGTTCCGGGAACTTAATGGTACTAAATATCTCAACTTGTCGACTGACCTTCAAGACGTCGTCCGATACTTCAAGCTCCGAACCATTACATTCAATAAAGACTCCGACCCAAGCCTAAAATTCGAGATTTTCGAACGATTGAATACGGGCTCGGTCTCGCTAAATGACCAAGAACTCCGCAATTGTATTTATAGAGGGGACTTCAATGTGCTCCTCAGGGAACTTTCTACCGACTCGGATTTTACATTCCTTTTCGGCCAGAAAGGGCCTGACAAGCGCATGAAGGATATCGAATTGGTGCTACGCTTTTCTGCCTTCTACCATGCCACCTATCTGAACTATAAACCGCCGATGAAAAACTTCTTGAACGCTGAAGCCGAAAAATATCGGAACATCAGCAAGGATGACGCACAGCAACTACGAGCGGCGTTCAAGAACACCTGTCAGATCATCCGGTCAATGTTCGGGAAGAATGCGTTCAAACGATTCTACAAAGGCACCGCCAAAAACCCAGAAGGTTATTGGGAGCCTAAGAAGTTTAACGCATCACTGTACGATATCTTGATTTATACCTTTGCCCGCCAGGACAAGAACGTTGTGTATCAGAATCTCGACTCAGTCAGGGAATCCTTAATTTACCTTATGACTGAAAATCAGGAGTTCATCGAGGCAATTGAGCTGTCAACCAGCTCCCTCCAGGCTGTTACAAAACGATTTGACCTGTTTCGCATGGCTCTGCAAGACATTATAGGAATCGGAAAAAAGGAACCCCGCTGCTTCTCAATGCAACTCAAAGAGACGTTGTTCCAGAACAATAACACCTGTGCGATTTGCAGCCAGAAGATTCAGGGCATTGATGATTCAGCCATAGACCATATCAAACAGTACTGGACCGGAGGCAAAACAATCCCCGAGAATGCACGCCTGACTCACCGTTACTGCAACTGGGCGCGATCCCGAAAAGATTAATAGGCAACGTTGCCACCACTTTCTCCAGCAACCCGGACAACAGAGTTCGAGAGTTCGCTCTAAAAAACTGGAAGAGGAGCCGATTGGGATGGCATGTATCGAACTGTCAATCGATGATCAAGCTGAGCTGATTCAGATCATTACGCAATCAGTGGTTGCTTCTGCTGGCGACAAAGAGCGTGCGGCTGAATTATTCGCCGAAAGTATGGAAGCAAAAGGGATTGGCTGGTTAATCTCGATGGTGTTCGGCGGAGTCGTGAAAGATGTCAAGCCGTGGCACAGCGGCTACAACATCGAGTTCGCCCCTGCGTTCACAACCCAGCATCGCGACCGCGAATCTGCCGACTGACCAAGGATCTCATTCGAACAGGCTTGGAGTGCCGCTTAATTTTCTCCGAGCGGTTGGGATCGCTCCAAGAAATAGCTTTTGTAGGATAAAGTCCGCTTTCGCCAACTCAGGCTTAAGTAGCTTACGGAGGTCCCGTCGCTTCTTGCCAATGTTAGCGTTTGGCATTTCCGCCAGGAACTCCGCCACCCGTCGATGGCAGAATTTACTTAACTCGGCAAGCTCATTGTGAAGGCGATCATTTTTGTCGTATTTTGCTATCGGTAACAACTCGAAGGCTCGCCGATAGATGTCGCGTTCGCCAAACAGTCCTTTCGTCTGATATGGCTTTATTACCTCGTTCACGATGTCGGCATTTAAAATTGCGCACAGATAGTGAGCTTCACGCTCGTCCTCAGTGTCATAGTCGTGTGTCGTTCCGAAATTGATAAGACCGTTAGTCTTCAAGCCGTGAACCGTGAGTGTTTTAGCGTCACCCGCATCGATCACGCATGCGACGAGATTCGTGCCAGATCTATTGTGAAGAACCTTAAAACAGCCAGAGGGATGCTGTTCCGACAGCTTCTTTCTGTAGTCTATCCAGCCGTAGATATCGGACTTCGTCGTTTTCTTCTTGAATTTGTTAAATAATTTCTCACATTTATCGAGCCAGTCAGCCAATCCGGGATAACCCTGTGCTAGAGCTTCTTTGGAGCGAATTATGGCGAGGTGTGAGCCTGCGTCCTTCAACGGTACGACAGTAAGATTCAATTCAGTCCACCCGAATGCTACCAAGTGGCGGGTTAGAAGCGTGCAATACAAAAATCGCGATTCGACAAAGCCATTTATCGTTACTTTTTTCCACTCTTTCTTTGAAGCGGCTTTAATTAGCGGGTCGCTTTCAAGAAACGGTTTTTTCGGATCTGTCAGCTCAATGCCTTGGACAATGCGGGGTCGAATGAACCATAGGCTTTGCGGCACAAGAGCGGCGCCCTGTTTGAACGAGTCGTAGTATTCACTCAGCGGCGTACCAATAATCAGCGGTGTATAGTTCTCCTGAGTTTTGGAAACAAAATGCTTAGCGTCTTCCAAAGGGAGGTTCTTCTTTGGGAGGGTCCCTCGCAATTCCAGCATTGGGATCTGCCCTAGCTTGGATGTTGAATCGCGGACCAACACGCACGCGGGAACATTAAACAGAGGTCGAACGCCTTCCAAATCCAGAACAGTCGTGAATCCGCCTTTCTGAAAAGCAGCGTGCTGCTTCGCTCCCGTGAGGACGCTCTTGGGCATTACAAATGCTAAAGTGCCGGTCATATTCCTGTAACGGTTAAAACAAAATTCGAAGAAGACGGTCGAGGTGTCCATCACCGTGAAGAGTTTCACGTTCTTCCTGTCAAGAAGGCCATATTCAAAAGTCAGCTTCTTTATTTCTTGTTGGTACCGCGCCTCCTGGATAAACCGGTACGCCAACCACGGGGGATTGCCAACGACAAGATCAAAGCGTCTCGCTGCGAGGAATATTGGACGATAGGCGTTGCGTAAGATAAATCCCCAGATCGTGTCCCGGTGGTCACGGACTAGATCGATCATAAGATCAATATTGTTCATCCACTGGCTGGTCTCTCCTATTCCGTCCTTGTTTTCTATGTATTTGAAGAACCCATCTCGAAGTTCTTGTTTCGTTCCGTCCTGCTTCGAGTAATCGCACATGATCTGTAGAACGTCATCCAGAATCAAGGGATCTCGTGCCGCCACTGCGGGTATCAGGAATGCCCCAGGGGATTTCTTGTGCGGCGTACTGGTGATGGGCACCTCAATCGGTTCGCCGGTTTTTCGACGTTCTTCGTGTAGAAGAGAATCGGCCATATAGACAGGTACTTGCACACTCCCCTTGTAGTCTTTGAGGTCCGGGACGAGTGCCAATACATAGTTAATCCGCGCGGTGATTACCGCTAACGGGTGAACATCAACACCCAGAATGTTGTTCAGAGCGAAATCGACTAACGATTTTCCCTTCAGCCCAGCCTTGCGGGACTGACGGATAGCGGTAAATAGAAACGTGCCCGAGCCGCAAGATGGATCGAGTACGGATTGGGTGCCAGAATAATTCGCTATATTAAGAGTCTCCTCGGCAAGCCAATCCGGTGTGTAATATTCTCCCAGCTCATGACGAGCTTCGGGATCCACGAGGTCCTGATACAATTCCTTTAACAGGTCTTCGTTAACCTTAGTAAGATCATAAACCTGTAGGTGTTGAGCGAGACCACGGAGTAAGCGAACGCTATCTTTTATGATCAGACCGTCCAACACCCAACTGAAGAAGTCGGGTTCCGAGAGATTGGGAAATCCACGTTCGGCGAAGACGCTGCCGCTCACTATTCCCGTAAGTTCGTCATATTCGGTCGGAATCGCTTTGAATAGTGCGATATATGCGAAGACTTTCGCTAAAAGTGATAAATACGAATGGCGAACGAATAGATTTATATCACCTATATCCGGTGTGCCGTAAACCATAGCCAACAGGCGCGTCCATTCAACGAACTTTACCTGCGTTTCCGTCTGTGCTGCTACTTGTGTCCAGAGAGATTCAAGCTGACTTGCAGCCGACGAGAAGACAGGGCTATCCGCACCGAAGCGCTTCACAAGGTCCTCTGAACGAGGTTGAAGATTCTTTTGCGAGAAGAGAAACGCCTCAAACCACGATAGAGCGCTCGCTGGATCGGAGCTTAGGCTATCCAGATCGACTGGCTTTCCAAGAATTTGAAGTTTGCCGCTCTTCAGGACGTATGTTTCGAAGATCAATCCGTCGGTGAGCACCCCGAATGATTTTTCTCCGAGCGACGTTAGATAAGTAACCAATTCCTCGATCCCGACTTCGCGCTCCTTATCCAAATTGCGCTTAAATTCAAAAACGAGGTCTTGATATAAGGCATCTATGTAACCGCGAACTTGCGCAACTCTGATGCCTTTCTCGACTTCGACTTCATGAGCGTCGATATTGAAACTTTTGTGAAGCAGGAGCAGAAACAAATGCCTGCGCTCGTCGTGATGCGCGGCTCGCTTCACAGCCTGCTTCATGTCTGACAGGTATGAGTTTAGTTCTGCTGCAAACTTGTCTAAAAAGGCTGGCATCTGGTTCCCCCACGCGAATTATCGGTTGCTAAATTCGGCGTGGCGCGACGGCCTTTCGCAGCTTCGACCCGCGCAGAAGAAGTTGAGAGCGCGTGAAAACGATCTCTCGTAGCAACATACGCTTTCAAGCCGATAATCTACCTGTCACGCCGGGAAAGGCAGCTCCGTCCTTTGCCCTCCACTGAAATTCCGCTTCGATAGAAATCCCTAACTGCTGGGCGATTTGATACGCCCCCTTCCATGCTGCATTAGCGTCCTGACCCTGAACCGACAGATTCATGTCCGGAAAGAAGTGGTATCCGTCGTCCTCTCGCTTACCCTGAACAAAGTTAACGGAGACAAGCCTTCGCAGTTCATCATGGTTTTGCGCTTTCGCCTTCGCGAGTCTGATTGCCTCAATCAACATTCCGTTCCACTTCACTTCCCGAGGCTGACTCCCGTTCAATTTCGCAGACAACAGCTTCGTGTGCGTGAGGCTGGGCGGCGATTTCGCATCGAACTGCCGAGGCTCAACCGCGCTTTGAGCAGGCTTTCCACCCCCATTCGGCTGCGGCGACTGATTCCGTTCATAAGCATCGGCCAACTTCTCAATGACCGTCTCGATGCTATCGATGAGTGGCACGGCGAACTTCTGTAATCGGGCAAGTGTGACATCACTAATTTCGATTTGCATTAGCATTTCTCCTTGGTTCAAGCACTGCCATCCGAATCCATACGTCCATACGGATATACCGCAGATATATACCCCACGTCAAGAAGGCCCGGCGGGGCTCGGCTGGTTGGCGCTAATCGTCTTTGATGGAATCGTGAAGGAAGTGACGCGCTAGCATAGCGGCTACAACATCGAGTTCACGCGGGCGTTCACGACAGGACACCATGCGTAGGGGGCGGAGCTCGCGAAATCGATCACTGGCTGGGCCATTATAAGTTCATCAGCGCCCCCCTAGTTTCAAGTCACCAAATTTGCTGAAATTTTGGCGCGATGTCAGACCAAGTCGGGGCGAAGATCCGCGTCTCTGCCCCACCTCCCCGCCATACGCCAACTCAGGTTAAACGTCCCGCTTTTCGGCTTTGAACACAAGCAAAAACGCACTGAATCATGGGCTGGAGGAGGGCCGAAAATAGCTCATCCAGGTCAGGATTCTCGCGGAGAAATCGAGCGGTTCCAAGGGCCAAGTTTTGACAGCCAATTTGACAGCCACGGCGATGGAAATCGGCGAAAACTGTGAACTCAGACGGAAAGGCAAGAACAAAAAATGTAAGATTTATAAGGCTTTGGACGCAGGCGAAGCTTGAAGCCTCGAATTAGGAATCCTGTGCTCTATCCATCTGAGCTAAGGGGGCGCGCGCCTGCTCAATCGTTTGAAGCGGTGGCTTTATGGCATCCGCATTGGCGATACGCATGGAATGATCGTGCTTATCATGCGCTCCGAGGCGTGGACAAGGTGGACCTCCGCGCACGGTTCGTCTTGCGGACCCGTCCCGATCATACAGTCGTTATTTTTGCGCTCGTGATTGGAGCATGGAAGGCCTTCAACGGAGTTTTCTTCAGGGCCCAGCGGTTAGATTGCCAAGCGTGATGGATTGGCAGCTGCCGGCGAAATCGACAAAACCAACTATCCGATAGTCGATCACCTTGAGGAGCCCGCCGGCCTGTTCGGAGGCGAGGTTTTAGCGGCTATTCCCTTCCGCGTCGGCGCGACCAGCTCCAGTGGCAGGCAGGAGAGCCCGCGCAACTCGTAAACCACTCTGCCGCCCGTCACCGCCATGAGCAGCCGTGGTCTGCCTGCACGACCAGTGGCCTGTGGTGAAAAGCGTCGATCTACATCTGCGCATCGGTACGACACGATCGGCCCTCCCCACGCTCAGCTGTTGCTAGCGGGCGTGGAAGGGCATGTCCGTATTACTAAAAATATCCGCTTTCCTTCATGTCCGTCAGGAGCCCCGATTCCTTCGGGCTCCATCCCAGTGCCTCGCGGGTGAGAGCGCTGGAGGTTGGATTGTCGAGGGCGACGAAGCCCGCCAGCCAGTCGAAATGAGTGCGTGCTTCATCCTTGGCGAGGCTCCGCACCGGGACGCCGAGCCCCGCGCCGATCGCCTGGGCGATTGCGCACAGCGTCACGCCTTCTTCAGCTGCAGCATGCAGGCGCGCTCCGGGGGCTGCGTGCTCAAGCGCTAGTCGGAAGAGGCGTGCGGCGTCCAGCCGGTGCACCGCGGGCCAGCGGTTCGCTCCATCGTCGATGAAGGCGGAGACGCGCGTGCGGCGTGCGATCTCGATCAGCGCGGGCACGAAGCCGTGGTCGCCGGTGCCGTGGACGGAGGGCGGCAGCCGCACGACGCTGGCGCGCACTCCGCGACCGGCAGCTGCCAGCGCCGTTGCCTCCGACGCGGCGCGAAGGGCGGCCGCGCTCCCGGGCGCAGGCGCGTCCTCTTCCGTGCCGGTGCGGCCGGGCGCAAGCAGCGCGGTTCCGGACGTCAAGACGAACGGCTTGCCCGAGCCCTCCAGCGCGCCGGCCAGTGCCTCCACCGCGCGCCGGTCTGTCTCGGCGGCGGCCGCATAGGCGGAGAAGTCGTGGATGAAGGCCGTGTGGATCACGCCCTCGCAGGCCCGGGCGCCGGCGGCAAGGCTATCGGTGTCCGACAGCTCGCCCCTATGCGCCTCGACTCCCAACCGCGCCAAGGTGTCGGCGGCGGCGGCGCTGCGCGCCAGTCCGAGCACCTCGTGCCCCGCGGTGAGCAGTTCCCGCACGATTGCTTCACCTATGAAGCCCGTTGCTCCCGTCAAGAAAACACGCATTCCATTCTCCTTGTGCTGCTCATACATTTCGGTTTGTCGATGACCGTCATGCTCCGGTTATGAAGGCAATCTTGCTAAGGAGCTCGCTTGACCCATTCACGCCTTACCTCTCAATGGGGTAAGCAGAGGACGGCACAGTACGGCAGCCACATTGTTTTTAGAACCGATCCAGTGCCCACTTCGGGCTTTATCCACATGATCTGAGATGATGTCGATCCGCTCACAATCCTTATATTTCCGGCACTATATGATCTGGGGCGATCTCAGAAAACGTCGTGGACAAGGGAGACCGGGGCTCCTCAAGGCAATCGACTATCGGATAGCCAGGCCCAAGACTGGGATCCGAGGCGGCCCCGCAGTAGGATTGTCTCGTGATCGTTCCCGCGATCATCCATCAATAATCGGATGCAGAGGAGCCACCGATGGCCGACAAGATTGTGAAAACCGACGACGAATGGAAAGCGCTGCTGACGCCGGAGCAGTTCGAAGTGGCGCGGCGCAAAGGCACCGAGCGCGCCTTCACCGGCAAATACTGGGACTTCCACGATCAGGGCGTCTACCTGTGCGTCTGCTGCGGCAACGAACTGTTCACCTCCGAGACCAAGTACGACTCCGGCTGCGGATGGCCGAGTTTCTACGCGCCGCTCGACGAAAGCAGGATCGCGAAAGAGGTCGATCGAAGTTACGGCATGGCGCGCACCGAGGTGACGTGCAGCCGCTGCGGCGCGCATCTCGGCCACGTTTTCGACGACGGGCCCAATCCGACCGGGCTGCGCTTCTGCATGAATTCGGCGTCGCTCGATTTCACCAAAAAGGATTCGAGCAACAAGTAACCCCGCCCGCCTGACCGCGAAGCGAGCGTTACCGAGACCGGCCATGCGCGATACGGTGGCGTTGCGATGCGCCCCGCTTCGGAGAATAATCAATCTCAATCCCCGCGGTAATTCGCGCAGTAATTTCAGCCAATTTTCAGCCAATTCCAGATAGACACGGTTTGAATCACTCCTAATGGCTTCTACATCCGCGGTTCCTTCAGACGCTGATCGTGCGCATCCGGCGCATCTCGACGCGACCTCCGCCGGGACGCCGCCCGCCGTCGAGATCGCGAACTTGAGTTTCAGCTACGGCGAACGTATCGCGCTGAGCGATCTGAGCTTTTCGATTGCCCGCGGTGAAATCTTCGGCCTGCTTGGCCCCAACGGCGGCGGCAAGACCACTCTCTTCAAACTGATCTCGACGCTGGTGCCACTGCAACAGGGCGACGCGCGCATCCTCGGATTCGATCTGCGCAGCGACACGATCGCGCTCCGCCGCCGGCTCGGCGTGGTCTTCCAGCATCCGAGCGTCGACGGCAAGCTGACGGTCGCCGAAAACCTCGCGCATCAGGGGCGGCTCTACGGAATCAGCGGACCGCGATTGCGCACGCGCAGCGCCGCGATGCTCCAACAACTCGGATTGAGCGCGCGCGCGGGCGACCTCGTCGAGACGCTTTCCGGCGGCCTCAAGCGACGCGTCGAGCTGGCCAAGTCCCTGCTGCACGAACCGGAGCTGCTCGTCCTCGATGAGCCCAGCACCGGTCTCGACCCGACCGCGCGGCGCGAATTCCTCAACTACCTGACTGAATTGCGCGACCGCCAGGGCGTCACCATCGTGCTGACGACCCATCACATGGAGGAGGCCGAGCGCTGCGGCCGTATCGGCGTGCTGCATCAGGGACGGCTCGCTGCGATTGCACCTCCCGCCGAACTGAAGTCGCGGGTGGGCGGCGATGTCGTCGCGATCTACGCGCGCGCGCCGGAGGATCTGCAAAAGAAAATCGCCGCTCGGATGCAGGTGACGGCCGTGCTGGTGGACGGCACCTTGCGCGTCGAGCGGCCGCGCGGCCATGAATTCGTGCGCGACCTGGTCGATGCTTTCGGCGACGAGATCGAATCGGTGACCTTCGGCAAACCCACGCTCGAAGATGTCTTCGTCCACTTGACCGGGCAGCGCTTTGACGCCGCACCCGCCGGGGAAGCGCGATGAGCGAAGGCGCCTTGCAGGCCGGAACCTTGTGGTTGCGCGAGATCACGCGCTTTTGCCGGCAACGCAGCCGCGTTATCGGGTCGTTCCTGCAACCGCTGGTCTTCTGGGTCTTGCTCGGCGCGGGACTGAAGGCGTCGTTCAAGCCCGCCGGGATGCCCGCGGGGATCGACTACTTCCAGTACCTCTATCCCGGCTTCATCGTGCTGGTGCTGCTGTTCACGGCGATTTTCGCGACTATCTCGACCGTCGAGGATCGGCGCGAGGGCTTTCTGCAAAGCGTGCTGGTCGCGCCGATCTCGCGCACCATGATCGTGATGGGCCAGGCGCTCGGCGGAACCACGCTCGCATGGGTGCCGAGCTGCATTTTCCTGGTGCTGGCGCCGCTGGCCGGAATCAGTCTCAGCGTGGGCGCGGCGATTTTCGCGGCGCTGATCATGGCGATTATCGCATTCGCGCTGACCTGTATCGGGCTGACGATCGCGTGGAAAATCGAATCGACGCAGGGCTTTCACGCGATCATGAATCTGATCCTGATTCCAATCTGGCTGCTCTCGGGCGCGTTCTGGCCGATCGATGGCGCCCCTGCCCTGCTCCGCTGGACCATGCGGCTCAATCCGCTGACCTACGGGATGGCGGCGCTGCGCGAGAGCCTTTATCCGGGAAATCGCGGCGAGATGGGATCGCTGCCGTCGATGGCGCTCTCTGTGACCATCGCAATCGCGTTCGCGATCGCGACCTTCGCGCTCGCCGCACGCACCGCGCGCCGCGCCACCGCTTACTGATCAACCAACCAGCGGATCGAAGAAGGCCTCGACGCGTCCCTCGAAATGGAACTCGCGCGCCAGCGCGATCCATTTGCGATCGAGGCCGTGGAGCGGTTCGGGCAGCCGGTCGAGCGGGAAGAAGCCGGCGTCGAGCGTCTCCAGCGGATGCGGCGTCAGCACGCCGCCGTCGAGCCGGCAGTAAAACAGCATCGAGTAGAGGTGGCGAAAGGCTGAGCCGGTCTTGAGGCTGTCGATGATCCCGATAAGCCGCTGCGGGGTGACGATGAAACCGGTCTCCTCGCGCACCTCCCGCGCCACGTTTTCGGCGGGCGATTCGCCGACGTCGCAAAATCCGGTCGGATACCACCAGGCTCCGCTTGGCCGCTGGATCAGCAGAATCTCATCGCGCTCGTTGAAGACGATCGCACCGCAGCCGACGCCCACCGTCACGTAACCGTCATAGCCGCCGCCGGTATCGTCACGCCAGCGCTGGAACACCACCTCGGCGTCGGTCGCGAGGTCGCGATCGAGCACCATGCGAATCCTCACCGCCTCGCGCAGCAGATCCTCGTAGCGCTCGGCGTCGTAGCCATGCGGTTTGAAGGCGAGGCCGGTGCGGCCGATCGCCGCGATGCGCTCGATGAACCGCGCGAGTTCAACTATCAGACCATCCTTTGAATCGCCCTGCGCCATGCCCCCCCCCCCGGCTCCCTCATTCACGGGAATCAATCACTTCTATCTTCCGCCTCTCACTGAACGTTATTGTGTCATGCCGCTATCATTGTTGGTGAATTTCACGACTCCGCTGCCCGCTCCCCCTGCTTCCCGCCGAAACCTTGCGTACGCGTCCACCAAGGGTCTCATGGACGCGATCCGCATGACCCACTGATGTCTATTCATCGTGGGAAGTCTGAAACCTTTCAAAGGTTTCAGTTTCCGGTGAATCGCCCTGCGCCATGCCCCCCGGCTCCCCTAACCATCTCCTGTCGTAACTGTTTACCGGCCAGCCGTAGGATCGAGGATCCGCAAACCCGCAAAATATCGACGGTAAAATCCTCGGTCGCGCGTTAGCAGGCGGTCGGCAACGACCAGCGCATGCCCGGCGATCAAAAAATCGGCCGCAATGCGATCGCGCGGACCTCCGCCCACCCGGTAGCGGCGCCAGGCGTCGGCCGCTTTAATCGCCGCCTCTTCCGTCATCGGCGAGAATGCGGTGAGCAGCTTGTCCATCGCGTCCTGAAAGACTCCAGCATTGCCGAATACGGTTGCGGTCTCGGCCCATACCACCTCTGAAGCGACCAACGCACCTTCTCTCATGCAGCGTCGCAATGCCTCCGAGGAAGCGGGCGCAAACTTCGGATCAGCGCCGAAAACGTCGAGCAGGACGTTCGTGTCAACGGCCGTAATCACTGCCGACCGCGAAGCTCTGCTATGACGGCGTCTGTGTCGATCGTCTTGCCGAGACAGCCGTACACCTCGCTTACCGGATCCACGCCTCCGCTTTTGACTGCTATCAAACGTCCGTGCTCCTCGCTGAATTCCAGCACCGTACCAGGCTTCACGCCAAGCCGTTCCCGCAGCAGTTTCGGGATGGTCACCTGGCCCCGCTCGGCAACGCGCGCTTTCATACTTTTCATGTACGAAAGTATGATTCAATATTACGAAATACTCAAGCGCACCGAGTAACTATTACGCCTGCCGCACCACGGCCCGACAAGATCGCCCATGACCTATTGTGTCATGCCGCTATCATTGTTGGTGAATTTGACGACTCCGCTGCCCGCTCCCCCTGCTTCCCGCCGAAACCTTGCGTACGCGTCCACCAAGGGTCTCATGGACGCGATCCGCATGACCTACCGATGTCTATTAACCGTGGGAAGTCTGAAACCTTTCAAAGGTTTCAGTTTCCGGTGAATCGCCCTGCGCCATGCCCCCCGGCTCCCTCATTCACGGAATCAATCACCTCTATCTTCCGCCTCTCACTGAACGTTATTGTGTCATGCCGCTATCATTGTTGGTGAATTTCACGACTCCGCTGCCCGCTCGTCCTGCTTCCCGCCGAAACCTTGCGTACGCGTCCACCAAGGGTCTCATCGACGCGATCCGCATGACCCACTGATGTCTATTCACCGTGGGAAGTCTGAAACCTTTCAAAGGTTTCAGTTTCCGGAAAAGCTATAGTTCCGCGTCCCTGCCGACAATCGAGCAACGCGAGCATGAGCGGGCGTCCTGGGGATGCACGATCGGGCGCGATTGCGATAAAATAACCTCAGTATGCGCTGGACCACCGACAAAATCCGTCAGTCTTTCCTCGATTTCTTCGCTGAGCGAGGACATCAGATTGTCCCCTCCGCGTCGCTGATTCCGAAGGGCGACCCTACCCTGCTCTTCACCAACGCCGGGATGGTCCCGTTCAAGGACTATTTCCTGGGCGTGCGCACGGCGCCGAACGCGCGCGTCGTCGATTGTCAGAAATGCCTGCGCATCTCGGGCAAGCATAACGACCTCGAAGCGGTTGGCCGCGACAGCTACCACCATACGTTCTTCGAGATGCTCGGGAACTGGTCCTTCGGCGACTACTACAAGGCCGAGGCGATCAAGTGGCATTGGGAGCTGGTGACCAAGGTCTGGGGGATTCCGGCCGAGCGCCTGTGGGCGACCGTATATAAGGACGACGACGAGGCCTTCGCCGAATGGGAGAAAGTGCCCGACCTGCTCCCCGGCCGGATCCTGCGTTGCGGCGAGAAGGATAATTTCTGGGAGATGGGCGAGACCGGGCCGTGCGGACCGTGCTCGGAAATCCATATCGATCGCGGCCTTGAAGCGGCCGTCGGCTGTACCCATCAGGGCGTGGAATGCGCGGTCAACGTCGATGGGTGCTCGCGCTTCATCGAACTGGGGAACCTGGTGTTTATCCAGTTCAACCGCGACGCGGCGGGCAAGCTGACGCCGCTGCCGATGAAGCACGTCGATACCGGCACCGGCCTCGAGCGCGTCGCCGCAGTTCTACAGAGCCTCGAAGAGAGCAAACGACTCGGCAAAAATGTCGTACTCGGCAACTACGACACAGACACTTTTAGAGCCATTGTCGACCGAATCAAGGCTCTCGAAAAGTCGAGCGGAATGGAGGCTCTTCCCGGGAAGTACCTTACATTGGATGTATCGCGGCGAGCCATTGCCGATCATGCGCGGGCAGCTTGTTTTCTGATCGCTGACGGATTGAAACCGTCTAATACGGAGCGCGGATATGTACTTAGGAGGCTGATCCGCCGTGCCGTAACGCATGGGAATTTTTTGACGATTTATGAACCGTTCCTTGCCGAGGTCTGCAAAACTGTGATTGCGCAGATGCGCAGCGCGTATCCGGAATTAGATGTCCATCAGACGCAGATTGTCGATGAAGTCTATCGAGAGGAAGAAAGGTTCCGAGTAACGCTAAATCGCGGACTGGCATCAATCGGCCAAGAAATATCGCGACCGCGCGACGCGGGTGAGCTCGTCGTCTCCGGTGAGTTCGCGTTTGAGCTTTATGACACCTATGGTTTCCCGCTTGACCTCACACAAGTTGTATTACGCGGGGAAGGTTATGAGGTTGATGTCGCAGGGTTCGAGCGCCTCATGGACGAGCAGCGCCAGCGTGGACGCGCGGCCCGCAAGGATGACCTCGGCGCGCCTGAAATCGCGCTCGCGGCTGGCGTGAAATCGCGCTTCGTAGGTGAGCATCGCTACGACGCCGAATCCGAAATTCTCGCCGCGAATGCCGACGCCGACGGACGCCTGACAGTCGTAGCAGCGGAGACGCCCTTCTATCCCGAAGGCGGCGGCCAGGTCGGCGACCGCGGCGTGATCGAGACCGCAGCGGGCGCACTGCTCGAAGTCACCGATTCCCGCAAGCAGGACGGCTCGATCCTCCATATCGGACGCATCTTGCGTGGCGAGCCGGGCGATTTCGCGCGTGGCGCGCACGTGAAACTGCGCATCGACCGCGAACGCCGCGACGCCTCCATGAACAATCATTCGGCGACTCACATCCTGCATTACGCGCTGCGCGACATTCTCAGCAAGGACGTCCATCAGGCGGGCTCGATGGTCGCGCCGGAGCGGCTGCGCTTCGACTTCAGCCATAACGGGCCCGTCGGCGCAGGCGACCTCGCAACGATCGAAGAGGAGATCAACGCGCGCATCCGCGAGAACGCCGAGGTTCTTATCGAGGAGATGGCCTACGACGACGCCCTCAAGGCGGGTGCGCTGGCGTTCTTCGGCGACAAGTACGGTGACGTGGTGCGGGTGGTCCGCATGGGCGATTTCTCGACCGAGCTGTGCGGTGGCACCCATGTGCGGCGCACGGGCGATGTCGGCCTCTTCAAACTCGAAAGCGAGGGCGGAGTGGCGGCCGGCGTGCGGCGTATCGAGGCCTTCACCGGGCAGGGCGCGCTCGAAGCAATCCGGCGGCGCGAGAAAATCCTGGAGGACATCGGGAGCCAACTCGGTGCGCGTGACGCGGCCGCACTGGACCGGCTCGAAAAGCTGGTTGCGCGCGAGAAGGAACTCGAAAAGAAGCTCCGCGCTCTCGAACAGAAGCTCGTCGCCGGCGCGACCATCGGCAGCGCCGATGCCGAAAAAGTTCGCGAGGCCAACGGCGTCAAGATCGTCACGCGCAAGGTCGAAGGCGTCGAGCCGAAGTCGCTGCGCGAGATGGCCGATCGTCTGCGGCAGAAGTATGGCTCGGCGGTGGTTGCGATCGGATCGGACCTCGGTGACAACAAGGCCGCGCTATTGGTCGCGGTGACGCCCGACCTCGCGACGCGGATCAAGGCCGGCGATATCGTCAAGCAACTCGCGCCGATGATCGGCGGCACCGGCGGCGGACGGCCCGACTTCGCCCAGGCCGGCGGCCGCGACGCGTCCAAACTCGACGAGGCACTGGAGCGTATCGCGAGCTTGGTTTGACCATCTGCGCGAGTCGTAACCGATCGTTCATCTGAATGCTGTTTCACACGGACACTAAAAAGGCGTACCATCCGATCATTCGAATGAACAGTAACGGGACTGCGAAGGGCAACGTCAGGCCTAACCTTCAGAGGGTAAACGAAACCATTCCACAGTTAGCTACCGAAGATTCGCTCGAACTCCACTTCGACGACCACCGCTTTTTGACCGAGTTGCTCGGTCAACACGACGCACATTTACGGACGATTGAGGCGGCCCTTGAGGTGCGCATCGGCGTCAACGGGAGCGCGCTCAAGATTTCCGGCGGCCATATTGAACAGGCGCTGGCGGGCAAACTGCTGAGCGAACTGTACGAGCTGCTCAAGCGCGGCTACCCGATCTATACGGGCGACGTCGATTACGCCATCCGCATCCTGCGCGCCGACCGCAACGCCGATTTGAAGGACATCTTCCTCGATCAGGTTTATATCTCGGCGAACAAGCGGATCATCTCGCCCAAGAGCCTCAATCAGAAGGCCTACGTCGAGGCGATCCGCGCGCACGATATCGTTTTCGGAATCGGCCCTGCCGGCACCGGCAAGACTTATCTCGCGATGGCGATGGCGTTGGCGGCGCTGATGAAAAATCAGGTCACGCGCATGGTGCTGTGCCGGCCGGCGGTCGAAGCGGGAGAAAAACTCGGCTTCCTGCCCGGCGATCTCGCCGAAAAGGTCAACCCCTACCTGCGCCCGCTCTACGACGCGCTGCACGACATGGTCGATTACGATCGGGCCCGCCGGATGCTCGAGCGCGGGACCATCGAAGTGGCGCCGCTCGCCTTCATGCGCGGGCGCACCCTCAACGATTCCTTCATCATCCTGGACGAAGCCCAGAACACCACCTCCGAACAGATGAAGATGTTCCTGACGCGCCTCGGCTACGGCTCCAAGGCGGTGATCACCGGCGACGTCACTCAGATCGACCTGCCGAGCGGCAAGCTCTCCGGCCTCAAGGAGGCGCGCACGGTACTGGCCGACACCCCCGGAATCAAGTTCGTGCATTTCAACGAGCGCGACGTCGTGCGCCATCGGCTGGTGCAGGCGATAATCACCGCGTACGAATCGTTCAACGGCGAGCGCACTCTACCCTTGCCGCTGCCGCCTATCGAGGCGAAACCGGCCAACGGCTGAACGTGCCGGTGGAACTGACGTGCCGGGCCGTGAGCGGGCGGCCGTACGCCGATGCACTTCGCGCTGACGCCCTCACGCTCCTGGAAATCCTCGCGCTCGAACATTGTGAACTCTCGCTGATGCTGGTGAGCGATAGCGCAATCCGCCGGCTGAATCGCAAGTTTCGTGCGAAAGACCAGCCGACCGACGTCCTCTCGTTCCCGCAGTTGGAGCCCGCTCACGAACTGGCAACGAGCCGCCGGTTTTCGACGCCGGACGCACCGCCGCTCGCACTCGGCGACATCGTGATTTCGATCGATACGGCCCGCCGTCAAGCGCACGAACTCCGCCAAAGCGCATCCGCCCGAATTCGCACCTTGTTGATTCACGGCATGCTGCATCTGCTGGGCTACGATCACGAGCGATCGATGGCGGAGGCGCGCCGGATGTTCGCGCGCGAGCATGAACTGGCCGCGCTGATGAACCCCGGCGGTCGGCGCTCGCGATCGCGTAAGGCGCTGGCGGCAGCAAGCGCGACGGTTACAACTCCTGCTAACGCGGTGGGCGATTTGCGCCGGTCGCCCGCCGCGATGCCGGAGCGAACGGCGAAGGCAGTGAAGAAACCGATCGTCGCACGGCAACCGTGATGAGCTTTTCACAGGGCGAAGCCCCTACGTCCCCTGCCGACAATCGAGCAACGCGAGCAGCGTCCACCGGCGGCATGGAATGCCGTGAAACCTCGTGAGGTTTCAGTGTCTGGAAAAAACCAATAGTTTTGCAATCGTTTGAGCACACCACGCAAATCGCCGATGGCGGCTAATCCGCAAACGCGCGCCGGCGGCGCAACTCCCTCGTTTACGGTGCTCCCGATGTTGACGCATTTCACACGCGCCGCCGGCACCAAAAGCGCGATCGACAATCTCGACGCGATTCTGCGCGGCGGCGTGATTCACGGCGCCACCCGCTTTATCCGGGGCCGCCGTCCGGTAGTCTGCCTCTTCGACGCGACCGTCGGCGAACTCGGCCAACTGCTGGCGCGATCGAATCGCCGGCGCTATGAACCATTCGGCGTCGCCTTGGATAAACGCTATGCTTTCGCGATGGGCGCGCGGCCGGTGCTCTATATGCCGTGGCGTGAGGCCCGGCTGATACTGGCAGAGGAGGAGTGGTGGCGCGTGGCCACAATCGACCTGGATCGTAATCCGCCGATCGACTGGAGTTTCGAGCGCGAGTGGCGCGTGGCCGGCGATCTGCCGCTGCCGGTTCGCACCGCCGTGGCGCTGGTCGAGAGCTGGCGCGACGCCGACGAACTCTACGACCGCTTCGACGGCAGCCCCCCGTGCGCGGGCGTTATCCCGATCAAAGACCTGCCCGGTTTCGCCTGAGGATCGCTGTGAACGTATCCACCCGCGCCGCGTTGGCCGTCGCCAGCGGACTCGCGCTTGCTCTGGCATTTCCCAACTTCGACTTCAACTTCGCCGCCTGGCTGGCGTTCGTGCCGCTGCTCTATGCGATCGACGGCGAGACCCCTCGTAAAGTGTTGCTTTACGCTTGGCTTCAGGGCTTCGCCTGCTATGTGGCCTCGCTCTATTGGGTAACTATCACCCTGCATCATTTCGCCGACGTGCGGGTCGTCTTCGCGGTAATGCCGATGATGTTGCTGGCGGCCGTGATCGCGCTCTTCAGTGCCGTCGCATTCTGGGCCGCAACGCTGATCGCGGCCCGGCTGGGCTTTTCGATCGTCGTCACGCTGCCCATCGTGTGGACCGCGGTCGAATGGGTTCGCACATATTTCCCGATCGGCTTTCCATGGAATCTGCTCGGCTACGCGGCCTATCAGAATCTGACGCTGATTCAGTTCGCCGAATTCACCGGCGTCTATGGGGTCTCCGCGCTCATCGTTCTGTTCAACGCCGTGATCTATATCGTGGTCTTCCGGCGCGGGTCGCCGCGATTGCAGGGCATCAGCCTCGGCGTACTCAGTACGCTGATCGCAGCGGCCTGGATCTTCGGCACGGTGCGGATCGGCGAACTGCAAGGCGAGCGGCCCGATCGATCGCTCAAGTTCGCGATGGTCCAGGGCGACATTCCCCAATCGATCAAATGGGACCCGCATTTCCTCGAGTCGAGCTTCAGCGTTTACGTGCAGCAAACGCAAGCCGCGGCGCGGCTGGGCGCCGATCTAATCGTATGGCCCGAGGCGGCCGCGGCGTTTTTCTTCCAGCCCACCGAACAGTACCCCGCCGCCTTCGCCGATGACGCGCCGTATCGCCAGCGCCTGCTCCAGCTCGCGGCCGATACCGCCGATCCGATCCTGTTCGGCGCGCCGGCGCTCGCACAACGGGAAGGCCGCCTGGGCTTTTACAATCGCGCCTACCTGGTCTCAGGCGGCGGTACGATTACGGCCTGGTACGACAAAATTCAACTGGTGCCGTTCGGCGAATACGTCCCGCTGCGGAGCCTGCTCGGCGCTTTCGTAAACCGCGTGGTGGCAGGCTTCGGCGATATGTTCGCAGGCAGCCGGCAGACCATTTTCGAGGTCAAGGGTGCGCGGATGGGCGTGCTGATTTGCTACGAGAGCATCTTCCCGAACCTTTCGCGGATGGCGGTCAATCGGGGCGCCGACATTCTCGTCAATATCACCAACGACGCCTGGTACGGCGAAAGCTCGGCGCCCTATCAACTGCTGGCGATGGCCGCGATGCGCGCGGTTGAGACCAAGGTGCCGCTGGTGCGCGTCGCCAACACCGGTATCAGCGCGGTGATCGAGCCGACCGGAAAGATCACGGCACGCACGCCGCTGTTCAAGCGCGGGACGGAAATCGTGCGCGTTTACTGGGTGCCGCGCAGAACGGTCTATACGATAGTGGGCGATCTGTTCGCGGAAATCTGCTTCGCGCTGGCGGCGATCGCACTAATCCTTGCGCACTTTCGGCCGCGCCGCGTCGAGCCCGCTGAGGAACGCCGGCCAACGCGGATATCTCGCAATGGCATCCCATGATTCTCTTCCCTGATACGGTCCCTACGCGCGTAAGAGAATGGGGAGTTGTTGAGGAACTCAAAACCTTTAGTTTCACTGAAACCTCACGAGGTTTCAGACTTCCCTTTTAACCAGATGCGGGCTGCGCCCTGTAAAAACCTCGGCCTAAGGAATTTTTCGATTTCGCGGGACTTGGCCGGGACCCGAGCGTCGCGAGCGTCAGTCACTGAAAAAAGCTTACGCGTCCACGAATGGTCTCATCGACGCGATCCGCAAGACCGACTTTCGGGGTCTATCACTGTGGGAAGTGTGAAACCTTTCAAAGGTTTCACCATCTTCTTTCGCTCAGGCTCCTCGAATCTGTCAGAATAATTGCGGGTCGCCGCCAGATGCGCCGGCCAACGAATCGATTCAAGAGGAAGATCCACCAATGCTTAGCGACATGCGCCCGCAACTGACCGACCTCGAAGCCCGCTCGGAAACTCTGCGGAGGCGTCTTTGACGTCCCCAAGCTGATCGCACGCAGGCAGGAACTCTCCGAACAATCCGTCAAGCACGACTTCTGGGACAATCCGGAAGCGGCACAATCGATCCTCAAAGAGCAGGAGCGCATCAAGGTGCGGCTCTCCGGTTTCGAGAAACTGGAGAAGGCGCTGGACGAGGCGCGCGTGTTTCTCGCGATGGCCGAGGAAGAGGGCGCCGACGATTCGGACGCCGCCCACGAAACTGAGACCGCCTTGGCCGCGGCGCGCATCGAGATCGAGCGTCAGGAGCTCCAGGTGATGCTCGGCGGCGAGCACGATCGTCTCGGCGCGATCGTTTCGATTCATCCGGGGGCCGGCGGCACCGAGGCGCAGGACTGGGCCGAGATGCTGCTGCGGCTCTACCTGCGCTGGGCAGAGCGCAGAGCGTTCGCCACCGAACTTGCCGATCTGCAGCCCGGCGAGGGCGGCGGCATCAAGAGCGCCACCTTCACCGTCGATGGCGATTACGCCTACGGCTATCTCAAAGCCGAAGCGGGAATCCATCGGCTGGTGCGAATCTCGCCGTTCGACGCCAACGCACGCCGCCACACTTCGTTCGCGTCGGTCTTCGTTTTCCCGGCGATCGACGACAAGGTCGAAGTCGTGATCAATCCGGCTGATTTGAGAATCGATACCTACCGCGCGAGCGGAGCGGGCGGCCAGCACGTCAACAAAACCGACTCGGCCGTGCGCTTCACCCATCTACCCTCCGGCATCGTAGTGACCTGCCAGAACGAGCGATCGCAGCATAAGAATCGCGCGATGGCGATGAAGATTCTGCGCGCCCGCCTGTTCGAGATGGAGGAGCGCAAGCGCCGCGAGGAGCTCGAAAAGTTCAGCAAGGACAAAAAAGAGATCGCCTGGGGCAGCCAGATTCGCTCCTACGTGCTGCATCCCTACCAGATGGTCAAGGACCATCGCACCGGGGTCGAGATCGGCAACACCAACGCGGTCCTCGACGGCGCGATCGATGAATTTATCGAGGCCTACCTGATGGGCGTGCGCAAGGCCGGCGCCGACTCCGCCCCGGCCTGATTCCGGATTGGGGGGAGACGCGGCCCGCTCTTACGATGACCGCTCGATCATCGCGAACATCACTCCATAATGGGGTTTTCGCAGGGCGAAGCCCGTACGTCCCCGCTTGAGGATATGGATTACCCGATGCAACTGCGGACCAATCGCAAGGTGATTCCGATCAAGTGCCCCGTTCGATTCCGCCATCGCCAGCCGCTCTTCAGAAGTAAAAGTGAGCCCCGAATCCTGTGTACTGGGTTCTCTGCTGGAAGAACTGTCCGTCGGGCGAGTGGCCATCGTAGTATTCGCCCAGCAACAGTAGCTTGGTACTTTGAAAAACCAGGCTCTCGAACTGGACACCGGCAACCACCGAGACGTTGGCGCCCCAGTCGGTGTCCTGATTGTTTTGCACGTCAACCGCCGCGAGCGGACGCACTGCGTCGTTCAGGAACCTCCACGGGCTCGTGAGTTCCACTCCACCCTGCGTCGTCCAAGGCTTCAGACTGGAAGGATCCTGATCGATCAGGTATCCGGCGCCGCCATAGATGCGCAGCCAAGTCGACGACTCACCGAACTCCTGGGAGAAAATCAGGTTGGGCTCTTCGTAGCTGAGGTTGACCCTCTTTACGGTGGGATTTGCCAGCAGGAATTCATCGCCCAGGTGGGAACTCTGATGGAAAATCCGCAAGAGCGTGGTGAAGCCCTGCCATCGGTAGGTGAACGGGATCCCGACAAAGTAATCGGCGTTCTGGAGATTTCGCGACGGGGTATCGATGTCGAAGATCGCGAAAACCCCGGCCTGGATACCAACCTCCCACTGTCCCACAGGGAGATCGCCGCGATATATCGGGAACGTCTCACCAAAGTTCGTCGAGGCGACGTCCTTGAACTGGGCGTGGCCGACGGAACGGAGATACGAGAGCGAGAAATGCGGCCAGCGCGGGTCGGCAAGTAGCGGAAGAAAGAGTTTGTCCCTGGGCAACCAGACGGAGCTCGGCCGCGCGGCTTGCACCTCGGTCGCGCCGCCTCCCCGCTGCGCGCTCCCGGTGGAAGACGGCGGCGCGGTGCCGGCCTCGGCCCGGCTTTCCAGCTCGACCCGAACGACGCCCCGAATCGCCGAGATCTCGCTCACGATCTTATTGCGCGATTGCCATCCCAACTCATCCCGGACGAGGGTCACGACGCCGTCTTGCACCTTGACCGTCGCCGACCTCACCGAGAACTCGCGCTCCAGGGCGGCCGACGCGTATCCGGCGATGTAAGAGTCTTGGGTCGGCGTGGCCGCGGCGGAGCCTGCCAGAATGAGAATCATCCCAACGAGAGCCACGAGCGGGCTCGTCAGCAGATGCCGGCCGCGGACTCGCCGCATACAGCCACCCCCCACTTCCTCGAGACTGCAGCCATCAAAGGCATAGAGGACTCCTTCCACCACCAGGTGACGCGCCAAACGATTTTGACCTATCGTCGAACGATAAGCGATATGAGTTGATCAGAATCGAGAGGCCATTGGAGATTAAAGGTTTTGCGCTCTTCAACCATTCCTTGAAAATCCAAATCTTCACGCCGGCTGTCTAAATTCCCTGCGCTCGCTCGACCACCTGTGCGAAATGCCGGGCCAGTTCCGGGCTCTTACCGCGTGATGTGTCGAACGCGGTCTTTTGCGACAGCAGCAAAATGCGGTTCGCACCGGCGTCGCGAAAGCGCTTCAGATCATCGGCGGAGGGACCATTCTCTTTAGGATCGACCAGCGGCAATATCTGGATCGATTCGGGTTTGCGCCCGTGCCGCGCCGCCAGCTTGCGGATTTCCGCTACGTCGCGCTTCAATTCGGCCGGATCGTCGATCAATGGCATCCAGCCATCGTAACTCCGCGCGACGCGTTCCAGCGCCTTGGGGCCGTGCGCACCCAGGATCACCGGCGGATGCGGCTTTTGGACTGGCTTCGGTTCGCAGCGCACGGCTGCAAAGCGAATCATCTCGCCCTCATAAGACGCCTCGCGCTGCGTCCACAGCACGCGCATCGCCTCGACGGTTTCGCGCGTCTGTTTCCATCTCGTTCCGAAGTTCGCACCCATCACTTCAGTCTCTTCACGCAGCCATCCGGCGCCCACCCCGAACAGCACGCGCCCGTTCGAGAATAAATCGAGACTCGCGACCGCCTTGGCGGTAATCAACGGTTCGCGCTCGGGCAGCAGACAAATACAGGTGCCGAGTCTGATCTTTTTCGTAACCGCCGCGGCTATACTAAGTGCGACAAACGGATCGGCCCAGGTGGCGTAGTGTTCGGGCATCTTGTGGTCGGCTGTGAACGGGAACGGCGTCTTCATATTAACCGGAATCACCGGATGCTCGGGCATCCAGAGTGACTCGTAACCAAGCGCTTCGACCAGGCGGGCGTGATCCGCGAGATCTCCGCTTTGCGCCGTCTGCACCATCACGAATCCAATATCCATTCGACTCTCCTCGCTCCTCACCCACTAACTGACTATCTAACAGGGTGTTGGGAAACCCTGAAAATTACCAAGGGTACTAAATTTCAACTCAACACCCTGCGTGAAAAATGGCTTCTTTCCTTATCTTCTCGCCCCTACTGGGGAGAGAGCGAGTGAGGGGAAGCAGGCTGTGAA
>Ga0187860_1000214_pt1 | contig 57655 bp, 52 predicted proteins | sample June2016WEW_10_4_FD_132981 | JGI IMG/M metagenome (GOLD analysis project Ga0187860, IMG submission 132981) | Peatland microbial communities from SPRUCE experiment site at the Marcell Experimental Forest, Minnesota, USA - June2016WEW_10_40 | ecosystem: Environmental > Terrestrial > Soil >...
AGGAAATTCTCGACCACGACCTGGCGGCGCCGGTATTGAACGAGATAATAAACCTCGGCCACGAGCACGCAGAATCCCTTCACAAACGCCGCCGGTAGAATCCGGACAACGCCCAATCCCAGCCGCCACAGACCCGCGCGGTAAAGTGAAGACGGCGATGGGGGCTGGGGAGCGTGGAGCGTGGAGCGTGGAGCGTGGAGCGTGGAGCGTGGAGCGTGGAGCGTGGAGCGTGAACTTTGGCTTTCAGACTTTGGACTTTGGACCTTGGACCTTGGACTCAGTTTGGCCCACCAGGCCGGCAGGAGGAACACGGAGATGAGCATATTGGCGCCGATGCCGACGGCGCAGACTTTGCCGAGGCTTGCCATGCCGGGATTGCTGGAGCAGGCCAGCGAACCGAACCCGGCCACGGCGGTGCCGCCGCACAGGAGCAGGGCGCGGCCGATCGAACGCCGAACCAGGACGAGGTCTCCGCCATGGCGGCGCAAGGCCAGTTGCATGAAGATGCAGTAGTCCACGCCCGTGCCCAGCATCAACGGCAGGGCCATCAGGTTCAGCAGATTCCAGGACCACCGTGTCACGGCCATCGTGGCCAGCAGGCAGACTCCGCTGAGCAGCAAGACGGCGATGCCCAGGAGGATTTCGGTTGCCCGCCGGAAGGCGAACCAGAGTGAAGCCAGGACCAGGACGACCATGGGTGTGACGACCTGCCACATTTTGGACTGAACCCGTTTCAGCGTCGCGGCGCCGAGCAATTCCCAACCGGAGAGCAACGCGTGGTTCCCGGCCAGGCTCGAGGACAGGGCGGCTAGCGATGCCGCTTCGACCCGGTTGGTTGCGGGATAGATCAGGCCCATCACGAGCCAACCGTCGGCGGAATGCGTGACGAACCGTTTCAACAGCCACTGGCTCACTTCGTTGGTTGGCCAGACGACGCCGGCGGTGGCGCCGGCGCGCGCCCAGGTCCGGACCAGTTCCTCCGTCAGGACCAGCGCGTTGGTGTTGAAGCCTTCGCTCAAAGCCGCTTCGCGCAGCGTTGGCCCGAGTGTTCCCAACACCCTGGCCGCCGCCCGGTTGGCCGTCTGATACTCGACGCGCGGCCACAGCGCGGTCGGCAGCAGATATTTGCCGATCATCTGATTCGAGACGGCGCCGTCCAGCAACACCTCGGCGGCGGTGAGGCGCTGGAAGACCTCGGGTTCCTCCTTGCCGGAGATAATCAACCAAAGCGGGTCCGGCGGCAGATTCATGGCCGATTTGATCTCGTCCAGTGCCGTCTCCGCCTCGCCATGTTGCGGACGCAGGGCGTTTCCGGTCCGGTCCAGCCCCGGCCGGTGAAAGCACAAAACCCCGCAAGCGGCAAACACAATCACGCCAGTCAGCACCAGAGCCGCGCGCCCGCGCGCCCCATCCGCCTGCGGGGTCGCTGCCGCGTGCGGTTCCTGCGACGGGATGAAGTACGTCCACCAGGCGGCCGGGGGTTGGTTCGGGCGCGGCTTTCGGCGTTCCGGGAACAGTGGGGGCAAATAAATCATCACCATCACGAGGGCGGCCACGCCGACTCCGATGGCCACCAACGTGCCCAGTTGTCCGAGCCCGGGTAATCCGCCGAGGTTCAGGGCCAGGAAAGCGCTCATGGTGGTGATGGCCGCCCAAAGGATGCTGGGCGCGATGGCCCGGCGGATTTCCGGCACGGTCATTTGTGGATGGGCAAGCGCTTCCTGGTAATGCACCACCGCGTAATCCACCGCCAGCCCCAGCAGGACGGCGGCAAACCCCATGCTCACCACGCTGATCGCGCCGAGGACCAGCCCGCCCAAGGCGAGCGTGGCGACGAGAATCAATCCCAGCAGCGTCAGCAGCCAGAGCATCGGCAGCCATCGCCGGTGCGTCAGCCAGAACAGCAGGGCGATGATGGCGGAGGTCCCGACGACGGAGCCTCGCATGTCATGTTGCATGCTCGAAGCGATTTCCTGCACAAAAACCGGCCGGCCCGTGTAGCGAACCACGACGCCATCCCAATCCTCCGCGGGTCGTTCGGCGCGCAAGCCGTCCACCACCGCGTGGATGGATTTCAGCCAGGTCTCGCAAGAGCGATAACTGGCCAGGTCGATGCCGGACTGGATGAACAGGAGGCGAAAATTGCCATCCGGGGAAGCGAACATTTGCTGTCCTTGCTCCATCGAGAAGCCGCTCAGGCTTGTCAGGGACGGCATGTTCAGCAAATCGAATGGATCGAAGGCGCGCCGGGCCACGTCCATGGGCGACATGGATGTGGCCAGGATTTCCTTGGTCCGATCCAGCGCGGTTTTTAATTGGTCGGGAGCCAACCGGTTGGTCAGCGCGGCGAAAGACTCCGGAGGTTGGTTGAACCAGAGGCAACCGAGCAATTCGGCCATTTGCTCCGGCGCTTCCATCCAGGGCGGTTGCCAGGTGACGCCTGCGACGAGGTTGGTCTGCTGCCGCAACCGGGCCGCGAGCGCGCCCGCCAGGCGTTCCGCCCGGTCTGCGTCCGGGGCGCGGAGAGTGATCACCAGTTCCCGGGCGTTGGAAAAATACTGCTGGTAGAGCTTGAGACCCTGCACGGTCGGCTCGTCGGGCGGCAACAGATCGAGGATATCGACGTCAAAGCGCAGCCGCCACAGCCCGAGACAGACCGCGACACCCAGGAGAACCCACCACCAGCGTTTCAGAAACAAACTCACGGCGCGAGGAAGCCTTCGATGGTTTCGCCGGAGCGGGTGTTTTCCAGCCGCCAGCCTCCGTCGGGTTTGCGCCCAAAACGGAAGGGTGCGGGAAGCGGAGCCCCGGAGAGGGCCATGTGAAGGAAGAGCCATGCAAAGCGGCCAGGGGGTTGACGATGTCCCGTGAAGCTCATCTGGCGCGGCGGGAATTGAATGAGCCAGTGGGTGCCGGTCGTTTGGGCTGAAACCAGTGTGAATGGGTCTTTGCTGAACTGCAGGAGGCACCGGCCGTCTTCGTGGGTGGCGACCACCAGCTCGCCGGCCAGTTCGGGCATCCCTTGGCGGGGTCGCCAGAGGGCCTGGCCTTGCTCGACGCGCCAGCCGGGGCCGGAGGCGGTGAACAGCGATTGGGTGGCGGTCCGGCATCCGGCGGCCAGCAGGAGGATGGCCAGCGTCGCTGACGGGAGCCAGGGGTGGGAGAGAGGGTCTTGTGATTTCGGCATACGGTGGCAGCCATTGTTGCGGAAGCCTGTGGAGTGTCAACGATTCACCGCGTTTCGAGCTTCGATGAGAGGGCATATCACAGAACAGGGCCTGGGGGCATGTAGGGTGTCCTTGACGGGGTGGCGACGGCCCGTCGCCAGGTTGCAGAAACTCCAGGGATCCTGGCGACGAGCCGTCGCCACCCCGATAGAGCGCACAGACAATGGCTCCGATTCACGGCTTGACTCGATCAGGCGCAAAATAGACTTTAAGGTAATACACGCGGGAACGAGAGCGGAACGCTGGTTTGCGTCGCGTGCCGTGTGAGAAGCGGGTTCCTTTAACCTTATGAGAATATCTAGGCTGTGTGTGGTGTTTGCCTTGGCGGCGTCGAGTGCGGTGTCCGTCTGCGCGGGTTCCGGCGTCCTTTTCCCGGTTGTCGTGAACGACCGCTGGGGCTTCATCAATACGTCGGGCAAACTCGTCACAAATCCACAATTCGAGCGGGCGGGTGATTTCGCGGAAGGCTTCGCCCCGGTGCGCCTGGGTCACTGGGGATACGCGGACAGCTCGGGCGGCATCACCATCAATCCGCAGTTCGACAAAGCCGGTCCGTTCAGCGGCAAACTGGCGGCGGTCGAGTTGGACGGGCACTATGGATACATCAACACGTCGGGCAAGTACGTGGTCAACCCGCAGTTTGATGACGCCGGTCCATTCGCTGAAGGCCGCGCCGCGATCAAATTGGGGCATCGCTGGGGGTATATTGACAAGAGCGGCAAGATCGTGATCAATCCGCAATTTGAGGATGCCGCGGCGTTTTCCGAGGGATTAGCCGCGATCCAGCTTGCCGGCCGTTATGGGTACACCGATCCTTCGGGAAAGATTCTCATCAATCCACAGTTCGACAGTGCCGCCGCATTTTCCGAAGGCCTGGCCGGGATCAGAATGGGACATCGATGGGGATTCATCGACAAGACCGGGAAGATTGTCATCAATCCACAGTTCGAGGAAGTGGACGTCTTTGTGCACGGACTGGCGCCGGTGCGCTCCGGCGGTCGATGGGGCTTCATCGATCCCACCGGGCACTATGTCGTCAACCCGCAGTTCGACGAGGCTCTTCCGTTTGCCGAGGAGCTGGCGTGTGCGCGTCTGGGGGGACGCTGGGGTTACGTCGATAAGTCGGGCAAATTCGTCATCAACCCGCAGTTCGACGAGGCGATGTCCTTTGCCGACGGCCTGGCACGGGTCGTGGTGGGTCATCGCACCGGTTACATTGGTGCGAACGGCAAGTACGTTTGGAATCCGAACAAATAAGCCGGCGCTCTTCAACCGATCGTCTTGACCGGGCGGGCGGGCAGGGCAACATCGTTGTTTTTTTTGTGCCGTTTGCTCCTTTTTGTGGCGAAATCTTATGAGCAATGTTCCAGAGGATCTGAAATATGCGAAATCCCACGAGTGGGTGCGCGTCTCCGGCGCTATGGCGACGGTGGGCATTACCGACCACGCGCAGCACGAACTGACCGACGTGGTGTTTGTCGAATTGCCCGACGTCGGCAGGAAGGTGAAGGCCGGCGAGGCGTGCGCCGTCGTGGAATCGGTGAAGACAGCCAGCGACATCTATTCGCCGGTGAGTGGTGAGATCACCGAGGTGAACAAGCCCGTGGCAGACAACCCGGCGCTGGTGAACACCGAGCCATACGCGGGCGGCTGGTTTTACAAAATCAAGCTTTCGGACCCGGGCGAACTGAGCGCGCTTCTTGGCCCCGGACCGTACCGGGCGCAGATCGGCGGTTGAAGTTCTCCGTGAATTCGAAAGTATCCGAAATCGAACCCAAATCCCGGCCGCGTTTGCCGGAATGGCTGCGGATCCGGCTGCCCACGTCGGACACCTATTCGCACACGCGCTCTCTGCTGGACGAACTGAAGTTGCACACCGTATGCGAAAGCGCCCGGTGCCCGAACCATTGGGAATGCTGGAGCAAAGGCACGGCGACCTTCATGATTGGCGGCGACCGGTGCACGCGCGCTTGCGGGTTTTGCGCCGTTACCACGGCCAAGCCCCTGGCACTGGAGCCGGACGAGCCGGCGCGCGTGGCCGAAGCGACGCGCCGGATGCGGCTCCGGCACGTGGTGATCACCGCCGTGGCCCGGGACGACCTGGCCGACGGCGGCGCCGATCATTTTCGCCGGACCATCGAAGCGGTGCGCGCGTTGAACCCGGGGATCATCATCGAGGTGTTGACGCCTGATTTCAACGACCGCGACGAGGCGATCGAGACAGTCCTCTCGGCGAGCCCGCATATTTTTAACCACAACCTGGAAACCGTGCGGCGACTGACGCCGGGCGTGCGGTCCCGCGCCACGTACGATCGGTCGTTGAGTGTCCTGGGCAAGGTCAAAGCCCGGCGCGGCGGGCAGATTTACACCAAATCCGGGCTGATGCTCGGTCTCGGGGAGGAACCGGCGGAGGTGCTGGCAGCCCTCTCGGATTTGCGCGCGGCGGGGTGTGACATCCTGACCTTGGGCCAGTATTTGCAGCCGACCCCCAGGCATTTGCCGGTCCCGGAGTTTGTTTCTCCGGAAAGGTTTGAGAAATACGGCCGGGAGGCGGGGGAGATGGGATTCGTCCATGTTGCGAGCGGTCCGATGGTGCGGAGTTCGTATCACGCGGATGAGTTTGAGGGCGGTCTGCGAACTGAGCGCCGTCTCTTTGCAGTTGCGGGGAGGTTGAACCAAGGATGAACGCGAAGGCGCGCCGGGCGTCGAAGCTGCGAGGAAAACATCCAACATCCAACATCGAACTCCCAACATCCAATGAGCACGGCAGCACACCTCCGCCACTGGATGTTGGATGTTCAGCGGGCTGGTTATTTTACCCGGGTGAAGATTCCCGGGCTTTTGTGGAGGAGATAGAACGCGGCTCCGAGAACGAAGAGCGCGCCGATCAGCGCCACAAATGTGGCGATCTGTTTGAGCGTGCGGACATGCTGGAAGGTTCGGAGGGTGCGCTTCTTCTCCGATTCCATGAACAGGGAAAGTTCCTTTTCGAGCGAGACGATGGCCTGCTCGTCCTTCAGTTGGAGCGTGAGCCACTCGGGACCGGAGCCTGCCCAGGGCTCGGGCAGCTTCTTGAGCTCTTCGGGCGTGGCCGGCTTGAATCCGTGCCGGGTCCAGAAGGGGGACTTTTCGCGCGTCCAGAGCCGGAACACGCCGTGGTTGGACGCCAGGGACTGAAGGCGCGCGAGGAGCAGGGATCGCGCGTCGTCGGCGAGCGCGAAGTCGAGATAAGACTCGCTGTGCAGCCAGGCATGTTGACGGAAGATCTGGATGCCAAGGGCTCCGACGAGCCGGCTGTCGGCGGATTCCACCACTTGAAATTCGGTGAGCCGTCTCTCGAGATCCGCCGCGGGCAGATGCATCAATTCCCACAACGCCCTCAGGCCCGGAAGATCCTCCAGCGTCGCGCGCCGCACTCGATGGTTCGATGGGCTCATCGTGCGGATAATAAATTTCGGCGCCGGAAATTCAAATGGGAAATGGGCGGAGGATTGGCCTGATTCATGAAGGCGGCGATAACGGGGCGGGACCTCGTCCCCGGGGTCCCTTGAGTTTGTGCAATCTCAGTGGGGACGAGGCCGTCCCCACGCCATCATGGAATGCGCCCATCTCCCCCGCCATCCGCGGTGGTGCATTTAAACGGCAGGGCGGGGCGGGGCATCGGCCCGGATGCGCTGGCGGCTGACTTCATAGAAGAAAACCGCGGTGGCGCTGGCGACGTTGAGTGAATCCACCGTCGGCGGCATGGGAATGGCCACGGCTTCATCGCACGCGCCCAGCGCGGCCGGCGTGATGCCGTATCCTTCGCTGCCGAACACAATGCAGCAATCGCCCGTGAAATCGGCCTGGCACAGGCTCCGGCCGCCGGCCCGGGGATGCGCGGCGATGCAGCGGACGCCCGCGGCGCGCAACGCCCGGAGGGTTTGAACGAGATTCGACGCTTCGACGACCGGCAGTTGAAAGAGGGTTCCCATCGAGTTCCGCACCGCGCGTCGCAGGAAGGGGCTGCCGGAGGTTTCGCCCACGATCAATGCCTGCACCTGGAACGCGGCGCAGTTGCGGACGAGCGCGCCGAGGTTTTCCGCGTTGGTCAGGCCCTCGATCGCAGCCAGGAGCCGCGGCCTCGAGCTGCGGTCCAGGACTTCGGTCAGGGTGGAGTGCGCCGGGATTTTGCCGACGGCCAGCACGCCCTGGAACATGGAAAAGCCGATGAGCTGTTCGAGCACGCGCTTTTCCGTGACGACAAAGACAGGGATGTCCTGTTCCGGCCGGGCGCGGAGAGCGGGCTCGAAATCCGCCAGCCACTTGTCGGGAAGCAGGACCGAAACGACGGTGAAGGTGCTTTCGAGCAGCCGTCGGACGACCTTCTCGCCTTCCGCCACAAACATGCCCTGGTCGCAATGCTCCTGGGACCGCCGCAGGGTGCGGTAAGGCTGGAGTTCGGGCAGATCCAGGTTATCGATGGTCTGGACGCGAAACATGCCGGCTGGGGTTCACGTGCTCACAATGCCAGGGTCGGGCAGGGGACGTTCTGGGCGGTGAGTTCGAGGCGGACGTGGCCGGCGCCGATGTTTCCAAGCCGGTCCTCCATGACGCTTCGTGCGAGTTCCGGCCGGTTGCACTCGCGGCTGAGATGCCCGAGGTAGAGGTGGCGCAATTCCGCGGACATGATTTGCTCGGCGGCTTCGGCGGCGGCTTCGTTGGACAGGTGGCCGTGCCGGCCCAGGATCCGTTGTTTCAGGCTCCAGGGACGGCGGACACACTCCTGCAGCATCTTCACGTCGTGGTTGGCCTCGAGCAGAAGAACGTTCGCCGGACGGATGCGATCGAGCACGAGTTTGGTGACGTGGCCGAGATCGGTCAGAAACCCGATGTTCACCCCGTTTGCGCGCAGGAGGAACCCGACGGGATCCTGGGCGTCGTGCGGAATGGAGAACGTTTCGACGAGGACGTCGCCGATTTCGAAGCTGGCGCCGGTGGCGAAGAGGCGGCAGTCCAGTTTTGTCTTGAGCTGGAATTCGACGGCCTCGTGGGTGGGGCGGTTGCAATAGACGGGGATCCGGAGCTTTCCGCCGAGAGCGACGAGGCCCTGGATATGGTCGTTGTGCTCGTGCGTGACGAGGATGCCCGTCAGGTTCTCAGGCGCGCGGCCGATCGCCGCGAGACGCTGGCGGATCTGCCGCAGGCTGAAGCCGGCATCCACCAGGATGCGTGTTTCGCCGGTTTCGACGTAGGCGCAGTTGCCGGCAGAACCGCTTCCGAGGATGGTGAGATGAACGGCCACGGGCCAACGTTAGTGAGGGCGGCTGGAGCGATCAACGTTTTTCAAGAGCCCGCAGAACACGCGGACAACGCGGAACGGCTCAGTGGGGGTGATGCTCGCTTGACCCCGGGCGTGAATTCGGATTGTTTAGAAGGGCATTCTTATGAATTCGCCCCGATCATCGCTCGATGACTTGCGCATTGAGCGCCCGGTGGACCAGAAGCCCCGATCCTACCTCTGGCCTGCGGTCGCTTGCGTCGCGGTCCTGGCGTGCGGGATCGCGGCGGGGGCGTGGCACTGGCGTTCCGGCGCCATCCGGGTGCGTACGGCTGTGGCGACGGAGATCGGCGGGACCGGCGCGGACCGGACGGTGCTGAATGCTTCGGGCTATGTGACGGCGCGGCGGCAGGCGACGGTTTCTTCCAAGGTCACGGGCAAGGTCGTCGAGGTGCTCATCGAAGAGGGGATGAAAGTGAAGGAGGGACAGATCCTGGCCCGGCTGGATGATACGAATGTGAAAGCCAGCTTGGACGTCGCGCAGGCCCAGTTGGAATCGGCGAAAACGGCCGTGGAGGAAACGCGCGCCCAGCTCAAACAGGCCGATTTGGAATACACCCGCACCACGGATCTGGCCCAACAACACATCGCGTCACAATCGGACCTCGACAAGGCGGAGGCGGACGCGAAGGCATTGCGCGCGCACCTGGCGATGGTGGGACGGGACGTCACGGTGGCCGAACGGCAGGTGGCGACGTGGCAGCAGCAGATGGAAGACATGATCATCCGCGCGCCCTTCGCCGGCATCGTCACGACCAAGGATTCCCAGCCCGGCGAGATGATTTCGCCGATCTCCGCCGGCGGCGGGTTCACCCGTACCGGGATCGGCACGGTGGTGGACATGGACTCGCTGGAAATTGAAATCGACGTCAACGAGAGTTACATCAATCGTGTCGAACCCGGCCAGGCGGTTGAAGCGACGCTGGACGCGTATCCCGACTGGAGGATACCGTGCAAAGTCATCGCCATCATTCCGACGGCCGATCGCGAGAAGTCCACGGTGAAAGTGCGCGTGGGTTTCGACAGGCTCGACGCGCGCATTCTGCCTGAGATGGCGGTGAAGGTCGCGTTCCGGGACACCGGTTCGGGGACGGCGGGGCGTCTGGTGACCATTCCGAAGAGCGCGGTGCTGGGTCTGGACGGCCGGGACGTGGTCTTTGTCGTCCGCGAGGGCCGGGCCGAGCGCCGCGCGGTGACAGTCGGGAGCGCGCAGGATCAGGACGCGGTGCTGAGCGCGGGCGTGTCCGCCGGGGAGAACGTCGTGGTGGAGCCGCCGCCGGGATTGAGCGACGGCGCGAGGGTGGAGGAGACAAAGCATTGACATGAACATCCAAGGCAATGACACCCTGGTGAGCGTCGATGGAGTCGAAAAGGTTTTCCATCGCGGTGCGGAGGAGATCCACGTTTTGTCCAACCTGCAGTTGCGGGTGCCGTCCGGTGAATTTCTTGCGTTGATGGGTCCGTCGGGCTCGGGCAAGAGCACGCTGTTGAACCTGATCGGCGGCCTGGACCGCCCGACCCGGGGGACGGTGAGCGTGGCGGGCGAGCGGCTCGATCAGTTGTCCGACCACCGGCTGGCGGCCTGGCGCGCGCGGCACGTCGGGTTTGTGTTCCAGCTCTACAATCTGATGCCGATGCTGACGGCGGAGCGGAACGTGGAGCTGCCGCTGCTGCTGACTCACCTTTCGAAGGCGGAGCGGAGCCAGCACGTGAAGGCGGTGCTGGCGGTGGTCGGGTTGTCGCACCGCGCGACGCATTATCCGCGCACGCTCTCCGGCGGCGAGCAGCAGCGCGTGGGCATCGCCCGCGGCATTGTCACCGACCCGACGCTGTTGTTGTGCGACGAGCCGACCGGGGATCTGGACCGGAAGGCGGGCGATGAGATTTTGAATTTATTGCAGGGGCTGAACCGCGAACACGGCAAGACCATCATCATGGTCACGCACGATCCGCACGCCTCGGCGCGCGCGGCGCGGACGGTTCACCTGGACAAAGGGCAATTGAGCAACGAACCCGTGAAATGAAGTTCCTGCATCTGGTCTGGAGCAATTTGAGGAGGAAGAAGCTGCGGACGTCGCTGACGCTTCTGTCGATCCTGGTGGCATTCGTGCTGTTCGGGTTTTTGGCGGCGATCAAGCACGCGCTGGCCGGGGGCGTGGAACTGGCGGGGGCGGACCGGCTGATCGTGCGCCACAAGGTCTCCATCATTCAGTTGCTGCCGGAGAGTTACAAGGCGCGGATGGAACGGATTCCGGGCGTGGTGCTGGCGACGCATCAGACCTGGTTTGGCGGCATTTACCAGGACCCCAAGAATTTCTTCATGCAAAACCCGGTGGTGCCGGAGGAATTCCTGGCCATGCATCCCGAGATGATCCTGGCGCCCGGGCAGAAAAAGGCGTGGCTGGAAACGCGGACCGGTGCCATCGTCGGACGGAAAACCGCCGACCGGTTTCACTGGAAGATCGGCGACCGGGTGCCGATCCAGTCCACGATTTGGGCGAAACCGGACGGGAGCCGGGCTTGGGAATTCGACATTGTGGGGATCTATGACGGGAAGGACAAGGGGACCGACACGACGCCGTTGTTTTTCCGGTACGACTATTTTGACGAGGTGCGCCGGCAATCCTGGGGCAAGGGGCAGGTCGGGTGGTACACCATCCGGGTGAAGGATCCGGCGCAGGCAGCGGAAGTGGCGAAGCGGGTGGACCAGGAGTTTGAGAATTCGGCGGCGGAGACCAAGACGGAGCCGGAGGGGGCGTTCGTGCAGGCGTGGGCCAATCAAGTCGGCAACATTGTGATGATCGTTGCGGCGATTCTGGGCGCGGTGTTTTTCACGATCCTGCTGGTGACCGGCAACACGATGGCCCAGGCGGTGCGCGAGCGGACGGGAGAGTTGGGGGTGCTCAAAGCCATCGGTTTCACCAACGGACAGATTGTCTCGCTGGTGCTTGCCGAAGCGTGCCTGCTGACGGTGCTGGGCGGCGGGCTGGGGCTGGGGCTGGCGTGGCTGGTGATTTCGCGCGGGGACCCGACGGGTGGTCTGCTGCCGATGTTCTTTTTCCCGACGCGCGATCTGTTGATCGGGCTGGGGATCAGCGTCCTGCTGGGGGTTGTGACCGGAATCATTCCGGCGTACCAGGCCATGCGCCTGCGGGTGGCAGACGCGTTGAGGAGAACGTGACATGGCCGGCCCCATCAACTGGCTTTCCCAGGTCGGATCCATTACCAAGTTCGGGTTATTAAGCATCCCGCAACGGCGCGGGGCGGTGACGGCGACGGTCATCGGCATTGCGGGAGTCGTGGCCGTGCTGGTCGGCGTGCTGTCGATTGCGGCGGGGTTCAAGCAAGCCATGATGGCATCGGGCTCGCCCGACGCGGCCATCGTTCTGCGAAGCGGTGCGGACAGCGAAATGGTGAGCGGTTTTGGGCGCGAGGCAACGCGCGTGATTGCCGACTCGCCGGGCGTGGCGCGCACCGAGCAAGGCCCGCTGGCATCGCCGGAGTTGTTCGTCATCATCAATCTTCCGAAGCGCTCGACCGGCACGGACGCGAACGTGCCGCTGCGCGGGGTGGAGGCGGCGGCGCTGCAGGTGCGCGACAACCTCAAGATCATCCGGGGGCGGATGTTCGAGTGGGGAAAGGATGAGGTCATCGTGGGGAGCGGCGCCGCGATGGAGTTTGGCGGGCTAGAGGTCGGCTCGACGCTCAAGGTGGGCCGGTACGGGTGGCCCATCGTGGGGATTTTTTCCGCCAACGGCGGCGTTTCCGAATCGGAGATCTGGTCGGACGCCAAGGTTTTGCAGGACGCATACAACCGGGGCGATTCCTTCCAGTCAGTGTATGCGCGGCTGAACTCGCCGGGCGCGTTCCAAGAGTTCAAGGATTCCCTGACGACCAACCCGCAGCTCAGCGTGAAGGTGGTCCGCCAGTCCGAATACTACGCCCAGCAATCGGAGACGATGACACGGCTGATCACGACGCTGGGCTTTCTGATCGCGGTTTTGATGGCGATCGGGGCGGTGTTCGGCGCGTTGAACACGATGTACAGCGCGGTGGCGGCGCGGACGCGGGAGATTGCCACGCTGCGGGCGCTCGGTTTCGGCGCCGGGGCGGTGGTGGTCTCGTTGATGATCGAGTCGCTGTTGCTGGCGCTGGCTGGCGGCCTCTTGGGCGGCGGTCTGGCCTATCTCGCCTTCAATAATTTTCACACCTCCACCATGAACTTCCAGAGCTTCAGCCAGGTGACGTTCGCCTTCCGGGTGACGCCGGAGTTGCTGGCGCGCGGCATCACGTGGTCGGCGATAATTGGTGTGATCGGAGGGTTGTTTCCGGCGATCCGGGCGGCGCGATTGCCCATTGCGGCGGCGTTGAGGGAATTGTGAGCGAGGAATCGGGGTGGCGACAGCTCGTCACCATTCAGGTTGCAGAAATTCAAAGGATCCTGGCGACGAGCCGTCGCCACCCCGTTATTTGCGCTGTTCGGCTTGCAGTTCGGCCTTCGTTTGGGCCTGCAGCTCCTCCAGCTCGGGCCGGAGTTCCTCCTTCGTATCCTTTTCCATCCGATCGATGAACAGGATCCCGTGCAGATGATCCGTCTCGTGCTGAACGACGCGGGCCAGGAGGCCTCCGCAGCGGAATTCGATCTGCTTCCCGTTCCCATCCAGCGCCCGGACGTCCACGATGGCCGGGCGCGTGATATCGGCATAGAGTTCAGGGAAGCTCAAACAGCCTTCCGGCCCGGCCACTCGGTCGCCCGCGGGCTTCACCTCGGGGTTGATCAACACCATGGGCATGGAGTCGTTCGCGTCCGCGGGTTTGCCGTCCCATTCGATCGACGAAGGGCGATCGATGACGCCGCGCACGTCGATGACGGTGACCTGCAGGGCGATCCCGACCTGTTGGGCGGCGAGGCCGACCCCCTTGTGGGCGTACATGGTTTCAAAAAGGTTTTCGATCAGGTTCCTGATCTCGAGCGTGAGGGTTTCGACGCGCGCTCCGTTTTGCCGGAGTGCCGGATGCCCGTATTTGACGACTTTCGATATCATGCAGCGAGGGTAATCCTCCTTCAGTATGTCAATGGCGCGCTCGCGTCCAGCATCCGCCAGCTGAGGTCCGTTGATTTTCCGGGTGGTCAATCGGTGCTGACTCCGAGGACCTGCAATATGCGCTCCAGGTCGTCGTCGCTGAAGAAGGAAATCTCCAGGGCGCCCCTGCCGCGAGCGTAGCGCAGATGGATTTTGGTGCCGAGCCGCTCGCGCAGGCGGCCTTCAATGGCGGCGATCTGGGCGTCGGCGGCGGGGCCTGGTTTTGCGGGGCTGTTTGTTCGCGACTGCCATTTCGCGATCAATCCCTCCGTCTGCCGCACATTCAAGCCCTCTTTGATGACGCGTTCGGCGGCCAGTTGCTGTTGGTGTTCGGCGGCCAGGCCGAGGATGACCTTGGCGTGTCCCACGGAGAGGCGGCCGTCGCGGATGTAGTTTTGGAGTATGGGGGCGAGTTTGAGCAGCCGGAGCGCGTTGGCAACCACGGCGCGGCTTTTGCCGACTTTGAGGGCGGCCTCCTCCTGTGTGAGCTGGAATTGCTCGACCAACTGCGCGTAGCCCTGGGCTTCCTCCATCGGGTTGAGGTTCTCGCGCTGCAGATTCTCGATCAGGGCCAGCTCGAGCACGGCGCGGTTGTCGGCTTCCCGCACGATGACGGGCACCTGGGGCAGGCCCAGAAGCTGGGCTGCGCGCCAGCGGCGTTCACCCGCGATGAGTTCGAAATGGCCGTTGCGTTCGCGGACGATCAAGGGCTGAACGATGCCTTGCTCGCGGATGGAATCCGCGAGCTCGCGCAGCGATTCCGGCGCAAAGTCCTTGCGCGGCTGCAGCGGGCAGGGGCGGATGCGGTCCAGCGGAACACGTTCAACGCGGTCGCGGGGATCGACCGCCGGGTTCTCCGCCGGGGCAGGGACTGCCGCGGTGACGGGCGGTTCCGGCGGGGTTTTGCCGACGGCCGGCGCACCGCCCAGCAGGGCGCCCAAGCCGCGGCCCAAAGCTGGTTTTGCCATGCGGCCAGAGTGTCCCAGGGCAGGCGGGATGTCAACGTGAAGCGACACGTGAAGCGACCGGAATGTCTTCACCTTTCGGCGGTCGCGTCGTACGATGGATTGATGACCCACAAAAGTCTCGGTATATCAAAGTTGATCGAGCCATTTCGGGGGCGGGAGCTGGATGCGCATTACCTGGCGTATTTCGAGTGTTTCAATCGCGGGCTTTTTTTCGAGGCCCATGAAGTGCTGGAGGAACTATGGCTGGCGCAGAAGGGTGGGTACAACTACGCGTTCCACAAAGGATTGATCCAACTGGCCGGCGCATTCGTTCATTTGCAGAAAGGCCGGCCCCGCCCGGCGTCGTCGCTGTTCAAGCTGGCCGGGACGAACCTGAAATCGTATCCGACGGTCCATGAGAGGCTGAACGTGACGGGCGTGTTGGAACTGATAGGGGAATGGGAGCGGCGGCTGGAGGAAGCGGGGTTCAAGACAAATCCCCTGGACGCCGCTCGGGCGCCGAAATTGAGTCTGGAGGACGGCGGTGGCACGAAAAAGCCGGCGTGAGACCGGGATGGTTCCGCGACGGGCGCCGCGTGATCCGTTGTGGCGAAGAGCCGATGTCACGGGCCTGTGTCGGGTCGGTTACGTTTGACCGTACGTAGAAAAACGTATTGACTGTCGAGGCTTTTCACATTAGGCATAAGGATGCCGGACCCAGCGGAACGTTGTTGTATTGTGTACGAGCTGCGAATATGCGAGCCTTCTTCGTGAATCACCTTGGCAAGAATCTATTGAACCTTCTCGTGGCCGTTTCGTTGGTTTTTTCGGTCCAATTGTGCCGGGCTGATCAGCTTTCCCTGGCTCCGATGCCGCCGACAGCTCATGAACCGGAGTGGCTGCTGGGTCCCGGCAAGGCAGATCTTGCCGGTTTTGCAAAAATGGACGTTCCGGATGGATACCGTTTCTGCGACTCAACCGGTGCCCGGACTCTCCTTCTGCGGATGAGAAACCCTGTTCCTCCGAATCTGGTTGGAATTCTGGCTCCCAATAGCGGGAAGTGGTGGGTTGTGCTGTCCTTTTTGGACACCGGTTACGTGAAAGGCATGGATCGGAACACCCGTATCGATCCCGAAGCGGTTTTGAATCTCCTCCGGGAAGATCTCCAAACCCAGAACGAACTGCTCACCCGGCAGGGGATGTCCCCGATCGCGGCTGTGAATTGGGCGACCAAACCGGCATATGACGCCAGCCGCGGCTCGCTGGAGTGGGCCATCCGGGCCGAGACACGAACGGAGAAAATCGTCAATCTCCAGTCGGAAACGGAAGTTCAGGGGGTTATCAATCACACCGTGCGCCTGATGGGGAGGCGTGGCGCGTTGGATGCGACGGCGGTCGAGCTCGACACAGCAGACGCCGAGGTCATTCCCTTGAAGGATCTTGTCAATCACATCACCTTCGACCGGGGAGAAGCCTACGCCGATTACCAGAGTGGCGACAAGGTGGCCAAACTCCGGATCGAGGAAATCATCGCCGGCACCGAGGCCGAGAAGCCGATGCCCGTTTATTTGGTTTCGGCCATCTGCGCCGGGGCTGTGGTGCTGGCGGGCGCCCTGGTGGCGGCCGGCATCCTGCTGGGCCGTCGAATTTTGCGGAAACAAAAAATGTCCAAGGCCTTTCCGGACTACGAGGAGCACGGCTACGCGCTTGCCCAGGTTTTGTCCGCGGCCCAAAACGGGTCCGGCAATCACTCCGGCGCCCGGCGGAGACGGACTTTCGATTACCAGAGATATTACTCCGACATGATGATCGAGGTATCGGGAGGTTCGTATTCTCCGAACCTGACAGCCAACGGGAAGCATGTTTCCCGCGAAGTGAACGGGAAGCCGGCGCCGGCGGCAAACGGAGCGAGTTATTCCCTCGTTCAGGCGAATTCGGAGTTGATCGCGAACCAGGGCCGCCTCATCGAGGAACAGAAGCGGCTGCTGCAGGAGCAGGCGAAGCTGATCGAGGAAAAGAGCAAGCTGATCCAGGAAAGAAACCAGCTCCTGGAAAAGCAATCCGAACTGTTGGAGCGCGATGTAGTCTGACGAAACCCTTCGCGGCTGGCGGGATCGCAAGAGAACATTCGCTTCAAGTGCCGGGTGGGAATAGGAGAATCCCCATCAAACCCGCATCATTCAGAAGATACGCTGCCACCTTTTGGCGGAAACCCTGCTAAAGCTGTTTTTTGCACTTTTGAACGCAAAAAAGGTCTGCTTTTTTACGAAATAGCTTGACTTATATTATAAATAAGGTAAATGGAGTAGAGTGACTGGGTTTTTGAACACACTGGCATGCGGGACGGTTGCGGCGGTCATCACCGCCAGCTTCACTTTCGGCGCGAAGGCACAGGGCTACATCAACGGTGACATTTCATTCGATGGCGGTGCCACGCTGGACGCGACTCTGGGGAGCGCCACCAAGTTCATTTCCATCTTTGGGCCCGGCGGTGTTGGGGATCCCCAGGTTTTGGGAGGATCCCAGACGGGGGATTATGGCTCGGTGGCGACGGGGACGACGGCCAGCTTCCCGGTGTTTACCTTCATTCCCAGCCCGATCGTGAGTTTTCCGCTTTGGTCGTTCACCGATGGCGGAAACAACTACACTTTCCAAGCTGACTCCATAACGTTCGTTTACCAGAATTCCATGTTTCTGGACATAGCAGGAACGGGCACGGCCAGCATCACCGGTTTTCTGAATACACCCGGCACGTGGTCGATTGTTGACACCGGCCAGAGTTCTTCCCCTGTTTTCACGTTCGGGGCCGCCACCCAAGTGACGGGTCCTCCGGTGCCGGAACCCTCCGCCTTTGCGTTGCTCGCGAGTTTCCTTCCGGTGATTGGAGCCTTTGCTTATCGGGCAAAGGCCAAGGCTTGAAGCCTTCCGATTTCCCGTATTCCTGGTTCGGCGCGTTCTGCCCAAACAGAGATGAAAGGCAACCTTCTACAAAATGTCGGTCTTCTGAACCTTTGTTTGGGCATTGCTGGTTTGACTGTGGATGCGCACGCGGGGCTGCCTTCGATCGAAGGCTCCCTTTCCTTTGCGGGAGTTCTGGTCCTGGATGGGTCGGTGGGCAGCGCGACCGCGATCACCCGTTTCTCAAGCGCCGTTGTCACATCAAGCCAACCTGGGAGCTTTGCCGGCCTTGGCGGCGTTGTTGCCGGTTGGTCGTCTTTCTCGTTCTCCCCGGCGGTGGCGCCGGTGGTTCCGTTGTGGACGCTCAGCACCAATGGGTTGACCTACAGCTTTGACGCGACTTCGGTGCAGCTTGACTTTCAAAACACGAATTTCATCAACATCCATGGAAGCGGCATAGCCCATCTCACGGGGTACGCGGACACCCCGGGAACGTGGAGCATCGGGATAAGCCAGATCGGGTCGAACTCTACATTCGGGGCTTCCACATCTGTCAGCGCCACAAACCTGCCGTTGCTGCAATACTTCGCCGAAACGAACGGCACGATGAATTTCACGTGGAATGCATTGTGGGGGCAACCCTATCAGGTGCAAACCTCGACCAATTTGTCTCAAACCAATTGGATCAACCTGGGGAGTGTGATCACGACGACAAATCCCATGGCCACCGGGTCGGATGTCATCGGCCCCGATCCAAACCGTTTTTACCGCGTCATTCTCGTCCCTTGACAGCCCGCCGGATGCGGCTGACACCCCGATCGGAGGGCGACCTCGATGGGGGGTTAGCTTTCGACGACGCTGATCTCGACCGGTTCGACGTTCACGCCCTGCTTCTCCAGCCAGCGGATTGAGGCTTTCACGTCCGCTTGTCCGCCCTGAAGCTCGAGGCAAACGATTCCGATTTCGTCGGTGACGCTCGCCTGGCGGATATTCGTGACAATGTGGAATTTGCCGCCGAGCCGCCAGATCAAGGGTTCCCGGATCAGCCGGGGCGGATACATCAACCACAATCTCCGCCGCGTGGGCGCGTCGGGACGTGTCCGCCGGATCGGTTTTGCCTTTTGAGTTCTGGCCGCCATGGCTCTGTCGGGTTGGGATCGTCCTCAGCCTCCGGCGATGGCGGGAATGATGCTGATTTCATCGCCGTCCTGCAGCGGCGTCTGCTGGTTTTTCAGGAAGCGTATATCCTCTTCATTGACATAGACGTTGACGAAACGGCGCACGTCGCCCTTGTCATCCACCAAACGGTCGCGGATTCCGGGATAGCGGGATTGGAGTTCCGCGATGGCTTCGCCGATCGTGCCGGCATTGACTTGAACGACTTCCTCGTTGTTTGTGAGCTTGCGGAGCGGGGTTGGGATTCGAACTGTTTTTGCCATAGAATTCATGCCTTGATCGGGCGGGCCTCGGCGGCAACCAAAGCCTCGAACTCACGCAGGCTCGGCCTGATTTCGCGCGGTTGGCCGACATGGCCGCTCACTGCATCCAGCGTTTTGAGCCCGTTGCCAGTGATGCACAGCACGAGGCTATCCTCCTCCGGAATCGCGCCGGAGGCAATCAGTTTCCTCGCCACGCCCACCGTGACGCCGCCGGCAGTCTCGGCGAAAATACCCTCGGTCTCCGCGAGCAACCGGATGGACTCGCGAATCTCGTCGTCGCTGACGTCTTCGGCCGAGCCGCCGGTGTCTTTCATCGTTTTGAGGGCGTAAAAGCCGTCCGCGGGCGTGCCGATCGCGAGGGATTTGGCAATCGTATCCGGTTTCACCGGCTTGAAGAAATCCAATCCGGCCTTTTGCGCGGTCGAAATCGGCGAGCAACCCGTCGCCTGCGCGCCATGGATTTTGTAGCCGGTGCCGGGCGCGAGGCCGAGTTGGATGAACTCCTGGTAGCTCTTGTGGATTTTGGTCAGCAGCGAGCCCGAAGCCATGCACACCACGGTGTGCCTTGGCACCTTCCAGTTCAGTTGCTCCACGATTTCATAGCCCATGCTCTTTGAGCCTTCGGCATAATAGGGACGCATGTTCACGTTCACGAACGCCCAGTCGAATTTGCCTGCGATTTCCGCACACAACCGGTTCACTTCGTCGTAGTGGCCTTTGATGCCGATGACGTTGGCGCCGTAAATCAGCGAGTTGATGATTTTTCCCGACTCGAGATCGGTCGGAATGAAGACGTAAGCTTTCAGTCCGGCCGCGGCGGCGTTGGCCGCCACGGAATTGGCCAGGTTGCCCGTCGAGGCGCACGCGACCGTGTCGAAGCCGAGCTCGCGCGCCCGGCTCAGCGCGACGCTCACGACCCGGTCCTTGAACGAGAGGGTGGGATAATTGACCGCGTCATTCTTGATCCACACCTCGCGGACACCCAACCGCTTCGCCAGCCGGTCCGCCTTGATCAATGGAGTGAATCCCACCTCCAGACCGACCGTCGGACCATTGGCGACTGGCAACAATTCGCGGTACCGCCACATGCTTTTCGGGCGCGATTGGATGACTTCGCGCGTGAGCGATTTTTTGATGCGGTTGTAATCGTAAACGACCTCGAGCGGGCCGAAGTCGAACTCGCAAACGTGCGTGGCGGTGAGGGGATACTCGCGGCCGCACTCGCGGCAGCTCAACGCCCGCATATAACCTGGATGCTTTTCCATAATCGAACCTGTCGCCGGCATCACACCGACACTTCCGATTCTGCCTCCGGCGAAACTCCGGAAGCCTCTTCGAGCAACAAAAACCCCCTTCCCATACGGAGAAGAGGTCGAAACTCGCATGCCCTTCTCATTTTTCCCGGAAAAACGGTCTCCGGGCTGGAATTGGCACCTGGACGTTGCGGGTCGCACCCCAACCGGTTGCCGTGGCTTCATCGGGCCAGTCCCTCAGCCACTCTTCATGAGTCCGCTCCACAAGCGGATGCCGTCAAGCTGATTAAGATTAATGTTCCTGTCAATTAAAATTTCAACTGCTGCGGCGCGCACAGGGCCAATTCATGACGGGGTGGGGACGGCCTCGTCCCCACCATCCCTTGAGTTCCTGCACCCTCAGTGGGGACGAGGCCGTCCCCACCCCGATATCGCCACCTTCATGAATGAGCCCTGCGTCTTGCTCAGCCCGAAGGCTTCCGTTCAATGGATGAACCGGAACCAGAGGGTTTGAGTGCGGTATTGCAGGGTGGTCGCAGACCGGACGATCGCGTAAAACGGGTGGAGCCCGGCGCCCAGGCTGGCGGCATCGAGGGTGAAGGTAGCGGTCGCCTGATTGGTGATCGTGGCCACGGCCCCGCCCGTGCTGAACAGAGTGCAGGTGCTCACCGTGTTGGTGTTGGCCACGACCTGGATGTGATAGGTGCCAAGCACGGGCGCCGGATCGGTCAGGTCGAGCGGCGTCAACGTGGCGCTGAATGAGGAGTTTTGGACCACGACCGGCACCGTGACGCGGGTTTGAGTCCGGACGTCGCTGCCTTCGTACGCGACCGCGGTCAATTCATGAAATCCATCCGCTAGGGCGGTTGTGTCCAAAGCGAACGTCACCGGCAGAGTGGTGGCGCCGGCCACGACGTAAAGATGGTTGCGGGGTTGGAGATTGGAAAGGTTGTCGTTGAGCGGCGCTGCGGTCGCTGGACTGACCGTCAGATCGGCCGAGCCGCTGAGACTCGTGGTGATCGCCGAGGCGGCAAGACCGGCAGCCTGCGCATACAGATTAAACTGCGCCATGGAGGAAATGCCCGAGACGAAATCATCCGCGATGACGCCGTCGGGGCCCTGCAGGTTTGGCGTGGAATTGATCAGGGCCATGAGCTGGGCGGTGACGTCGGAAACGGCGGCGGTGGAGGACTGGTTTGTAACGGCCACCGTGACGACGGTGCCGTTGGTTTTGGTCACGGTGATTTGGAGCCAATCCCCGACCTGCGTCGTTCCGCTGACGCTGCAGGCTTTGAGAGGCATCGCCTGGGAGGCCAGGAAAATTTTCCGGCCGGGAAGCAGGAAGGTCAAGAGGGAGGCTGCCGTCCCGGGGGAACTGGAGGTGAAACCGGCCGGGTGGCCGGCCGGGAGATTCGTCACGGGCGATACCGGGCGAACATGCGCGGGCGGGGCCGGGCGGCTCGTTGCGGTGGCGTGGAGCTCGATGCGGTCGCCGTGAGCGAACGCGACGACGCCAGTGGCGTTCGTGATGGCGGGTGCGTTGATCAGGGCTGCCAGATCGTTCGCGGCGGAGGCGAGGGTGGCTCCGGGGGGGACCGTGTAAGTCACGCCCGCCCCATTCAGCCTCAGAGTCAGCACATTGCCGGGAAGAGGCGGCAGGTTGGTCAGTGTCTGGAAGTAACCGCCGTCCACATACAAATCGACCTGCCCGAGCGGATGGAGCGAATCGGCATCGGAGAACCGGAGGGAGAGTTGGGCCGTGCCGCTGAGGACGGCGTTTGACGTGATGCCGATCCACTGCCCCGACGCGGGCTTCGCAAAGGGCGCGGCCAGCGGTTCACAGACGATCAGGCCCTGGTAAGGGACCCCAAGACTTTGATAATAGCTTTCCGCAAGGCTGAAGCCGCGGGACTGGTAGAAGTACACCTGCGAATTTGGAAATTTCTGCGCATCGGAATTGGGTTCGACCACGGTGCCGTAACTTCCCGCAGCCCCGGCGTTGATGAACGCCAGAAGGCTCGTCTGGCCGTTGGGTCCGAAAATGATTCCGCCGAATGAAGTCATGCTGTCCGCAATCGCTCCGGGCACAAATGTCCCCTGGGAAATGCTGAAGCTGGCCAAGCCCGTTTCGTACCCCAGCAGATTCGTCTGGTCCAGCGGCGAATCGGAATTCGTGCGCACCAAGGAACAAAGTCCCCGAATCCGGGTATTGAAAACAGCGTTGTCGAATTCCGGATAGCGGATGTTCCGCAGCGTGTCGGAACTCTTCGCCAGCACGACCGGCTGCGGGGGAAAGGTTCCGTCACCGGCGACCCCTTGATCGACCAGGTGCTCCGCGTCGGCGAGAGTGTCGGAAGTGATCATGCAGGTGAGGAAGGAGTACGCGGGAGCACTGGCCGGGCTGGCCTGTCTGAAGACCTGTTCGCTGGCCGCATAGCTGTTCGCGACCCCCTGCGATCCCGGTCCGGTGTCGTTCTTCAAACCGTAAAACAAGGCGGACGTGGTGCTGTTGACGGTGGAACCATTCAGGGTCTGGAACGGAATATCCATTGACAGGACCACGTAATCGATCTGGTGGGTCAATCCGCGGGCGGAGAGCATTGCCAGCAACGGGGTCAGCAGGCTCGTCTGGAAATCGCCGTTGGTCCAGGAGACCTTGCCCCCCGGCCAGGCGATGGGCAGCACATTTTGCGGGGGAACCTGCCGGTGCTCGCAGTAGTAATTTCCCAACTCGCACGAGTTGGAACTCATCTGGTTGACGATCACAACGGTGTTCAGGCCGCTGCCACCGCCCTCCGCATCGAAGCCGATCCAGCCACCGAACAGGAGGATCCCGAGGCTCACCAGGCATCGGAATCGATAATGTTGCATACTGCGGACGCAGAGTAGCCATTCGGGTGCCTCCGCGCCAGACTTTGCTCCCACGCTGTCTGCGCCGGGGCCGGGCCGGGCGCGACAGATGGCCCTTGTTTTTTCATTTCCGCAACGATAACCTTGCAACTGAACCGAAACGACCGCCAATGGACACTGCGTTCATGCAAAAGCCGATCATCGAATGCGCCCCTGGACCGGTGGCGGAGAGCGTTTCGTTGCAGCGCCGCCTCTTTCCCGGGACTCGACCGCCCGTGTCCGCGCCGGATTCAACCCCGTTCGCTTCGCTTCAAGCATTATGAACAGAGAGACCTCCCGGCGGCCGCCGACGACTGCACAGGTGATTCTGATTCCGCTGTTGTTGATCGGGATCATTCTGGGTTGGTGGGACCACAAGATGCATTGGGTTACGCTTGACCGCGGCATCCGGTTGACCGAATTGAAGGACCGGATCGGCTCGGATTTGGCCAAGGTGAACGCCGAGTTGCAGACACTGCGGATCGATCCGAAAAGCGACGCCAGGAGACATGCGGTCGAAGCCCAGAGCGACCTCGCCGGCGCGCTGGACTTCCTGGAGCACGAGTTCGCGGACTATCCGAAACTGATCGCCAACGCAAAGGCGTTGCTCCAGATCCACGCCGAGGTGCTGGAACAGGCGGAAGCCGACCCCGCGGGCGCATCGGCCGCTTACTACAAGAATTATCCCATCGTTCAGAGCCAGTGTGACGAATGGATGGCCGGTCTCGATCGGGAGGTGGAAACGGCGATGGCGGCGGAGGCGGGCAAAGCGAGGGCGCGTGACCTCATCGTCATGACGGGTGTCGGCCTCATCCTGATCGCCAGCATGCTGGCGGTCTGGTTGCAATCCGCGGCCCTGGAGAAGCCGGTGGCGGAGTTGACCGCGACGTTGGAGCGGTTGCGGCGCGGCGATTTCACCCAGCGGGTGACGGTGGATGGGGCCGGTCAATTCATGGATCTGGGCAACGGATTGAACCGGCTTGCGGAGGATCTGTCCGCCCTCGTGGGCCAGGTGCAACGCTCGGGAATCCAAGTCAACTCGACCGCCACCCAGATCGCCGTGACCGCCAAGGAACAACAGGCCACCGCTCATGAAATCGCCTCCACGACCGCCGAGATCGGGGCCACCTCCAATCAGATATCCGAAACTTCCAGGGAACTCGTCAAGGCCATGGACGAAGTCAGCCACGTCGCCAGCGACACCGGGCATCTGGCGAACAGCGGCCAGGCGGCCATCGCCCGGATGGAGGCGACGATGCGCCAGATCATGGAAGCTTCCGGAGTCATCACCGCCAAGCTCGCGGCGCTGAGCGAAAAGACCGCCAATATCAATTCCGTCGTCACCACCATCACCAAAGTGGCCGACCAGACCAATCTGCTTTCGCTCAATGCCGCCATCGAGGCGGAGAAGGCGGGCGAATACGGGCTGGGCTTTGCCGTGGTCGCCATGGAAATCCGGCGCCTGGCGGACCAAACCGCCGTTGCCACCTACGACATCGAAAAGACGGTGAAGGAAATGCAGTCCGCCGTTGCGGCGGGCGTCATGGGGATGGACAAGTTTTCCGAAGAAGTGCGGCGCGGGGGCGAGGAGATCCGCCAGGTCAGCACCCAGCTCGGCCAGATCATCCATCAGGTCCAGGCGCTGACACCGCGCTTTCAAATCGTCAACGAAGGCGTGCGCGCTCAAGCCACCGGGGCGATTCAGATCAGCGAAACCCTCGCCCAGCTCAGCGAGGCCGCGCATCAGACCGCCGAGTCCCTGCACGAATCCAATCTGGCCATAGACCAATTGAAGGACGCCGCGCGGGGGCTGCAGACCAGCGTGGTCAGGTTCAAGCTGGAGACTTGAGGGCATGCTGTTTTTATTGTTCCAGGTGGGACATGACCGGTTTGCGATCGAGGCGAGCCGGGTTGTGGAAGTGGTGCCGCTGCTGGAGTTGAAGAGAATTCCGCGGGCGCCGAAGGGCGTGGCCGGCCTGTTCAACTATCGGGGTCGGCCGGTGCCCGCGGTGGACGTGTCCGAGCTTGCCCTGGACAAACCGGCGAGGGAATGCCTGAGCACGCGCATCATCGTCATCCACTACCCCGATGCCGCCGGAAACCGCCACCTGCTCGGCCTCGTCGCCGAACAGGCCACCCGCCTGCTCAGGAAGGAACGCGGCGATTTTGCGGATCCGAGCGTGCGGATCCGAACCGCGCCCTATCTCGGCCCGGTGATGATGGACGGCCAGGGCGTCATTCAATGGATTCACGAGCAGCGCTTGCTGGCCGACAACATGCGCGACACGCTGTTTTCCGAACTCTCAAAGCTGGAATATTGATCCGCAGCCACCGTGAGTAATTCCGAGACAAACGCGGGCGACGCATCGGCAGTGACGGTGCCGGACTCTTTCTCGACGCCGGAATCGGGCGCGAGGGTCATCGATTGCTGGAACAGCATCGGTGTGGAAGGCGACGGCAGTTGTCCCCAATTGCGCGAGGTGATTCATTGCCGCAACTGTCCGGTCTATTCGAGCGCCGGTCTGCAGTTGCTGGAACGCGCGCTCCCGCCCGGGTACCGGCGCGAGTGCACGGAGTGCTTTGCAATCCAGCGGAAGCCTGCCACCGGCAGCAAAATCTCGGTGGTGATCTTCCGCGTCGGATCCGAATGGCTGGCGTTTCCCACGCGGGCCTTGCAGGAAGTGGCCGAACCCCGGCCGGTTCACTCCATCCCACACCGCCGTCACGGGGTGTTGCTGGGCCTGGTGAACATCCGCGGAGAATTGCTCCTGTGTGTGTCGATGGGCCGATTGCTTGGCGTCGATCATAACGCCGCCCTGGAAAAGCTTCGCACGTATCGCGACCGCCTCCTCGTCGTGGCGTGGGACGGAAGACGGCTGGTGTTTCCCGCCGAAGAAGTGCACGGCATCCACCGTTTTCATGCCGAGGAGGCGGCGCCTCCGGCGATGACGCCGGGCATCGGGAGGGCCGGCTTCACCCAGGGTGTTTTTTCCTGGCGGGACAAACTGGTCGGCTGGCTGGAGCCGGAGTCTTTGTTCTCGACCCTCAACCGCAGCCTCATGTGAATCCCTCCGATCTCAACGACTTCAGCAGTTCCCTGATCGAGCTCTTCCGGGTCGAGGCGGAGAATCAAACGGCCGTTCTGACGTCCGCGCTCCTGGAACTGGAGCGGAGGCCGGCCTCGCCGCAGCCGCTTCAAACCCTTCTCCGCGCCGCCCACTCGCTGAAGGGCGCCGCCCGCATCGTAAATCTCCTGCCCGCCGTGGAGATTGCACACGCGATGGAAGACTGTCTCGTCGCCGCGCAAAACGGACTGATCCAACTGGGCGGGACGGAAATCGACATGCTGCTTCGGGGCGTCGATTTGCTGCAGCAGTCGGCGAAGGCGATCGAAGACGGCATCCCGGCCTGGGAAGCCGCGAACGCGGCTGCGATTCGCGGGTTTCTGGACGAGATGAGACGGTTGTCGGGGCAAACCGGGAAGAGCAAGGGGCCGGATGAGACCGGTCGCCTGAGCGCCGGACCCCACGCATTCCCGGAGGCGCCTGCGGAGACCCCCCCCGCACACGAGGATTCCAGCCCCGTTCCGCTTCGCAAACACGAGCCGCCCGAGCGCATATTGCGCCTCACGGCCGAGAGTTTGAATCGCCTGCTGGGCCTGGCGGGGGAATCGCTGGTGGAATCACGGTGGCTGCGGCCGTTTTCCGATTCCATGCAACGGCTGAAACGACTGCAATCGGAGGTGGCACAGTCGCTGCAGGTGGTGCGCAACGTCGTTGAAAACCCCGCAACGCCCGGAACCCCCTCCGACCCTTTCGCCGAAGCCTCCCAGCGGCTGGCTGAGTGCCAGCAGTTCCTGGCCGAGAAACTGGAGGAACTCGATCTGTACGACCGGCGCTCGGCGCACCTTTCCCATCGGCTGTACCTGGAGGTCCTGCGCGCCCGCATGCGGCCCTTCGGCGACGGGTTGCGCCGCTTCCCGCGCATGGTCCGCGACATGGCGCGCTCGCTCGGCAAGGAGGTGCGGCTGGAGATTTCGGGCGAGAGCACTCCGGTGGACCGCGATATCCTGGACCGGCTCGAAACGCCACTGGCGCACCTGTTGCGCAACGCGCTGGATCACGGCTGCGAAACCCCCGACGAACGCATGCGCGCGGGCAAACCGCGCGAGGCCGTCATCCGGATCGAAGCCCATCACAGCGCCGGCATGCTGCTCGTGACCGTTTCCGACGAGGGCGCCGGCATCGATCAGCACCGCCTGCGGCGGTTGATTGTGGAGAAGAACCTGGTCACCACCGCCAGCGCCGAACGACTCAGCGAAGCCGAGCTGCTCAGATTCCTGTTCCTTCCGGGATTGACCCTGAAAGAGGCGGTGACGGAAGTCTCGGGCCGCGGCATCGGCCTCGATGCGGTGCAGAACATGGCAAAAAGCGTGCGGGGCGCGGTTCGCGTCAGCACGCAGCCGGGCCGGGGCACGCGCTTTCAGCTCCAGCTCCCGCTCACCCTCTCGGTGCTGCGCACCCTCCTGGTGAACATCGGCGGCGAACCGTATGCCATCCCGCTGTCGCACATCAACCGCACGTTGAAATTGCCGCGGGACAGAATCCAGGCACTGGAAGGCAGACACTATTTCACCCTGGACGGACACCAGATCGGGCTGCTGGTGGCGCATCAGGTGCTCGATTGCGAGGCCCAGCCGTTCGGAGCCGAGCTGCCGGTCGTGGTGCTCGGCGACCGCGACGCGCGTTACGGACTGGTTGTGGATCGGTTTCTCGGGGAGCGCGAACTGGTCGTGCAACCGCTCGATCCGCGTCTGGGCAAGGTCAATGACATCCACGCCGCCGCGCTGATGGAGGACGGCTCTCCGGTCCTGATTGTGGACGCCGAGGATCTGCTGGACTCGATCGAGCGGCTTGTTTCCAGCGGGTTGCTGGCCAGGGTGGCGGCTCAACCCGGCGGGCCGGCGGCGCGCAAACGCAAACGCATCCTCGCCGTGGATGACTCCGTCACCGTGCGTGAACTGGAACGAAAGCTCCTCGCCGGCCATGGGTATGTCGCCGACGTGGCGGTCGATGGCATGGACGGTTGGAACGCCGTGCTGACCGGGCACTACGACCTGGTCATCACCGACGTGGACATGCCGCGCATGGATGGGATTGAACTGGCCGCCCGCATCAAAAGAGATCCCGATCTGAAATCGGTCCCGGTCCTGATTGTTTCCTACAAGGACCGCGATGAGGATCGGGTGCGCGGTTTGGAAGCCGGGGCGGACTATTACCTCACCAAAGGCAGCTTTCATGATGAAACCCTGCTGCAGGCGGTCATGGACCTTATCGGCCAACCCGAGTCATGAGAATCGCCAGGATCAAACCGGAGGTTCGCTCCCATGAGCATTGAACGGCCCAATCTCGCCCTGAAACTGGATGCCGCGCATCCGCCGCACCCCACGGATTATCATGTCATGGTGCTGCTGGTGGACGACCAGGCCATGGTGTGTGAAGCCGTGCGCGGGGCCCTGGCCGGCCAGACCGATGTTGACTTCCACTACTGTGCGGACGCCCGGGAGGCGCTGAACGTCGCCGAACACGTGAAGCCGACCGTGATCCTCCAGGACCTGGTCATGCCCGGCATCGATGGGCTGACCCTCGTCGGGCAGTTCCGCGCCAATCCCGCCACCAAAGACGTCCCCATCATCGTCCTTTCCACAAGCGACAATCCGCAGGTCAAGGGCCAGGCGTTCGCCATGGGCGCCAACGATTATCTGGTGAAACTGCCGGACAAAATCGAGATCATCGCCCGCATCCGGTACCACTCGAGGGCCTACATGAACCAGTTGCAACGCGACGCCGCCCACAGCGCGTTGCGGGAAAGCCAGCAGCAGTTGATCGAAAGCAACACCACGCTCGTGGCGTTGAACCAGAAGCTCGAGGAAACCACCGTCGCAAAATCCGAATTCCTGGCCAACATGAGCCATGAAATCCGCACGCCGATGAACGGCGTCATCGGCATGACGGCCCTGTTGCTGGACACGGAACTGACGGACGAGCAGCGGGAATATGTCGAGGCGACCCGCAGCAGCGCCGACGCGCTCCTGACGATCATCAACGACATCCTTGATTTCTCGAAAATCGAATCGGGGAAACTGGAGCTGGAGAGCCATCCGTTCGAGATCCACACGTGCATCGAGGAGGCGCTGGACCTGCTTGCGCCCAAGGCGGCGGAAAAGAAGCTGGATCTGGCGTACATGGTGGACGATACCATCCCGAAGATTTTGGTCAGCGATGTGACCCGGCTCCGGCAGATCCTGGTCAATCTCGTCGGCAACGCGGTCAAGTTCACACACCAGGGTGAGGTCGTGATCGAAGTCACGCCGGCCGCCCACGGCGCTCGCGCCACCGAACCCGGGCACGAACACGATACGGATTTTCTGCAGCATCCGGAGGAATGGCTGCTGCATTTTTCCGTCCGGGACACGGGGATCGGCATTCCCCTGGAGAAGCAGAGCCGGCTTTTCAAATCCTTCCAGCAGGTGGACGCCTCCACGACTCGGCACTACGGCGGAACCGGACTGGGTCTTGCGATTTGCAAGCGTCTGACGGAGTTGCTGGGCGGCAAGATCTGGGTGGAAAGCGTTGCGGGCCACGGGGCCACATTCCATTTCACCATGTTGACGAAGACTTCGTCGGCCCTGGCGCCGCCCAACTGGCAGTTGCAGCAACCTCAACTGGCCGGCAAACACCTCCTCGTCGTCGAAGATAACGCCACCAACCGGCGCATCTTCCAACATCGAACCGAGCAATGGGGAATGCTGGTGGAGTGCGTCGGTACCGGCCGGGAGGCCCTCGCGTTGGTGGCCGACGATTCCCCCCTGGATGCCATCATCATCGATCTCCAGTTGCCGGACATGGAAGGTCTCGCCCTGGTCCGGGAAATCCGCCAGCGGCCGTTGACCCGCGATCTGCCATTGCTTCTGCTCTCCTCGGTGCGGCCGCGGAGCGGTGACGCGCCCCCCTGGGATGCCGGCGTTTCCATTTTCGTCCACAAACCCATTCGCCCGGCGCAGTTGCTGGACGCCTTGTGCCGCGCGATGAACGTTCAACTGCAGCGCGAGAAGAAGGCCCCGGCCACTCCGGTGTTCGACACCAACTTTGCCAAGCGTTTTCCCCTTCGCGTGTTGCTGGCGGACGACAATCCCATCAACCAGAAGGTGGGTTTGAGCGTATTGCAGAAACTGGGGTATCGCGCCGACATGGCCAACAACGGGATCGAAGTCCTCCAGGCGCTGGAACAGAAGGCGTACGACATCGTTCTCCTGGACGTGCAGATGCCCGAAATGGACGGTCTGGAAGCGGCCCGGAAAATCTGCGAGCGTTGGACGCGCGACAAGCGTCCCTGCATCATTGCCATGACCGGCAACGCCCTGATGGGCGATCGCGAAAAGTGCCTGGCCGCCGGCATGGACGATTACATTTCCAAGCCCGTGCGCATTGGGGAGTTGCAGAGTGCTCTGGAGCGATGGGGGCCGACGCGGTTCCGGAAGCCCGACACCTCGTTCCTGGTTCGTCCGCCCAAAATGTCCAGCGAAAGCCTGCTGGATGAAAGCATCCTGGACGAGTTGCGCGACATTTCGCCGGCCGAAGGAGCGACCATCGTTCGCGAACTGGTAAACCTGTTCCTCGAGGGCGCGCCGCAGCGCATCGCACAGATCCACCAGTCCGTCACCGACCCCACGAAGCTGGCGTTTCACGCGCACGCCCTCAAGAGCATGGCACTGAACCTCGGCGCCAGGCGCATCGTGGACCTTTCCCAGACGCTGGAGGAACTCGGGCAGTCGGGAAACCTCGCCGGCGCGCCCGCCCTGCTGCGGGAGTTGGAAACCGCCTTCAACCAGACGCGGCTGCAACTTCTCCCGCTGCGCGAGGAGTGACGGAACCGCGTCCGTCGCCGCCCGATCCGTGCCGGTCCGCGTTGGCTCGCTGTCCGGTGGACACGAACTCAGGCTTGTACTGACGGTCCACAGCCTCATCCTTCTTCGAGGGATTCCGCCGGGCGTTCCACAGCGCAGCCACGGCTTGAGAGGGTGCGCCGGATTTTCCGCGTGCTTTTTGGCCGGGAAAGGCTTAACTCATAACTATGACGATCTGGTTGTTAACGGTCTTGCTTTTGGCGTCACTGGCGGGGCTGGGTTTGCGGCAGGGGCTGATTCGGGTGGCGTTTTCGCTGGCAGGAATTCTGGCGGGCGCGCTGCTGGCCAACCCCCTGGCGCATCTGGTCAGGCCCGCTCTGACGGCCGTAGGCATCAGGAATCCCATCGAGCTCTGGCTCATGCCGCCGGTCATCGTGTTTATTGTTGTTCTGGTGGTTTTCAAAATCGCGGCATTTGCGGTGCATAGAAAGGTGGATCTTCATTTCAAGTACAAGGCCGCGGATCTGAGACTGACGCTGTGGCGGCGGATGAATTCACGGCTTGGGATGTGCCTGGCCCTGGTGAACGGAGCCGCCTATCTGGTCTTGATCTCGTTCGTCATTTACATCTTGAGTTATTGGACGGTGCAGGTGGCCTCAGGAGACGCCGACCGCCGCGGACTGAAGATCCTCAATCGGATGGGAAAGGATCTTGAGAGCACCGGCATGGCGAAGGTGGGCAGGGCGATCGATCGGATGCCGCCCGCCTATTATAAAACTGCCGACATTGTTGGCGAGGTCTATCACACGCCGCTCCTGGAGAGTCGTTTGGAGCGGTATCCACCCTTTCTTGGCCTCGCGGAACAGGCTGATTTTCAGGGAATTCTCAACGACAAACACTTCACGGAATTATGGCAGCGGCAGCCCCAGCCGCCGATCATCGACCTGATCCGGTACCCGTCCATCGCCGCGATGTTGAAGAACGGGGAGGGGCTGAAATCGATCTGGGCCATCGTGGAACCGGATCTGGACGACCTGGAGGCCTTTCTCATCAACGGTGTTTCGCCCAAATACGATCCCGTGAAGATTCTCGGGCGCTGGGATTTTGCCGTCAATCCGACAATCGGGTTGCTGCGTAAATCCAGGCCGAACATTCCATCGAGCGAAATGGCCCGTGTGAGAAAATGGATGACGGCCCAGTTCGCCACGACCTCCTTTGTCGCGATGACGGACCATCAACTGGTTTTGAAGAATCTGCCGCAGTTGAAAACGTCGCCGGGAGCCCCTCCATCGACGAAACTCGAAACGCTGTCAGGTCAGTGGAGCGAGTCCGATGGAAGGTATGTTTTGAATTACAGCTCCGGCGGGAAGTCGGAGGAAGCGACCGCCGAGATTCAGGGCGACCGGCTGGTGATTGCCGGGCAACGGTTGGAGATGGCGTTCGAGCGGGAGGACTAGCGGTTCAGTTGGAGGGGGCTGGAAAGCTGATCAATTGGGCCTTTGGAGGTTGGAGATCGTTCCAAAGCGAAGCAGGGCTCGGGGAAATCGCGTTGGTGCCGGCGGAAACGAATTGGGATTCGTTCAATGAATCGCTCACGGCGACCGTTGCAGACGCGAGGGAGGAGCCCGCTTCCGGTTCCATCAAGCCGGCGGAGGCAGGCGTCGGCCCATTCTCCGAATACACGATACCCGAGATCAGGAGCGCGCACACGGCGGCGCCGAAAGCTCCTGCAAAGGCGGGTTTGGCTTCCAGCACGGCCACGAGGTGTTGCCACCAGCCTGCTCTGCCAAACAGCCGGCCGATTGCGGAGGCGGCTTCAGCGCCTTCACCGGCCTCGATCCGCGAGATCACCTGGCTTGAAAAGTTGTTGAAGTAACCCGGTGGCGGTTGCTCGTGGCGCTTCAGCGCCAGCAACCGGCGCACAGCATCGAAGTTTTCGGAGTCGGGATTCATACTATTTCAAGTAGTCCAGGAGATACCCCTGCAACTGCTGCCGCGCGTAAAACAACCGCGAACGCACGGTGCCGATGTTGCAATCCATAATCTTCGCGATTTCTTCATGGGACATGCCCTGCACATCATGCAGGGTTACCACTAGTCTATGTGGTTCTGACAGTTTCCCCATGGCGCTGTTCAATTTTTCTTGCAGTTCCGCCAGACCCGCCTCCCGGCGCGGGGTCTTATCGGAAATCAACGCCACCAGGTCGGGATCGTGTTCGGCATTGAAATCCAGGTCGTTTAGGCTCATCTGCGACCGGTTCTTCCGCTGCTTGAGGAAATTGATCGTCTTGTTGATCGCGATCCGATAAACCCACGTGTAGAAACTGGATCCGCCTTTGAAGGATTTGAGGGCGTGAAACGCCTTTATAAATGCTTCCTGGGCAAGGTCGTTGGCGTCCTCGTGGTTCGCCGTCATGTGATAAATGGTGGCGTAGATGCGTTCCTGGTAGCGCCGCACCAGGTCGTCATAAGCCGCCAAATCACCGCGTCGCGCACGCTTGACCAACTCCATTTCCGCGATCGGATTCGCAGCAGCCGAACTCTCCCCCGGTTCGTCGGGCCGAAGGTTCTTCCCCTTGCCGGTTGCGGTATCGGACATAATCGCCATAGGGCGCTTTCACGCGCAAATTACCAAAGCGTCAGTTTGGCGCGCAAGGTATTTGGTCAATGACAGCAAACAGGCGCGGCCATGGGATTCGCGCAGGCCACGCAACTTCTGGCGCGCCTTCTCCAGGTAGTGATGGATGCTTTCAACCGAGGGAGCCAGGGTGTCGTAGTGGGAAAGCAACGCGGCCACCTGGACCAGCGCGCCTTCGTGCCAGTTTTGGATCAGGGATTCCACCCGCGCGCGGTCCGGGGCGCTCGCGCGTTCCCGCAACAACAGCACCGGCAGGGTCAGCTTGCCCTTGGCCAGATCCGTTCCGAGCGATTTTCCCGCCGTCGTCTCGGAGCCGAACAGATCGATGCAATCGTCGTAAAGCTGGTAGGCGATGCCGAAGGCGAGGCCAAACTGTCGCAAGGCGGCGCGTTCGGCGGCCAAGGTGCCGCTGAGATGAGCCGCCAGCTCGCAGGAGAGAGCGAACAGCTCCGCCGTCTTCATCTCCAGCACCCGGAAATAATCGCGGCGAGAAAGCTCAAAGTTCCTACGATGCTGCGTTTGCAGGATTTCGCCCGAGCAAACGGTGTTGGTCGCCATGGCGACGGCGCGACAGATCTCGGGCGTGGGGAAACTGGCGGCGTGTTTCAGGGCTTGCGCAAACAGGCAATCTCCGAAAAGCACCGCGATTTCATTGCCCCAATGGGCGGCCAAAGTGGGCCGGCCGCGGCGAATCTGGCCTTCATCCATCACGTCATCATGGACGAGGGTCGCCAGATGGACCATTTCGATGATCATGGCGACGGTGACGTGGGAGTCGTTGAGTTCGCCCAAGGCATTTGCGGTCAAGGCGACGAGCGCCGGGCGCAAGTGTTTGCCGTTCCCATTGAGCGCATATTCGGCATAGGGACCGATCGCGGGATCGAAGTCTTCCACCTGTTTGGCCAGCCGGGCGTGGACGGCTTCCAAAAACGGTTCAACGGGTTCAACGATCTGCTTCCATGAGCAGGCCACTTCTGAGTTAAGCGGATCAATAGAAGGCGCCGCCACCACTTTGGATTCAGCAGCTAACATGTGCGTGCAATCTACGGTTGCAACCGGCTCAAGTCAAACCCGTTAATGCCGTGATGAGCGCAAAACCAGACCATCCCGTCACGGAAAGGGGTGGGGACGGCCCGTTCCCAGTGAAGCTGCAAGAAACACAAGGGCTGATGGGGACGAGCCGTGGCGCCCCCTCATGAATTGGCCCTGAGGTGTTGGCTGTATGCACCGCATCAGCCACAGCAGGTAAGCAGCTTGACACCGTCACCGGAACGCCGGATTTATCCGGCAGCGACACGCGCGGTCTGCCCGGCTGCCGGAGAAATCCGGCGATCCGCCCGGGAACGTTGCGCGTGGAATTGAACTCGTGCTAAGTTGCTCCCGATGCCGGATATCGTCCTGACCACGCTGAACGCGAAGTACATTCACGCGGCGTTTGGCCTTCGTTATTTGTTCGCCAACCTCGGCTCCCTGCGCCCGGACGCGTGCATCGTCGAGTTCGACATTCATCAGCGGCCGGTGGACATCGCGGAAGTCCTGCTCGCCCGGAATCCAAAAATCATCGGCTTCGGCGTTTACATCTGGAACGTGGCACCCACCACCGAGGTGATTGCGGCGATCAAATGCGTCCGGCCGGATGTCACCGTCATTCTCGGCGGCCCGGAGGCCAGCTATGAAATCGAGGGCCAGCCGGTGGCGCAGCTTGCCGACCATGTCATCGCGGGCGAAGCCGATCTGGCCTTTGCGGAGCTGTGCCGGGTGTTGCTCGGACGGCGCCCGCCGGGACCCCTCTCCGCGGAAAGCCCGGCCGCAACGGGGCAACGGTCCCTCGGGCTGCCGAAAGTGATTCCGGCAGAGTTGCCCGAGTTATCCCGGCTGAAACTGCCCTACGACCTTTATACGGACGAGGACGTGGCGCACCGGATCATCTATGTCGAGGCCTCGCGGGGATGCCCATTTACGTGCGAGTTTTGCCTGTCGTCCCTCGACATTCCGGTCCGGCAGGTTCCTCTGCCCGCTCTGTTGGAGCAGTTGCAGCGGCTGCTCGACCGCGGCGTGAAACAGTTCAAATTTGTCGATCGCACGTTCAATCTGAATATCAACACCAGCCGGACCCTCCTGCAATTCTTCCTCGAGCGTTACCGGCCGGGCCATTTCTTCCATTTCGAGATGGTGCCGGACCGGTTGCCCGAGTCGCTGCGCGGAGTCATCGCGCAATTCCCCCACGGCGCGCTGCAATTTGAAATCGGCATCCAGACGTTCAATGAAGACGTCGGCCGCCGGATCCAGCGACGGCAGGATTATGCGCGACTGGCCGACAACCTGCATTTTCTGCGGAACAAAACCGGGGTCCATATCCACGCGGATTTGATCGCCGGCCTGCCCGGAGAAACGCTGGAGAGTTTTGCGGCCGGCTTCGACCGGCTGGTGTCGCTCGGCCCGCATGAAATCCAGGTCGGCATTCTCAAACGGCTGCGCGGCACACCAATTGGCCGCCACGATGCCGAGTGGGGAATGGTTTATAATCCGCACCCGCCTTATGAGATCCTGCAGACCCGGCTGATTGATTTTGCCACAATGCAGCGGATGCGACGCTTCGCGCGGTATTGGGACCTGGTCGGCAACAGCGGTCATTTTGTCCAATCCGCGCCTTTGATCTGGAGCGGCGGCGCTTCGCCGTTCCGGGCGTTTATGCGCTGGAGCGACTGGCTGCACGGGCGCATCGGACGGACCGACGGCATCGCGCTGGCACGGCTGATGGAGCTGCTGTTCGAATTCCTGGGGGGCGAGCTCAGGCTCGACGCCGCGGAGACAGCCGGAGCCCTGTGGAACGATTACAGGCGGGGCGGGCGGCGGGACAAGCCTTCCTTCCTGAAAGACCTGCTGCCGGCGGAAGAGCCGCGGGTCCAGGACCACCCTGAAAAGTCAGGACTGCCCAGGCGGCAGGCGCGGCATCTGGCGCGAGACACCGCGCGGGCGGCGAAGACTTGAAAGAGGCACGCAATGGAGTAAACTGGCCGCATGAAATTCCTGGCTGCGATTGCCGCCTATTTATTGATCGCCTTTGTTTTGGGTTGGGGCATCCTGCTGGCGGCCAACGGCAGCTTCTGGCTGCTGGCCGCCGGAGTGCTGGCCTACGGGGTCGCCTTCGCGCGGATCGGATGCTTGCCTTCAAAATCCCATTGACGCCTTGCGCCCGGCGTCACGTGGGACTGACATTTGCTTTACTCGGCGGCCGGAGTGGTATATCATCGCGTCATGCAATTCCCCGCCAAGCTGTTCTTCATGTTGGCGATGACGGTTGCCGCAACAAACGTCTGGGCGGGGGGAAGCGGGTTCAACGTGATTGTTGTTGTCAACCAGAACAGCAGCAATTCGGTTCAACTGGGCAATGATTACTGCGAGCAGCGGGGAGTGCCGCCCCAGAACCTTTTTCGGATGACAGGCTGGACCGGCGGCTCGATCACGTGGAGCTTAAGCGATTTCCAGACCTACCTGCTCAACCCCATGCTGGCCATGCTCGCCAGCCGCGGCCTGACCAACCAGGCCGAGTTTGTTCTCCTCTCCATGGACGTCCCGTATCGGGTGGAGGACAGCGGAAGCCAGAACAGCACCACGTCGGCCCTGTTCTATGGTTTCAAGTACGACGGCGCGGCGCCAGGGCCGGGGTTGCCGACCAGTTGCTCGATCCCTGACACCTCCTCCAACAGCTACGTCTTCTCCGAGCTGCCGTTTGGCGATGTGCAACCCAGCGCAGCTTACACCAATTCGTTGCTGGCGATGATGCTCACCGACGTCAGCCTGTCCTCGGCCGAGAGCATCCTGAGCCGGGGCGTGGCCAGCGATGCTTCGTATCCAACGCAGGCCGTTTACCTGGCCAAAACCGACGACGTCGCCCGGAATGTCCGGTTCGTGGAATTTGACAACGCCATCTTCGACAGCCGGATAGCAGGCGATACTTCGCTGGTGTATCTGTCCACAGACTCGACCTCGTTCACAAACCTTCTCGGCCTGCTGACGGGGCTGGGGAACTATTCCCTGCCTGCTAACGCCTTTGTACCCGGCGCGATCAGCGATACTCTGACGTCCTATGCCGGCTACATCCTCGAAGACAGCGGGCAAACCCCTTTGCTGGCATTTCTGGACGCCGGCGCCGCCGCCAGCTACGGCACGGTCGTCGAGCCCTGCAATTACACCAATAAGTTTCCCAACCCCCTGGATTATTTCTATCAGGCGCGAGGATTCTCCCTCGCGGAAGCGTACTACGAGAGTGTCCAGAACCCCTACCAAGGCTTGATGGTGGGTGAACCGCTTGCGGCGCCCTTTGCACGCTTCGGGAGCGCCGGCTGGAGTTCGTTGGCCAACGGCGCGGTGCTCAGCGGCTCCACAACCCTCCAGCCGTCGTTTTCCAGCGCGGCTTCAAACCTGCCGCTGAGCCAAGTGGACCTGTTCGTGGACGGCAATTTCTTCCAGACAATGACCAACATTCCACCGGCTGCGGGAAACGTCCTGTCGGCCGTCGTCAATGGTTTCACAGTCAACTACACCGTGCCTGCCAGCGCCACTGTCGCGTCCGCTGCCGCCGGCCTCGCGGCGGCCCTGAACACGCACGCCAGCTCGACCCACGTGCAGGCCTACCCGATGGGTGATCGGATTCAACTGCAGTCGCTCAACGTATCGGTTCCGGGCGGCAGTGTTACCTTGAGCACCGGCACGGCCATCGGCTCCGCGCCGCAACTGACAACCCTGCTGACAGCGGCCCGCCCAACTTTTCTCGACAGCAGCGCGACCGGTTATGTCCAGATCCTGGTGGAAAACGCGCCGCAGGTGGGTGATTGGATGCAGTTCCGCTTCACCAAGACCAACAACGTTCAGGTGACCGTCGCGGTCACGAACACCACGAGCGGCGCCACCATCGGCGCGCTCGCCCAGAGCCTGGTGAACCTGATCAATGCCACCGCTTCCCTGCAATCCTCCGACGGCTTGTTCGCCTCCGACTTCTACGATTATGACCCGGGCACGGCCGCGGCGCAGTTCACCCTCTATGCCCGCTCGCCGGGCTGGGCCGCCGCGCAAATTCAGGAGGCACTCACCGTTTCGGCCGACCTGGCGCGCCTGCCGTCCGGGACGAGCCACTTCGATGACAACCTCTCCGACCTCGAGCCGCGCAACCATCTCTACGTCAGTTCGGGCGCGACCTCCCTGCCCGTCGGTTTCGTCCTCGACACCACGCAGCTCCCGGACGGTTACCACCAGTTGAGCGCCATTGCTTACGAGGGAACCAGCGTGCGCACACAAACCGGCGTTTCGCGGAATGTTCGGGTTCAAAACACTCCCCTGACCGCGAGTCTCGCCGCATTGCCGGCCGGGACGAATGCGACCCTCGATATGCAACTGCAGTTCACCGTGTCGGCCAGCCTCCCGAACATTTCCCGCATCGAGTTGTTCACCACCGGCGGCTCGGCGGGAGTGGTGTCCAACCAGCAGGTTGCCGTTTTCTCGCTGTCCTCCGCCAGTTTGGGCCTGGGATTGCATCCCTTCTACGCCCTGGTCACCGATACCGCCGGCGATCGCTACCAGACACAGACCGATTGGATCCGGATCATCCCCTCCATCACGGTCGCCATCTCGGGTCCGCCCCTGACTCTGTCCTGGCAGGCCATACCGGGCCGCCAGTATGACATCTTGTCAACCACGAATCTTTCCGCCGCCTTCCAGAAGGTGGCCTCCGTGACAGCGTCCAACACCGTCGTTCAGTGGCCCATTTCCGCCACCAATGGCACCGCGGGCTTTTACCGTGTGAAACTGGACCCGTGACCGGTCACCCGCAGACCCGGCGGTAGACCGCTTCGTAGCGAGGCACGATGGTCTCGGCGGAAAACCTTTCCCGCGCGCGCCGCTGTGCCGCCCGTCCCATCGCCGCCCGGCGCTCCGGCTTCCCGATCAGGTCCTGAACCGCGGCGGCCAGGACATCGGCGTCACCCGATGGCACCAGCACTCCGCTGACGTTGTCCTCGACCACCTCCGGGATCCCGCCGACGCGCCGGGCGACGCTCGGACAGGCGAAGCACATGGCCTCGAGGATGCTCAGGCAAAAACTTTCGTTCTCCGACGTGAACAGGCCGAGGTCGGCGGCCTGGAGGTAATCCTCGATGTCGTTGACCTTTTCACGCACGACCACGCGCTCTTCGAGGCCCAGCTGGCGCACGAGCCCGGTGAACGGTTCGAAACTGCCGCCGGCGAGGATGACCAGTTTGAAGGCGTCGCGCGGGCGGAGGCGCGCCACCGTTTCGAGCAGCAGATCGATCCGTTTCAACGGACGCAGGTTGGACGAGTGGAGCAGGACCGTTTCATCGCGCACTCCCAGCTCGCGCCGCACCTCGTCGCGCGACCGCCGCGGCGGGCGCGGCTCGAAAAAGTTGTGGATGACATCGATTGGCCCGTCAAAACCGAGCAACCGCTGCGTCTCCCGCTCGAGGAAAGCGGACACCGTCGTGACGGCATCCGAACAGGAAAGGGCATGGTGAATGGCCGGTCCGTATCCGGGATCGCAGCCCAGCAACGTCGTGTCGGTGCCGTGGAGGGTGGTGACGACGCGGGGCTGGCGGTCCGGCGGAAGCATGGACCGCGCAAGAATCGCCGCCGTGGCGTGCGGCACTGCGTAATGAACGTGGAGCACGTCCAGGCCCTGGTCGCGGCTCACTTCGGCCATCCTCACCGAGAGGGGCAGCGTGTAGTCCGGGTACTTGAACAACGGGTACTCATTGATCGACACCGGATGAAAATGGAGCCGCGGCAATTCCAAAGGCAACCGGAACGGCCGCTCGTAACTGATGAAGTGCACCTCGTGTCCGCGGCGCGCCAGCTCTTCGCCCAACGACGTGGCCAGGATTCCGCTCCCGCCCACGGTCGGATAACAGGTGATGCCGATCTTCATTTCTTCAGGTTGCGTCGCGCACGAACCCTTCCCGATCCCTCGCGCTCAGTCTCCGAGGCGTCGGAATCAGAACCCTCGCGCCCCGCGGCTTGCGGACGCCAGTGAATCCACCACGAGCGGGTCATTGGGGTAGAGCGCCATCGCGTGGCCAATACCCGCCCGGAGACCGCGCAAGCGCGCCCGGGCGAGTTGCAGCTCGACGTAGCGCCGGGCGGAGGCCTGGGAAGCGTGCGCTTCCATCGCAGCCGTCCACGCCGCCACGATCTCCGGCGCCGAAACATTCACGATCACCGGGGTGATGTCGGAGGGTTCGGCTTCAGAGGTCACCGCGTAGTAGTACAACTGGCCGATCGCGTGCGGAGGCGAATCGCGCAGTTCCGCCACGCCGCCATAGCGCGCGAGCCGGGCCGCGTCCCGGACAATTCGACCGAGCCGGGCGTGGTCCGGGTGCTGGTTTTCAACCAGGCTCGGCGCCAGCACGATTGCCGGCCGCGTCCGCCTGAGAATCCCCGCCAATTTGAAGGCGTGAGCGGCGCGTATCTCCAGATGCGCATCCCCGTCCAGCTCGACGAACTCGACGGTGGCCCCGAGGAGCGCGGCGGCCGCTTCCGCCTCGGCGACACGGCGATCGGGGTCGCCGTGGCTTGCGGCTTCACCGCGGGAACAAACCACAAAGTGGGCCGGCCGGCCGGCGCGGGTCTCGCGGGCAACAACGCCGCCGCAGCCGAATTCAATGTCGTCCGGATGTGCGCCGAAGGCCAGCAACGCCGCCGGCTCAGGCGGGGAGTTCGGTCCAGGCTTCATCGGAACGGTCAATGGTGTCACGGTTGACAAATCGGATTTCGGATTCTTGGTCGCGGCGAAGATAGGCCTGTTCGCCGGCGCCGGCAACATAATGCGTGCATCGGAGGACGGATTGCATCCAGCGAAACCGGGTGTCGCGAGCCGGGCTCACCTGTTCTTTCGCAAACGTCGCCGGCGGCAGGATCACAAAGGAATCCCCGCCTTCATGGAGCTTCAGGGCGCCCCCCGCGAACCGGGCCCGCACGGTCTCGCCTTCGTACGGAACATCCACAAAAAATTCCGCCACCTCGCACGCCGCGCGACGGAAGGCGGGATCGCTCGACCGTTCGACGCGGATGTTCTCGAGCAGCCCCAGGCGGCGGTACAGATCCAGGCAGAAGTCGGCCGCGTTGCCACCGGCGGCTTCCTTGAACATGCGGATCAGGGGCTGATCGACATAATTGGGCAATTGAAGCGCGGTTTTCACCTGCCAGTCCGGGGGTATGCGCTTGAGGTAAAGGGGAGAAAACTTTCGCTGCAGTCTGTTCTCGAAGGCGAAGTTGAGATGGGCGGGCCGGCCGGTCTTGCGATGGCGCAGAAGGGTTTTCGTCTCGCGGGGGTCGTGGTCGCTGTCGTGGTAGAAGAAGACGATTTGGCCGCCGATCTCGGCCTGCAGCCGGCGGGCGGTCCGGATTTTGGCGACGAGAAAGCGGCGCGGGAAAAACCCGCAGGGCTGTTGGCCGAAGCCGATGACGGGCGCAGTCGTCATGATTTGGCGTTGCCGTGGTTCAAACCCATTCGGCGGGGCGTGCGACAGCTTCCTTTTCGTTCATCTGGATCGTAGCCGGGAATACATGACGGGGGATATCCGCCAGCGGCAGCGGTTTGCAGGTGACGCCCATGCGATGGTAGTTATCGTTACGCCGCTGCTGGCGCTCATCCTCCAGCACCGGAATATAAACAGTGATTTTTATCTGCGGACGATTCCGGCGCACCCATTCGACGGCGGGTTCGAGGTCGGAGTCACCGGACACAATCACCATTGAATCGGTAAGTCCTCGGAAAGCATCTTCCAGCAGGTTGACGGCAATGTTCACGTCAGTCTTCTTTTCTTCCGGCACCTGGTATTCGAGGTGGCGCATACAATCGCGGGCCTGACAGGTGACGGTACGTTCCTGATATTTGCCGAGGATGATTTTGACCTTGGGCAAAGTGCCAAGCGCCTTCAGGTATCGCTTCTGCCGGTCGCGCCTCTGGCTGACGTGCTTCACCGGCTCGACCAAGGCCGTGAAGAATTTAACGGCGACAACATCTTCGTCCAACCGCAATGCCTCAAAAAACGACTGGACGTTCAACCATTTCCACGCCGGGCGATGCTGAAAGATGCCGAAATACCAGTTAAAGGCATCCATGTAGATGATGCAGCGCTTTTTCAGCGGTGATGGCGGGCTGGATTCAGGCATGGGATTCTCAAGAATTGTCACAATTGATCTTGATTTTCCGGGCTAAAACGCGGATAGGTACAGCAACTTCTCGCAATTGCGATTGGGTGATCCGAAAGGGTTGCCCTCTTTTTTTGTCCTGACTCGGTCGCCGAGGCGACAGGCAGATGGCCGAATTTTGGCCGGTTCACTTCGTCGGCGGCAATTGTCGCGCGTTCCTGTTGCAGCCTTTCCGCCACCTGATTCTCGAGCGAGTCTTTTGCTTTGGAAAGAGCCCCTTCGCGTTCACGAATTGATTTTTCACGACCTGCGACGTCCATGTCTTTCTGGGCCAGACGTTGTTCATAATCACGGCGCGTGGATTCGATCAGCGGCGCTGCCAGGGATTCCGTCAGCTTGATTTCATTCTTACACTTGAGACAAGTAATCGTTGGCTCGGCCATAGGTGCCTTTCAGAAGCCGCATTGTGGGACTGGATGGCCACTCATTCAACCCTGCAAGCGCAGTCATGACCGGAACGGCGCCGGCGCGGCTGGCCCGGGGTTCGGGCCGAGCCAGGCCTGGATGAGGAGGCTGAGCAACACGCAGGCGGCGCAGCCGATGAGGTTGTACCAGAGATAACTGATGTTCAGGGAAAAATAGAGGGCAATGACCATCGCCTGGGACGCGAGCGCCGCCCAGAAAACAGCGGTGCCGCCAACCCGCTTCACGAAAAAGGCGGTCAGGAACAGGGCGAGCACCACGCCGTAGAAGATGGACCCCACGATGTTCACGGCCTGGATCAGGTTTTCAGCCAGATTCGCGAACAGGGCAAAGGCAAGCGCGACCATGCCCCACAGGAACGTGAACCACTTCGACGCGGCAACATAATGCGCGTCGTCCGCCTCGCGCCGGATCAGGTGGCGGTAGAAATCGACGGTGGTCGTCGAGCCGAGCGCGTTCAACTCCGCGGCTTTCGACGACAGCGCGGCCGCGAAGAACGCGGCGACCAGGAGTCCGATGATCCCATGCGGCAGGTGGTCCAGCACAAACGTGATGAACACGTAGTCGGCATCGTTGCCCTTCGTCCCCGGGTTGGCGGCCAGCACCGCAGCTTTTGCCTCCGTGCGAACCGCTTCGCTGTGTTCCAGGGCGGCCTGCGCCCCCGCCCGCGCGTCGGCTTCCGCCTTGCGGTCTCCGGCGTGCCTGGCGTCGAGCCAGGCGCGGATCAGGCGCGCCTTTTGCCCGTGGATGGCAGAGGACTCCTGTTCGAGGGAACGGAGCTTGCCGTCGGGGTCGTGTTTCACCGCGTAGTTCCAGGCGGCCTGGTTGAAAAAGACGGGCTGCGGTTCGAACTGGTAGAAGACGAAGACCAACACCCCGAGCAGCAGGATGAAGAACTGCATCGGAATCTTGAGCAGGGCGTTGAACATGAGCCCCAGCCGGCTTGCGCGCAGGGAGGCGCCCGAAAGATAGCGCTGCACCTGGGATTGATCGGTGCCGAAGTACGACAGCGAGAGGAAGAGGCCGCCGAGCAGGCCGGACCAGAACGTGTAGCGCCGGTTGACATCGAAGGAAAAGCTCACCGCCTCCAGCTTCTTGAAACCGCCCGCCACGGTCAGGGCATCGCCCAGGTTCGCGGGAAGTTTAGCCAGCAGGATGATGAAGGCGGTGGCCATCCCTCCGGAGATGATCGCCATCTGGTATTTTTGCGTGAGGCTCACCGCCTCGCTGCCGCCGGCGACCGTGTAAAGGATGACCAGGAACCCACTCAGGAGGATGGTGAGGTCGAGGCGCCAGCCGAGCATAGTGGAGAGGATAATGGCGGGCGCGTAGATCGTGATGCCGGCCGCCAGACCCCGCTGCAGGAGGAACAACCCCGCCCCGAGCAAACGGGTCTTGGCATCAAAACGACGGCCAAGAAACTCGTAAGCCGTGTACACGTCCAGCCGCCGATACACCGGCAGAAACACCGCGGCGATCACGATCAGCGCCAGCGGCATTCCGAAATAATTCTGTACAAAGTCCAGCCCACTCTCATAACCCTGGCCCGGAGTGGAGATGAACGTGATCGCGCTCGCCTGGGTGGCCATGACGGAGATGCCGATGGTCGCCCAGCCCATGGTCGGTTCACCCTTGATGTAATGACTCAGTTTCCGCGAGCCGCGCGTGCGCCAGATGCCATAGGCGGCGATCCCGGCCATGGTGCCGATGAGGATAACAAAATCGAGCGGGCTCATGAAAAGAGGACGGTCAGGGCAACCAGCAGACCCACCCAAATGAGGAACCAGCCGGCGACAAACAGGTAAACTCGCTTCCAGGAGCGGAGCAACGGCAACCCGGTTGCCTCCTCGTCGTTTTGCGGCGCGGCAGGATCACGGGCAGCCTGGTCCCGGGGAGGGTTCATCTGCCCAGCGACACGAGGTTGGCGAATAGCCGGTAGGCGCCGGGCACGCCCGCCGGGAGCTGCCGAAACCAGGACAGGCTCGTATAAACGAAGCAGCCTTTGCCGCAGCGGGCGACGAGCAGCCCGCCCCTGAGCGGAGCCTCGCCCGGATCACTGCACGCAATCAAGGCAATGAAGCGGTCATCCCAGCGGTCCGGGAAATAAAGCCCGCGCTCCTGCACCCAGCCATCGAAATCGGCGCTCGTGATTTTGTTGGGTGTCGTCAGCGCCGGATGATCCGGGGCGAGAAACGTCACCGGCGCGGTTTCATCCGTCACCCGTTCCTGGGATAGCCTCAGGTCGAACGGCGCGAGCTGGTTCGTCTGCAGGCCGCTGGGGTTGTTGTATTGGACGATGACCGTGCCACCCGCCCCGGCATAGGCGAAAAGTTCGGGCAAGTGCGGGGCGAGATCCTTGCGGACATTGAAAGCGCGGATGCCGATCACGACGGCATCCAAACCGCGCAACCGCTCGGGCGTGAGATCCGCGCCGTCCAGCGAAAGGACCGAATACCCCATCTCTTCCAGGCTTTCGGCCACACGATCGCCGGCGCCCGCCACATAGCCCACTCGATGGCCGCGAATCGCCAGGTTGAGGCATACGGCCTTGAGGCGGGCCTGCGGCTGGAGCAGCAACGGAGGGATATGACTGTATCGGATCTCAACGCGTTCGCTTCCGTAAATCGCTCCATTGACATCCGCCCGTGCGGCAATTGCCGCCTCTCCGCGCTGACGCGGGGCGGTGACCGTGAACTCAAACTCCTTCCGCTCGCCGGCTGACGTGAGACGGAATGACTGCCGGGCGGGTTTGACTTTCCAGCCGATGGGAACGTGCAATTGCAATGTTCCGGCGACGCCGTCGCGCCAGGCGGCGACTTCGAGTTCGACCCGGCGGGACGAGCGCGGCGCGAAAAGCCTGACGTCGGACGCGAATTTGAGTGAAACAGGGGCGATGACATCCAATCTTCGGCGCAGTTCGCCCCTCGCGGGATCGGTCGAAATCTGCACGGGCTCGCCCGGAACAACGAGGGTCTGGCCACCCACCTCGAAGACGCATTCGACGGGAAATGCAGGCCGGTTCTCCGGCTGTCCGATGAGCGAAGCGTCCTCCACCCGGAACATGCCCGTGGAATGCTCCTCCCGGAGCCAGTAAGGCTGGGTCAACGGCGTCTCTGCGGGCAATTTTTCCATCGCATCGCGCGTCGCCTCCTTGCCCGGCTGCAAATCGATCTCTTCGCGAACTTCACGCCCGATGGACGGGTAACGCACCCCCACCCAGCGGACGGGAACGCCCGATCGGACGAGGGCGGTCTCGCGCAGTTTCAATGTCTCGCCCGGCACCGCCTCGGCGCGAGGAATCACGGTTTCCACGGAAAGTCCGAGGCAGTCTTGCAGTATCCGATCCAATTGCGCGCGCTTTTCCTCCACCACCGGGTCAGCGGGGATGCCGGCCAGGCGGGTTCGGATTTCCAGCAGCGCGGGCACGCTGGCGGCAGGATCTTGCGGGTTGAACTGTGAAATGATTTCTTCTGTCAGTCGCCCGATTTCTTTTCCGCCAGGCACGCGGCCCCAGGTGGTGTCCACACCGTCGAGAATGTCCCCGCTCGCGGGTTCGCCGTCGAGGAGCCGGAAGGATTCCGTCCGTGCTCCTCCGCCGGCGAATCCTCTGAAGTTTCCGAATCCCTGCGTTTTGTGCATGGACCGGCTGTGCGCGGCAATCTCTCCGAATGACTCTCCCGTCACCGGATCGTTGACACCCATATCGATCCTCAGGAGATTGGTGTCAGTGCCTCCGCCACGCTGAAACGCTCCGACGTTCCAGAGGATGCGTTTGGGTTGCCAAGGGGTCAACTCACGGAGTTGCTCGGGAAATGACTTGGGATCGCCCGCGATTTTGAAGGCTTCGAGGGCCAGGACCGTGGAGGCGGTGTGATGGCCGTGCGTGCCGCCCGGTTCCGGAGAGAAGCGGGTGACAATCACGTCCGGCCGGAACCGGCGGATGACACGCACGATATCGGACAGCACCTGCTGGCGGTCCCAGATCCTGAGGGTCTCGCGGTAATCCTTGGAAAAGCCGAAATCGATGGCGCGGCTGAAAAACTGTCGTCCGCCGTCGATCCGCCGTGCGGCGAGCAGTTCCTGTGTGCGGATGACCCCCAATTCCTCGCCGAACTCGGGACCGAGCACATTTTGGCCCCCATCGCCTCGCGTCAGGGAGAGATAGGCGGTGCGATAATGCCGGTCCCGCGCCAGGCAGGCGATCAACTGGGTGTTTTCATCGTCCGGATGGGCCGCAATGTAGAGCACACTTCCCATCTCCTGAAAACTGCACAGTTCCTGGAGAATCGCCGGCGAAGAGACCGGCTCGGACACGGCGGCGTGGGAAGTGGCGGCGATTACCAGGGCGCAGGTGAGACAGGGGAACAGGCGCCGGAGCCCGCGCGGAACGAGCGAGGGGTGGCAAACCGGGACAGGTGGCGGCGTCACTGCAGGGCGGCGATGAGGTCGTCGTTCATCTTCACGTAGCCGCTCTTCGGCCCTTCGGCTTTGACGGCCAACTCGGAGGAGCGCTTCGCCGCTGCGATCGCGCCCGCCTTGTCGCCCAATTTCGCGCGGATTTCGGCTTTGAGATGAACGATATAATAGGTCTCGCGTTGGGCAATGGCGGCATCGATCCACTGACTGGCCTTGCGCAGGTCCTGCCCGTGGTCATAGTAAAACATGGCCGCTTGATAATACGGCTTTTTGTCCCCGGGCGCCGCCATCGCCGCCTCGATTTGCGGCACGAACCGGCTTGTCAGATCGACTTCGAACTTGACGGGAACAACAGTGTGTTCCCAGATCAGATCGAGCCGGGCCGAATCATCGCGGATGTCATTGAACTCGATCGTGAATGTTTCGACGCGCTGGGCGAGTTTCACCGGAGCGGCCTTGAACCGCACCAGATCGGCTTTCGGATCGTACTGAAACGCCCCGAATTGCGAGGCGTTCTTGTTTAGAATGACGGTCCACGCCTCCTCGCCTGGAATCGTAAAGAGAGCATACTTGCCGGCGGGAACATCGGCCCCGTTGAGCCTGACCGGGGTGCTGAAGGTGATCGTGGTGGCCTGGTTCGCTCCCGTGCGCCACACTTCCCCGTAAGGAACCAAACCGCCGAAGATCTGTCGTCCCTTCGCCCCGGGTCGGGAATAAACGATGTCGACATCGGTCAGGCCGATCCGTTGTTTGAGCGTGCAGGCCGGGCTGGGCGCCGGGAACTCGAGTTGCGCCGTTTGAGCAAACACTCCGGAGCCGACAACCAAAGCTGATACCGCAGCCAGAGAGTATCGGACTATCGCGCGTTTCATGGGGGCAATGGGTGGTTATTTAAGCGACAGCTTCACCGGGACCCGGGTCTTCTCCCAAATCAGGTTGAGAGTCGCCGAGTCATCCCGGAGGTCGTTGATATCGATCGTGAACGTTTCGACGGGGTCCGCAAGTGTCACCGGTGTCGCCTTCACCCGCAGCAGATCGGCCTTTTCATCATAGTCAAAGGCCCCCCATTGCGAGGCGGTTTTGTTCAGGATGACGGTCCACTGGTTCTTGCCGGGAATGGTAAATAGTCCGTAGGTGCCGGCGGGGATGTCGGCGCCATTGAACTTGACGGCGGTGCTGAACGTGATGCGGGTGGCTTCATTGGCGCCCGTGCGCCATACCTTGTCATAAGGAACAAGGCCGCCGAAGATCGTCCGGCCTTTGACGCCGGGCCGGGAATAAACGATCTCGATATCCGTGAGGCCGACACGCTGCTTCACTGTGCAGGCTGGGCTGGGGGCGGGAGCTTGGGCTCTTGGTGTCTGCGCCAGCAGACCCGTGGCACAGAGCAAACCTGCGGTGAATACCAGAGAGGAGTGGAGTGCTTTCGTGTTCATGGATTTCAGAACTTAGAACAACACGATCAAAATGAAAGAGGAAAAACGCGACAGAGGAAAAACGGGTGCATCTTGACACTGTCCTTGATTTTGAGGGAAACCGTGAAATTCGTTAGAAAGCAGCAAATTCGAGTCTGCGGGTAAGGACAGTGTCAAGATGCACCCGGAAAAACGAGGCGGCGGCCCGGGCGAGGACCGATAATCGCCACCTTCATGAATTGGCCCTGGCCCGGGTGGCGGCATCCCTTTTCATCGACACCCCGTTTCGCGCCAAAAGAGTTCCACACACTGTTCCGGGTACTCGGCGGCCCTCAAGGACATTGCCAATATAGTACGGACTGCCGAATCTCGCGGAGTCCGGGGGATGCGAGATAACAATTGAGTGCACAAGAGCTTATGCTCCGAGCAGCCGGACGGTGCCGTGAACAGGGCATCGCTGGAGGGCGGCCAGCAGGGAATTAAAGGCTTGCAATCTCCTGTCTTACGCCTTGTACTTGCGAGAAGGTTCAGGAGATTATGAAAAAAACAACAGGCGGCCCCAAAAGTATTCGTGTCTTCCTGGTGGACGATCACCCTCTCGTCCGCCAGGCGCTTAAGCTCGCCATGCGGCATGAACAGGACCTGGAAGTCTGTGGAGAAGCCGATGATAGAGAAGAGGCTTTGAAGGGGATCGCTTTGGCTGAACCGGACCTGGCGATTGTGGATTTAAGGTTAAGAGACTCGGATGGGCTCGAGTTGGTTCGAGATCTCCGGGACCGTCATCCTAAAGTCATCAGCCTCGTGCTTTCGATGCAGGACGAATCTCTGACTGCGGAACGGGCGGTTCGCGCAGGCGCCCGCGGCTATATTTCCAAACGGGAAGCTCCCGGCAAAATTATTGAGGCGGTCCGCAAAGTTCTCGGCGGCGAGATTTATTGGAGCGAAAAGGCGGCGGCACAGGTTGCGTCCAAGATCGCTTCCCCATCCCGCCCCGCCAATAGCTCGGCGGTTGACTCCCTCTCCGAACGCGAATTGCAGGTTTTCGAACAGATTGGCTTGGGACGCAGCACGAACGAGATTGGCGATTCACTGCACATCGACGTCAGCACGGTGGAAACGTATCGGGCGCGGATCAAGGAGAAATTGAACCTCAAGAGCGGCTCCGAGTTGCTCCAAACCGCCATTCGCTGGTGCCTGGCAAGATCCTACCATTGATTTTCCGCTTTCTTCGGGGGCCTTTCCTATCTAAACTCTCACTCGGAGACAGTCGGGGAATGGGTCGGAAGGATTGAGAGATGATGAGTTTTTTTAACATAGCGTGGAAGACATTTTTGATCGTACGCGCCGGGATCAGGCAATGGCCGGTGCTGGTGGTTGCGTTGATCGGGTTGTCTGGAATCATTGGCTGCATGACGCCAAGTTACCAGGATCCCCCCATGGGCGGTGCATCGCAGAAGCCGGAACCCGTTGTTCTCCGCGAAGGCGACATTGTGGCGATAACTTTTCCGGGGGCACCCAACTTGAACGGGCCGCCGCAGCAAATCCGGCGCGACGGCAAGATCACGCTCCCCTCGATTGGTGAGGTCACTGCAGCCGGAAAGACGGTGGAACGACTGCAACAGACCCTCATCACGCTGTACTCCGGGCAACTGGTGATGAAGGAAATCAACGTCACCGTGGAATCCTCGATCTTCTCGGTTTACGTGACAGGAGCGGTGCTGAAACCTGGAAGAATCGATGCGAATCGACCCATTACGGCCCTGGAAGCCATCATGGAGGCGGGCGGATTTGATTACAATAGAGCCAATATGAAGGAAGTCACCGTCACCCGGACCACCACCACGGGACGGGTGGAGCATTTCAGCCTGAACCTGAAACGCGTGCTGGAAGGCAAGGACTCGGGAACCTTTTACTTGAAACACTCCGATATTGTCTTCGTTCCGGAGCGGTTCACCTGGTTCTGACCCTGCGATTGAGGCCGGACAACCCGCCCCGTCCCGATCTATTCCCGCTCCACGCGATCGCAATCCGCCGCTGTACTGCTTTGCGCTACAGCCTGTAGTGGTTTCCACGATGGATTTGTCGATAAATCCAGTACGGAAGAATCATTGAAACACAGGACAGACAACGTTCCCCGTTTGTGTCATTGTATGCGGACGAATTCCTCATCAGAGCATCGAGTGTGATGGAAAGTGGCGAGACTGATGTGGGTTCAAGGATGATGCAACGCCTAAAACAATCGGCGATGAGCCACAGGCTGGCATCGGAATAAGTATGAGGAAAGAGTTTGATAAGGCATGGTACTGCGCCCGGACAAAGCCGAAGCATGAACACATTGCTGCGGCGAATGTGAACCGGAATCTGGGTTTGGAAGTGTTCAATCCGCGACTGCGGATGGAACGCGCCACCCGACGCGGGGTGGTACGAACCACCGAACCGCTGTTCCCCTGCTACATTTTCGTCCAATGCTTCCTCACCGCGTGGAACGACATCCGCTACGTCACGGGAGTCAGCAGTCTCGTCCATTTCGGAGACAGGATCCCCTCGGTGCCGGATTCAGTGATCGACGAACTCAGGGAATGTTTCGACGCGGAAGAACCGCTGGAGGTGGAAGACCGTCTGTTTCCCGGGACTGAAGTGTTGATTGCCGAAGGCGCTTTCCGGGGTTTTCAGGCCATTGTGTTGCGAACGCTTCCTGCCCGGCGGCGCGTGCAGGTGTTGTTGGATATCCTCGGGCGCTCAACGCTGGTCGAGGTGGATCGGACGTCCCTCAGTCCGGAGAATCGGAGCCTGGCGGAGGTGCTGCCGACCCTGGCGTTGGCGCGGTAGCCGGAGCGTGGATAGAGATAGATATGATTGACTCAAAAAGCATCCCATCGCGGAGTTGCGCCGACCTGGCGGACGGTGTCGCATTCGATCCGACGCCGGGACTGCCTGGCTGGAAGCGCGCCATTGATCTGTGTCTCATTCTGCTGACGGCGCCGGTATGGCTTCCCGTGGTGCTTGTCACTTCGGTGGTGGTCAAGATTGTATCTCCGGGCCCGGCCCTGTTCCGTCAGGTGAGGATGGGCTATCGGGGCCGGCCTTTCACCTGTTACAAGTTTCGAACCATGCACGTGCATGCCGACGCCGGGCTCCACAAGGGCCATCTGAGCCGTCTCATGGACTCGAACCTGCCCATGAGAAAACTGGATTCAGCCGGCGATCCGCGGTTGATCCCCTGCGGACTTCTGCTGCGGTCCCTGGGTCTGGACGAATTGCCGCAGCTTTTCAACGTGCTTCGGGGCGAAATGAGCCTGGTGGGTCCGCGCCCATGCGTGCCCTACGAATACGAGAACTATACTCCGCGCCACCGTCAACGATTTCGGGCGGTGCCGGGTTTGACGGGTTTATGGCAGGTGAGCGGCAAGAACCGCACGACTTTCGAAGAAATGATCGACCTGGACATTCGCTACGCGAGGAACAAGTCGGTGTGGCTGGACTTGAAGATCCTCTTCAAGACCATTCCGGCCATCCTTTCGCAAACCAAACAACTCAACGAGGAGAGCAGACCGGAGTTCCAGAACGCGCAGCCGCAAGAGCGCTGACAGGCCGCCACGGACGTCCTGAAAATCAATCAACCAATCACTTTGGCAGCAACTTTAGCAGCAATAACTATGAACAAACAAATCAACGTCGGAGTCGTCGGGTGCGGTTATTGGGGCCCCAATCTGGTCCGCAACTTCAGAGTCCTCGCCGATTGCCAGTTAAAAGCGATGTGCGATATCAGCGAAGAACGCCTGGCGCACCTCAAGTCACTTTATCCCGAAGTCGAAGGCACGACGGATTACAGCCACCTGCTGAACGGGATCGGGCTGGATGCGGTGGTGATCGCCACGTCCGTGAAGCTGCACCATCCCATGGCCAAAGCCAGCCTGCTGGCCGGGAAACATACTTTTATCGAAAAGCCCATGGCCGCCTCTTCCGAGGAATGCGAGGAACTGGTCGAAATCGCCCAGAAAAAAGGACTGGTCCTCATGGTCGGACACACGTTCCTGTATTCTCCCGCAGTCCGAAAAATCAAGGAGGTTGTCGAGTGGGGCGACCTCGGGGAAATCCGCTACATCTGCGCACGCCGGCTGAACCTCGGGCTCTACCAGAAGGACATCAACGTGGCGTGGGACCTCGCTCCGCATGATATCTCCATCATCCTGCATATCATGGAGGAGCTGCCGGTGAGCGTGAATTGCCGGGGCAGCGCCCACGTCACTCCCGGCGTCGAGGACGTCACTTCCATGTGCCTCAATTTCCGCAACAACCGGTCGGCGATGATCCAAAGCAGTTGGCTGGATCCCAGGAAAACCCGCGAGATGACCATCGTCGGGAGCAAACGGATGATCGTGTATGACGACGTGGCGGCCATCGAAAAGATCAAGATCTATGATGCGCGCGTCGAGCGTCCGCCACACTACGACACCTTCGGAGAGTTTCATTACGCCTATCACTATGGCGACATGTACGTTCCCTATATCAAACAGGAGGAACCCCTGAGGTCCGAGTGCCAGCATTTCCTGGATTGCATCCGCGAAGGCATCAGCCCGCTCACGGATGGCCGGCGCGGGTCGGAGTTGGTCCGAATCCTGGAAGCTTCGTCGCAATCCCTCAAACAGGGCGGTGGTCAGGTCGTCCTCCACGCCAGCGCCGCCAGAAACGGTGTCAAGGTGGCCGCGGTGAAATGCGCCTCAGGCCCGGTGCACGATCAGCAGGAAAGCATCGTGCGCGCCTGAGCATCCGCTCGCGCACGGAATCGTTCATCGCCCATCACAAGGGATAGATTCCCAGGTCGGTTCATGTCCGGGGACGGCCCTCAGGGCCTGTTCCCCTGCTTTCCGGACGCGGAGCATCGGGCACGCGCGACTGAGCCTCGCCCCGAATTCCCGGCGGTTGCCGTGCATTCCGGCCCCGTGCGAACGGGGACGCCCGGGTTTGTGGGGATTTCGACGATGCGCGCCCCGGAAAGCCAGGCTGACGTGGCGGAAAATCCGATTTCATGCTTGCGTTTTTGCCGCCTGCCCGGATGATTTTACTTCTTTATGGAATCTGATTTCACCGAATTGCCCCTCCACGACAGACTTTTGGCCTGGTTCGAAACACACAGAAGGGAGGCCCTGTGGGGCGCGATCGTCGTGAGTGTGGCGGGTCTTGGAGCGGGATTCTTCGTCTGGCACCAGAGCGACCGGGAGACGCGGGCCAACCAGGCCTTGTCTCAAATCATGAGCCATGGCTCTGCCAATGGCGCGCAGCGGGAATCCCCGGAAGTATTGTTGGGAGTCGCTTCGGATTATCCGAACACCGACGCTGGCGGGCGCGCTCTGCTGTTGTCCGGGGCCGCCTCCTACAACGAGGGGAAATATGCCGAAGCGAAAGCGCGCTTCGAAAAATTTCTCCGCGAATACCACGACTCGCCGTTCGCCGGCCAGGCCTTGCTCGGCGTGGCTGTCTCTCTCGACGCCCAGGGGAAGGTCCCTGAAGCCATCGCGGCCTACAATGACATCGCCCAACATTATTCCGCTGACAACGTGATGCCCCAGGCCAGGCTGGCCGCCGGCCGGCTTTACGAGAAGCAGGGCAACCTGGAACAGGCCAGGGACTCCTACCTGGGGTTGGCCCGCGTCAACTCCTTCGGCTCGATCAGCTCCGAAGCCGGCATGCGCCTTCAAGGGTTGATCGCCAGGAACCCCAACCTCGCTCCCCCCTCCAGACAGGCATCCACGAACAATCCGGTAATCAGCCTCCCCAAACCGTGACCCTTCGGAGGCCGGCGGCGTTTTTTTGAACCTATGAAGTTGACAATTATTGGAACCGGCTACGTCGGTCTCGTGACCGGCGCCTGCTTTGCCGAAGTCGGGCACCAGGTCGTTTGCGTGGACAATGATGCGGCCAAGGTCAAAGTGTTGCAGGAAGGAGGCATCCCGATTTACGAACCGGGCCTCGAGGAACTGGTGAAAGGCAACGTGGCCGCCGGGCGGCTCAACTTCACCACCAGCACGGCGGAGGGTGTGAAAAAATCCGACGTGATATTCATCGCCGTGCCCACGCCGCCCATGGCCGACGGTTCCGTGGACCTGAGTTTCATCGAAAAGGTCGCCCGGGAAATCGCCAGCGCGATGACCGGCTACAAAATCGTCGTGGACAAAAGCACCGTCCCGGTCCGGACCGGCGACAAGGTCACCGAGACCATCAAGCGCTACTGCAAAGGCCGCGTCGAATTCGATGTGGTCAGCAATCCGGAATTCCTCCGCGAAGGGTTCGCCGTGGAAGATTTGATGAAACCCGATCGCATCGTCATCGGAGTCCGCTCGCAACGGCCGGTCGCCGCCATGAAAGAGGTCTATGCCCCCTTCCAGGCTCCCGTGGTCGTCACCGACATCAACTCGGCGGAATTGATCAAGCACGCCTCCAATTCCTTTCTGGCGCTCAAAATCTCCTACATCAACGCCCTCTCGGTCATCTGCGACGCCACCGGCGCCAACGTGCAGGAAGTCGCCAACGGCATGGGCATGGACGCCCGCATCGGCCGGCGGTTCCTGGACGCCTCGCTCGGCTTCGGCGGCAGTTGTTTTCCCAAGGACTTGAGCGCCTTCATCAAAATCGCCGAGCAAATGGGCTATGATTTCGGGCTGCTCAAGGAGGTCCAGCGCATCAACGCCGAACAAATGAACCGGTTCGTAAAAAAAATCATCGACACGCTGTGGGTGCTGAAAGACAAAAAAATCGGGGTCCTGGGCCTGGCTTTCAAACAAAACACCGACGACGTGCGCATGTCCCCTGCGATCGAACTTTGCCAGCGCCTGCAGAAGGAGGGCGCCATCCTCCGCGTGCATGATCCCAAGGCGATGGAGAAATCCAAGGCCCTGCTCAAGGACGTCACTTATCTGGACGACATGAACACGGTGGCCGAGGGCTGTGACGCGCTGGTCATCGCGACTGAATGGGATGAATTCAAGAAGCTGGATCTGGAACGGGCCCGCAAAGCCCTCTCGCACCCGATCCTGTTCGACGGACGGAACCTCTTCGACCGCTCGGAGATGGAGCGGCTGGGGTTCATTTACAAGAGCATCGGGAGATGAGATCCCGCGTTTGACTTCTGATCCCCAACGCCCTGGGCATGCAGCCGCAGATCGGAAGCCGCAAATCGAAAGTCCGGAACCCGAAAGTTGTGGAGGTGGCCGCCGGCCTGGTTTTTCGCGACGGCAAACTGCTCATCACCCGGCGTCCTGCCGGGGCGCATCTCGGCGGGTTGTGGGAATTCCCCGGAGGCAAACGCGAAGCCGGTGAGACGTTCTCCGAATGCCTGGTCCGCGAATTACGGGAGGAACTGGGGATTGAAGTGCAGGTCGGGCGGACGCTGAAGAGCGTGACCCACGCCTATCCCGACAAAACAGTTTGCCTGCAATTCTTTCTTTGCCGCTGGAAACGGCGCGAGCCCCGGGCGCTGGGCTGCCCGGCTTTCAAATGGGTCGAGGCGGATGAATTGGGGGATTGCGAGTTTCCGGCAGCCGACGCGCGGCTGATCCAACTCCTGCAGACGACCCCCGAATTATGGCGTGAGCGGGGGTGAAGCCAGACGCTCGTAAAGCCGCCGCCTTCCACGAAAGTGCTTTACAGAGCCGGCGGATAGCCCTAAATTTGCCTTCCTCGGTTTCTTGAGGATTTGACAAAGTATGGAAGCGAAGACAAAAACGATTGAGCAATTCAAGTTGCACGAGCGAGACACAGGGTCGGCGGATGTGCAAATTGCTCTCCTAACCGAACGGATCAACCATTTGACGGAGCATCTTCAGAAGAACAAGAAAGACCACGGCTCGCGCCGCGGGCTGCTCATGATGGTCGGCCAGCGCCGACGTTTGCTCGATTACCTCCATAACACGGATGTGAATCGCTACCAGGCAATCACCAAGAAACTGAAGTTGCGTCACTGATTTTCGGGCGGCGGATGGCTTCCACCGGGAGCCCCTCCACCGCAACACCCCGGTTTGGGCCGACACACGCGACCGGCCCAGGTCCGCAAAACAAATCGCGCACAAATTCCGCTGTCTCTGGGAAATTTCAGTCAGCTTCGAGTCCATCCGGAGTTCACTGAAGTTCCTCGGTGGTGGCGGAGGTAAAAACAGATCATATGTCAGAAAAAGTCACCACCCCGATTGGGGACAAGCAGATCATTATTGAAACCGGCAAGCTGGCCAAACAGGCCGACGGCGCCGTCACCGTCCAGCTCGGAGAAACCATCGTCCTCGTCGCCGCCGTCGCCGCCACCAAAGCCAAGGAAGGACAGGATTTCTTTCCGCTCACCGTGGATTATCGCGAAAAGGCGGCCGCGGCTGGCAAATTTCCGGGCGGCTATTTCAAACGGGAAGGCCGTCCGACGGAAAAGGAGATTCTCACCTGCCGTCTCACCGACCGTCCCATCCGTCCGCTGTTTCCAAGAGGTTGGTACAATGAAGTGCAGGTTCAGACCGTCGTCCTGAGCGCCGACGGCGAAAATGATCCGGACATCCTCAGCATCATCGGGGCTTCGACATCTTTGATGGTCAGCGAT
>Ga0187860_1000219_pt1 | contig 56612 bp, 47 predicted proteins | sample June2016WEW_10_4_FD_132981 | JGI IMG/M metagenome (GOLD analysis project Ga0187860, IMG submission 132981) | Peatland microbial communities from SPRUCE experiment site at the Marcell Experimental Forest, Minnesota, USA - June2016WEW_10_40 | ecosystem: Environmental > Terrestrial > Soil >...
GCGGCGGCGGCGCCGGCATCCAGGCGGACCTCAAAACGTTCGCGTCGCTCGGCGTTCACGGGACGAGCGCTATCACGTGCATCACCGCGCAGAATCCGAAGCAGGTATTGGCCATTCAGGCCTGCCGGCCTGAAATCGTCCGTCGGCAGATCGAGGCGGTTTGGGTTGAATTTCACCCCGCCGCCGTCAAGACGGGCATGCTGTATTCAACGGAGATCATCCGCCGGGTGGCGGCGTTCTTCCAGGGCGGCAGGCGTCCGCCGCTGATCGTGGACCCGGTGATGGTGGCCGCCAGCGGTTCGCGTTTGCTGAAGCCTTCGGCCATCCAAATCCTGAAGCGTGAGTTGATTCCCCTGGCTGCGCTCGTCACTCCCAATCTGCACGAGGCGGAAATCCTGGTGGATCGCGAGTTGACGTCGTTGGAAGGGATGCGATGGGCTGCGAAGGAGATCCGCCGGCGCTTCGGCTGCGCTGCGCTGGTCAAAGGGGGCCATTTGAGGCACGCCAGGGAAGCCGCGGACATTTTTTTTGATGGGCGGGAGGAACTGCTTTTGACGGCGCCGTTCATCCGGGGGGTGGCGACTCATGGGACCGGGTGCACGTATTCGGCGGCCATCGCCGCCCATCTCGCCCTGGGCTGCGGACTGGTCGAGGCGGTGGCCCGCGCGAAGGAATACATTTCCGAGGTGATTGCGCAAAGCTACGCCGCCGGCAGACACTCCGTTTTGAACCATTCCGGGGCAGCGACAACACGAACCCGATAACTTGGAGGCTTCCGGCGAGTGGCGGGGCATATTGTCTTTGCATCTTTTCGGGCCGCGGATAAACTCCGGGGATGCCTGAGATCGTGGAGTTTGTAAACCGGGGTGCGGGGGCGATTACGCCGGCGGTCGTGGAGAAAGTGCTGCGGGCTTTGCCGCAATGGAAGCTCGAGTTCACCCAGATCTATGAGCCGCTGTTCCCGCATTTGGGACAGCAACTGGATTTCCTCGCCAACGCCGTCGAGGATTTCGCCGAAGGCGCCTACAAGGAGCTGCCCTTTTATGCCGTCGCCCAGGCCACCTTTGCGCTTCTTTATGCACACAAAAAGGTCGGCATCATTCCGGACGCGGTTCTGAACCTGGGACGGGCGGATGATTCGAGCGTGGTGCGCGCCGTCCTGATCCCGAACGAGAAAGCCTTTGCGATCTATGCCGCTTCCCAGGATCTGGACTGGACCAAGATCACCAGCCAGCCCTGACACTTTCCGGTTTTTGGACGTTTGGCGTCTTTCACTCTGCCCGCAAACCGGTCCCCGTCCGTTTACCTGGAACCGCCGGGTCCGGTCTTCGGCGGGTTTAACAGCTCCCACACACGCAGGGCTTCGGTCGCGCTCCACCCCTGGGCATCACAACCTCGCGGCGCATGGGGCGAGTCGCCGTCGAGCAGTTCCGGGATTTGTCCAAGGCAGCCCTGTTTCATGAGTTGATCCAGGCTGCCCAGATAAGCGCGGGCGGTCGCGATGGCTTCGGGTGCGAAATCCCAGGCCCGTGCCAGTGCTTCGCAGAAAACAGGGAGGATCCAGGTCCATGCAGTGCCGTTGTGATAGGCCGGCTTGCGCCGCGTATCTTCGTCTCCTTCGTAACGGCCCCAGTACGGCTCGGCCGGATTGTTGAGAAGACGTCCGTCGTTGCCCTGGACCGGCAGCGGCATCGAGACCGGCAGCGGCGCCAGCGAACGCACCGCGCCCGGCACGACGAGGTAGTGGCTTGCGGCCTCGACGGAGCGTTTCGCGCGTTCGCCGCGTGCCAGGCCCAGGCTGGCCAGAAACAGCCCGTTGCTGCGCAGAGCATCACTAGCCACGGCGTTTGCCGCCGGCTGGCCCCGCCCGGCTCCGAGCAGGTCCGCATACCAGCCTCGTTCTTCGAGCCAGAAGAGCTTTTCGACGGACGCGAGCGCGCGGTCCGCGAGCTCGTTCCAATACGGTCCCTGGCTCGGCTCACAGATCCTGGCCAGGAGGCGCAGCAGCCGGATCCACAGCGCCTGGATTTCGACCGGATAGCCCTCGCGCGGCGTGCCCGCCGGATGGTTTGTGTCCATCCACGTGAAATGACTTGGGCTCCAGATCAGACCGGACGCCGGATCCATCCGGATTCCGTTTGGCGTTCCCGCGGCGTAATGGGTGGCGATGCTCCGGAGCACATCCCGAATGGTGCGGCCGGAGGGATCGGCCGGCGTGTCGTAGAAGTCGGAAAGGGGCCGGGCCTTTTTCGCGGCGCCTTCCCCGGGGGCCGGGTTTCCGGTGTCCGGCGACATCCGGGCGAGCTCCTCGCAGGCGATCCCAAACCACAAGGGCGCATCCGATGTGTCGCGGTTCGAGGTGTCGTCGCCATGGATTGTGTTTGGCAGCGTGCCGTCCTTTTCGAGCCTCGCGAACGTGAGCAGGATTTCTTTGACGTCGCGGGCCATGCCCGCGGCGAGCAGACCCCGGGCGCAGATGAGCGTGTCCCGACCCCAGTCGAGAAACCAGGGATACCCGGCGATGATCGTTTTTCCTTCGCCGCGGCGCGCGATGAAGGCGCGGGCGGCGCGCCGGAGTTGCGCGGCGAACGGGTCCTGAGGATCTGGAATTTGAGATTTGAACTCGGAGAGGGCCGGCTCCTCGGCCGGCGGCCCGGCGGCTTCCGCGGTGACGACCAGGGTGGCGTTGGCGCCTTTGGCCAGCGGCAGGTCGAACCAGCCGGGGCTGTAGGCATCGCCGCTGCCGGTCTGGCCGCGCGATTGTTCGATCGGATGCGGGAGGTTTTCGCTCCACTCCGGCTGGGGATGGTAGTTGCCCGCGGTGGTGAAGACGCGCAGTTGCCGGTCCAGCGCCGGCGTGAAGGAAAAGCCCCGTGACGCCCGGCCGGTTTGTGCCGTGTCATCCAGCGTTTGTGTATTCGCCGGGAAATGAGCCTCCGCACTCTCATTGCGTCGCGTTTCCCAGTGAAAATTCCGGTCTTCGATATCCACGCGTACCGTGAGGCGCACGCCGGCATCGGCCGGCAATTGTTTGCCGGTGGCCCGGGCGGCCGTCGGCCGGCTGAACTGAAAAACGGTTGTGTTGCGCCCGGCGACCATGTTCGCGCGCATTTCAATCTCGACCGTGCGGCCGTCGCCGGCGTTGGCGACGAACTGCCACACCGCGGGCGGTCCGGGGGCGATCGAAGCGAGGTTGTTCAGGACGAGGGGCGAAATGAAGCCGTCCGCATTGACCCAGACCCGGATGCGCTTGGCGAAAATGTGGCGGTCCACCGGCAGCGTGGGATGCAAGTTCGCGCCCAGCACGCAATCGTATTTGGATTGCACGCGCCCCAGATCCGCGCAGATCCGCGCCATGCCGCCGATGCCGTTGGTGAGCAGGACCCGATCGGCGTCGCGAGGCGCGAGATGCGGCGGCAAGCACGCCGGCTCGGGCCCAAGAAAACGAATGGAGGCGGCCACGTGCGGGGACGTCGTGTCGTAGCGCTCCAGGATCAAATCGGCATCGACCTCCTTCGTGCGCGGCGGGAAACAAGCAACGTGACCCGATCGGACTGCGACGGACTGGGCGCGCTGGGGGATGCTCGCTTCGCCCGTCTCGGCCCGCGGCGTCAAGGAGGCGCGAAACGGCACGCTATCCTCGATGAGCAGCCAGTGACCGGGGGGAATCGGAGTGACGCGGCGGCGATCCATCCGGTCCCAGCGAACAACTTCGGGCAGGGCCCTCGTTGCGGCGGCTTTATTCAGGGCAGCCTGCAGGGACGAAACCGGGCCCGGTTCGAGTCGCCGGGTCGCCGCCAGGAACTCGAATGGGGAGCAGTCCACGATTTCCGCCAGTGCGCGCCAGTCGAAGCGTCCGAAGTCGGCGAACGGCATGATTTCGCTCAACGCCTGGGCGCCCCAGGCCGCCCGGGCTCGGGCGCGCCGATAGGCGTCCCCGCTCAAACCGGCGGGCCGGGCGAGGGGTGAAAGGCAATAGGCGCCGCCGGGCGGGATGGAGATGGAGGCCTCACCGGCTTTGGAAATCCGGATCTCGGGCGGGGATTGGCCGAGCAGGTCGAACGTGAGCGGGCCGGTCTGGCAGAAGGTTTTTTCAGTCAGGGGAAGCGTGTGTGGTTTTTCGTCATCATTGTTGAGGAGCACGAGCACCCGATCCTTGCCTTCAGCGGATTCGCGCAACAGCGCGCAGACCGGGGACCCGGCGGGAGTGAGCCGGCTGACGGTTGCGCCGTCAAAGAAACAAGGATGTTCGGCGAGCAGCCTGTTGAGTTGGGCGAGTTCGGGAACGAGGTTATCGGGGTTGCCCCACGCCAGACCGGCCGAGCCGTGTACATCGATCTTTTCGCGGGCGAGCCATTCCACGCCGCAAGCAAAGCCGAATCCTCCGCTGACACTGGCCAGCGCGCAAAGCCGGTTGCGGAGCAGCGACCAGGTGCGCCCGCGGGCCGCGAGGCGATCGTTGTCATGCGTTTCGCTGTAATGCACGAGCAGGCCGACCCGCGCGCTTTGCTTGAAGCTGTGGTCCAGATAGCCCGCGACCTGGGGGCCGGAATGGTTCTGGAACAACTCGGAGTAGGCCCATTGCAGGCCTCCCTCGGTGAGCAATGTTTCCGTCGTTTCCCAGGCGCCCCCGAGTCCTTCGAGCAGAAACAGGGTGTCCCGGTATTCCTGGCGGACGCGGGCAATGATGTACTGCCAGGCGCGGACGGGAACCTTGTATCCGGCATCGCAGCGGAAGCCGTCCACGCCGCGCCGGCACCACGTCACAAACACCTCCGCGAGATTGTCCCACAACCCCACGTTGTCGTGCTTGAGTTCGACCAGATCCTCCCAGGTGACGCCCCAGGCTCCAGGGCTGGCGAAGGTGCCGTCCGGATTTCGCAAGAACCAGTCGGGATGATTTTCCTGGAGGACGGAACTCCAGCCGGTGTGGTTGATGACGAGGTCGAGAAAAACGCGGCCGCCGCGCAGATGCGTGGCGTAGGTCAGTTCGCGGAATTGATCGATGCCGGTGGTCCGCTTGTCGAAAACCACGAGCGCGGGATCGATGGCCGTCAGGTCGAGCGCGGCGTAGGGACTGCCGAAGCGGCCGAATCGCGCGTAGGTCGTCGGCGCCGGGTTGACGGGGAGCAGGTGCAGGATCCTGCAGCCGAGGCCGTCGATGATGTGCGGGAGGTGCTGGATGACATCGCGCAATGTTCCGGAAGGAGGCAGGAGAGTATAACCGTGTTCCTCGATCTGGCGGATCTGGGCTTCGATCAGCCCGTTCTTTGTGTTCGACGCCGTTTTGGTGCCGCCGAACAGCCGCGGGAACGCGCAATAAATGGTGTTGGCGGTCCGATACGTGTCTGGGTGGACCGAAATCCCGACGTCCGGGCCCTCCGGCCAGTATTGCCATCCTTGGGGATCGAGCAGGAAGGCTTTGGCCTTGAAGAAGCCGACCTCGGTCAGAGGCAGGTCGAGCGACCACCCCTCGGCCTCGGGGTTCATCGGCAGGTCATGCCAGGAATCGCCGGCGAGCGGAAGGCCCTGGGTGTGGGCCTGGAGGATTTCCCGGCGCAGGCTTTCGGCGCGGCCCAGATTCGTACGCACCCGCGCGGACCATCCGCGGGGCGGAGTGCTGCCGTTGCGGTCGCGGAGCGCCAGGCGCACGGCGTCGCCAACGTACCGTTGCAAACGGTCGCCGGGCGCGGGCGTCATCACTGGAATCTGTTGACCCATCTGCCTGCCGGAAATTGAGGCGGCTCTACAATCGCAACTTCAAATCAGATTGCAATTCCGCAGTGCAAGAACAGGACACAAGTGTCCTTCAAACGGAAAACGTCCCCATCCGGGACTTCATATTGGGTCGGCGGCTTGGGAACTCCGAATCTGGCGAACATTTTGCTGCTAGAGAATGGCCCGGTCACTGCATTCATCCAAAATCAATGCGTCTGGCCGGGCCAATACGAAATGGCGACCACGACCTTCAGTGCGGGAGAAGAGGCCCAATTGGCCCAGACGATCGAGATGTTTGAAGTCATCACCGAGTCTCAGCCGCACGACTATCAGTCGCTCGAGATTCTGAAGGAGGCCTACTCGAAGTTGGGGCGCGAGAAGGACGTGGTGAAGACCTCGAAGCGCATTGCCGAGGCCTACGTTCAGATGGGGCAGCTTTCGTCGGCCATTCTCGAATACGAAACGATCCTCCAGCACAATGCGGACGACCCGGATGTGCGCCAGGCCCTCAAGCGGATCGAGAGCAAGGCGAACAACTTCGCCCAGGACTCGGTCGTGTCCGAGCCGGCCGCCGTCAATCCGCCGCCCGAATCGCTCAAGGCCTCGAAGGCCCCCGGCAAACCCGCTCCCGCTCCGGTGGAGGATGGGCGGCAGGCGATGCACAAGGTTTTTGTCGAAGCCAAGATCATCACTTCGGGTGATTTCGATTTATGCTGGGTGACGCCGGATCTTTCCGCGCCGCCCAACGGGGTGGTGGAGCCGTTCGTCCAGATCCTGGCGGACAAGGGGATTCTCCCGGTGGAGAGATCGCTGAAAATCCTCACCGACAAATCGCGCACGGCGTTTCTACCGCTGGAGAAGTATGAGACCGACATTGAATTGGCGCGGGGTTTTCCGGCCGATGTTTGCCGGCGCTGGTGCGTGCTTCCGTTCGACCGCATGAGCAAGTCGATCCTCGTCGCCACGGCCAATCCCTTTAATCAACAGGCGGCAAAAGAACTGGCGGCAGCCACGCCGCACCGCCTGTTGTGGTATCTCACGTCCCCCATCGATCTGGTGCAGAACCTGCGGAAGGCATTCCGATAAGCCCATGCCTCCTGTCAAATCATTCGGTGAACGCATTGCGGACGTTTTGGTGGAAGACGGTCTGTTGACGCCAACTCAGGTGGGAGAACTGCTCGAGCAGCAGAAAAAGGGCGGCACGCGCCTGCTGAAGCTCATTCTCGAGAAGGCCTATGTGAGCGAGCAGGACATGGCGGTTTGCATGGGCCGTGTGCTGAAGACGCTGCCTATCAATCTTTCCCACATCACGATTCCCGCCGAGCTGGCCGAACTGCTGCCCAGCGAGGTCTGCCACAACCACAAGGTCGTCCCCGTCTCGCGCCTGGAGAACAAATTGTTCATCGCCATGGCCGATCCGCTCAACGTGCTGGCCATCGACGATGTCCGGCGCATCACGCGGCTGGAAGTGGCCCCGCTGATCGCCTCCGAGAAATCCATCATCGACAAGCTGAACCACCTCGATGCCGCCAAGGGTGGCAGCATGGAGGACATCATCGAGGATGCGAAAAAGAAGGCGGATGGCGAGGCGGATGATGACCATGTCGAGCTGGCCCGGGAATCCGTTGAAGAAGTCAACCTGGATCAACTTGCCGCTTCGAGCGAAGAGGCGCCCGTCATCAAGCTGGCGAATCTGATCCTGGTGCAGGCGATCAAGGACCGTGCGAGCGACATTCATCTGGAGCCGTTCGAGAAGAGCGTGCGATTGCGCTACCGTATTGACGGAGTGCTTGTGGACGCGACACCTCCGCCCAAGCAACTGCAACTGGCGCTGGCGTCGCGATTCAAGATCATGAGCAGCCTGGATATCGCCGAGCGGCGGCTTCCCCAGGACGGGCGCATGCGGGTGAGAGTCAGCGGCAAGGATTACGATCTTCGCGTCTCCATCATGCCCACCGTTCATGGCGAGAAAATCGTCCTGCGGGTGCTCGACAAGTCGAATCTTTCCGCGAGCCTGGACAAGCTCGGGCTGGACCCCGATACGTTCCAGCAGGTCAAAGCCGCCGTGGACGCTCCGCACGGTTTGATTCTGGTGACCGGGCCGACCGGTTCCGGCAAGACGACCACCCTTTATTCCGCCCTCAACGAACTGAACAATCCGATTTACAACATCATCACCGTCGAGGATCCGGTCGAGTTTCAAATCCCCGGCATCAACCAGGTGCCTGTCAAAAAGGAAATCGGGCTCACCTTCGCCAACGCGCTCCGGTCGATCCTGCGCCAAGACCCCGACATCATCATGATCGGCGAAATCCGCGATACCGAGACTGCGGAGATTGCCATTGAAGCCGCCCTCACCGGCCACCAGGTGCTGAGCACCATGCACTGCAACGACGCGCCGGGCGCCATCGCCCGCCTGGACGACATGGGCGTCGCGCCGTTTCTGATCTCATCGTCGGTGATTCTGGCCTGTGCGCAACGACTCATGCGCCGCATCTGCTCGCATTGCAAGGAACCGGTGACCTATCCGGAGAAGATGTACCGGGATCTGAACATCGACCCGAGCATGTTCGACGGTGTGACGCTGTATCGGGGACGCGGTTGCGACCGCTGCAAGAATTCAGGCTATGCGGGCCGCATGGCGATCATCGAAGCAATGACCGTCACGGACGAAATCCGCAAGCTGATCATCACGCGCGCCAATTCTCGCGAAATCGGAAAAGTCGCCATCGGCCAAGGCATGAGAACGCTGCGCATGGTCGCTCTGGATCGCGTGCGTGAGGGCATGACCACCCTCGAACAGGTGCTTCTGCTGACGGCCGCGCACTGAACCCGCAGGCCCGACCCTCGCGCTGGAGGCCGCAGACCGAATCCTGATGCACGGCAACTTCATCCGCCCCCTTCATGAATCGGCCCTGCGAGGCCCGTGACCGGCGTTTTCGGGGGTTCCCAATCCCGGGGGGTCTTCGTAACCTTCGGCGATGTTCGAACTCGAAGAAGCCCTAGCGCGAATCCTCGCCGTTCTTCCAAAGCCTGAAAGCGAGACCCTTTCGCTCCGGGAGGCGCACGGGCGGGTTCTTCTGGACCGGGTGGCGGCCGCGGTGGATCTGCCTCCCTTCGACAATTCCCCGGTGGATGGTTACGCGGTGCGCGCAGCGGATGTCGCCGGGGTCAACCCGGGAGCGCCCGCGCGTCTCCGTCTTGTCGGAAGGGTTCCGGCGGGTGAAACCTTTTCGGGCGAACTGACCGCAGGCACCTGCGTGCGGCTGTTCACCGGGTCGCCCCTGCCGCGTGGGGCGGACGCCGTCGTGATGCAGGAGGAAACGCGCATCCCAGCGGATCGGCCGGGCGAAGTGCTGGTGCTGGAACCGGTCCGGCCGTGGGAAAACGTGCGATTCCGGGGAGAGGACGTGAAACGCGGCGCGACGCTCATCGAAGCGGGCGAGGGGCTGACCGTTGGTCGGATGGCGCTGCTCGCGGCGGCGGGCGTAAGCCAGGTGAACGTCGGCCGCCGGCCGGTGGCGGGTTTGCTGGCCGCCGGTTCCGAATTGAAGGAGCCTGGTGAAGTGCTTGTGGCAGGACAAATCTACGAGAGCAACCGGACCGGTTTGGCTCCACTCATCGAAAGCGCCGGCGCGATCGTGAAGGTGTTCCCGATCGTTCCGGATGACCTCGATGCCACCCGCAAGGCATTGGGGCGCTCGCTCGGCGAGTGTGACCTTGTCATCACGTGCGGCGGCGTTTCGGTGGGCGAGATGGATTTCATCAAAAGCGTGTTCGAGCAGCTCGGGGGGGAGCTGCAATTCTGGAAAGTGGCGATGAAACCGGGGAGGCCGTTCACATTCGGCCGCTGCGGAAGCAAATGGCTGTTCGGTTTGCCGGGGAATCCTGTTTCCGCCCTGGTCACTTTTATGCTCCTGGCCCGGCCGGCGTTGCGGCGCTGGCAGGGGGCCGGAGTCGTCGGATTGCCGGCGTCCCCGGGCGTGCTGGCTGAACCGCTGGCAAACGCCGGATCGCTCCGGCATTTCATGCGGGTGACAATGGACGGCATGGGGAAGGTCCGCTCCGCCGGTTTTCAAGCGTCCCACATTCTAAGTTCGTTCGCCGAGGCGAACGGCCTGGTGGATGTCGCGCCACAAACGGATCTCCCGGCCGGGACGATCGTTCAGGTGCTGCGCTGGGAATAGGCGGGGCTCAAAACGCCCGCTGCGGAAGAACGGAGAAAATCGGTTTCGGAGCCGGGATACTGGTCTGGGGCGGAGTGTTGGGGACGGGGGCAAGGCTCGAAGGCACCGGCGCCTGGGGAGCGGTGGGTGCGAGAAGACCCGGATCGAGCGTCGGGTTCACGGTTGACGGTGCCATGGCGAAGGGGTTGTACGGGTCCGACACGAGAGGAGTCGCCAGGCTGCCGGTTGACAACGGATTCTGGCCAGCAGAAGACGTGAGTTGCCCGGAATCATACAGGGGCGTCGGCTTCGGCGAATAACCCAGGAGCGCCTTATAGTCATCGATCTGTCTTCTCTGGAGCTCTTCCGCACGCTTGGTTTCCAGCAACAGATCCGCGTCCTCACCGCGATTGTCACGAGGCCCGAACAGATCCATAAGACTGCCCGGCCTGTCGCCGGGGTAGGAAGAGCGTGAATTGGGATCGAAACGCGGAAGCCTGTTCGGAGACAAATACGCCGAATCGTCCCAGCTCGGTCTCGAATCTTCGGAGTCCGAAGAATCTCTCTGATCGCCCGTCTGGGTCCGTGACCAGAACGAACCCGAGGGATTCGACCGGTTTGACGCCTGGGGTCGCGCGGTCAGGAACTGGTCATAAAAGTGCGTCATGGAGGACTCCGGCTGTTCGGTCAAGGTGGCGTCCGCGTCGTCCGGTTGGTCGTACGGCGATTTCAGGAGATTCCGGACCAGCATTTGCCGCAGCCTTTCTTCCGGTGCAAGAGACTGCGAGTCATCGCCCGGTCCAAACGGGTTTTTCCCCCGCCGGTTGACGATCACCCCGGCCGAAGGCGCCGGCCAGGGGAAGTCGCCGGTGAGGGAGGTTCCGGGGGCGCCGACAGTCTGGGAATGGGGGGAGCCGGCTTCCAAGTCACGAGCGCCGCGGATTTCCTGGTCCAGCTGGTTGACATTGGTCACCAGCGTATCGTTCCGGGGCGCGGAGAATTCGATCGATCGAGCGGGGGGTGCGCCATCCGCCGCCCGGGCGGCCCATGCTCCCACAGAAGCGGCTAGGGCAACTCCACCACAGAGGCATCGGAAATTGGAGGGCACAAAATACATTGTCAGCTTGACAGTGTACCTCAAAATGGCCGCCCAGTCAAAGCTCATCGCCTGGTGCGCCGGCATCGGCGCAAACGCCGCGAGTCGAGGAATCCAGGAAATCCAGCAGCGTGCGCGCGGCGGGACTCGAGAACTTCAACCGGGCGCCGGCGATCGCCGCTTTGAGGGGTTGTCTGTTGCGGAAGAGGGCGCGATAGAGCTGTTTCAATTCCAGTCGTTGCTCGGCGCTGAAGCCGGCGCGGCGCAGGCCCACGATGTTCAAGCCGCAGATGCCGTTGTATTCGCGCGCCAAGGTGAACGGCGGCAGGTCTTTGCTGATCGCCGAGCCGCCCTGCATCATGGCCAGCGTGCCGACCCGCGTGAACTGGTGCACCAGGCAATTGCCCGAGATGAAGGCCAGGTCCTGCACGACGGCGTATCCTCCCAGGAGCGCGCCGCTGGCCAGGATCACGTGGTTCCCGACGACGCAGTTGTGCGCCACATGGGCGTGCTGCATGAGGAAATTGTGCGAACCGATGATTGTCTCCTCCCCGGCCCGGGTGGAGCGGTTCGCGGTGACGTGTTCCCGGAACACGTTGTGGTCGCCGATGCGCAGCCGCGTCGGGCCGCCGTCGTACTTCAGGTCCTGCGGGGCGTCACCGATCACGCACCCCGCGTGAAACTCGTTGTGCGGGCCGATGGTCGTCATCCCCGTGATATGGACGTGCGGCCCCACGGTGCAACCGGGTCCCATCTCCACGCCTTCATCGATCACGGCGCAGGGCCCGATCCGGACCGTGGAATCCAGCTTTGCCTTCGGGTGAATGACGGCGGTTGAATGAATCATTTCTCGTTGCAGGATCGCAGAGTGACCGCGTTAAATCGAGTCTTTGTTCGGGGTGGCGACGGCTCGTCGCCATTAAGGCTGCAGAAACTCAAGGGGAGGGATGCTGGGGACGGGCCGTCCCCGCCCCGGCAAGAATAAGGATGGATTTATGGCCGGCTTTCGAGAAAACTCGGGTCTGATGAATCCGGTAATCAAACTTTTGCTCGAAGGCGGCGGTTTAAGCACGGCGCAGATGGCGCAGGTATTGAACCTGCCGGAGGCCGAAGTCAACCGACAACTGGAGCAGCTCAAGAAAGAGCGCATCCTGCTGGGGTGGCGGCCGGTATTGAATCTTTCCGAGGAAGAGACGGGAGCCGTGCGTGCGGTCATCGAGGTGCGCATCACGCCGGAGCGCGGCGGCGGGTTCAATCGATTGGCCGAGCGCATCAGCCGGTTTGACGAGGTCGAGTCGTGTTACCTGATGTCCGGAGGCTATGATCTGCTCGTCTTCGTCAGCGGTTCCAGCCTGCAAAAGGTGGCCGCGTTCGTGTCGGAGAAGCTGTCCACTGTCGATGGCGTGTTGTCCACGGCGACGCATTTCATGCTCCGCTCCTACAAGGAAGATGGCTTTCTTCTGGACGTGAAATCCGCGGAAAACAACCGGTTGAAAGTCACGCCCTGATCCGATTTCAAATTTGAAATCTCAAATTTGAAATTCATTCCATGGACACCACCCGATTCATTGCCCGGCACGTTGTCAACCTGCCCCGGTCCGGCATTCGCGACTTTTTTGAAATTGTGGCGAAGATGGACGACGTGATTTCGTTGGGGATCGGCGAGCCGGATTTCGACACGCCCTGGCACATCCGCGAAGCCGCCATTTACGCGCTGGAAAAGGGCAGAACGCATTACACCTCGAACCTCGGCCTGATCGAACTGCGCCGGGCCATCAATCGTTACGTCGAAAAAAACTTCAACCTGAGCTACCGGCCCGAGAACGAAATCCTCGTCAGTGTCGGGGTTTCCGAGGCGCTCGACATCGCGTTTCGCGCGCTGGTGAATCCGGGAGACGCGGTGATGTTCCACCAGCCGTGCTATGTGAGCTATCATCCGAGCATCACGTTGACCCATGGCGTTGCCGTGCCGGTGCCGACCTATTCGAAGGACAACTTTGCCTTGACGGCCGAGGCCCTGGCGTCGGCGTGGCAGCCGGGTTGCAAGCTGCTCATGTTGAATCTGCCCTGCAACCCAACCGGCGGCACGTGCAGCCGCGCCCAGCTTGAAGCCATCGCCCGGTTCTGTGTCGAAAAGGATCTGCTGGTCTTGAGCGACGAGATTTATTCCGAGCTGACCTTCGAGGGCGGGCACGTCAGCATCGCCTGCCTGCCGGGGATGCAGGAGCGGACGGTTTTTCTGCATGGATTTTCAAAGGCGTTCGCGATGACCGGCTTTCGCATCGGGTATGCCTGCGGCCCGGCGGCGTTGATTGAGGCGATGATGAAGGTGCACCAGTATTCGATGATGTGCGCATCGATCATCAGCCAGGAAGCGGCGATCGAGGCGTTGCAGCGCGGCGCGGATGCGATGAAGGCGATGCGCGAGCAGTATCAGCGCCGGCGCGATTTCATCGTCCGGAGGTTCAATGAAATCGGGCTGAAATGCCATCTGCCACGCGGTTCCTTTTACGCGTTTCCGGACGTGTCGGTGACCGGCATGAGTGAAAAGGATTTCGCCGTCGGTTTGCTGCAGGCGGAGCGGGTGGCGATGGTGCCCGGGACGGCGTTCGGCGCGAACGGCGCGGGCTTTTGCCGCGCGTGCTTCGCGACGGGCTACGATCAGCTCATCGAGGCGGGCACCCGGATCGAGCGGTATGTGCAGAAACTGGCGGCGAGCAAATAGTGGCAGGCGTAACCGCCGCTCAGTTGCGCAACCACGAGCCTGCACAACCCAAATCATGGGGCTGAAAGCCCGAGAGGTGAAAGCCCGGGCGGAAGCGAGCGCCGCGAGCGGAGGCCCGGGTCATCCGTTCGATAGAACACCCAAGCCCTGAAGGGGCGTCATGGGAATGTCTTTTCGATCCGCGCTTCCACAAGCGCGGCTACGATGTCAGGCGAATCCTCCGGCTTCAACTCGAACCACTCCAGACTTAATTGGCGCTTGAACCAGGTCATCTGACGTTTGGCGAACTGGCGGGTGCGGATCTTTACCAACTCGATGGTTTCCGTCAGCGAACGACCGCCGCGCAGATGTTCGGCGACCTGCCGGTAACCCAGCGCCTGCATCGCCGTCTTGTTATCCGCGAGGCCGCGTTTGAGCAACTGCTCGGTTTCGGCCACGAGCCCGTCCCGGAACATGCCGTCCACCCGTTCGTTGATGTGATTGACGAGATCGGACTGGGAGCGTGAAAGGCCGAACGAAGGCAGGAACGGCCTGCCTGGGTCAGGCGAGGCTCCTGGCGAGCCGGGCGACCCCAAAGCGCCGGATGATCCGCAGGGAGTCCTGCTCCACCTGGCCTTTTGAGCGGAAAATGGCCTTCCGGTCAGGCGAATCACCTCCACGGCGCGAATCACGCGGCGCAGGTTGAGGCGGTCGATTTTTTCGAAAGTCGCCGGATCGCTTTCGGCCAGTTCGCGGAGCAGCTCGGCCGGCGGCGTGGCCCGCAACGCGGCGCGGAGCTGTTCGTCGGCGGGCGGCGCCTCGCCGAGACCGTCGAGAAATGCCTTGAAGTAAAGGCCGGTGCCGCCGCAGAGAATGGGCAGGCGGTTGCGCGATCGGATTTCGGTCACGGCCTGGTGCGCCAATTCCGCAAATTTCGCCGCGTCAAACGGCCCGGTGACGTCCACCACGTCGATCAGATGATGCGGCACGCGGGCACGCTCTTCGGCCGAGGGTTTTGCGGTGCCGATGTCCAGTCCGCGGTAAACCTGCATCGAATCCACGGAAACGATCTCCCCGTTGAGCCGTTCGGCCAGGAGCAGCGCGATCCCGGATTTTCCGACGGCGGTGGGGCCGGCGAGCAGGATCGGGCGGGGATGGAGGCTGGAGGAGGGAGGCGGGCGGTTGCAGGCGGTTGCCATCTTCGATCCTCTATCGTTCATCTTCGTGTTGCACCGGGCGAAGACGCGCCAGGATCGTCCACAAGACAACCCCTGCTGCGAAAATCCCGATGCTGACCCATTGAGCGGGTGTGAGCCCGCCGTGGATGTGAACGGGCGTGTAATCGCCGCGAAACGTTTCCACGATCGAACGGGTCACCGCATAGCACATCAGGTAGGCGGCGAAGACCTGTCCGTCGAATTTTTTCCGCCGATACAGCCAGGCCAGCGCCCCATACAAGACGAGGTTCAGCAGGGCGTCGTAGATTTCGGTTGGGTGCACGCCGTTGGGATAGGTTTCGTGGCCTTGCGGGAAATGAATTGCCCAAGGCAGGTTGCAGACCCGTCCGTAACAACAGCCGTTCAGCAGGCAGCCGATCCGACCGAAGACATAGCCCAGGGCGATGCTGGGCGCCAGAATGTCTGCGAGCTTCCAGAGCGGCAGTTGTTTGATCCGGGCATAGAGGACGCCGGCCAGCGCCGCTCCGATGAGGCCGCCGTAATAGACGAGGCCCCCGCGCTGCACCATGAAAACCTCCGTCCAGGGCGCCCGCGGAAACAGCGGCTGCTCCATCAACGTGTCCCAGTAGGTGGCGACATAGAGGGCGCGTGCGCCGACGATGGCGCCGGCGATGAGCCAGGGGCCGATATCGAGGACTTTTTCCGGCGAGACCCCTTGGCGCAGACTGCGCCGGCTGGCGGTCCAAAGACCGGCCAGGAACGCCAGCGCCATCATTATGCCGTAACAATGGATGGGGAAGGAGCCGACATCAAATGCGATCGGATGCACGTGACCTCTATCTTAACGGAAGCAGAGCGTGTGCGCCACTCCGGAGCGGGAGCGGTGCGGCAGGCAGGCGGCATCGGGGCAGGATCGGCTGTTGCCTTCATTTCGACGGCGGCGCGGCGGGATGAGTGTCAGGGGTGAAAGACAGGCCGGATCCGACCGGTTGCGGGGGCGGGCGGATGAAGCCGGGTGGCAGGGGCGGCGAGCTCCCGAGCTGCTGGACGAGATCGCGCCAGGCCTGGCGTTCCTCGGCAGACATCTTCTGCCAGCGTTCGGCATTCTTGATGAACTGCTGCCGTTCCGCTGCGGACATTTCTGCAAACTGGCGGAAGGCGGCCAGGTAGGCCTGCTGTTGCGCCTTGGATCCTTTTTCGATGGAACCCAGGATCTTCGCCGTCTCGCCGCGTTCCGGTTGCGCCAGGGCGTCCAGTGTCTTCTCCTTCTCCTGCTCGCTGAGTTCAAAATAGTGTTGGAAGCACCCGAACAACTGCTGGCGCTGCGCCTGGGGCATGGCCTGCCATTCCGCGAGTTTCCGCTCGACTCCGGGACGTTCGCCTTCGGACAGGTCCGCGGCCGCCATTTGTTGTTGGACCACGGCGTTCCCCGCGGCATCCCGTCCCACGAAGCAACTGAAGGTGCTTTGGTATTCGAGCACTTCGTCCCTGAGATCGGGCGGCCAGATGTCCCATTCCTCCAGCCTCGCCCGGACCAGGTCCTGATAGGGTTCCGGAACCCATCTCAGTTTTTCGGCGCGCTGTTCGGGTGGTGTCTTCAGGAGCGGGAGCAAATACCACCGCAGCTCGGTGACGCGCAATCGCGATTCCCGAATGTCCGGAGGCAGTATTTGGTACTGCTCCACCTTGTCCAGGATGCGTTGTCGCGTGGCCGCCGGGTAGTTGGTCAGGAATTGGTCCCGCTCGGCGGGCGGCATGGCCAGCAGTTTTCGGAATGTCTCCACGGGCGACGAGCCGAGCCGCCGGAACGCCGCCGGGTTCGAATCCGACCCGGCGCGGCCCGGGGCGTCGTCGCTTCCAGCGCGGCCCGTCAGCGCGAGGAGACAAATCACCGCGCCTGCCAGGAGCCGGAAGCCTTTCGGACCGGTCGGACTCATCTCAGTCATCTCAGCAACGCGAGCAGTTCTTCGTCGGCGGGCGGCGTCTGGCCCAGACGCCGGACGACCTCGAAGTCCTGCATCAGATCGGGGTTGGGCACGGCGGCAACGTCGGCAACGGTCGCCACATTGCGGGCGAGGACCGCGCGTTGCGTGGCTTCGTGCCGTTCGTAGGAAATCAATCCCATGGCCGCGACGACCGCGGCGACGGCGGCTTTGGGCAGGAGCCGGCGCCAGCGCCATGTCCAGCCGTGCGTCTCGCGGCGCGAGCCTTCGGATTCCCGCCCGACCGCGTGCAGAACCCGCGCGGTAAAATTCGTCGGCATGGGGGCGTCGGGCAGGCGGCTCAAAGCCCCGCCCAATCCCGCCTCGGTCGCCCAGTCCGCTTCCATTTCGGGATGCGCGGCCAGCCAGGCGCGCAGTTCGGCTTCCTCGCTCGCGGTCAGCTTCCGCCGCCAGTGGGACTCGCGGAGCCGGTGATAGAGCGGATCGTTCATAGATTCCTTTCTGTTTTAAAACCTCGGTTGAAGGAAAGTTGCGTTCATTTGGGGTTTCGCCAGGCCCCGGTCAGCAAATAGGCCTTCAGCTTGTGTTTGAGGGTTTCCCGCCCCCGGTGGATCAGTGATTTGGTGGCCGAGAGAGAGCAGCCGAGCACTTCGGAAATCTCCTCATAACTCAGTTCCTCCTGGCGGCAGAGGAGGATGGCCGTGCGCTGGTTTTCCGGCAACTCGGCAAGCGCCCTCTCGACCTTGTCCGCCAGTTCTCCCTGCAACAGGCTCTCGGGCGGGGAAAAGGTGGCTTTATCCTCGACTTGATGCAGCGGCTGGCCTTCCTGCCCGGGCAGGGAGGCGTCGAGAGACTCCGCCGGATGCCGCGACCGGCGGCGGATTTCATTCAGGCAAAGGTTCCGTGCGATCGTGAACAGCCAGGTGGAAAACTTGGCCGAACTCCTGTAGCGGTGGGCGGATTTGTAAACCTGCACGAAGACGTTTTGCGCCAGGTCCTCGGCTTCCGTCGCGTCGCGGATCGTCCGGTAAGCGAGGTTCATCACCGGCTGTTTGTACTTGTCCACCAGCGTGGCGAAAGCGGCGGTGTCGCCCTGCTTGACGCGGAGCATCAGGGCGGCATCGGGATCGAGGTTGGCGGGCATTTTTGTGAACCGGATAACATCATTTTATGCCAATGCACGGACGGCGACAAGGTTTCCATCCGGGTGGAACAGCGACTTTGGATTTACGATTTACGATTTACGATTTACGCGCGCGAATAAATGGATGTGCTTGGGTGGGTTTTCTTGGATGGATCGAGGAATGCCCCGTGCCAACCTTCAACGAAACATTTAGCTCCACGCGTAAATCGCAAATCGCAAATCCCCCGGTCCTCCCGGACTTGCCTTCGAGCAGGATTGCACTCACAGTGAAGTGCGTGTGCGGAATCGGAATGGCGGCTTCCTGCCCGTTCTCGTCCTCGAATGGCTGTGAAGTCGGGGTCGGTGACGAGGACAAGAGAGGGGGAGGCCATCGGCGGATTCCGGCGCAACGCTCCAATCTGGAATGCAGGCGCTGCTTGAAAAAATTGAAGCCGACGCTGCGGCGCGGTTGCCGCTGCCGCCGGGCCGCGTTCCCGCGCAGGAGTTGCAGCGCTACAAGGCCTTTCTGAAGGTCGAAACCCACCGGTTGAAGCTGCTGCATCGCGCGGGCGGCGGCGGGCAGGAGGTGTGCCAGGGCCGGGCGATGATTCTGGATGTGTTGTTGCGCTATCTTTGGGAGGCGGCCCGGGCCAGCCTCTCCGCGCAGGCGCAGGCTGAATTCCCGCCGCTGGCGCTCGTCGCCATCGGGGGCTACGGCCGCGGCGAGCTGAATCCGCACAGCGACATCGATTTCATGTTTTTGCATGACGGTCAGGTAGTGGCGGGGAACCGGCCGCTGCCGCACTTGTCGAGAATCATCGACGGGATCCTCTATCCGCTCTGGGACATCGGGCTGAAGGTGGGGCACTCGGTTCGCAGCATCGAGGATTGCGTCAAGGTGGCCAACAGCGACATGCAATCGAAGACCTCGTTGATCGAGTCGCGGCTGATCACGGGGGACGAAGCCCTGTTTAAGAAGTTTCAAAAGACGCTCCTGGCCAAGTGCGTGGCCGGCTACGTGGACCGGTACATCGCCCTGCGGCTGGAGGACCAGGCCGCCCGTCGGGACAAATATGGCAATTCAGCCTGCATGCAGGAGCCGAACCTGAAGAACGGGTGCGGCGGCTTGCGGGATTTTCAGAACCTGCTGTGGATGACTTTTTTCAAATATCAGACGCGCTCCCTGAAGGATCTGCAGCAACTGGAGTTTGTGAGTCCCGCCGAGCGCAAGCAGCTTGAAACCGCGTATGACTTCCTGCTCCGGGTGCGGACGGAGATGCACTACCACGCCAACCGGGCCATGGACGCGCTCAGCAAGAATCTTCAGCCTGCGATCGCGCACGCCCTGGGTTACACCGATCGCTCGCCCAGCCGGCGCATCGAACGCTTCATGCGGGACCTGTACATCCATTCCCGGAACATTTTTCTCATCACCCGAACACTCGAACAACGCATGGCGCTGGTGCCCCGGCCGGAACGGGGATTATCCCTGCGGTCCCTGCTCCGCAGTTCGCGGCGCGCCACCGTTGAGCCGGTGGACGGGTTCAAATTCATCAACGGCGAAATCCATGCTGTTTCGCAGCGCGTGTTTCGCGACCAGCCGCGCCGGCTCATGCGGGTGTTCCTCTACGCGCAGCAGCGCGGGTTGCGGCTGCATCCCGACCTGGCCCAGCTCATCCGCAACCAGTTGTCCCTGGCCGACCGGGAGTTTTTGAACGACGAACACGTGCGCGAAACGTTCCTGAGCATCCTCGACCAGCGCGGAAACGTCGCCCCCATCCTGCGGGCGATGCACGAGGTGGATTTGCTTGGCAAATACATTCCGGAGTTCGGCAAGCTGACCTGCCTCGTGCAGCACGAGTTCTACCATCAGTACACGGCCGACGAACACACGCTGATGTGCCTGCAGCAGCTCGACCGGATCTGGGAGGCGAAAACGCCGCCGTACGACGCCTATGCCCCGCTGTTCCAGAAGCTCGAGCGACCGTTCCTGCTGTATCTGGCGTTGCTGCTGCACGACACCGGCAAGCCCCAGAGCCACGGGAACCATGCGGCGGTGAGCGCGGAGCTGGCCCTTCGCGTGGCCCGGCGATTGCGCCTGGACGGGTCGGCGACGCACACCCTTCGCGTGCTGATCGGAAATCATCTGGCCATGGCCGAGGTTTCGCAGCGGCGCGACCTGGACGATCCGCTGGTGATTCGCACTTTTGCCGCGCGGGTGCAGAGTCCCGAAACGCTTTCTCTGCTGACCCTGCTGACGTTTGCGGACTCGCAGGCGACGAGTGACAAGCTCTGGAATGGATTCAAGGACGCGCTGCTCTGGTCGTTGCACAAGAAAACCATGCCCCTGCTGGCGGGCGGAACGGAATTCATCCGCGCCGAGGAAAAGCAGCGCGAACTGTTGATGGAGGAAGTGGACCGGCTCATGGACGGGTATCTGAGCGCGGAAGAGTTGAGCGCCCATCTCGCCGCGTTGCCGGCCCGCTATTTTCAGATCCACACCGCGCGGGAAATCCAGGATGACCTGCTCCTGACGCACCGGTTCATGCGCCTGCAGGTGTCGGTCGAGGAAAGCCCGCTGGCGCCGGTGGTCAACTGGCACAACGAACCCGACCGCGGCTACAATTCAGTGAAGGTCTGCACCTGGGACCGCGCGGGGTTGTTCAGCAAGATCGCCGGCTCCTTCAGCGCGACGGGCCTGAACATCCTGAGCGCGCAGATCTTCACGCGCGCCGACGGCATCGTCCTGGACACGTTTTTCGTGACGGACGCCAGGACGGGGAACCTGGTTGACCGCGATCTGCGCGAGGAATTCGAGAAGCTGCTGGTCGGGGTCCTCACGGGCGGGGAGGTGGATTTCCAGGCGCTCATCGCGCGCCAGAAAATCTCCCGGCCGCTGTATCAGGCGTACACCGGGGAACGGATCCCCACCCAGATCCGCTTCGACAACGAAGCCTCGGAAGCGCGCACGCTCATCGAAATTGAAACCGAGGACCGGATCGGACTGCTGTATGCGCTATCGCAGGGGCTGAGCGAAGTGGACCTCGACATTTCCGCCGCCAAGATCTGCACGGAGAAGGGTGCAGCCATCGACAGCTTTTATGTCCGCGAGCTCGACGGCGGGAAGATCCTGGCGTCGGACAGGCAAAACGCCATCGAAGGCAGGCTGCGCCACCGGATTCATCTGTTGGAGAGCCCTCCGGCGGTGCCGGCTTGACAGGGGGTGGGGACGGCTCGTCCCCTTGTTCGTTTTTTCTCCCATGGGTTGATTGAGGAGATTCGGGTTCATGGGGGTTGTTTGCCGGCGACGGCCATCGCCACCCCCGGGGAAAATTTGGACTTTGAAGGCAGGGTCCTTGCCCTTACCCTGACTCCATGAAACATTCGGGAAAAGCGAGGACAGCGGCGTTCAAAATGCTGCTCGTCACGCTGGTTCTCGTGGTGCTGGTCCCGGTCGCCGGGTTTCTGGCAACGCTGATCGGGTCCGCGATGGTCGCCTTTTCCATCCTCCTGATTCTTGCCTGGGTCCTTTTCGCGCTCTTCACCCTCTATTTTTTCCGCGACCCTACTCCGCGCGTTCCCGCCGGAGCCAACCTCCTGGTCTCACCCGGCCACGGCAAGGTGGATGTGATCGACACCGTCGCCGAACCGCAGTTCATGGGCGGCGATTGCCGTCGGATTTCGATGTTTCTCTCCGTGCTGGACGTGCACGTGCAGAACGCGCCAGTGGCCGGAACCGTGGCCTACTTCAAACACACGACGGGCCAGTTTCTCAACGCCATGAAGACCGAATCCGCCAGTTGCAACGAGAACGTGCTCATCGGCATCGAAGCCGCCGAGCCGCGCGGAGTCAAAGTCGGGGTGCGCCTCATTGCCGGCGTCCTGGCCCGGCGCATCGTGCCCTGGGTGGCGCCAGGCGACGCCGTCGCCCGCGGCGACCGCATCGGCCTCATTCAATTCGGGTCGCGCCTGGACGTGTATCTGCCGCAAAGCGCGCGGATCGAGATCAAACTCGGGGACAGGGTGGTGGGGGGTGAGACCGTGCTGGCAGTTTTGGAATAGGAGCGAAGGATGGCGGCGCCTCTTTCCAATCCCCGGCCGGCCGATGCCAACGAGCTGAAGCTGAAGATTTATTTCCTGCCCAACCTGCTCACCGCCGGCAACCTGTTCTGCGGCTTTGTCGCCCTCACCAAGATCGTCGAGGCCGACATTCCGGCCGGGGATTTTTCCCAGATCAAACTGGCGCTTTTTTTCATCCTGCTCGCGTGCATTTTTGATTTGTTCGACGGCAGGGTGGCGCGGATGGGGGGTGTGGAAAGCGCGTTTGGACGGGAGTTCGATTCCCTGGCCGACCTGATTTCGTTCGGCGTGGCTCCGGCGTTTCTGGTGCATCGCGTCGTGCTGCGGGATGTCTTTGTGGGGCACCCGGCGTGGGGCTGGTTCATCGCGTCGATCTACCTGCTGTGCGGCGCGTTCCGCCTGGCGCGCTTCAATTGTCTGGCCGCGCATCCCGGCGCCGGCGGGAGCAAGGAGTTTCTCGGGTTCCCGATCCCCTCCGCCGCGGGGCTGGTGGCGTCGCTCACGCTGCTGGTCATCCAGTTGAATGAAAACGAAAAATCCCTGGGCAACTGGAAATATCTCCCCGCGATCGTGCTCGTGCTCCTTTCGGCCATGATGGTGAGCACGGTCCGGTATCCCAGTTTCAAATCACTCGGCTTGCGTTCCACCAGCACCTTTACCAAGGCCATCATCGCGGCCCTGTTCATCGGGTCGATCCTTGTGTTGTGGGAGACGATTCTCTATTACGTTCTGCCCGGGTTTTTCACCGTGTATCTCGTTTACGGCTTTGTTCGCCCGCGCATCTCCCGCCGGATCCGGCATGAGATCGAGGAGGAGGAGGAAGAGAGCGGCGACCCGGGGGCGGCCATGGGGGAGTGACCCGGATGGAACGATTTTCACCCATTTTGCTGGCCGGCCTCACCGGCTTTCTCAGCGGCCTGATCCTTTCCATTCCCGTCGGCCCCGTCAACCTCACGATCCTGAACGAAGGCGCGCGGCGCGGCTTCAAGTGGGCGGTGCTCATCGGCCTTGGGGCGACCGTCATGGAGGTGATCTACTGCTTCATCGCCTTCACCGGGTTCGCGTCGTTTTTCGCCCGGGGTTACATCAAGGCCGCCATGGAATTGTTCAGCTTCGTCTTCATGCTCTTTCTCGGGATCAAGTTTCTCATGACCAAATCGGTGCACGCCCCCGTCCAACTGGGCGCCGCGGCCAGCAAAATCGAGGAGCGGCTGGAAGAGCGGTTGCATCCGCGTTCGGCCTTCATGACGGGACTCGTGCGGGTGATGGGAAATGTGGGCGTGCTCGTGTTCTGGATCATTCTCGCGGCCAACTTCATTTCGCGTGAATGGGTGACGCCGGACTGGCCGGGCAAACTGGCATGTGTGACGGGTGTCGCCATTGGAACCAGCCTCTTCTTCCTGTTACTGAGCTACGGCGCCTCGCGCGGGCAGGGCAAATTCAGCGAAAAGACGCTCCTGCGAATGGAACACTTCTCCGGCATTGGCCTGCTGGCGCTGGCGCTGATCCACGGGGGAACGATCATCTGGCAGATGAAAGAGCACAGCTTGAACCTGCATCTGCATTCCTGACGCCGTGTTCGAGCGATCGATCTGGGGGATTCGAACCCCATATATTGCGGCGGAAAACAAGGGACATTCTAATGGTGACACACCAAGAGACACATCAATTCCAATCAATCTTGGTCACGATCTGGCCCGCGTAGTCACCGCATGGTCAAATCTTCCTCCGCCACTCAAAGCAGCCATTCTCGCCATTGTCGGCTCGGCAACTTCATCCGGAGAGACCGGGCGATAAAGCCTCTTTCGCCACCCTGGATTGAGTGAGAGCCTGCGCGCGGGCAGGCGATGCCTAGCATACCGGCACGGAGGCCGCAGTGCCCACAAATCCGCCTCGACACTTCCACCACGGCGGCTGATCGCTAAGCCGGAACGATTCCGTTGAAAGGGGGGGGGGAACACGCGCCCTCGCGTGTTCCGACCGGCGTCTCGCCGGTCGGAGGAGGGCGTAACGCAATCACTAAGCGGTGACTGGCCGCACAGCTTGAAAGTGGTTGGCGAGACGCCAAACACTGCACGCGAGGACGCGTGCGCTCCCCTGCGACTGCATAGAGACGGCTAAGGCTTCCGACCATCAGCCGTTCCCGTGGTGCCGTTGTCCGGCGTTCGCCCCGTTGCGGCCAGCGTTCCCACTTCCGGTTCCGCCAGATGTCGAAAGGCCCCCTTGGCCAGCGTGCCGAGCCGCAAAGGCCCGATCGCCACGCGGACGAGACGAAGCACGCGGACACCCAACGCTTCGAGGAGGCGGCGAATGTGACGGTTTCGGCCCTCGTCCAGGATGATTTCCAGCCACGAATTCTTCTCGCCATGGCGCAGCACGGCGGCGCGTTTTGCCGAAAGGAATTCGCCGCCGGCGGCAACGCCCCGTTCGAGACGCCGGGCGAGCACTTCGTCCGCCACGCAATCCACCCGGACGTGATAGGTCTTTTCCAGGTGACTCTCCGGATCGGTGATGTGCGCCGCCCACGCGGTGTCATTCGTAAACAGCAGCAGGCCCTCGCTGGCTTTATCGAGCCGGCCGACCGGAAAGACGCGAGGCAAGGCGGCTCGCGCCTCCGGCGCGCCGCCCGGGGACTCTTCTTCGCCGGATTGACGGGCGGAGGCCGGCGCCGGGTTCAGACAGGCGAACACCGTCGCGCGCCCATGCTCGTCGGACGCGGTTGTCACCAGGCCGCGGGGTTTGTTGAGCAGGAGATAGACTTTTGCCTCGGCGCGCACCCCCTGTCCGTCCACCTCGATCCGGTCGCGCCCGGTGGAGACGCGCTTCTCCGGGTCGCGGACGATGCGGCCATTGACGCGGACGCGCCCGGCCTGGATCCAGATCCGCCCCTGGCTTCGGGAGCAGAGTCCCAGTTTCGAGAGGGCGCGCGCCAGGCCGGTGCGGGGTTCTGAGGAATCGGGGCACTTGTTGCGGCGAAAGTGTTGCATGGCGGGGTCGAGTTCCAGCCAAATTTCAACGGCAGATTACCGTGGGTGGCTGCCGGCAGGCGAGTTCAATTCTGCGCTGTCCTGCCAAGGGGGCGCATCTTCATGAACCAGCCCTGTGTCGGGCCCGGAAGAATTCATCGACATTCGGGCGTTTCCGCCGCAGAATAGGTCATGCCATTTCAAAAACTGGGCTTGTCGGCACCCGTGCTTGAAGGTGTGAAAGCGATGGGTTATGTCGATCCCACGCCCATTCAGCTCCGGGCCATCCCGCTGATTCTCGCCGGGCGGGACGTCATCGGCAGCGCGCAGACCGGCACCGGAAAAACCGCCGCCTTTGCGCTCCCCCTCCTCACCCGCCTCGCCCACCACGAGCCGCGGACCCGCTTTCTGGTTCTGGAACCGACGCGCGAGCTGGCCGCGCAGGTGGAAGTCGCGATCCACGACCTGGCGCGCTTCACGGATTTGCAGACCGCGGTGGTTTTTGGCGGCGTGGGTTACGGCAAGCAGATGGATTCCCTCAAGCGCGGGGCGGACATCATCGTGGCCACACCGGGCCGTTTGCTCGACCATCTCCAGCGCAACACCTGCCATCTCGACCAGGTCAGGTATCTCGTTCTGGACGAAGCGGATCGAATGCTCGACATGGGGTTTCTGCCCGATGTGCGCCGCATTCTCGAGCGCTGCCCGCGCGATCGGCAAACGCTCCTGTTCTCCGCCACCATCCCGCCCGAGATTGAGACGCTGATCCAGTGGGCGATGCGCCAGCCCCAGGCGGTCGAAATCGGCGCGCGCCGCACGCCCGCGGAAACGGTCAAGCACGTGATCTATCCCGTGGCCGACGCCCAGAAGGCCGATTTGCTCCTCGCCCTGCTCAACGGAGTCAATTACGACTCCGTCATCGTCTTCTGCCGGACGAAGCACGGGGCCGACCGCATCGCACACCTGCTGAAGCGGAACAATCACGCCGTGGCAGTTCTCCATTCCAACCGCACCCAGCGCGAGCGGGAACAGGCCCTGCTGGGCTTTCGCGAGGGGCGCTACGAGGTGTTGGTGGCGACGGACATTGCGTCGCGCGGCCTGGACATCGCGGATGTCAGCCACGTGGTGAATTACGATGTGCCGCAGCATCCGGAGGATTACATCCACCGCATCGGCCGCACGGGCCGCGCCGAGGCCAGCGGCGACGCCCTGACCTTGATGGTCGCCGAGGATTCCGGGCATGTCGCGGCCATCGAGCGGTTCATCAGCCAGAAAATCAAACGCGTGAAACTGGAGACTTTCGAGTACCGCTACACGGCCCTGTTCGAGGAGGAGAAACCCGGCCAGCCGAAGGGCTTCGATCGCCGTGTCCGGGGCGTCCGCATCCACGGCGGATATTATTTTGGCCCCGCCCGACGCAAGCGGTGATGTCGCCGGAGCCCGGCCCGGGCGCCCACAGACACCCGGTCAATTGGCCGACAAATCCTCGGGCATCTCGGCCAGCAGTTTGTACTTCCAGCCCTTTTGCCGGAGGATCCCGCGCCAGAGCTGGTCCGGGTCGGTGTCGAACACCCACTCGGTCGTGGCAGGATGGGTGAGCCAGGCTTCGCGCTGCATTTCATCCTCCAATTGTCCGGGACTCCAACCCGCATAACCCGCGAACATCTTCACCTTGCGGGTCGAGGAGAACGATTCGCCGATCTCCGTCAAGGCATCCAGCGAACGGCCCAAGCTCAGGTTCGGCATCACGTTGGCGTCGGGAAGGAAGGAATCGGTGTGGAGAAAACTCAGCGCCGTCCGTTGCACGGGTCCACCCAGGTAAAGCGGACATTCCCTGAGCGCGGCGGGCAGGTCGGCAACGACCATTTCCCCGACTTTGCTGCCGGTGGCGCGGTTGAGGACGAGGCCGAAGGCGCCCTCGGGGTCGTGCTGGCAGACGAGGACGACCGTCCGTTGAAAAAAGGAGCCGTGCAACTGGCCGCTGTCCAGCAGCAACAGGCCCTTCAGGAATTGTGGCGCGTCCGGCATAACACTCGTCACCGCAATTTCACGCAAACCCGCGGCGCTGGCAATCCGGATTTGATCCTATTCGTGCCAAAACTTTGATCAATTCGGCTCGGATGTGTATCAATACCCGCATGCGTATCACGGGTGGCAAAGCCGCGCGCCGGATTCTGGCGGCGCCCAAAGGGCTGGACGTGCGTCCCACGCCCGACCTGGTGAAGCAGGCTCTGTTCAACAGCCTCGGACCCAGGGTGGCGGGTGCGCGGGTGCTGGAATTGTTCGCCGGCACGGGGGCGCTGAGCCTCGAGTGCCTCAGCCGCGGAGCCGCCTCGGCCGTGTGCGTGGAAAAGTCCGGCCGCCACGCGGAGGTGCTCCGGCGGAACCTGCAGACCGCCGGGTTCTTCGGCGATCCCCTGCAGGTCCGGGTGCAGGACGCATTCGCGGCGGTGGCGCAGCTCGCGGCGGCACAGTCCCAATTCGATCTGATTCTCGCCGACCCCCCCTACGGCGAGAAGAACATCGGGCGCCGCTCGACTTCGCTCGCTCAACGAGTCCTGGACAATGAGCAGCTTCCGCGTCTGGTTGCCCCCGGCGGTTTGCTGGTGCTCGGCCACACCAAGCGCGACACGTTGAGCATCCCGGAAGCCTGGAGGGAGAGCAAATCGTTGAGGCACGGCGACAGCCGGATGGCGTTCTTCCTGCGCTCGGAATAACCGTTTGCATTCAATCGCATGTTTCGTAGCCTATTCACTTCGACCGAGTAGATGAGACAGTTCATTACCATCGCGGCCAATGCGTTCATGGAACTGCTGCGACAGCCGGTGTTTCTGCTGCTGACGACCTGTTCCGCCGCATTCGAAATTTTTCTGGCGACGCCGTATTATTTTGCGTTTGGCGACGAGCCCAAGCTGGTGAAGAACAGCGTGCTGGCGGTGATGCTGCTGTCGGGGTTGTTCGGGGCGGTATTAAGTGCTTCCGCTTCATTGGCGCGCGAGATACGCACGGGCACGGCGCTGGCCGTGCTCTCCAAACCCGTGGGCCGCGCGCAGTTTCTCCTGGCCAAATACGCCGGCTTAGTGCTGGCCTTGACGCTGATGACGTATGTAAATCTGGTTGCGGCCCTGGTTGCCAGCCGAATGACCTTTGACGCCTATGGCGGGGTGGACATGCCTGCGTTGGGCATCTTTGCGGGAGGGCTGGTCGCCGCTTACGCCGTCGCCGGTTTCAGCAACTTCTTCCTGCGCAGGACCTTCGTGAGCGATGCCTTCCTGGCCCTGGTCGTCATGGTCACCCTTGCGGCGTTCTTGATTTTCCATTTCACCCGGCAGATTCAAAGCGTGAACGAACTGGCCGTGGTGGAGTGGAGGATGGTCCCGGCGGGTGTCCTGGTCCTGTTCGCCCTTTGGATCTTCGCCGCGCTGGCGTTGGCCTGCTCCACCCGGCTCGACATGATTCCCACCCTGACCATTTGCTCGGCCTTCTTTTTGATGGGCCTGATGTCGGACTATCTGTTCGGCCGGCGGGCCGAGCCGGTCTGGAAATATGATATGAAGGCGGAAGCCGACAGTTCGCGCTGGTCGGACAGCCAGAAAGCCCTGCTCAAAGAAATCATCGCGGCGTACGATCGCGACCATAGCGGGATCCTGGAAATCGCCGAACGGGAAACGATCACCCCTGCGGACCGGGCGCGGCTGGCGCAGGCGGGCATGGGGGGCTCCTGGTGGGGGTCCGTGCTTTACACCGTCACGCCAAATTGGCAGCTTTTCTGGATCGCGGACGCGGTCGAGACGGACAAAGGCACCCTCCAATGGGGTTATGTCGGGAAAGCGCTCGCCTACGTTGCCGGCTACGTCGGGGCGGCCCTGTCGATCGCTGTCCTGTCGTTTGAAGAGCGCGAACTGAGCTAACCCGCCGGACAAGGTTGAAATGTGTGACGCGACGACTTTTCCGGTTCGGGTTCATGATTGGCGGGGCATTTGATTTCCTGAACTGAATTCATGGAACAGAGCACGCAGAAAAACGGGCTGGTCAACCTCATCGCCTTGCTGGTCGTCGGGGCCGCAGGGCTGACCGTGGCCAGGCTGGCCGATTCCCTGGCCGGCCAGGTCAGCACCGTCTTCATCGCTATCGGCACGCTGGTCGCCGCCGTCGGCTGGTTCCAGTCGCGCCTCGAGGAAAACGAGCGTCTGGAGAAGCTCGAGTTTGACGAGCTGCTCAAGAGCCGGAGCGGCTCCGCCCTGTTCGAGAGCAAGGACGCGGAATCCTTCCCGGCGCAACGCTCGCGGGAACAGTTCGAGCGGTTTCTCGTCCCCGTCTTCACCGCGCTGCTGTTCCTCCTGGAGGCGGGAGGGGCGTATTTGCTCTGGCGCTGGCTTTTGAAGAGCCCGAGGGTCCTCGAGCTCAGGCAGCCTACTGTGGCGCTCGCCCTCTTCGGGCTGTTCGCGCTGGTTCTGTTTCTGCTCGGCAAGTTTTCCGCCACGCTCGCCCGCCTGCAGCACCGCCGGCTGCTGCGCCCCGGTGCCAGTTGGCTGTTGCTGGGGGCCTATCTGTGCTTCTTCGTCGCGCTGGGCATCGTCGGCGTCGAAGCCGGCTTTCCCAAAGCCGATTTCTACGTCGCGCTCGTCCTGTGCGGATTGCTGGGTCTGATCGCGACCGAGTCCCTCATCGGCCTCATCCTGGAACTGTACCGGCCGCGCGTGAAAGGCAAGGTGGAGCGGCCGCTGTATGAAAGCCGCCTGGTCGGGCTGCTGGGACAGCCGGAAGGGCTCATCACCACCGCGGCCCAGGCGCTCGATTACCAGTTCGGATTCAAGGTGTCCGAGACGTGGTTCTTCCGCCTGCTCCAGCGGCACCTCTTGACACTCGTGGCGGCCCAACTGGCGGTATTGTTGATATCGACGGCTGTCGTGTTCATCGAACCCGGCGAACAGGCGGTGCTGGAGCGGTTTGGCAAGCCGGTGGAGGGTCGCGAGGTGCTCGGCCCGGGCGCGCATTTGAAGCTGCCCTGGCCCATCGACAGCGTCTATCGGTATCGCACCGAACAGATTCAAACGTTTGATGTCGGGTATGTGCCGGATGCCCAGAGCGAACAGTTGCGGACGATTCTCTGGACCGTTCCCCACACCAAGGAGGAAAACTTCCTGGTGGCCAATCGCGCGACGGCCACGGTGGACACCGGGGAGCAGGAAGGCGCGCGCAAAGCGCCGCCCGTCAGCCTCCTGACGGTCAGCATTCCGGTGCAATACCAGATCACCAACGTGCTCGAGTGGGCCTACCTCAACTCGGACCCGACGAATCTGTTGCAGGATCTGGCCACGCGGGAGGTGGTGCGCTACCTCGTGAGCGTGGATCTGAACGAGATCATGTCGCGAAAACGGCTGGCCGCAGCGGAACTTCTGCGCGGCCGGATTCAGGAAGCGGCCAACGCCCGCCGTCTCGGCGCCCGGATCTTCTTTGTGGGGCTGCAGGACATCCATCCGCCGGTCAAAGTCGCGCCGGATTACGAGAAGGTTGTCAGCGCCGCGCAAACCGCGAAGTCAAACATCCTGGCGGCATTGGCCGATGAAATTCAAACCAACGCGCTGGCGGGGGCGCAGGCGTTTACCATCACAAACCGGGCGCTGGCGTTGGAGCGGCAACTCGAGGTGGCTTCCCTGGCCCACGCAGCCCTGTTCACGAACCAGATCCCCGCGTTTGACGCCGCTCCTTCCGTGTACCGGCAGCGCGCTTATTTCCAGACCTTCGCCCGCGCCACCGCCGACGCGCGCAAGTACATTCTGCTGACGACGAACACGCAGGACGTGATCATATTCGATTTGCAGGACAAGATCCGGGAGGATTTGCTGAACCTGAACGTGACTCCGTCCAAAACCAAGTGATATTTATGAAACGCAACGTGCTGATTATCCTGAGCGGCATCCTCGTGGCGGTGATTGTCGCCGTGATGCTCTTCCTTTTCCAGGTGCGCCAGTCCGAGATCGCCGTCGTCACCACCTTCGGCAAACTGACGCGCGCCGTCGGCCCCGGCCCGCACCTCAAGTGGCCGTGGCCGGTCGAAAAGGTTTACAAAATCGACGAGCGCGTCCAGAACTTCGAGGACAAGTTTACTGAAGATCTGACGGGCGACAACAACAACCTGCTGACGACGGTGTATGTGGGCTGGAGCATCACCAATGCGCTGGAGTTCTTCCCGAAATTCCCGGGCGGATCCACCCTGGCCGCCCAGAGGATGCTCGAAGGCATCCTGCGCAGTTCCAAGAGCAGCATCGTGGGCCAGCATCCGCTGTCGGATTTCGTCAATCCGGATCCCGCGGAACTTAAATTCGACGCCATCGAGAGCCAGATTCAGGGCCTGGTCCAGTCCCAACTCTCCAGCAACGCTTGCGGGATCCAGATCGATTTCCTGGGAATCAAAAAGCTCGGCCTGCCGGAGAGCGTGACGCAGACGGTGTTTGGCCGCATGACCTCCGAGCGCAACGTGCTCAGCAGCCGCTCGGAATACGAAGGCCAGGCGGAAGCCGAGAAGATCCGGTCGGCCGCCAACCGCCAGGCCGCCGAGATGCTCGCCAACGCGCAGGCGACGGCGACGCGCATCCGCGGCCGGGGCGAAGCGGAGGCGGCGAAAATCCTGCCCACCTTCCAGCAGAACCCGGAATTGGCAAACTTCCTCCTGCGCATCGACGCCCTCGATCAGTCGCTCCGGGAGCACTCCACCTTGATTTTCGACGAGCGCACGCCGCCCTTCGATCTTTTCAGCGGCAGCCTGACGAATTCCGCCGGCCACCGACCATGAGCGACGAACACGAACCTCTCCCGCCCGCCCCGCCGCCCGGCGCCCCGCTGTCCGAGACGCCCGAGGATGCCGGCTCCCAGGCCCTGGCGGAGTCGTTGCGAAGCAGCTTCGCGATCGTCAAGGTGGTGATGTGGGCCCTGGTAATCGTGTTCCTGAGCTCGGGCTTCTTCACCGTGGGGCCGCAGGAAAAGGCCGTCATCCTGCGCTTTGGCAAACCGGTCGGCGAGGGCTCGAAAGCGCTCCTTGGCGCCGGGTTGCATTGGTCGTTCCCCTATCCCATCGATGACGTCGTCAAGATTCCGATCAGCGAAATCCAGAGTGTTACCAGCACCATCGGCTGGTACAACGTGACGCCCGAGCAGGAGTTGAGCGGCAACGAACCGATGGTGGGACCTTCCCTGAACCCGATGGTGGACGGGTACCTGCTCACCGCGGACGCCAATATCATCCACTCGCGCGCCACGCTCTACTATCGCATCGAGGATCCGATCCGTTACGTCTTCGGCTTCGTGAACGCCTCCAATGCCGTTCAGAACGCCCTGAATAACGCCCTGCTTTTCGCCGGCGCGCACTTCAAGGTGGACGACGTGCTCTACCGGGACGTGGCGGGTTTCAAGGAGGAGGTGGGACGCCGGGTCAACCGCCTCATCGAGCTGGAGCAGCTCGGCGTGGTGATGGATCACTGCGAGGTGCGCAGCATCCCGCCCCGGCAGGTGAAGTACGCGTTCGACCGGGTGACGACCGCGCGCGAGAACCGGAACAAGGTCCTGAATGACGCGCGCAGTTACGAGAACCAGATGCTGAGCCAGGCCGGCGCCCAAACCGCCGCCATCACCAACGAGGCCGAGGCCGACCGGGCGCGGCTGGTGGAATCGATCGCAGGCGATGCCAAACGGTTCAACGATTTGCTGCCTAAATACGAGGGGAACCCGGATCTCTTCAGGCAGGTGCAACTGGTCGGCCTCATGGGACAGGTTCTGACCAACGTCCAGGAGAAGATTTTTTTGCCGACCCGCCTGGATGGAAAATCGCGGGAACTGCGGCTATTGTTGAATCGTGAGCCGCCGAAACCGGGCGTGGAATCGAGCCCGTAACCGCCATCGCAAACTGAAAATTGAACATCGGGATCTAACATGCAAGTCACCTCGCTTCTCAGCCGCCACGAGCACGATCACCTCGGCAGGGAGGAATCCTGTTCCGTCTGCGGACACGGACACGAACATTCACACGAACATTCGCCGGTACATTTGTGGCAGACCCTCCTCGGCGTGATTTTCGTGGTGAACGCCTTCGTGGTGGACTGGCTTTTCCAGCAGAGCTACACCGTCGCCAGCGCCAGCGCCTTCATCGGCTCCATCATCCTCGGCTATCCCATCATCCTCACCGCCGTGCGGGATTTGAAGCGCGGTTTCCTCAGCATCAACGAACTCGTCGCCATCGCCGTGCTCGCGGCGTTCGCGTCCGGCGACTACAAGACCGCCGGGGTGGTGGCCTTTTTCATGTTGATGGGCGAAATCATCGAAACCCGCACCGCTGAAGGCGCCCGCGCCTCGATCGAATCGCTCATCCAACTGACGCCCACCAAGGCGCGGCGCATCAAGGCGGACGGGAGCGAGGAGGAGGTCGCCGCCAGCGAACTGGCGATCGGCGACGTCATCCGCATTCGTCCCGGCGACAATGTGGCGGCCGACGGCGTCATCCTGAGCGGCCAGGGATCGTTCAACCAGGCCACCATTACCGGCGAGTCGCTGCCGGCGGACAAGAAGCCGGGGGATGAAGTGTTTGCCGGCACCCAGAACCTGACCGGCTTATTGGAGATCAAGGTCAGCCGGGCCGGCCAGGACACGACGCTTGGCCGCGTCCGCGAGCTGATCCTGGCCGCGGAAAAGACCAAGTTGCCGATCATGAAAATCGTGGACCAGTACATGGGCTTTTACACGCCGCTGGTGCTGGTGATCGGCGCGCTGGTCTGGGCCTTCACCCGCGATCTGAACCGCGTCATTTCCGTGCTCGTCGTCTCCTGCCCGTGCGCGTTCATCCTGGCGACCCCCACCGCCATGGTGGCCGCCCTGTCCGCGGCGGCGCGGTTGGGGATTTTGATCAAGAACGTCGCCGACATCGAACTCGCCGCCCGGATCAACGCCTTCATTTTTGACAAGACCGGCACGCTCACCACCGGTCAACTGGCGGTCAGCCGGCTGGCTCCGCTGGGCGAAACCAAACCCGCCGAACTGCTCCGGCTCGCCGCGTCGGCGGAGAAATACAGCAACCACCCGACCGCCAAGGCGCTCGCGCAATTGGCCGGCGAGGCCGGGGTGCCGCTCGTCGAGCCGAAGGATTTTGCCGAAACCGCCGGCCGCGGCGTCAAGGCGCAGATCGAGCGAACCCCCGTGCTCGTGGGCCGGGCCCAATGGCTGACGGACAATGGCGTGCGGGAAGACTTCCTCAAGTCGGTTGACTTGAGCGAGGCGGAAGGGTGGAGCCTGATTTTTGTGGCGCGCGAAGGCCGGTGCATCGGTTGGATCGGCCTCCAGGACAAGACCCGGGCCGAGGCCAAGGAAGCGCTGGTCGAGCTCAAGGAGAACGGCGTGCGGCGCATCGCGATGATTTCGGGCGACCGCCAGGCGGTGGCGGTCCGCGTGGCGCGGGAGATTGGCTGCGAAGAGGCCGTCGGCGAATGTCTGCCGCAGAACAAGGTCGAGTTCGTGCGCGCCATGAAGGCCAAGGGCTATCGGGTGGCGGTTGTCGGCGACGGGGTGAACGACGCCCCCGCCCTGGCTGCCGGCGACATCGGAATCGCCATGGGCGCAGCGGGCAGCGAAGTGGCCATTCACAGCGCGACGATCGCCCTGATGAACAACGACCTTCGCCGCCTCCCGTTCCTGGTGATGCTGTCGCGCAGCACGCGCGCCGTGATCAACCAGAACTTCCTGTTCGGCGTCTGCTTCATCATCGGCGGCCTCACGCTCGCCGCGTTCAATTACATCGGCCCCATCGTCGCCGCCCTGCTCCACAACGTCGGATCGCTGGTCGTGGTGTTCAACAGCGCGCGCCTGGTGCGCAAAGGCGAGGAACTGGAGCATTATCAGCCCGACCCGGCGCGGCCGCCGCGGGACGCCGGTTCACCGCCCGGCGCCACGGGTCAACTCGTGCCCAAGGTGGCTTGAGCGCCGCACCCGCATCCGCGCGAAATGCCTGCCATCACGGACATGGGGATTTGTTTGACACCGCGCCGGCCGGCGTCTTCCGCAAATACGACCGGAACACATGACTCTCACTGAACCAACCGGGAAACCGCAAACCGAAAACCGGGAATCCGCGGAGGTGGTGGTGTCGGTCCGCGGGTTGACGAAGGTGTTCAAGGATTTCTGGGGCCGGCCCAAGGCCCGCGCGGTGGACAACGTGGATTTCGACGTGCGGGGGGGCGAGGTGTTCGGCCTGCTGGGGCCGAACGGATCGGGAAAGTCCACCACGGTGAAGCTGTTGCTGGGTCTGCTGTATCCGACCAAAGGGCACATCGAGGTGTTCGGCCGTTCGCCCCGGCACGTGCAGACCAAATCGCGCATCGGCTATCTGCCCGAGGAATCCTATCTGTACCGCTATCTGAATTCTCGGGAAACGCTCCAGTTTTTCGGCAACCTGTTTGAGCTGCCGAAGGGCGACCGCGAACACCGCGCCGGGCAGTTGCTGGAAATGGTGGGTCTGAGCCAGACGCACCTGCGCGCCGTGGGCGAGTTTTCCAAGGGCATGCAGCGCCGGATCGGCCTGGCCCAGGCGCTCATCAACGATCCCGATCTCGTGATTCTGGATGAACCGACCTCGGGGCTCGATCCCATCGGCTGCCGTGAAGTGAAGGATCTGATCCTGGCGCTCGCGCGGCGGGGCAAGACGGTGATTCTAAGCAGCCATTTGCTGGCCGACGTCGAAGATGTCTGCGATCGTGTCGTCATTTATTACGGCGGCAGGATCCAGGCGATGGGCACGCTGAAGGAACTGCTGGCCAAGCCGGACTCGCTCCGCATCACGACGCCGGTGCTTTCCCGCGAAACGCTCGAACGGGTGCTGGAAGTCATCCGGCATGACGTCGCAACGGACCAGGTCCGGATCGACAATCCAACCCAGAATCTTGAAAGTTACTTTCTCGACATCGTGCAGAAGGCGCGGCTGTCGGCGGCGGAAACCAGCGGCGCCACCTCCGGCGCGCGCGTGGCGGCTTACCTGCGAGGCGACGCGGAAGCCGGGACGCCCGCCGAAACGATTCTGGGACGCCTCACCCTGCCTCACGCCGCGCCGCCGCCGCCGCCGGCGCCGGAACCCGGCCCGGCGGCCGACGAGAGAAAACTCGAAGAACTGACCCGGACCCGTGATTCGGCCGCGGCCCAACCCGCGCCGGCCGCCCCGGAGAAGCCGGCGGATTTGTCGAAAGCGGACGAGAAGCTTTCGTCGCTGCTCGGGAAGAAGGAATGATTTCCCTCGCTAATAGCGCAGCGCGGCGTGGCCGCAACTCGATCCTTTTGGACTGCGGCGGGAATCCCGCAGAAGCGGGAGCCACGCCGCTTTGGAAGATTTGTCCGCAGTCGAAAAGCGGTGTCGCCGCTGCGCTCTGCCACCGCAATCCAAAATCCTCATGCAACGCCTCCTTGCCATCGCCTGGCTGACCTGGAAGGCCGCCGTGCGCTTCCGGCTGTTCCTCGTGATCGCGGTGCTGCTGCTCGCCTCGGTTGTGGCGCTGCCGCTGTTGATCGAGGACGACGGAACGGCGCGCGGTTTTACCCAGATCCTGCTCACCTATACGCTCACGGTCATCACGGGTCTGCTGGGGCTTTCGACGCTCTGGCTGGCCTGCGGCATGCTGGCTCGCGATATCGAGGAGTGCCAGATCCAGCTCGTGGCGGTGAAGCCGGTGGCGCGCTGGCAGATCTGGCTGGGCAAATGGCTCGGAATCATGTCGCTGAACGCCGCGCTGCTGGCCATTTCCGGCGCGAGCGTCTATGCCCTGCTCCAATGGCGCGCCTCCCGGCTGCCGGCTGAGGAGCAAACGACGCTGCGCACCCAGGTGCTGGTCGCGCGCGGTTCCCTGAAACCGGAAAACCTCGACCGCGACATCGATTCGGAAACCGACCGGCTCCTGGAGGATCGGCTGAAGCAAAACCCGGGAGCCAGGGCGGACCTGCAGGAAGTGCGAAGGCAGCTTCGCGAGCAGGTCAAGGCGCAGTACCAGTTGGTGCCGCCCAGCACGATCCGGGAATGGGCCATCAACCTGGGCCTGACGCGGCACTTTCTCCGCGACCAGCCCCTGCAGTTGCGCATCAAATTCAACGCCGCCGACCGAAGTCCTTCCGGCACCTTCGTCGGCCTGTGGCAGGTGGGTGTGCCGGGAAAAACCCAGTTCCGGCAGTTCCCTCCCATGAGCCTGGCGCCGGATACATTCCATGAATTTGACATCCCGCCGAACCTCTTCGACGAAAACGGCGTGCTCACGATTTCGTTTGGCAACGCCAACAACACCTCGCTGCTGTTCCCGCTCGAAGACGGGATCGAAGTTTTGTACCGCGAAGGCGGCTTCGGATTGAATTATGCCAGGGGCCTGGGGATTATTTTTTGCTGGATGGCCCTGCTCGCCGCGGTGGGCCTGACGGCCGCCAGCTTCCTGTCGTTTCCGGTGGCCGCTTTCCTCTCGCTCGGAGTTTTGACGATGGCCTTCTCGAGCGGCACGCTGGCGAACGTCGTGTCGGAAGGCACCATCATGAATTACAACGCCGAGACCGGGGTCACAGGCCGCTCGGTGGCCGATGTCGTGTTTGTCCCTTTCTTTCGCGTCGCCCTCGATGTCATCAACCTGGCCGGGGGTTTTTCGCCCATCGACAAGCTGAGCAGCGGGCGCAGCATCCCTTGGGGAGAACTCGGCGCCGCCTTCTCGCAGATCGTTCTGCTGCTCGGCGGCATCACGGGCCTGATCGGCATCGTCATTTTCCAGCGCCGGGAACTGGCCACAGCCCAGGGAACCCAATGAACCCACCGTTCCAGGTCCCCGATCCCGGATCCCGCGTCCATCCCGCGCGTCCCGCAGGTGCGATCCGGAACTTCCCGATCTGATGAACCCGCGGCTCAAGAAGTTCCTGTTGGTTGCGCTGGCGGCCGTGCTGCTGGCCGGCGTGTCGCAAGTCCAGGACGCGTTGAACCACGACCGCGAAACGCTGGGCCTGACCCGCGCGCAGCCGCTGGAGAATGCGCCGCCCGTCCTGGCCTTCACCACCGTCGCGCTGGGTGGCTTTCGCGGGCTGATCTCGAATCTGTTGTGGGCGCGCGCCGCCGATCTGCAGGAGGAAGACAAATTCTTTGAAATGGCGCAACTGGCGGACTGGATCACGAAACTGGAGCCGCATTACACCCAGGTCTGGATTTTTGAGGCCTGGAACATGGGCTGGAACATTTCGGTGAAATTCAAGGATTTTGCGGATCGCTGGCGCTGGGTCCGGCGCGGGATGGAACTGCTCCGCGACGACGCGCTGCGCTACAACCCGGATGAGATCCTGCTTTACCGGGAGCTCGCTTGGTTTTTCCAGGATAAAATGGGCAAGAACACCGACGACGCGAGCCTGTATTACAAACGACAATGGGCGGGCGAGATGGCCCGGGTTTTTGGCAACAAACCCGCCAACCTGGATGAGCTGGCCAACCCCGTCTCGGAGGATCAGAAAGCACGGGCGCGGTTGTTGCGGGTGGAGTTCAAGATGGATCCCCGGTTCATGAAGGAGGTCAACGAACGTTACGGCCCGCTGGAGTGGCGCCTGCCCGAGGCGCACGCCATTTACTGGGCCGCGGTCGGGTTGCAGAAGGCCGCGGACTACCCCGCGCGCGTGAACCAGAAGGATCTCATCACGCTGCGCCGCGTCATCTACCAATCCATGTTGCTGAGTTTCCAGCGGGGGCGGCTCGAAACCGATCCGTTCTCGAAGAGCTTCGAGTTCGGACCCAACCTCGACATCATTCCCAAGGTCAACGAGGCCTACGAACGGAATCTGGACGAGGACGACATCTACACGGAGGACATCCAGCGGGCGCACCGCTATTTTCTGATGCAGGCGGTTTATGCCCTCTACGTCAACAACCGCATCCCCGAGGCGGGGCAGTGGTTCAAATATCTGGGTGAAAAATATCCCAACAAAGCGCTCCTTGGCGACCCCGACTCCCTGCCGGGGCGGCTGACGCTCGATCAATTCGCCGTGGCCTCCGTCCAGGAGGATGTCAATGATACATCGCACGACCGCGTGAAATCCGCGGTGGAAGGTCTGCTGGCCACCTCCTACCGGAACCTCGCCCTGGACCAGGACGACCGCGCGACGGGCCTCAAGCGGCTTGCCCTGAAGATTTACCAGAATTACACGAACAAAATCCCGAAGGGCCGCGAAGAAGCCATGGGGCTGGGTCCGTTCGAGGTGATCAACAAGGAAGTTCTCTCGCGCCTGCTGGATCCCGAGCGCGGGTTCCCGCCGCAAGCGCGGGCCGTCCTGCGCACCAAACTGGGCCTGCCCGCCGAATCCGCCCCCGCCAAAGCCGAAGGCACTCCGGCGCAAGACACCCTTCCCCGGTGACCTGGCCGGAGGGCCGAGTTGAACTGCGGATGAAACCCAAGCCACCGATCCTCGAAACATCCGGCCTGCGCGTCCAGCGCGGCCCCACGCGCATCCTCGACGACATCCACTGGCGGATTGAACCCGGGCAGCACTGGGTCCTCCTGGGCCCGAACGGCTCGGGCAAAACTTCCCTGCTCAGCGCGCTCACCGGTTACCTGACTCCGACGGCGGGAGAAATCACCGTGCTCGGGCGAAGCTACGGGCAGTCCGACTGGCGCGAGTTGCGCAAGCAGATCGGCCTAGTCAGCTCCTCGATCCGCCAGATGATGGCGGAAGACGAGCCAGCGCTCGCGACCGTCCTCAGCGGCAAAGAAGCGATCATCGATTTCCGGGGGCGGTCCGCGGCGCGGGACCGCACCCGGGCCCGCTGCCTGCTCCGGGAAATCGAATGCGCGCCCCTGGCCGGGCGTCCCTGGCGGGTGCTCTCGCAAGGCGAGCGCCAGCGCGTGCTCATCGGCCGCGCGCTCATGGCCCGGCCGCGCCTCCTCATCCTCGACGAGCCGTGCGCCGGGCTCGACCCCGTCGCGCGCGAACATTTCCTCCAGTTTTTGCAGCGCCTTGGCGGCCGCCCGCAGGCGCCGGCCCTGGTGCTGGTGACCCATCACGTGGAAGAAATCATGCCCGTGTTTTCGCATGCGTTAATGCTGCGGCGTGGCCGGATCCTCGCCGCCGGGAGAAAATCCGCCGTGCTGAATGCGAAACGGCTGTCCGCCGCGTTCGGTGCGCGCCTGCGCTTGCGAAAAACGAACGGCCGTTACACGCTCCGGGTCGCGCCGGCATCGCGCGGCGTGGTTTGAAGCGCGACTCCAGACTTGCGGACTCGGCGGTCGCGCTCCTCAGAATTAGCTTGTGCCACCTGTCGAAACGCCCTAAGCCGGATGGAACACTCTATGACGCGAAAGCAGCTTCAATCGGTCGCGCGCGAGCAGGGCACGCCGGTGGTTGTGATCGACCACGACATCATTCGGAAAAACTATTTCGAGTTCAAAAAGCATCTGCCGAAGGTGCAGGCGTATTACGCCGTGAAGGCCAATCCCGCGCCGGAGATCGTCCGGACTCTTTACAAGGCGGGCGCCAGCTTCGACGTGGCATCCCTGCCGGAATTCATGCTGGTCTATGAAAACATCCGGCCGCTCCCGCCGGAAGTGCAGCAGGATTTCATCTGGGACAAGATCATCTACGCCAATCCGACGAAGCCGAAGGAGACGCTTCTGGCGCTGGACCGCCACAAGCCTCTCGTCACGTATGACAATCTCAACGAGCTGAAGAAAATAAAGCGTTACGCGCCCCACGCGGGCGTGGTGCTGCGATTGCGCGTGCCCAACACGGGGTCGATGGTGGAATTGTCGAGCAAGTTCGGGTGCGATCCGGGGGAGGCGGTGGACCTGGTGCAGGCGGCGTTCGAGATGGGCCTGGTTGTCGAGGGCCTCAGTTTCCACGTGGGCAGCCAGTGCACCAACTTCGAGAATTTCGTGCAGGCGCTGAACATGGCGGCGGCCGTCATGAAAGAGTCCCGCAGCCGCGGGCATGAAATAAAAATCCTCGATATCGGCGGCGGGTTTCCGGCGCACTACAACAAGCACGTCCGGCCTTTCGGACAGCTTGCGAGGAAGATCAACGCGGAAATCGGGCGATTGTTCCCGCAGGAGATCGAGATCCTGGCCGAGCCGGGGCGCTTTCTCGCGGCGACCGCCGCCACCTCCGTGGCGCGCATCATCGGGAAGGCGGTGCGGGACGGCAAAACGTGCTACTACATCGATGACAGCGTCTATCATACCTTCAGCGGCATCATCTTCGACCATTGCCAGTATCCCCTGAAAGCGTTCAAGTCGGGGAAAACCGAGATCTGCGCGGTGTTCGGCCAGACGTGCGACGGACTGGACACGATTTCGCAATCCGAGGAATTGCCCGACCTGGAGATTGAAGATCTGGTCTATGCGGAGAACATCGGCGCCTACAGCAACGCGTCGGCGACGTGGTTCAACGGTTTCCCACCCGCGAAAGTGGTGCACCTCAACCAGTGAACGCCCACGCGCTGCCTTTCCAGGAACCGATTCTCCGCAGCCGCCGTTGTGAAACGGCGGAGATCGTCACTGCGGGACGGGTCCGCCAGTTCACCGTGGCGGCTACGGGTGTTTATAAGATTTCACTTTTGATTTTGGCCCGCTCTGAATAGTTTCGTGGCCATGCGCGAGTCTTCCCTCAATTTTCTTCGCACGCTCGTCAACACGCCGAGCCCGACCGGCCATGAAGTCCGCGGCCAGCGGGTCTGGCTCGATTACGTCCGGCCCTTTGCCGAGGAAACATTTTCCGACGCCTACGGAAACTGCGTGGCGGTGCTGAACAAGGGCGGGTCGCCGCGCGTGATGCTGGCGGCGCACGCGGATGAGATCGCCATGGCCGTAAATTACATCAACGACGAAGGGTTCATTTACGTGCGCAAGATGGGCGGCGTGGACGCGGCCATCACCAAGGCGCAGCGGGTGGTCATCCACACGCGCAACGGGCCGGTCAAAGGCGTTGTCGGCAACGTCGCGCCGCATCTGACGCGGCAGGAGGGCGATCCCAAGCCGCCGAAAATCCACGATCTGTTCATCGATATCGGGGCGGTCAACCGCAAGCAGGCCGAGGGGGTGGTGCGGATCGGGGACCCGATCACGCTGGCGGATGAATTTGAATTGTTGCGCGACGATCTGGCCGTGGCGCGCGCGTTCGACAATCGCATCGGCACCTTTGCCGTGGCGGAGGCGTTGAGGATTTTGAAGGAATCCAAGGCCGCGCCGGCGGCGGAGGTGTGCGCGGTGTCCAACGTGCAGGAGGAGGTCGGCTTGTTGGGCGCGCGACAGATCGCCTACTCGCTCAAGCCCGACATCGCGCTGGTCGTGGACGTGACCCATGCGACGGATTATCCGACGGTGAGCAAGGCGCAGCACGGGGACGTGAAGCTCGGCAAGGGGCCGGCGGTCACGCACGGCGGCTGCAACCATGCCGAAGTCGTGGCGCGCCTGGAGGCGGTGGCGAAGGCGAAGCGGATTCCCTTGCAGCACGAAGCGATGTCCTCGACGAGCGGCACGGACACGGACGTGATTTTCCGGACGCGCGGCGGGATTCCCAGCGCGCTGATCAGCCTGCCTGACCGCTATATGCACTCGCCGGTGGAGGTGGTGAGTTTGAAAGATCTGGAACTGATCCCGCAATTGCTCGCGGCCTTTGTGCGATCCCTGAAGCCGGGCGAGCAGTTCAAGGTGAAAATCTAGCCCGGACTCCTGACGGGCGGGTTGAGGATGGGGTGGCCCGGACGCCGGCTCAACCCTGCGGCTGCGGGACGGGAGACAAGGGCAGGCCGCCGCGGCTGCGCAACCAGAGCAGAAGGAGAATGCCGGAAACGTCCGCGCCCGACCTCACATTTCTGAAGACCTGCTGCTGGACGTTCAAGTTGAATTCACGGTTGTTTGCGGCCTCCTTCAAATCGACATACCGGGCTTTTCCGAGCGTGAGGTCGAGCACGTCGATGCCGGTGAACGGAAAGTCTCTGAGGATTTTCGGCACGCCGCCCTTGCCGGAACCGCGCGTCTGGACTTTGTTGAGAATGCTGAACACATTGGTCTGGCCGGCTGCGTTGCGCACCAGGTCGATCTCCTTCAGATTGAATCGCAGGACGGTGACGTGCAACTCATGCCGGGCCAGTGCGGCCGCATCGAACTCGACGTGCAGTTCTGGAATATCCAGGAACAGGGTTCGGCCGAATTCCGCGGTATTGAAGAGTTTAAGATCCTGGATCGTCAGCACCGGTGAAAAGAAGCTGGAGGACAGCTTCCCGATCCGCGCTTCCAGCCCGGTCTGCGAATGAATCCTGCGCTCGGCGATCGTTCTCAGGATGGAATCCTTGAAGATCAGCCCGAGAAGGACCAGGGCCGCCAGGACCAAAACCAGGCCCAGCACCCATTTGAGGAGCCGTTTCATAGAGCCTCAACCTGTCGAAACGTCCATACGCGGCATCGCGTTGGCGGAGGCGATCCGGCCGAAGCAACGACGCAATGTTTTGACATTGTGACGAGTCAAAGGAGCACGTCCTCCGGGCGGACTTCCAGGCATTCGTCCTGGTCTTCCCAGACGAGGGCGGGGTAAAAATCCAGGAGCTTGGGCGCGAGCCGGGTTCCGGCGCGCGCGAGGAGCGTCTCGGCTGATTTCGCCGCGTTTTCGAATGCGCTGTCGTAATTGCCCGCGCCCTTGCGCTGGCGATCGTCCCAATGCGCCACGGAATGAACCGGGGCGTACTCCGAGGCCCAGGCTTCGAGGTCGGCCCGGAGCGCGGACGGGATCTCGTCGAAAGAGACCAGGGTGTCGTTGCAATGCTGGCAGATCAGTCCGGCATCCTTCACGTCGCGGGTCAACAAGGGCAGCGAGGGCGCGCGGCAGCAGGCTGATTCCGTGTAGGCGGACGGGGGTGTGGCGAGGCGTTTGGACCAGATTTGCCGCTCATGGCCGAGTTGGGCGGCCAGCCGATACGCGCCCAGGAGCGGGTGCGAGAGCCGCCAGGGCTTGCCTGCAATCTGGCCCAGCGTCTGCGCAAGCCACCGCGCGAGTGTCAGGTCGTCGAAATCGCGGAACACAAGGCCGTACTCCTTCCAGAGCAGGTCGAGTGGAGATTCGGGATTGTCAGCCATCGCACGCCGAGTGTTGCGCGCCGGAGCGGGTTTGTCGAGAACCGGTTCACCGCGGACGTGCGATGGGGCACATCCACACACTGCCCCCGGTGCGCGGCCTTCAGCCGTAACGATGCAGTTGGAATTGGGACCCTGAAACCTTGTAGCCGCCAATGTGAATTGGCGGAACGGTCCCGCAGTGGCGATCTCCGCCGTTTCACAACGGCGGCTATGGAGGCTCGGTTTATGGGGAGGCCGGCCGCAGGTCGGCCCTGCCGGCATGGGGGGCGGTTTCCATCGCACGCTTCATCGGGGAAACCCGGCAAGCCGCGGGGGGCGGATTATTGATCCAGGATCCGCAGGATAAAGTCCTGGGAACTTGCGCTGTCGGGTTGGGCCGGGCCGAAGGCGTTGTCCATGAAATCAAACTTGTAATGGTAATGCAGGACATCGACTCCGGGCGGCACCGGCACCAATCCTTCCCAACGGTTGCTCATCAGCGGAGTCGGGCGCATTGGATAGGAGTCTGCACCGACGATGATCTGGGGTTTGATAGTATCCCAGCGCAACGTTTGCTGGCGGGAGGCCAGGGCCACCTCGACGGGGTAAAGATTGTTGGCATTGCGCATCTGTTGTTTGGGCGTGAGATTGGTGAATGTGGCGGCGCATCCCCCCATCAGCAACGGCACCAACATGAGTGGCAGAATTTTCTTCAACATGCAGGGCAGCGTGGCAAAGCGGCGGGGGCTTGTAAAGGTGGATTTCACCCCTTGGAAGGCCGGTTTTTGCGTTTGACCGGGCCGGGCAAAGCCGGTTAGGGTGCACGCCCTGGTTCGAATTATGATTGGGACGATCCGCAAACACTCCAGATGGCTGTGGTTTATCATCATCGGCGCCATGATCGTGGGTCTGATCGCCGTGTTCCAGCCGGGCGCCCGCTTCTCCAACACGTCAAACCGATCCGGCAGCTTCGGCTCGATAGACGGCGAGGCCATCAGCAGGGACGAACTGTTCGAGGCCCAGCGCGAGGTTTCGCTGCGCTATTTTTTGACCTACGGGACCTGGCCGGATCGCGACACAAAGAGGACCAGCTTCGACCTGCAACGCGAGACGTATCAGTGGCTGTTCCTGACCCGGAAACTCAGGGAATACGACATCCAGGTTGACAGCGCTTCGGTGGCACGGGCCGCGGACGACATCCTGCGCGGCGTGGGGCGCGGGAATCCGGTTCCGCTGGACGCATTCGTTCAGCAGGCGCTGATGCCGCGCGCGAGTGTGGAGGACTTTGAGAGTTTTCTCCGGCATGACCTTGGCCTCCAGCAATTGATGTCGGTGGTTGCCCTGGGTGGCGGCTTGGTGACGGTGGACGAAGCGCAAGACCTGTATGAGCGCGACCACCAGAAATTCTCGACCGAAGCGGTGTTCTTTTCCGCCTCGAATTATCTGGCCGCCGTGCCGGTGGCCTCTCCGGCCACCGTGGCGCAGTTTTACACCAATGAAATGGCCGCCTACCACGTCCCGGAGCGCGTGCAGGTGAGCTATGTGGCGTTTGGCATCACGAATTCACTCGCCCAGGCTGAAGCGCAATTGACAAACCTGACCGTGCTGGTCGAGCAAAAGTTCCGCCAGTTGGGCACCAATTACGTTCGCTTCGGCAAGACCCCCGACGAAGTCCGGGCGCGGGTTCGCAACGAGTTGATTCGCGAGCAGGCCCTGTTCGACGAACAAAAGAAGGCGGACGAGTTCGCGAACGAATTGTTCGCCATGGACCCTGTCCAGGCCGGGAACCTGTCGGCGCTGGCCAAAACGAACGGGTTGACGGTCGGCGTCACCCGTCCGTTCGATGAAGAGAATGGACCGGCTGAATTCGACGGCGGACCGGATTTTGCCAGACAAGCCTTCGGGCTCACGGCGGACAAGCCGTTCCCGGACCAGACGATCGTGGGTGAAAACGCGGTGTATCTCATCGCCCTGGAAAGGAGAATCCCGGACGAGATACTGCCGCTCGACCAGATCCGCGATCGGGTCACGGCGGACTATCGATTGAGGCAGGCAGTGCTCCTGGCCCGGAGCGCGGGCGAGGGTTTTGTTCGCGCGACGGCCGGCGGCCTGGCCCGGGGCCGGAGGTTCGCCGGAATTTGCGCGGACGCCAAGGTCACGCCGCTGGTTCTGCCCCCATTTTCACTCAGCACGCGTGATCTGCCTGGCGTGGCGGACGAGACCACCCTCGCACAGTTCAAGCAAATCGCCTTCACCACTCCGCCGGGCAAGATCAGTGACTTCAATCCCACGCACGACGGGGGAGTAGTGGTGTACGTCCAAAGCCAGTTACCGCTGGACGAGGCGCAAATGAAGGCTGAACTGCCCGCGTTCATCAGTTACCTCCGCCGCGCGCGCGCGCAGGAGGCTTTCAACCTGTGGTTCGGCAAGGAAGCGGCGGTTTCCCTGCACGATACTCCCCTGATGGCTCAGCGCAAAACGTCGGAGGCCCCGGGCAGCGCAGCGGAGCCCTAGGAGTTATCTCCCAAATGGTGGCGCACGCCCTTCAGCCCGTTCCACCGGGAAGGACCCGGTTGATTTTGGCTGAAATTTCACATCCTGACCTGAAGCGACGTAAGGAGGGTGTGTGAAAAATGTGTGGAACGGGCGACCCGCCCGTTCCGGTCGGCGACTCGCCGACCGGAAGATCTGGACTATTGATGACACTTTGGCCTGAATCTCGAGGTCGGACGCCTGTTTCCATTCTGTCCGCCGGGTCGCCGGACGGCACAGGCCGGTGGCCCATGCCACCCATTCCAAGGTTTCCAACCCGAGGCAAAGCCATCCGTGGCACCCGTCGCAGTGCCTCCACCCCACCGTGAGCGCCCTCATCAAGCTCTCCTGGCCTGCGACCCTCGACTATTGGGAAATCCCCGTCCTGTTCGAGGACGATCACCTGCTGGCGCTCGACAAACCGGGCGGATTGCCGACGTCTCCCGATCGCTGCGATCCGCAGCAACCCAACCTGATGAAGCTGCTGCACTCCGGCATCACCGAACGCGCCTCGTGGGCGCAGCAACGACGGCTGGAGTATCTGATGAACGGCCATCGCCTGGATGCCGAAACGAGCGGAGTCCTTTTGCTTGTGAAAACAAAACCCGCGCTTGTCGCACTGGCCAATCTGTTCGGCTCGGAAAAGCCCATCCATCACTACGTCGCGCTGGCCCGGGGATCGCCACGGGAGGAACGCATCGAGATCAACGTGGGAATTGGGCCGGATCCGGTCAGAATGGGCCTGATGCGGGTGGATTCAAGGCTCGGCAAACGATCGCGAACATCGGTCCGGGTGGCCGAACGGTTCCCAGGCTATGCGCTGCTGCACTGTGAGCCGCAGCCCTGTCGGACGCATCAGATCCGGGTTCACCTGCGGCACGCGGGTTTGCCCCTCGTTGGAGATCCCCTGTACGGCGGGCCTCCGCTGTTCCTGTCGCAGCTCAAGCGCGACTATCACGCGAAAAAGAACCGGCCCGAACGGCCGCTGATGGGGCGGGTCGCCCTCCATGCCGAGGAACTGCGTCTGCCGCATCCGGTCACGGGCGAAACGCTCGTCGTCACCGCGCCATGGCCGAAGGATTTGACGGTGGCGGTGAAGTATTTGCGGAGGTTCGGCGGGAACCAGGTGGGTTGAAGCCGGCACCGCAGCCGGTTCAGGCCACCGCCCACTTCAAAACCGCCTTTTGCACGTGCAACCGGTTTTCCGCCTGGTCGAAGATGGTTTGTGCATTGGCCTCGAATGTTTCCTCGTCGATCTCCTTGCCCCGATACGCCGGCAGACAATGCATCACCAGCGCGTCCGGCTTGGCGAGTTTCACGAGGGCCCGGTTGATTTGATAGCCCGCGAGCGCCGTGAGCCGCTCCGCCGCCTCCGCTTCCTTGCCCATGGATACCCAGACATCGGTGTAGAGCACATCGGCGCCGGCCGCGGCGGATTGGATGTCCGCGGTCACCACAATCTTCCCGCCCGCCCGCCGCATCAGTTCGGGGGAGGGTTGAAACGCGGCGGGAGAGGCGATCCGCAGTTCGAACCCCAGCTTCGCAGCCGCGAAGATCCAGGAGTTGGCCACGTTGCAGGCCCCATCCCCGAGGAAGGCAACGACCTTGCCCCGGATCGGTCCGCGCTTTTCCTGGCAGGTGAAAACATCGGCCAGAATCTGGCACGGATGCTCCTGATCCGTCAGGGCGTTGAGCGTCGGGATGCCCGAGTAATGGGCGAACTCCTCGACATCGCTTTGTGCAAACGTGCGGATGACCGCGCCGTGAATCATCCGGCCGAGAACGCGCGCGGTGTCCTGGATCGGCTCGCCGCGGCCCAATTGAATCTCGCCGGCGTTCAGGAACATGACCTGGCCGCCAAATTCGCGAATCCCCACCTCGAAGGATACGCGCGTTCGCGTGGACGATTTGGAAAAGATGAGAGCCCAAACCTGGCCGGCCAGCGGCTGCGTGGGATGATGTCCCCGCTCCTTCTTGATCGCGCTCGCATCCGCCAGGATCTGGCCGATGTCCTCGCGGGACAATTTTTCGATGCTCAGCAGGTTTTTCATGCTGCAGAAACGGACAGTTTGCCCGTTCCGGATGAAATTAACCAGCTAATTTTGAGGCAACCGATCCGATGATTTTCAGGCCTTCTTCCGCCTCGCCAGCCCGCAGGTTCAGGGCCGGCAGGAGCCTCAGCACCTGCGCGCCCGCGGGAATGGTCAGCAAACCGGCGGTGTGAAGGAGGTCCACGAAGCGGATCGCCTGGGTCCGGTGGCTTTGGCCGGGCAGCCTCGGGATGTTCGGGGCGAGTTCGACGCCGATCATCAAACCCAGCCCGCGCACCGATTGGATGATGGCCGGATGCCGCCGGCTCAACTCCTCCAGGCCGCTTTTCAAAAACTCGCCCATGTTCCTCGCGTTCCCGGCCAGGTTCTCGCTCCGGACAACCTCGAGGATTTTCAGGGCCACCGCGCAACCCAGCGGCGTGCCTCCAAACGTGGTGGCGTGCGTGCCCGCACCCAGAACGTCGGCATATGGCGCGCGCACCCAGAACGCGCCGATAGGAAAGCCGCCGCCGAGGGATTTGGCCATCGAGACGGCGTCCGGAAGAAAACCCGTGGCTTCCACAGCCGCCAGGTTCCGGCCCGCCGCGGAGGGCGAAACGGAAGCCCCCTCCCCCGGGCCGGCGCTACTTTCCAGAATCCGCTGAAAGGATTGGAACCGTCCTGTCCGGAAATGCCCGTCCTGGACGCCGTCCATAAGCAGAAGCAGTTTTTTCTCGTCGCACAACCGGCGCAAGCCCAGCAGATAGTCGGGCCGGGCGAGCGTGACGCCGCCTTCGCCCTGGATGCCTTCGATCAGCACGGCGATGGTGGCGGGCGAGAGGGCGTCGCGCACGGCTTCGAGATCGTTGTACGGCACGTGACGGAAGCCCTGGACCGCGGGTTCGAACCCCTTCTTCACCTTCTCCTGGCCGGTGGCGGCGATGCCGGCGAGGGTCCGGCCGTGAAAGGAGTTGAGGGCCGTGATGATTTCGAAACGGCCGTCGTCGTGGCCGACCTTGCGGGCGAGTTTGAACAAGCCTTCGTTCGCCTCGGCGCCGCTGTTGCAGAAAAAGCATTTGCCCGGGCCGAGGAGATTCACCAGGGCCTCGGCCAGGCGTCCCTGCGGTTCATGGTAGTAGAGGTTCGAAACATGAACCAGCTTGCGCGATTGTTCGACGAGCGCCTCGGTGATGGCCGGATGCGCGTGGCCGAGCGCGGTCACGGCGATGCCGCCGCCGAAGTCGAGGTAGCGCCTGCCCGCGACGTCGAACACGTGGCTGCCGGAGCCGTGACTGAGCGCGATTTCAAAGCGCGCGTAACTCGGCACGACATGTTTCTGAAACAGGGCCTGCACGGCCGCGGCGTCGTTGCGGATGACCGGCGGAGGGGATGGGATGATTTCTTTCACGGACTTGTGATGTTGGGGTTGCTACAGGACGATCTCCGTCCCGATGCCTTCGTCGGTAAAAATCTCGAGCAACACGGCGTGCGGCACCCGGCCGTCCACGAATGAAACTTTTTCCACGCCGGATTGGATGGCGGCCACGGCGCCGTCCACTTTGGGAATCATCCCCTCGTCCACCACGCCCTTTTTCTTCAGACCGGGCACCTCGCGGGTTTTGAGATGAGGAATGACGGAGTCAGGATTGTTCGGATCGCGCAGCAGCCCGGGAACGTCGCTCATGAAAACGAGCCGCCTCGCCTTCAGCGCGATGGAGGCCTGCGCCGCGGCGACGTCGGCGTTGCAGTTGTAAATATGTCCGTCCTCGCCGCGGGCCGTCGGACTGATGACCGGGGTGATGCCCCGCTCGATGCACTCGAGCAGCGGCGCCGTGTTCACCTCGATCACCTCGCCCACGAATCCGATGTCGAGCGGACTGCCGTCTGCGCCGGGCAGTTGGATCTTGCGGCACTTGAAAATGTCCGGACCGGCGAACCCTTTTGCGGCGCCGCCAAAGGACTTGATGGCCGAGACCACGGTGGGATTGATCTCGCGCGACAGGATCTGGTCCACAATGTTGATCGCGGCATGGTCGGTAACGCGCTGGCCTTGAACGAACCGGGCCTCGAGGCCGGCCTTCTCCATGGCCCGCGTGATGGCCTTGCCACCGCCATGGACGACGACAGGGTTGATTTCGACCGCTTCAAGAAAAACGATGTCGCGCGCGACACCGTCCCGGACTTCCGGGTCGGACGAATCCATGAAGGAGCCGCCATACTTGACGACGAAGGTGGCGCCGCTGAAATTCTGGATATACGGCAGCGCCTCCAGCAAGGTCGTGGCTTTGGCGATCAGGTTTTGCATCTGGACGGAATGAAGCGCAGCTTCGATCGGTGGCTCAAGCCCAAATTATGTATTGCCGTCCCGCGAAGCCACAGGGTCTTTCGGCCCTTGCGACTTATTTTGCCGGATTGGCTCCTTTCGTCGTCAGGCGGATCGAGTAAAGGCTTTTGCTGGCCGCCAGGAACAAAGTCTGTTTGTCCCGGCCGCCGAAACACAGATTGCCCACCCACGGTTCCGGCACTTCGATGCGGTCGATTTGCCGGCCGGTTTTGTCGAACACGAACACGCCGTGGCCCGTCAGGTAGAGGTTTCCGTCGGTGTCCACCGTCATCCCGTCCGAACCCATCGCGCAAGCAAGCCGTTTTCCGGCCAGGGCGCCGTCGGGTTGAATCTTGTAGGCATAGGTCCGGTCCGTGCCGATGTCCGCCACGAAGAGCGTTTTTCCATCCGGCGTTCCGACGATCCCGTTGGGTTTCACCAGATCGGAGGTGACGCGCTTGAGGGCTTTGTGGCCGGCCGGCAGGAAGTACACCTGCTCGGTGTTCTGGGGCCGGCGGTCATAGGTCCACCAGGCTCGTTTGTAAAACGGATCGGTGATGTAGAGGCCGCCGCCGGGTACCGACCAGACGTCGTTCGGCCCGTTCAGGGGTTTACCCTTGAATTCATGCGCCAGCACAGTGTGCGTCCCGTCAGGAGAGATGGACCACAATTCGGTCTTTTCATCGGCGCAGGCGAGCAGGTTTCCGGCGGCGTCGAAATACATGCCGTTGGCGCGTCCGGCGGGTTGCAGGAAGGTGCTGAACCTGCCTTCGACGCTCCATTTCAGGATGCGGTTGTTGGGCTGGTCGGTGAAGAAGACGTTGCCGTGCGCGTCACACGTGGCGCCTTCTGCAAATCCAAAGTCACCCGCCAGTTTCTGCAGTTTCGCGCCGGGCGCAATGACGCCGGGCGGGGAGCCGGCGGGCTGTCCGGATGCGGTTGAGATAATTCCACTCATGATGACGAGGATGGCGTTGGTGTTGAAGGCGTTCATCGTTCGACCTGATTAACAAAAAAACACGGCGAATGGAAAGGAAAGAAATGAATGGCCGACGGCGCCAGGCACATCCTGGCGCTGCTTCAGATCACAAACAGGTCGGAGCGTGAGGCTTGCAGTCTGCGTGAAAAACTGCAATGCGTGGCATTGGGCCACTGGCCTGTCCCGTCCGGCGCCCCCCCGTTCCATCCACTCCGGAACCGGATTAACCGCCGAGTGAGGTTGGATCGGTCACGTCGCCCTTGTTGAATTGGACGTATTCCTCGGTCAGATCGGCTGCATAAATGACGGAGCCGGCGTTTCCGAGGTTCAGGCGAACGTGCAGGTCGAACTCCTTTCCGGCCACCGCCGCGCAGAGTTGTTTGAACGTCGTCCGGGTCGGCTGGCCGCGCCTGAGGCTCCACAGTATCCTGCCGCTGCCCGGCGCGCTGTAGCCGACGTCCACCTTTTCTTCAACCAGAGTTGCCGGGCTGTAGCCGAGCGCGTCGATGATGCGGCCCCAGTTCGGGTCGCCGCCATGCCAGCTCGTCTTGACCAGCGCGCTATTGGCCACCGCCCGCGCCGCTGCATCGGCGTCGGCGGCTGATTTCGCCCCGTGGACGCGAACGGTGACGCAGCGGGAAATCCCCTCGCCGTCGCGCACGATCATTCTGGCGAGTTCCAGACAAACGTGGTTCAGGGCGGCCTGGAAGATTTGAAATTTGAAATTTGAAATTTGAAATCTCCCGTTTCCCGCCAGTCCATTTGCAAGCACCAGCACGGTGTCGTTCGTGCTGGTGTCGCCGTCCACGGTGATCCGATTAAAGCTTTGCGCGGTCGCTTCGCGCAGCGCGGCCTGCAGGGTTCGGGCTTCGATCGCGGCATCGGTTGTGATGAAGCAAAGCATGGTGGCATGCAGCGGGCCGGCGGCGGGTCGTTTGCCGTCGGCGCTCATCCGGGGCTGGATCATGCCGGCGCCCTTGCAAATCCCGCCGAGGCGCACCTCTTTGCCGCCGAGCCTGAAGCGGACGGCGATTTGTTTGGGCCGGGTGTCGCTCGTCATGATGGCCTCCGCTGTTTGATCGGCGTGCCGGGCAGTCGAACCGAGCCCCACCGCGGCTTCGATGATGCCCGCGCGGATGTTGTCCATCGGCAGCGCGACGCCGATTCTTCCAGTGGAGCCGGCGAGGACGGAACCGGCCGGCAGGTTCAGGGCGCGTTCGGTGAAGCGGACCATTTCGCGGGCGTCTTTCATGCCCTGGCGGCCGGTGCAGGCGTTGGCGTTGCCGGAATTCATCACCACGGCCCAGGCGGTTCCCCGTTTCACCCGCTCGATGCAAACCTTCACCGGAGCGGCGCAAACCTGGTTGGTGGTAAACATCCCCGCGACCGTGGCCGGCGCCTCGGAGACGAGGAGCGCGAGGTCGCGCTTCCGGCCCTTGTCCGAACCCTTGCCCGTGCCGAGCCGTTTGATGTCGCAAAACACGCCGGCGGCTGCGAACCCTTTCGGCGCAACGATCGATCCCGCGATGGCTTTGAATTTCGGTTTCATGATCTGCTCCCGTGCGCGGTTTCAGATTTTAACCGCGTCGATCTCCAGCCGAACCATCCGGACGCAAACACGGCCGGCGTCGTCCGCCGGATGTTTCGCCAGGTAACGGTCCGTGACGGCGGCGATGAACTCTTCGCGCAAACGTTCCGGCACGCGCTGGGTGTAAGGGAGCCAGGTCGCGCGCAGCCACGCTGCAAAACCCTCGCGTTCCTGGTAGGCCGCGTCCTTGGGCGACAACCGGACGCGGCGCACTTTGAATCCGCACCGTGGCAGCCATTTCCTGTAGTCCCCGGGTGAATGAAAGAAATACGGCCTTTCCATCTCGCGAAAGAACTGGCGCCAGCGTTGGTGCCGCATTTCCGGACGGAGCGCGAGGAAAACCTCCTGGGCGTTGCCTTTGCCGCCGCAGGAGACGACGAGGCGGCCGCCGGGGCGCAAGCACAACGCCGCGCCGCGCAAAAACGCGGGATGATCGTCCACCCAATGCAGCGCCGAGCTCGAGAACACAATATCGAAGGGCTTCGCCGGGCGGATCCGGCGCGCGTCCATGACGTGAAACTCGAGGTTGGAAAAGCGGGGCGGCGCATACGTTGCGCGGGCGAACTCGATCATCGCGGAAGAGGCGTCCACGCCGGTCACCACGCCGTCCGGCAAGGCGCGCGCGATTTCCGCCGTCACCTTGCCATCACCGCAGCCGACGTCCAGGACGCGCTCGTCACCGCGCAATTTGAGTGTTGCGATCCGTTCGCGCGCCCAGGATTGCTGCGGCGATGAATTCGCCGCATAAGCCGCCGGGTCCCAGATCACGGGTTTGGAAGACAGCCCGGTCATGCGCGACTCTCTCTGGATTCAGACCAGCCCCGCCGTTTCGAGGAAGCCGCACAGGATGTTCATGCTTTGCACCGCCTGCCCGCCGGCGCCTTTCAGAAGATTATCCACGGCGCTGAAAACGAGGAGCCGGCCGGTGCGCGGATCGATCCTCCAGGCGATTTCGATCACGTTGGTGCCGGTGACATTCTTGGTGTCCGGCAGGGCGTTGTCGCGGAGGATGCGCACGAACGGTTCCTGGCCGTAGGCCTTCGCATAGCACGCGGCGATTTCCTCGTTGAAGGCGGCCGCGCTTGCCCCGTCGCTAAAATGCGCGCTGGGGTTGAGGTAGAGCGTGGTCAGGATGCCCCGGTTGGCCGGGATCAAGTGCGGGGTGAATTGGATCGTCACCTGCGCGCCCGCGGCGAAGGAGAGTTCCTGCTCGATTTCCGAAAGATGCCGATGCTTCGGAATGCTGTAAGGACGCACGCTCTCGTTGCACTGGACGAAGAGGTATTCGCGCTCCAGCCTGCGGCCGGCGCCGCTGACGCCGCTCAAGGAATCCGCGATGATGCCGGCCGGCTTCACCAGGCCGGCTTCCAGCAGCGGAATGACCGGCAGCAGGATGCTCGTCGGGTAGCAGCCCGGGGAAGCCACCAGGGAGGCGTTCTTGATTTCGGCCCGGCGAACCTCCGGCAACCCGTAAACCGCCTTTCCCAGCAAATCGGGCGCGGGATGATCGTGGCCGTAGAACTCCTTGTAAACCCCGGCGCTCTTCAACCGGAAATCGGCGCTTAAATCGATGATCCGGCTGCCCTGTTGCAGAAGTGGCACGGCGTATTCGGCGGCGACGCCGTGGGGCAGGGCGAGGAAAACCACGTCCGCCTGCCTGGCGAGGATCTCGGTTTTCGGCTCGGTGAACCGCAGGGTTTTGGATCCGGGATGGTTTGCAAATCTCGGGAACACCTGCCCGAGTGTCCGGCCCGCGTTCTGGCGGGAGGTGATGGCCGCCAGTTCGGCCTGGGGATGGTTGAGCAACAATCGCACGAGTTCCTCGCCCGAGTAGCCCGATGCGCCGACGACGGCGATTTTTCGATGATTCATATGACAGATGCCGCAGTGACAGAGTAATGGATGAATGGAGTGCCGAGGTAATGCAATCATTCAATTTACATTGCCCCGAGACTCCGGCATCCCGTTCCGCCACAAAAAAAACCCCGCCGGATTGAACCAGCGGGGTCGGCAAAATTCCAGTTCGATCAGCGTTTGCTGTATTGGAAACGTTTGCGAGCGCCCGGCTGGCCGTACTTCTTGCGCTCTTTCATGCGCGAATCGCGGCTGAGGAATCCCTCGGCTTTCAGGGCGGCGCGAAGGGTTGCATCGCTCACGAGCAGCGCGCGGGCGATGCCAAGCCGGACCGCGCCGGCCTGGCCCATGGGCCCGCCGCCGGCCACGTTCACGTGCACGTCAAATCGCTCCGCCGTGCCGGTCACGGTGAGCGGCTGCGACGCCTGCACGCGCAGGGAATCCGCCGGAAAATAATTGTCGAACGCCCGGCCGTTGACGGTGATTTTGCCGGTGCCGCCCGTCAGGCGCACGCGGGCGACCGAGGTCTTGCGACGGCCGGTGCCGAGAAACTCAGACGTTTTTGTTTCAGCCATAATCGGGGGTCAAATCATTGATCGTTCAAATCGTTGCGACGCCGGATCGCGGTCATTTCGCGACGGCGAGCGGCTCGGGTCTCTGGGCGCTGTGGGGATGCTCCTTGCCTTTATAAACTTTCAACTTGGTCAGGAGGACCCGGCCCAGGCGGTTCTTCGGAATCATGCCGCGAACGGCACGGTGGACCAACATTTCCGGATGGTGCGCGCGCAATTCGGCGACCGAGGTGAATTTCTCGCCGCCCTTCCAGCCGGAATAGGTCATGTACTTCTTTTTCGTCTCTTTTTTTCCGGTCAGGACAACCTTTTCAGCGTTGACGACCACGACAAAATCCCCGGCATCCAGGTGCGGCGTAAAGATAGGTTTGTTTTTCCCGCGCAGAATATCGGCCACCTGCGCCGCCAACCGGCCCAGGACCGCGCCGTCGGCATCGATCAAATGCCACTTGCGCTCATCCAAATTGACTTTCGGCAAATGCGTTTTCATGACAACCCCGGTGAAGGGAGCGCCAAAAATATCAGACGATCCCGTGAAGTCAATAGCGGAAAGGATTGGTGTCGCGTAGTTTTCAAACCTGGACTTTTTTGTAGTTTTCAAACCAGGACACTTTATTTGGGTCGATTGGTGAAAAGGAGCGCGGGTTTCTCTGTGGCAACCGGTGCAGCGGCCAGCACGGA
>Ga0187860_1000224_pt1 | contig 55647 bp, 48 predicted proteins | sample June2016WEW_10_4_FD_132981 | JGI IMG/M metagenome (GOLD analysis project Ga0187860, IMG submission 132981) | Peatland microbial communities from SPRUCE experiment site at the Marcell Experimental Forest, Minnesota, USA - June2016WEW_10_40 | ecosystem: Environmental > Terrestrial > Soil >...
GGGCCAGCGGCCCGTGCTACCCATTCCAGGTTTTCCCGCAGGCTCCAGCCGCTGCGCGCCGTCCTCTTCGCGAACTGGGGGCGATGCCAGGATGCGCCCGCCGCAAGCCCGCTCTCCGGGGACCAGGAAACGGCCTTCTCGCATCCACCACCCCGGCTGATTTAATCTGACATTCATCGGAGGTTAATGTTCGGGGTGTCCGTTATTATAGACGGAGAGGCATTGGTGGCGGGTTCCGTCACGACGAAGTGACCGCGGGTCCAACTCCTGCCGTCCGAAAGCCCGCTTCCAGCCGAGGGTGCGCACGCCGCAAGGCGCCTGTCACCCGAAACCTCTCCCAATGACGGAAGGAATAATATATGAAACACATTCTTTTTCTTGCAGGCGTCGCCGCGACATCGCTGTTCGCCGGCTGTTCTTCAACTCCGGTCGCGCTGGCGCCCGTCGGGCCCAATCCAGCCGGCATCGCGGGCAGTGCCTCCACGGGTCAACTGCAGGTCTTTTCCGCATTGCAGGGCCGGAGCGAAGGCGACGATCCCGCCTGGTTCCAACACACCGGCTACACCGTCTGCACACCGAGTGGAAAAACGCTGTTGCGTGTGAACAACACCGCCGGGTATTACGAGAAAGCACCGCGCAGCATCACGCTGCCTGAGGGGAGGTACCTTGTGAAAGCCCAGGCAAAGGATTATCTCCGGGTTCATGTTCCCGTGGTGATCGAGCGCGGTCGGATTACCCGAGTCCATCTGGACGACGCCTGGGCGCTGCCCGCGACGTCGAAGGAGACAGAGGTGGTCAGTGTGCCTGCCGGTTATCCTGTGGGATGGAGCGCCGGTCCGGCGAAGGAGGTGCGGACGAATTGATTGGCGCCGGGCTGCGCTCGGAGCGGCAGTTTGACCGGGCCTCCTGCGCGGCCTAGATTGTTCTCGAGACTATGTGGAGAACCTCTTTGAAAGAGCAACGGTGGGTTCCAGCGGCTTTGCTCGCCACCGTGGCCCTGCTTTCAGGTTGCGCCAACATCTCCGAACAGACCCATGCTTACCTGGGCTCACCGGAATATCCGCCAACTGCTCCCGGCGCCGTTCAAATACTCCGCGCGGAACCCAAGCGACCGAAGGTGCTGCTGGGCGAAATAATCCTGGGCGTGGAGGGAAATCCATCGCGTCAGACCCTTGAAGCCAAATTGAAAGCCGCGGCCGCCAAACTGGGTGCCGATGCCGTCTTTGTGGTGTCGGACCGAACGCATGTTTTCCCGTTTGTGTACGGGGACTGGTATTGGGGTCCAATGGGAGTAACCGAAGAAGCCCATCGCCACATCGTGGTGGTCGCCATCAAATACAAAGCGGATTCCCTCTGACCGGGAATCGGCCAGGGCCGGCTCGGTGAATCCCTCGCCTTTTGGGCGCGGTGATCCGGAGAAAACGACGATATGAAGCACATGATTATTTCGGCGGCAGGGCTTGGTCTGGTGATTGCCCTGTCCTCCTGCGCCACGAAGAACGGTTCGGATTCAGCAGGGGTCCCGGTTTCCCAGGCTCCGGCCCGGGCGAGTGTCCAGGCGGAGGCATCCAGCGGCCCGGACTACAGTGTGCCGGCCGATTCCGAATGGCCGCGCACATTCTCGAGCGGCACAACGAGCTATACTGTTTACGAACCGGTCGTCGATTCGTGGGACGGCCACGCATTGATCGCCCGCAGCGCTGTGGCCGTTCAATCCGCCGGCCAGACCCAGCCGACGTATGGGGTGATCAACCTCAATGCGTTCACCCTCGTGGATAAATCGGCCCGCACGGTTTCACTTGAAAATGTCCGCATCGAAAGCGGGGATTTCCCCTCGGACCGCGCACAGACGCCGGGGTATCTTGCCGCGCTCCGGGACCGCTTTCCAAAACAGATCGGCACGCTTCCACTGGACGCGCTCGAGGCCGGCCTCAACGCGGTCCAGCCCAGGACCCGGACCGGGCCGTTGAACAATGCCCCGCCGAAAATCATCTTTTCGACGAAGCCGGCGATCCTGGTTTCCATCGATGGCCCGGCGGTGTATCGGGGGGTGGCTGGAACCGGCCTCCAGCGCGTTCTTAACACCCGGGTGCTGCTGCTGAAGGACGCGTCCGGGCAATTCTACCTTCACTACCTCGATGGCTATCTGGAAGCGCCGGCATTGGATGGCCTGTGGTCCGCGGCCGCCCGCCCGCCGGATGGAGCCGCTGTAGCCGAAACGCAGGCGCGGGAATCCCAGCAGGTGGATCTGCTCGAGGGCCAGCCAGATCCGAACACCGGCGAGACGCCGTCTCTCCACAACTCGCCGCTGCCGGCGGTCTATGTGGCGACTGCTCCTGCCGAACTCATCACGTTCAACGGAGCGCCGCAGTTTGTCGCGATTGCGGGGACGGACCTGTTGTATGTGGGCAACACGAGCGGCAATGTATTCCAATTGACGAGGGATCAACGCACTTATGTTCTGATCGCCGGCCGCTGGTTCCGCGCGCCTTCCTTGAATGGCCCGTGGCAGTTCGTGCCCGGCAACCGGTTGCCGCATGATTTCGCGGAGATCCCCGACAGCAGCCTGAAGGAGAATGTGAAAGCCGGCGTGCCGGGCACTCCGCAGGCGGAGGAGGCGCTTATCGACAACAGCATTCCGGAAACCGCCGCGGTGCCCCGCGCCACGGAAATGCCGGTTCCGCAGTTTGACGGCCCGCCAAAACTCGAGCCGATCCCGGGCACACCCCTTCATTACGTGGTGAACGGCGACACGCCGGTCGTCGAAGTGGATGATCACTCCTGGTACGCCTGCCAGAACGGCGTCTGGTTCGTCTCCGCCGCGGTCAACGGACCCTGGACCGTCGCCGCTTCGATTCCCGCCGTCATCGGAACAATCCCCGTCACCTCGCCGCTTCATTATTTGACCTACGTGCAGGTGTATGGCTCGACGCCCGACGTGGTTTACGAGGGGTACACGCCGGGCTACCTGGGCACCGAAGTTGCCGACGACGGGACCGTGGTTTACGGCACCGGATACTGGTACCCGCCATGGATCGGGACGTACTGGTTCGGCCCGCCATTTACGTGGGGATTCGGCTGGGACTGCTGCTGGACGCCGTGGTGGGGTTGGGGTTTCGGCTTTGGCTTCGGCTGGGACTGCGGTCGGGGCGGTTTCGGCTGGAGGGGCTGTTATCCCGCCGCTCCGTGGTGGGGCCCCTACCGTCATTGGGGATTTTTCCACGGTCGGGGCGGACTCCTGGCGCGGGGCCGGCTGGGAGGGGTGAACACGGCGGCCAACGTTTACGGGAGGCAGGCCTTCCGCACCGGATCGCCGCAGAACGCGATCCTCCGAAGCGGGCCGTCGGACAACTACGGCCGTGCTTACAACTCGCGCACGGGCCAGCTCGCCGCCGGGCAGCGGGGGCGAGTGCGGAACGTTTACAACAGTGGATGGGCGCCCCGGGGCAGCACCGGGTTCGCGCGCACGGACGGTTTCGCCACAGCGAACCGCGGAGTCCTGCTGCGCAACGGACATGGAGCGTTCACCGACGCGCAATCGATGAGCCGGCCGGGCCTCCGGTATGACATCCGCGCAAACCATTCGCGCATCTACAGCAGTCCCCGGTTCAGTGACTTTCACGGCGAATTCACCGGCAGGGGCTTTGGTGGAAGCGATCGTTTTGAGAGCGACGCGCACGAGAACGGCTTCTTTCACGGCGGAGATGGAGGGCAGGGTGGCGGCGAGGGGCGCGGCTATGGCGGGGGTGGCGGCCATGGCGGCGGCGGAGGCAGAAACGGCGGAGGCCGGCGCTAGGTAGCATCAAGTCCGGTGAGATTGGCAGACTGATCCGCACGGACCACAAATCGGGGGCCGGCTGACCACGCCACAAACTTCCACCCGCGTGTGACCTATTCGACCCTCATGCCGATGACTTGTCCGCTCGGCAAACGGATCCATTGTCCGGCGCCCGTCGGCTTGTGTTGCGGCAAGTTTGTGCCCTCGAGATCCACGACCGTGGTTTTCTTCGCTTCAATGATCACCGGCACGGTGACTTCTCCGGAATTGGTCGCGCGTCCTTTGACATTATACTTGCCCGGCGGCAGCGACACCGGCGCCGGGTCCTGGTAGAACGAGCCGTTGCGATTGTCCACGCGCTTCACGAGCTTGCCGTCAGTCGTGTAAATGGCGTAACTGCTGTGAGTCGGGAAGTACGCATTGACCGAGTCATTCACTTCAGTCACCGTGTAAACGACGAGCCGCCCTTGCCCATGGCTGAGATCGACGCGCGGTGGCGCCAAATCAGGGCCCACCGGTTCGTTTACCACCGTGGTTGAGTGAGTGGCGCAGCCGGCAAAGGCGACCAGCACAGCGAGAGGCAGACAGCTATGGAGTGTTTTCATATAGGATTTGATGTTGTCGATGGTTAATTATCTTTTCTACTTTGTTGAGGGAGATTGGCAGACAGCCTGGTGGCTTCCGAGAGGCCGCCGATCTGGTAATTCAAATTCGCCTGCTGAATCAGAACATCGTAGCGCGCGTTAGTATTGGCGATCTGCGCCGAGGTCAATTCCAACTGGGCCTGGCTCAACTCGACGATGGAACTGCTGCCGGCCTTGTAGCGGGCGTCCGCCAACTGATAGGCCTCGGAGGCATGATCGAGGAGCTGCTCCGTCGTCCGAAGCTGTTCCATCGCGGTGTTCACGTTCAACCAGGCGATGCGGACATCGCGAACGACGATGTCCTCCTCGCTGCGCAGCAATTCGGCGTCTGCTTCCGCCCTCAATTCGGCCTCGCGCTGGCGCGCCTGGTACAGACCCCCCTCGAACAGGGGCACACTCAACTGCACGCCGCCGACGATGTAACTGTTCGGAAGACCATTATCGTGGATCGGCGCGTTGCCCATCCCGCCCACGGCGGCGAGGGTGGGCAGCCGGGCGTCGCGCTGGGCGCGCGCGACGTGGATCGAGGCGTCGCGTGTATCGCGCAGGCTGAGAAGCTCGGGCCGCTCCCGGAGGGCCGTGCCAATCAGGCCCGATACGTCGTTTGTGGCGACGACCGGCGGCAGCGACCGTTCGACAAGCTGGAAGGGATGCAGCTCATGATAACCGAGCGCCGTTGACAGCGAAGCCATGGCGGTGTCGGCGCCGTTTTGAGCCTGCTGCACCAGCAGGCGCCCCTCTTCCAGCGCGACCTGGGCGAAGCTGACGTCCAGCTCGGACTTAAGCTTGTTGGACGCGAGCACGCTCACCTGGTCGAGAAGCAATTGGCGGGTGTCCAGCGTCTGATGCGCGACATTCAACACCGCCTGGGCCTCCAGGGCGCCAAAGTAACCGGTGTCCACGCCCAGGAGGACCTGTTCGCGGGTGGCGGCGGCATTCTGGCTCTCGGCCTTGGCCTGGTATTGTGAACCGGCGGTGAGATTGAGCGTGCGGCCAAAATCCGTGATGAGCTGGCTCAGTCCGACTCCTCCCGACGCTTTGTCGAACACGTGCGGGCTGCTCAAATCGCCCGCCAGGATGCGTGTGTCATGCGGGGCGGTCCCGGCGGCTGTGCCATAGAGTGTTGCCGCCGGGAACAAACCGGAGCGGGTCTCTCTGACAACCTGCTCCGCCGCGAGCGTGCGGTAATTGGCCGCGGCAACCTGCGGATGATTGCGCAACGCCAGCCCATGCGCCTCCGCGAGCGTCAGAATCGGCAACGCATTCGTTTCCGCCGCCGGCGTTGGGCTTATGGAGAGAGCGCCGGCCGTCAAAATCAGGAAGTGGTGTTTCATGTCCCGGAATGGGTTCAAGGCATTGGGGTCACCGCGCCGGCGGCGGCGAGATTTCTGGACTGCTCCTCCTGCCGGCGATAAAGGGCGTAGTACGCGGCCGGAACGATGAACACCGTGAGCACCACGGAGACGGCGAGCCCGCCGATGATCGCCCGGGCCAGCGGCGCATAGGCTTCGCTGCCCGTGCCGAGCTTGGCCGCCATGGGAATCAGGCCGAACAATGTTGCCAACGAGGTCATCAGCACGGGACGCAGTCGCACGCGGCAGGCGAGCGACACCGCCTCGCGCAACGATCGGCCCTCGGCTCGCAGGCGGTTTGTGAATTCGACGATCAGGATGCTGTTCGAAACGACGATCCCGACCATCATGACCACGCCCATCAGCGACATCACGTTAAGCGTGGTGCTCGATGCGAAAAGCATCAGGAGCACACCCATCAGGCCGGTCGGCACCGCGAGCAGGATCAGGAACGGATCGAGGAAGGACCGGAATTGGGCGACCAGGACCAGATAAACGAGCAACGAGGACAGGATCAGCCCGAGCCCGAAGCTCTTGAACGACTCGCGCATCGCCTGCACCGAGCCGCGCACGTTAATGACCGTGTTTTCCGGCAACCGGGTTTCATCCACGATCTTCTGCACTCCCGCATAAACGCGGCTGACGTCCTCGCCGTTCGGCGCGACGTAAACGTCCACGGTCCGGCGGATTTGGTAGTGATCCACTTCCGTGGGCGCATCGATATGGGAGATGCGGACCACGGAATCCAGCCGGGTGGGCTGCTTCAGATTCGGCGCGCGGAGTGGCATCGAGCCGAGATCCGGAAGATTCTTCACGTAATTCTCCGGGTATTGAACGGTCAGCAGATAATTGTTGCCGGTCTTGGGATCAATCCAATAGCTCGGCGCGATCATGCCGTTGGAGGTCAACGCCGTGATCAGGCTGTCGATCACTTCCTTCGCGCTCAGGCCCAGTTCGCTGGCCCGCTCGCGGTCGATGTCGATTTTCAGCGCCGGATAATCCACGTCCTGGGGCACCAGCACGTCGCCAACCCCCGGCAGGGCGCGCACCTGCTGCGCGATCCGGGCGGCGATGGCGTGGGCGGAGTTCATGTCCATGCTGCTGACCTGGACATCCAACGGCGCCGGCGCGCCCTGGTTGATGATGGCGTCCACGAGGCCGCCGGTCTGGAAATACGAGCCGATCTGCGGCAGGTCGCTGTGCAGCCGGGCACGCACCCGGTTCATGTAGTCGTAGCTGCTGATCCGGTGCCCGTCGTTCAATCCCACCTGGACGATCGCGGTGCTCGGGCACGAGTTCGGGTTCAGGATGGCGTTGAATCCCGGCGTGGTGCCGATGTTCGACACAATGATTTTAAGGTCGCGCTCCGGGACCACCTGCCGGACGATATCTTCCACGCGACCCACCAGTTGATCCGTCAATTCAAGACGCGTCCCTGACGGGGCCTTGACGCTGATGACGAACTGGCCCGGGTCCGTGCGCGGGAAGTAGGCCTTGCCGATCATCGGGTATAGGGCCAGGCTGAGCACGAAGATTCCGGTGATGCCGAGCACGGTCGCCAGCGGCCGCAACAACGCCACGTTCAGAACCCCTTCGTAGCGGTCGAGCATCTGGTGGAACTTGTGGTTGAACCAGGCATTGAAGCGCCGCCCAAAGCCGCGCGACGGGGTTGGTTCACCTTCGGCGCTTCTGTCTGCGCCATGCTCGGGAAGGCCTTTGATGAACTTCGCGCAAAACAACGGCACCACGGTCATCGCCACGAAATAGGATGCGAACAACGACAGCACCACGGACAAGGCCAGCGCCGAAAACAGGAAGCGGCTGACGCCGTAAAGAAATGTGACCGGGAAGAAGACGATGACCGTGGTGAGCGTGGCCGCCAGCACCGCCATTTCCACTTCTTTGCCGCCCCGCTCCGCGGCGACCTCCGGCGGCTCGCCCATTTCCAGGTGACGGAATATATTTTCCAGGACGACCACCGAGTTGTCGATGAGGCGGGAGAACGCGAGCGCCAGACCGCCGAGGATCATCGCGTTGATGGTGCTGCCCCCCAGGTCGAGCGCAATGAACGCGGCCAGGGCCGACAGAGGAATGGAGAGGAACACCGCGACGGTCGCCCTCAGGCTCCCGAGGAACAGCAGAATCATCAGCCCCGTGAGCACCAGCCCGATCGCGCCTTCATGAACCAGGGTTTCGATGGCCGTGCGCACAAACACAGACTGGTCGAAGACCACCTGCGTGACAAGCTCCCGCGGCACATCGAGCAGCCGCGAGACCACCCGCTTGACCCCATCGACCACGGCGATAGTGTTGGCGTCGCCGCCTTGTTTCAGGACGGGCACATAAACCGAGGGCTGGCCGTTGATGCGGACTTTGTTGTACTGGATTTGCGACGCGTCCCGGGCCTTGCCGACGTCCTCGACCAGCACCGATGCCTCGCCCACCGTTTTGAGCGGCACCAGGTCGATGTCTTTCATCGCGTTGATCTGGTCGTTGGCATAGACGTTGTAATCGTACGGCCCGATCTTCACGTCGCCCGCCGGGAGGATGAGGTTGGCCTCGTTCACATTGCGCACCACATCCATCACGCTCAACTGGTGCGCCTCCAGTTTGAGCGGATCCACATAGACCATGATCTGCCGATAGCGACCGCCAAAGGCCGGCGGAACCGATGCGCCCGGGATGCCCGCCATCTGGTTGCGGAGGGTGAACTGGCCGAGGTCCCGGAGTTGGGCTTCGCTCAGCCCCTTTCCCTTCAACGTGACGAGGCACACCGGCAGACTCGACGCGTCAAACTTCATCACCACGGGCGGCAACGTGCCGGTCGGCAGATAACGCAGGCTGGCCATGGCGAGATTGGCAATGCTGGTGACGGCCGAATCGGGATTCGAACCGGGCTGAAAATAGACTTTGATCAGGCTGACGCCGGTCAGCGAGCGCGATTCCATGTGGTCGATGCCGGACGCCAGTGTGAACATGCGTTCGAACTGGCCGGTGATGTCGTTTTCAATCTGCTCCGGCGCCATGCCGGAGTAAAAGGTGGCCACGACCACCACGGGAATATTGATTGGTGGGAACAAATCGACCGGCATTCGCACGAGACTGGTCACCCCGACCACACAGGTGATGAGGCAGATGACGAGAATCAGGTAAGGGTAACGGATGGCGAAACGTGACATGACGGTGCCCTAGGATCTCTGCTTCGCGACGGCGGCCCGCAGTTTATCCAGCGAGAAATCCGGCGACTGGCAGAGTGCGATCAACTCCTGATCCTTCGCCGCGATGGCCGCCGCAGCCGCCGGGACCCGGGTGGCGATGTCGGGCGGAATGGATTGCACGCCGTGCACATCGCCGTGCAGCAGGTCGCCGGACCGGATGCTCAGGCCGTCGATCTCAACCGGCGTCCCAAACTCGATGATGTGAACGTAGGCGTGCGAGACCGAGGGGTGGTCGGCGAAAAGATGAAACCCGAGTCGCTCCGCCATCGGCAAGTCCCGCACCGCCCCGTTCGTCACCGCGCCCACGCACCCCAGCGCCCGGAGGATGTTGACATGGACGGCACCCAGCAATGAACCGGCCCCGGGACGCGTGGCGACGTCCTGCACCACGATCACTCGCGGCGCCGGCAACGACAGGATGTAGTTCCACCAATCAGTGCGATCGGAATAGGGGCCGCCCGCGGTCGCGGGCGATGACCCGCGGATTTTGACGGTGCCCGCGTAGCCGACCATCGGTTTCAGGTGGGGAAACAGGCAGCGGACCGAGCCGTCGGTGAAGCCTTCATTGCGCAGGCGCAGGCCAAAGGTCTCGATGGCGTCAGCCAGCGTGCAGGCATCCAGCCGCCGCAAGGCTTCAAGCTCTTCGGCATGCAGTGCGTGGTTCATGAAGTGAGGGCGTGGCGCCGGGCGCCCGGGTCGCCCTGAATGAATTTGCGAGGCGGAACCGGCGCGGGCCGGGCGGGCGGGAGGGGGGCCGTTTTGCCGGGCGGGACGTGCGCAATGGAACAGCGGAACCTGACCTGTCCTTTGAAACTGGAAATGGGAAGTTTCATGGTGCCGCCGCCAGATCGACCAGTTTGGTTTCCACCTTCGAGCCGGGGTGTACCTGCGATCGGTCGCCGATCATCACCAGTTCTCCCTCCTTCAACCCGGAAAGCACCTCATATTTCGTGGGGGTCTCAACCCCCAGAGTCACCGTTCGCTCCTCCACTTCCCCTTCCGGGCTGACCACGTAAACGGTCTGCGTCTTTCCTTCGGCAATGGCCTGCATCGGAACGGTCAGAGCCTGCGGCCGGTTTTCGACTTTCAGCACCACCGTGGCGTACATGCCCGGCATCAGCTCAAGTTTCGGGTTCGGCACCTCCACCTCGGTGATCATCGTCCGGGTGTCCAGGGCTACTTTGTCGGTGAACCGCGTGATCGCGGCGGTGAAGGATCTGCCGCCGAGGGATTCAACGCGCACCTCCACCGGGTCGCCCTTGTGCATGTCCTTCACGTACTCGACGGACACGGGAACATCCAGCCGGAGCAGATAATTGTCTGAAATGCGCAGGAGCGGCATGGATTGGGTGTCGGAGGACGTGCCCGCCTGAATGAGTGTGCCGGGGTCCGCGTAGCGCCAGGTGATCACGCCGTCGAACGGGGACGTGATGTTCGTATAGTCGGTCAGCGTCCGATATCTCTCCACCTCCGCCCGGGCGGCGGCGATGGCGGCGAGCGTGCTCAGGCTTTTGGCCCGCGCGGTGTCGAGGTCCTGCTGCGCGACCAGATTGGGTTGATTTTTGTTTACCTCGGCCAGTCGCGAGTAAAGCAGATCCGCATTGGTGTAGTCCGCTTCGGCCTTCTCTTCGGTGGCGGTGGCGTTGTCGAGTTGGGCCTGCAGTTCCGGAACGAAGAGCGTGGCCAATATCTGGTTCCTCTTCACCTCGTCGCCGAAATCCACGTTCATCCGATCCACGTAACCGGAGACTTTGGCGTGATACTCCACCTCCACGTAGGGACGGAATTCAGCGGGTATCGTCACCTCCTTGGAAACATCCTCGCGATCCACCCTGGCCACTGCCACCGAGGGCAATGCCGCCGGTTGCGCGTCGGCGCTCGCGCGGGCTTTGTCCTGGCCCGGCCGCAACAGGAACACCGCGGCCGCAACTCCCAACACGGCCAGCGCCGACCACGTCCATCGCAGCCGCTTGTCCATGCCAGCCAGATGCCGGCGAAAGTGTCGTCCGATGTTCCTTAAGGATTCAGCCTTCATGTGGGGTCTTCCTGCTTTGAAACTCCGCCCTCGGCCAACGGCAATCGGATGCGAAAGTGGCTTCCCCGTCCGGACGTGCTCTCGACTTCCACGGCGGCGCCGTGCGCCGTGCAAATGGATTTCACGATCGAAAGTCCAAGACCGGCGCCGCCCTCGTCTCGCGAGCGGGCTTTGTCCACCCGGAAAAAGCGCTCGAATACGTGGGGCAAGGCTTCGGCAGGAATGCCGATCCCATTGTCGGTTACATCCAGGACCGCGTGGCCGTTCTTGCGTGTCACCCCCAGGTGGATGGCGCCGCCGTTGGGCGTGTATTTGATGGCATTGTCGAGCAGGTTGACGACGACCTGCTTGAGCCGGGCCCGATCACCCTCCACCGTGATCCCCGGCTTCGCTTCGCACGAAACGGAGATGCCCTTGTCCTCGGCCAGCAGACTCATCTGGTCGGCGGTGGTGGCCGCCAATTCCGCCAGATCAAACCGGACCCGCTCGGCTTGCGCTTCGCCGGCATCCAACCGCGACAGGGCGAAGAGGCCTTCCACGATTTTCGCCAGGCGCTCCACCTCTTCCAGCATGCTGCCGAGGGTCTCGCGCGCGTCTTCATCCAACTTTCCGCTCTGCGTGACGTTCTCCAATTCGCCGCGCAGCACCGTCAGGGGCGTGCGCAGCTCATGCGACGCATCGGCCAAAAACCGCTTGGAATTGTGGACCGCGTCCTCTAGGCGGCTGATCATGTGATTGAGCGAGAGGGAAAGCCGTTCCAGTTCGTCGCCCGTCCGCGTCACCGGCAGGCGGCCGCTCAGGTTGTGCTGGGAGATCTGCTCGGCTTTGCGCGCAATCCGATCGACCGGCGCCAGGGCCCGTTTCACCAGCAGATAACCTCCCCCCGCCGCCACGATCACCACAATCGGCAACCCGAGCGCCAACAACAGAAGGACCTGATCCAGCATCGCCTCGATCTGCGCCAGCGGCGCGCCGACTTCGACCAGGTAGCGCTCCCTGCCCGAGCTTTTATATGCCAGCGAGGCGATCAGAAGGAGTTTGTCCCCGGGCAATCTTTCCACGCGAGACCCCTCGCCGTTCGTCGTCCATGGCAGCCCCGGGATCGCGGAGGAATCAAAACTGTCATCCTTCGGCTTGCCCGAGGCATAGAGCACACTCCCGTCGCTCCGCGTGATCCGGATGAAGCGATCGTTGGCCTCGGGCGCGTAAAGGGCCTCGACCTCGGGGGCAATCAGCGCGCCGCCCGGATGGCTGGCGTTCAGCAGGAGGGTGTCGGCGATCTGCCGGGCGCGTCGCATCTGGGTGTCCCGCAGGTTGGTTTCGAGAAAGTGCCGCAATCCAGCGAACGTCAAAACACCCAGCGCCACGAAGATGGCGGCCAGCAGGCTGGCATACCAGGCCACCAGTCGAAATCGGAGCGAGCGCGTATTCATTTGTCCGCCTCCTCGCTCAGGTAGTACCCCATGCCGCGGACTGTCCGGATCAATTTGGTGGGAAACGGATCATCCACCTTGCTCCGCAAGTGCCGCACGTACACATCCACAATGTTGGTCAAGCCCTCGAAGCTCTGGTCCCAGACGTGCTCGATGATCATCGTGCGCGAAAACACCCGGCCCGGATGGGTGGCCAGGTACTCGAGGAGCCCATATTCCTTGGCCGTGAGATCGATTTTTTTGCCGCCGCGCCGCACCTGCTGGGAAAAGCGGTCCACTTCGAGATCGCCCACGCGCAGCACACTGGCCCGATTCGCCGGCGCCCGGCGCAACAAGGCCTTCACCCGCACCAGCAACTCCGCAAACGCAAACGGCTTCGTCAGATAATCGTCCGCCCCCGCCTCAAAATTGCGCACCTTTTCGTCCGTGGCGTCCCGCGCCGTCAGGATCAGAATCGGCACCTGCTGGTTCTTGCGGCGGATGCGGCCCAGGATTTCAGCCCCGCTCAAGCGCGGCAGCATCAGATCCAGAACGACCAGATCGTACTCGCAACCGTTGGCCATGTCCCAGCCGCTTTGGCCGTCCAGCGCCACATCCACCGCATAACCCTCGGCTTTGAGCCCGCGCGCGATCATCTCCGCCACTTTCTTTTCGTCTTCCACCACGAGTATTCGCATAAGGCTTTCGACAAGGGATTTGACCAAACGTTTATTAAAGCGCGGTGAATCAATGATTAAAATTCATTAAGAATTAAAGGCAAGCTCGTCAGCACGATCATCGGAGGGCCGGACGAGGATGGCTGGGAAGTAATGTATTCCGACAAGTCGTTCGCCCAGAGCCGATTCACGAGGGGGCGGGCTCGTCCCCGGCCAGGCTGCAGGAAGCCAAGGGATCCTGGGGACGAGCCGTCTCCACACCGATATCGGCCTCTTCATGAATTGGCCCTGCGTTCGCCCTTTGAGGCTGAATCCGCGCTTTTGATTGATTGGAGTCCGGGGTAGCATCAGACGGATTATGGATGTGCTGACGCTTTCGCGATTCCAGTTCGCCCTGACGGCGGGGATTCATTATCTGTATCCGCCCTTGAGCATCGGGCTGGGCATCGTGCTGGTCATCGTCGAGGGGTCGTGGCTGAGGACGCGCAAGCCTGTCTATCACCAGATGGCGCGGTTCTGGACGAAGGTTTTCGCCCTCACATTCGCCGTCGGCGTGGCCACGGGCATCGTGATGGAGTTTGAATTCGGCACGAACTGGGCGACCTATTCGCGCTACGTTGGCGACGTGTTCGGCAGTGCGCTGGCCGCTGAAGGCATCTTCGCGTTCTTCCTTGAGTCGGGTTTCCTCGCCGTGCTGTTGTTCGGCTGGGACCGGGTCGGACCCAAGCTGCATTTCTTTGCGACGTGCATGGTGTGCCTGGGCGCGCATTTCAGCGCCATCTGGATCGTGGTGGCCAATTCCTGGATGCAAACACCCGCGGGCTTTCACATCGTCGGACAAGGCATGAAGGCGCGCGCCGAGATCACGGATTTCTGGGCCATGGTTTTCAACCCGTCCTCGATGGACCGGCTGTTTCACACCCTCTGCGGCGCATGGCAGGCGGGGGCGTTTCTCGTCGTCAGCGTCAGCGCGTGGTATTTGCTGAAGCGGAAGCACGAGGAATTCGCCCGGGCGTCGCTGCGCGTCGGGCTGATCGTCGGCCTGGCCGCCTCGCTGCTGCAACTGGTCAGCGGGGATTTCAGCGCCCGGACCGTGGCGAAATACCAGCCCGTCAAGCTGGCGGCCTTCGAGGGGCTTTACGAGACGCGGTCGAACGCGCCCCTGATGCTCTTGGGCTGGGTGGATGAGAAGGACGAGCAGACCCGGGGCATTCGCCTGCCCGGAATGCTGAGTTTTCTGGCGCATTACGACCCTCATGCGGAGGTGGCCGGCCTGCGCGAGGCCGCCCCCAGGCCGGAAGACCGGCCGCCGGTGAATGTTTCGTTCCAGCTCTTCCATCTGATGGTGGCGGTCGGCTTGGGGATGATCGTGATCTCCGCGTTGGGCCTTCTTGGTTTCCGGCGGGGGTCGCTGTTCGAGAAACGCTGGCTCCTGTGGCTCCTGGTGCTGTCGGTGCTCGGCCCGCAAATCGCCAATCAGGCGGGCTGGTTTGCCGCCGAGGTGGGCCGCCAGCCGTGGATCGTCCAGGGATTGCTCCGCACGTCGGAGGGCTTGTCCGCCGTGGTCAGGGCCAACACCGTCCTGACCTCGATCCTTCTGTTCAGCGCGGTTTACTTGCTGCTCTTCGCGGTTTTTGTTTACCTGCTCAACGACAAAATCCAGCACGGCCCGGATGACGCCGACCTGGTCCCCGCCGGCAAACTGGCATGGCCCGTCCGACACTGAATCCCACCCCCCATGACCTTCGGCTCTCTCGATCTCAACACAACCTGGTTCATCCTCATCGGCGTGCTCTTCACCGGGTATGCGATGCTGGACGGCTTCGACCTGGGCGTCGGCGCGCTGCACCTGTTCACCCGGACGGATGAGGAGCGGCGCATCATGCTCAATGCCATCGGACCCGTGTGGGACGGAAACGAAGTCTGGCTTGTCACGGGCGGCGGCGCGTTGTTCGCGGCGTTTCCAAACGTGTATGCCACGGTGTTTTCGGGCTTCTACCTGGCGTTCGTCCTCCTGCTGGTGGCCTTGATTTTTCGCGCGGTCGCGATCGAATTCCGCAGCAAGCAGCCGATGCTCTGGTGGCGGCGGATGTGGGACGCCGGCTTCAGCGCGGGCAGCATTGTTTCCAGCCTCCTGATCGGCGTGGCGATGGGGAACATTGCCTGGGGCATCCCGCTGGACGACCGGGGCGAATTCGCCGGCACGTTCTGGAGTTTGCTGGGGCCGTATCCGCTGCTCCTGGGCGTCACGACCCTCGCGCTGTTCGTGATGCACGGGGCGATTTACGCGCTGCTGAAGACGGAAGGCGCATTGCACGACAAACTGCGCGGCTGGATCAACAACAGCATCATCTTCTTCATCATCTGCTACGCGGTGACGACGATGGCGACGCTGCTGTACGTGCCGCACATGGCGGCGCGCGTGCGGGCCAATCCGTGGCTGTTCAGCATCACACTTTTCAACATGCTCGCCATTGCGAACATTCCCCGCGAAATCCACCTCGGGCGCGACTGGCGCGCGTTCCTTTCGTCCTGCCTGGCGATGCTCGCCTTGATGGGGCTGTTCGGACTGGAGATGTACCCGAACCTCGTGTTGAGCAACCCCGTCGCGGCCAACAGCCTGAACATCCACAACGCCTCCTCTTCACCGAAAACACTCGCGATCATGCTCACCATGGCGGTCGTCGGCGTGCCGGTCGTGCTGGCCTACACCGTCAGCATCTACTGGATTTTCAGGGGCAAGGTGAAACTGGAAAAAATGAGTTACTGACCCGCCGGTCTTCGGGGTGCTCGGTGCGGCGAGGCTGCTGGCGAGCCGGCTTTCCTTTTGAAACAGACGACTCGCGGAGACGATCGCCCCGCCTTTCAGAATTTGGGAGATCGGGGTAGCGACGGCTCGTCGCCAGGATTCGTGGAGTTTTGCGTGCAAACCTCACTGGGGACGGGCCGCTCCCCACGTCATGAAAATCGGCCAGGGCCGCGCATTCAGTGGGTGGAATAGGTCTTGAAATTCTCCGCCAACGCCACCGCCTTGAGCATCGCCTTGGCTTTGTTGACCGTCTCCTGGTACTCGGCGTCGGGGGTCGAATCGTTCACCCAACCGCCGCCGGCTTGCACGTAGGCCTTTCCCCCCTTGAGGAGGGCGGTTCGGATCGTGATGCAGCAGTCCAGGTTGCCGTTGAACGAGAAATAGCCGACGCAGCCGCCATACGGGCCACGCGCCGTTTGCTCAAGTTCGGCGATGATCTGCATGGCGCGGATCTTCGGGGCGCCGCTGAGCGTCCCGGCGGGAAACGTCGCGCGCATCAGATCATACGTGGTCCGATCCGCCGAAAGCTTCCCTTCCACCTGCGACACGATGTGCATGACGTGGCTGTAACGCTCGATGATCATCAGGTCCTTCACCCGGACGCTGCCGAAGTCGCACACGCGACCGAGGTCGTTCCGGGCGAGGTCCACAAGCATGACGTGCTCGGCGCGTTCCTTGGGATCGGCGAGCAATTCCTTTTCGAGCGCGGCGTCCTCGTCCGGCGTCCTGCCGCGGGGCCGCGTGCCGGCAATCGGGCGGATCTCGATCCGGTGGTCCTCGCAGCGCACGTGGATTTCCGGCGACGCGCCCACCAGTGAAAAGCCGTTGAGTTCGAGCAGGAACATGTACGGCGAGGGATTGATCGAGCGGGTGGCCCGATAAATGTCGATCGGCGAGGCTTTGACGGGCGTGGAGAACCGTTGTGACCCGACCACCTGGATGATGTCGCCCGCGACGATGTATTCCTTGGCCTTCAACACGTTCGCAGAGAACGTTTCCCTGGGCACGTTCGATTCGAAGGGGATCGAAGGCACCGGATCGGGCACACTGACGGGATGATGTTCGCTCGGCTGTTCGAGCAACGCGACCAACCGGTCGATTTCAGCGACGGCGTTCTCGTAAGCCTCGGCCGGACTGCCGGCGTCGTCGAGGACGGCATTGACCAGAACCGTGATCGTCTGCGCGACGCGATCGAAAATCAACAGTTGGTCGGCGATGAGGAAATACATGGTCGGCGTGCCCAATTCGTCGCGCGGCGGGCGTGGGACGACGGGTTCGACGTCGTGGATGAATTCGTAGCCGATGAATCCGATCGCCCCGCCCGTGAAGCGCGGCAGCCCCGGTACCGGCACCGCGCGATATTTTTTCATCACGCGTTCGACGACTTCCAGTCCGTCCCTGACGGAGGCCCCGGGAGGGACTGCGTGCGGGTCGGCCTGGGCGCGTGGCGGCGTGCCGCCACCGGGATGGGGGGAAACCTCAAAGGCATCGACCCGCTTCCCGTTTTCGATGACCTCGACCCGGCTGCCGTCCTGCCGGACGATGGCGCGCGGGTTGCAGCCCACGAACGAATAGCGCCCCAGATGTTCGCCGCCTTCGACCGATTCGAACAGAAACGATTCGCCCGGCCCGCGTATTTTGCGATAGGCGGAGAGCGGCGTTTCAATGTCGGCCAGCAAACGGCGGGTGACCGGGATCAGATTTCCCTGCGCGGCCAGTTTCAGAAACTCATCCAGTTTGGGTAAATCCATGGCGCCACCGGTGTCCCGGTCATTTTTTCCCGCAACCGAATTCTTCCCAGGGGTGCGGCGCGCCGTTGCCCGCCTTCCCGGAAACAACCTCGTTTGGAATTCGGACCCGCGAGGGTTCCAAGGCGCCGTCCCGGCGGGCCGCCCGATGCAGGCGCCAGACCGCAAGCGTGGTGTAAAACGCCACCGCGACGGCGTAAGCGATGATGCCCAAACCCACGGCAAAGGGGATCAGCACCAGGTCGCTGAAACAGATCACCCCGACACCCACGGCGGCCGTCAGCACGGTGTTCCCGGCCAGGCAAAAAAGGTAGAGCGTGATCCGGGTTTCACGGATGCGCGCGATGTGCCAGTCGCGATAGATTTCCTCGCCCAACGAGCGCATCAGCCAGGCGGACTGGAAATTGCGGGCCGCCACCAGGGTGCTGGTGGTGCCGACGGCGATGGCCGACACCGGCCAGAACGCCAGCGCGAAGCAGACCGCGAGGTTCAGGACGATTCCCCAGCGCCAGCCGAGTTTTTTCGCGATCGGGTTTCCCTCCAGGACGAGGTTCGGAGTGGCGATCCACGTGCTCAGGAAATCCATCCCGCGCGAGGCAAAGAGCACCAGGAAGCACAGCCAGTAATCGCGGCTGGCAAATGGAACGAAGTCATCCATGGATCAAAGGCAGGAGGCAGAATGAGGAATGCAGAAACGACCGGATTCTGTGCTCGCCTGGGCCTTCTTCATTTTGCATTCATCCTTCGTCATTTCTCCCCATAGATCTGCCCGGGCGTTTCGAGTTGCGGCTCGGTGACTTCAACGCCGGCCCCGCCGCCCTGAACCGACCGGAAGAAGCAGGACTGGTAACCCTCGTGGCACGCAGCACCGATCTGCTCCACTTGGATCAGGAGCGTGTCCCCGTCGCAATCAAACGCAATGTTCCTGACCGCCTGGGTGTGACCGCTGGATTCACCCTTCATCCAGAATTTCTGGCGCGACCGGCTCCAGAAATGCGTCTTGCCGGTTTCAATGGTTTTCTCCAACGACGCCCGGTTCATCCATGCCATCATCAGGACACGGCCGGTTTCCTGTTCCTGGATGATGGCGGGAATCAGGCCGTTCGCGTCGAACTTCAATTGGTCGAAAAAGCTCATCTGACACTCATTTCACCATAAAGGACCCGCGACACAAAGCTGAAAGTGCGGCCGGCGGTCTCCGGAGTGCGTCCCGACACTGCCACCGATTGCAAACAGGGCGGCGCGCGGCGTTTAGAGCCTGTGTGAAAAACTGGAATGGGTGGAACGGGCGAGTCGCCCGTTCCACCCCTGTACCACACAGCCTCTGAAAGCCGCGGCCCGGGAGCGGGCGGGAATAAGTGTTGTTTTGATGCCGTGAAAGTTTAGTTTTGGGGTTGTTTCAGATGAAAACGTTTGCCGAACTGAACTTTTCCGGGCGGCTCGTGGGCGTCGAGGGCCTCGACGGCTCGGGCAAGTCCACCCAGATCTATCTGCTCAAACGCTGGCTCGAGGCCGAGGGCGTCCGGGTTTATTTCAGCGAATGGAACTCGTCGGAGCTGGTCAAGTCCGCTACGAGCAAGGGCAAAAAGCGCGAGCTGCTCACCCCGAACACATTCAGCCTGATTCACGCCACCGATTTCGCCGATCGATACGAGCGGCATCTGTTGCCGCTGCTCCGCGCCGGTTATGTGGTGTTGTGCGACCGCTATATTTTCACCGCGTTCGCCCGCGACGTTGTGCGCGGCTGTCCGCCGGCGTGGGTGCGCGGCCTTTACAGCTTTGCGGCGCTGCCCGACCTGACGTTTTTTTTCAAGGCGGACCTCGAGGTGTCGCTCAACCGCATCCTGGATGGGAGGCCCAAGCTGAAGTTTTTTGAAGCGGGGATGGACTTGCGGCTTTCGAGCGATCCGTATGAAAGTTTCCGGATCTTTCAGGGCCGCATCCTGGAGCAATATCTCGCGATGAGCACGGAGTTCAACTTTGTGGTGATCGACGCGAACCAGCGGGTGGAAGCGCAGCAGGAGATCGTGCGCCAGTTGGTCAGTCGCTGCATCGATCTGGCCCGGTTCAAGCGCCGCAGCCCGTTGCCGCTGCCGCCGCCGGTGCGGCGGGCGGGCAAAGAGGTGGAGTTCGATGACGAGCCCGTGGAATGAAGGCAAAAAAGCAGAATCATATCGTGATCCCGCAGCCGGGCCGGCGGCGGTTTTACGGCCACGGCATCCCCGGCGTCCAACTCGATGACCTGGTCGGCAAACTCATCGCGGTGGAAGGCGCGGACGGCTCGGGACGCTCCACCCAGATCGCCCGGCTGGTGGAATGGCTGGAAACGACCGGACACGCCACCGTCCAGGTCGGGCTGAAGCGCTCGACGCTGGTGAGCGAGGAACTGGAGCGGGCCCAGGAAGGGAACATTCTGAGCCGCACGACGCTGAGTTTGTTTTATGCGACGGATTTTGCCGACCAGTTGGAAAACATCATCCTTCCCGCGCTCAAGGCGGGGTTCATCGTGCTGGCGGATCGCTACATTTACACGTTGATGGCCCGCGACATGGTCCGCGGAATGGATGATGTCTGGCTCAAAAACCTTTACGGGATCGCTCTCGAACCCGATGCGGTGTTCTACCTGGCGGTCGAAGCCGAGGAACTGGTCCAGCGCAATCTCTCGAAAAGCGCCACGCTGGATTACTGGGAGAGCGGCATGGACCTGGGCCTGTCCCGCGACATGTTTGACAGCTTCGTGCAATACCAGACCGCCATGCAGGCCGCCTTCCGCCGATTGCAGAAAACGTACGGGTTCACGATCGTGGACGGCAACCGCTCCGTCGATGCCGTCACGGTTGAATTGCGGAAAAAGATCGGCGCCGTGCTGACGGGGAAATAGGCCATCAGACCAGCCCCAGGTTTTTCAGGATCCGCACCGTCGAGAGGGCCTTGTTCAGGGTGTAGAAATGAATCCCCGGCGCGCCGGCGCGCAGCAAGTCCTCGCACTGTTTCGTGGCGTATTCGATGCCGAACTCGATCGCGCCCGCTTCGTCACCACCCAATTCCTCCAGCTTCGCCGCCAGGGGCGCGGGGACGCGGGCGCCGCAGAGCGCGGTGAACCGTTTGATTTGAGAGCCGCTCAAAATCGGAATGATCCCGGGCACCAGCGGCGCGTTCACGCCCAGCGCGCGCGTCAGGTGGTTCCGAAATCCATAAAAATCGGCATTGTCGAAAAAAAGCTGCGTCAATACGTAGTCCGCGCCCGCGTCGATTTTCTCCTTCAGATGCCGCCAGTCCGCGTGCTTGCCCTCCTTGCAGGCGATATGACCCTCGGGGAATCCGGCGACACCGATGCAGAAATCATCGAACTCCCGGATGAACCGGACCAACTGGCTGGAGAATTCGAATCCGCCCGGCGTCATCCGGAATTCGCCGCCGCCGGGAGGGTCGCCGCGCAGGGCCAGGACATTCCTCACTCCCAGGTCGCGGATTTGCCCGAGCAACTGGCGGATTTCTTCCTTCGTGGAACAAACGCACGTCAGGTGCGCCACGGTGGTGAGCCCGTGGCGCCTCTGAATGCAATCGACGATCTTCAGCGTCTTGTCCCTCGTGGTCCCGCCGGCCCCATAGGTCACCGAGCAGTAGGCCGGCTTCGTATCGAGCAGCGCCGGGAGGGTCGTTTCGAGAAGAATGCGATCTCCTTCGTCCGTTTTCGGCGGGAAAAATTCGAAGGAGATCACCGGCTTGCCCACGGCGCGCCCGGCGGCGTAGATGTCTCGGACCCATTGCATGAATTACCAGATGACGCCCTGGAGTGTGAAGCAATCCGGGCTTCGTGGGAAGCCCTTAAAACTCAAAACCGCGCTTTCTCCTCGACTCCTCCACCCCGGCTGACCCCAAGATGCAAGGGTGCGCACCTGCATCATTTTCAATCCGGCCGCTCGAGGGGAGAAAGCCAGGCGCCTTCGCAGGCATCTCGCCGAGATCGGGGCCAGGTGCACCCTGATGGAGACGGCGGCGGCCGAGGACGCCCGCCGGCTGGGGTCCGAAGCCGTCCGCGATGGCTTTGAAATCATCGTCGCGGCCGGCGGCGACGGGACGATCAACGAGGTGCTGAACGGGATTGCGGACGTGCCCGACGGCTTTGAACGCGCCCGGCTCGGAGTGTTGCCGCTGGGAACGGTCAATGTTTTCGCCCGTGAACTGGGAATCCCTCGCCGATTCGATCGGGCCTGGCAGACGGTTCTGGAGGCCCGGGAAACGCGCGTGGATCTGCCCGTGGTGGAGTATGCCGAAAACGGAAACGGCGCCAGGAGCCGCCGCTGCTTCGCGCAACTGGCCGGCGCAGGCCTGGACGCCCATGCGATCGAACTCGTCCATTGGCCGCTCAAGAAAAAAATCGGACCGCTCGCCTATGTGGTCGCCGGCTTGAATGCGCTCCTGCATCGCCCCTCGAAAATCAGCGTCACCGATGGCCGGCGCACGGTCACCGGAGAATTGGTTTTGATTGGCAACGGGCGGTTGTACGGCGGGGAATTCAGGATTTTTCCCGAAGCCGATTTGCGCGACGGTCTGCTGGAAGTGTGCGTGTTTCCCCGGGTCAACTGGCTGACTCTCGCCCGCTGTTGCGCCCCGCTCATGCTGCGCCGAAGGCTTCCCCCCGGGGAAACCGAAAATTTTCAGAGCGCCGGATTCACCCTGTCCGGGTCGCCGCCGGCCCCGCTCGAGGTGGACGGCGAATTCATCGGGCACCTGCCGGCCACATTCTCGATGCAGCGCTCGGGTCTGCGGGTCATCGTGCCGTAGCGGCGGGCGGGTCCCGCCATTATGGCGTGGCGCTTTTTTCAGGGCATGGTAGTTTGCGTGCGCCGACGCGGGGCGTTGCACCGCGGACAGGCACCCGGCATATGACCCTGAATCCCAAAAACCAAAACGGTTTCCCTCGGCGGAACGAATGCAAGCCGCGCAACGCGCTTTCCCGGTTCCTGCTTTTTGCCGGGAATTTCCTGAAGCATCCGAACCGGATCGGCTGGTTTCTGCCGAGTTCGCCCTTTGTGGTGGAGGAAGTCCTCAGGCAGATCGACTGGCCGGGCACGCGTCTCATCGTTGAATACGGCCCGGGCCTGGGCACGTTCACCCGGGACATTCTTCGGCGTATGCGGCCGGACGCGGCGCTGGTCGCGTTCGAAATAAACGACCAGTTTTACAAATATCTGTCCTCGTCCCTTCAGGATCCGCGGTTCCATTTGCTCCATGAGTCCGCCACGGAGATTGGTCCCGCATTGGAGCGGCTCGGGTTGCCTGCCGCCGATTGCGTGATCTCCGGCATTCCATTCAAGACATTGGAGGAGGATTTGCGCGGAGAGATCGTGCGCAAAACGCACGCGGCCTTGCGGCCGAACGGCCGTTTTCTGGTCTATCAATTGACCACCGCCGTCCGGCCCTACCTGAAAAGTGTCTTCGGCCGCGTGCAGGAAGATTTCGAGCTGCTCAACATCACCCCCGCCCGGCTCTTCTACTGCGCGCGCTGACCGGCCCGAGCGCCGGAAGGCGGGTCTGCGACCCGCAGCAGGGCTGGCAACGAATGGCGCGCGGGTCGAATGCCCGCTCGGGTATCTATTCGGTCGCAGGGGAGCGCACGCGCCCTCGCGTGCAGTGGTGGGCGCCTCGCCAACCACTTTTGAGCTGTGCGGCCAGCCACCGTTTAGTGATTGTGTTGCGCCCTCCTCCGACCGGCGAGGCGCCGGTCGGAACACGCGAGGGCGCGTGTGCTCCCCAATTCCAACTACATCGTTGGCTGAAGGCCGCGCGCCGGGGGCAGTGTCCGGATGCGCCGGTTCAGAACAGCCCCGCGGCTGGATTCCGTGCTTCACTGGTGTATGCTGGTATCCAGCGATGCCAGCGGAACCCACATCGGACTTGAACGAGAGGCGCACCGAACGGCCTGCAACCCAGGCCCTGACCGAATTGTCCGTCTCGGGCATGACCTGTTCCAATTGCGCCCGGCATGTCACCGGGGCGATCCAAAGCGTCGCCGGAGTCCAGAGCGCAATAGTCAGTCTCGAATCCCACCAGGCTCTGGTGCGGTGGTCGGCAGAGGCGCCTCAAAACATTCCGGCCGTGATCCGGGCGATTGAAGCGGAGGGTTACGGCGCGAAGGTGGTCGAAGCCGGCGAGCACGAGCACGGCGAAACCCGGCTGCAAGGCTGGGAGCTGAACTTGTGGATCGGCGTGCTCAGCACCCTGCCCTTGATGATTGGCGAATGGGCCTTCAGGCTCGGCATGACCCCGTGGTTCCAGTGGTGTTCCTTCGCGCTGGCGGGTGTCGTCCAGGCCGTCGCCGGCACCCCGTTCTACCGCGGCGCCTGGAACCAACTCAAGGCCGGAAACTCCAACATGGACACCCTGGTCGCGCTCGGTTCGACCACCGCCTTCGTCTATAGCGTTTGGGCGCTGCTCGGCGGCCTCGGCGGCCATGTGTATTTCATGGAGTCCGCCTCGATCATCACCCTCATCAGCGTCGGGCATTGGCTGGAATCCCGCGTCACCGCGCGCGCCTCCCGCGCGCTTCGCGCCCTGCTGAACCTCGCGCCGGCCACCGCGCGGCGCCGGAATGCCGCCGGCACTGAAACCGAGGTGCCCGTGGCCGAATTGCAGATCGGCGACACGATTGCCTTGCGCCCCGGCGACCGCGTTCCCACCGACGGCGACGTCATCGAGGGGGATTCCGCCATCGACGAATCGATGCTCACCGGCGAATCGGCGCCGGTGGACAAGACGGCGGGCAGCCGGCTCTATGCCGGAACGGTGAACCTGAACGGCCGCTTGCGGATGCGCGTGACCGCCACGGGAGAGGAAACCGCGCTGTCCCAGATTATCGCCGCAGTCCAGCGCGCCCAGACCAGCCGTGCGGACATCCAGCGCCTGGGCGATCGTGTCAGCAGCGTGTTTGTGCCGGTCGTGGTGGCCATTGCGGCTTTCGCCGGACTGTGGTGGGGGCTGGCGCCGGACTCCGCGAGGCACGTTCACGACTGGCTCGCGCCGTTTCTTTGGCCCGCGCACACGCCGATGACGGCGCTGGCGGCCGCGGCGGTCACGGCGGCGGCGGTTTTGATTGTGGCTTGTCCTTGCGCCATGGGCCTGGCCACTCCGGCGGCCATCATGGCCGCTTCCAATGCCGGCGCCCAACGCGGCATTTTGATCCGCGACGGCATGGCCCTGGAAAAGGCCGGTCGCATCACCGCGGTTGTTTTTGACAAGACGGGAACGTTAACCGCCGGCAAACCGAGCCTGGCAAAGACCTGGCAGTCGCCGGCGGGCACAGCCGCAGGCGGGAACCCGGCCTTGCCCCTCGCCGCCGCCCTCTCCAAACACTCGAGCCATCCGATCAGTCGGGCGATTTCCGGCGCCGATCCCGGTGAAATGGACACCCGCGAGTGGCAGGAGATTCCCGGCGCTGGCGTGCAGGCAGAATGCCGGCTCGCGGATGGCCGATGGCAGAGTGCGCGCCTGGGTTCGCTGAAATGGCTGCGCGAATTGCGCGTGGACTTTGCCGGCGGCGAAGCGTTTATCGCCGAGTGGTCCGCACAGGGGGCGACCCTCGTGGGTCTTGCGATCGAGAATTCATTACTGGGCCTGTTCGCGGTGAAAGACGAACTCAAGCCGGGCGCTGCCGGGGTGATCCGGCAATTGCACGGGCAGAAACTCGAGACCTACCTCGTCACAGGCGACAATGCCCTAACCGCAGCCGGCATCGCCAGGCAGACCGGCATTCGACCGGAAAACACCCTTGCCGATGTGCTTCCGGAACAGAAGGCCGGGTTCGTAAAAATGCTTCAACGGCAGGGCCATCGCGTGGCGTTCGTGGGAGACGGAATCAATGACGCCCCGGCGCTCGAACAGGCTGATTTGGGAATCGCCGTGAGCCGCGCGAGCGACATTGCGCGGGAAGCGGCGGACATCATTCTGCTGAATTCAGAACTCGAATCCGTCCCGGAAAGTCTTGGGCTGGCGCGGGCGGCCTTGAGGACGATCAAGCAGAATCTGTTCTGGGCCTTCTTCTACAATGCCGTCGGGGTCCCGCTCGCGGCTCTGGGGTTCATGAGTCCGATTCTATGCGCAGCCGCCATGGGCTTCTCGGATCTGGTCGTGATCGGAAACGCGTTGCGGCTCCGGAACTGGAAACTGAGGCCCGCATCCTGAGTGTTGCCCGACCCGCAGGCGGATGGCAGATGGCCAATGGCCATCAGCTATTCCGGCGCCTCTCCTCTTGCTGCTCGGGCTTCCGGCGACGTGTAGAGCGGGTGGCCCGACTTGAGGTCGCGCAGAAAGTTCAGTCGAAAATCCCTGGCCTTCTCCCCTGCCTCGCGCGATTGCCGTTCTTTATGCGGCAAATGGCGACGCCCCTCGAAAGGCAACTTGTCCACCGCGCCGGCCCACCCTGTGAGCTGACGCGCGCAGGACTCCGCCAGCGAGCGTATGGCTTGCAGCGCCGCCAGATGGCGCTCGAGCCTGGGCCGATCCTTCACCACCGCCATCATCGAACGCACCTCGCCCGCCGACCCGCGAGCGATCGCAATGAATGAGAGCAGTTCGTTGGTGGTTGAACGTTCAAAACCCTCGGCGACGTTGTTCGACACGGAAAGGGCGGCGCGGTCGAGTTGGTTGCGAAAGCCGGGCGAGAGCGGCGCGTTTGGCTCCTCTAAAAGATCGAGCACGGCATTGTAAAGCCGCGCCGCTTCCTGCCACACGGGCAATTCCTCGAAGTGCTGGTATTTGGCCATGGGATTCCCTTTCGGGTTTTGCTGCTTGTTGTTGGTTTTTTGAATGTGGAAACAAAGCCCTCTTTGCCATTGGAACCAGCCTTGGCCATCTGCCATCTGCCATCGCCGCCCACCTTTGCCATTTGCCATTTGCCATTTGCCATCGCCCAAGTTCCCTGTTGGTCCCTGTGCCCAGCATTAACCACCCTTGGCGCGGTCGGCCAGAAAAAACTCCTACGGGGACGGGCTTGCGTCGTCGGACGATGGCGGAGGGGCCGGAGCAGGCGCAGGGACAGTATCAGGCTCGGGCGAATTGGTTGAGGGGCGGTCGCCCGCGAGGATTCGTCGCGCGTCGCGAGGTTGCGGTTTGAGCAATTGTTCGAAGTGGATTCGCTGGCCGGGGGTCAGTTGGGCGCGGATCCTTTGCCGGGTCGCAATCCATTCGAGGCGCCAGATCTCCCGGGTCCGCTGCTGCCCCTCGTTGACAATCCTCCTGATCTCCTCACGTTGTTCTGCGCTGAGATTCAATTCGCGATCGAGCCGTTCCACAAAGTCCCTGCGGAGGGAAGGAGGCAGCAGACCGGGCTGGCGGTTTTCGCGGGCAGCACCGGCGGACGGCGCCGCTGCCATCGGGGGTGGACCCTCGGTGAGGGCCGGCTCGGGGGGCGGCCGGCGCCAAGCCCGGTCCGAGTAGCCGACCAGCAGGCCGCCGGTAATGACACCCGTTCCAAAAATGACCAGCGTAGCCAGGATGACTTTCCAGATGTTCACCAGGTGGATGTCGAATCGGTGTCTTGATTCATCGAAGCGAGCATTGTGTTTTCGAAATCCTGGGACAAATCATTTGAGGGAGAATTGCGGGGAGGCGTCGCGAGGACCAGTGCCCCCAGCAGCAGCATGAACGCCAGGCAGGCCAGGGCGGCCCGCCACAGCCCGCGCGCCCACCATTCCTGGTAATCCGGCGCCGGCGGTTCCCGCAGCAGCGCCATCACCCGCTTCTCAAAGGCAGGCGGGACGCGATCTCCCGGGAGTTGGGAGCGGGCGGCGCCGATCAGTTCCTTGTGTAAGCCATTCAAATTCATGCGACCGGCGATACATCAGACGGATTTGCGGGGTTTCGGGTTACAGGTATTTGTCTTTGGCGATCCTGGCCAGTCTTTCGCGCATTTCCCGGCGCGCGCGAAATGCGCGCACTTTGACCAACGGCACGGACCAGCCGGTCAGCTTCGAGATCTCTTTCACCGAACGATCCTCGATTTCCAGGAGCGTGATCACCAGCCGCGCCGGCGGCGAAAGCGTCTCCAGGACGCGCGCGATCAACTGGCGCGCCGCATCGGCCCGCTCGTCCCCGCCTGCGGGTTGGCTGACGAGGCGGTCCAGCCACTCCTCCGCCGACTCGCCCAGCTCCGAGAAGGCATCCTCCCGGTTCCGCCGATGGTTGCGCAGGAAATCGTAGCAGGTGCGGACGGCCAGCCGCATGAGCCAATGCTCGAAGGGCGCGTCCCCGCGGAAGCTCCCGAGTTTTTGAAAGGACTTGAGCCAGACCTCCTGGACGATGTCCTCGACTTCGCTTTCGCGGCGGGCGTAGCGGCGCGCGGTCGCAAACAGGCGTGGGGAGTATTTCTCGACGAGAGGTTCGAAGCTCGCGGCATCGCCTTTCAACACCGCGGCAATCAACTCCGCTTCGGTCCGTTCGATCGGGTGCATCATGCCACACACCGTGCGCCCGCAAAAGTCCAGGCCCAGCGATCAGGACCGGGTGATGCCCAATGTCCTTTCGAATTCCATGGAGAAGCCGCTGATCGACACGCCGATTTTCGGCGCCTGCGCGGCCAGGGTCTCCAGCATGCGTTTGAGCAGTTCCGGTTTGTGCCGGACCAGCTCCACCGCCGCCAGGATCATAGAAAGATGGTTGTTCACGTCATGTCGCATGGTGGACAATTTCTGGTTCAGATCGTTGATCTGCTCGACGCTCAAAGTAATCGGTTCAGTGGGCAGTCCCATGCCAGACGATGCGCCGAAATGCCGGTCGAACGCAAGCAGATGATTTTTCCGGATGATTTGCCGGTTGACATTTCCGCCCGCGAAAATAATCTCTTTGCCCCGGATTCAAGAGGAATTCGCGGCCATGGTGGCCGCGATTCCCGAGTCCGTTGGGGAGGATGTGAGAGAGTTTGACCGAGATCAACCTTAAGAAAGGCGAGTCCGTGGAGAAGGCCCTGCGGCGATTGAAGAAGAAAATCGACCGCGAAGGCACCTTGAGAATTGTCCGGAACCGCCGGCATTTTGAAAAGCCGAGCGAACGCCGCCGACGCAAGGAAAAAGCGGCGCGGTTTTCCGCGATGTTGACCGCCCGCTACGCAGACCTGTGAATTGCGGGTCTTTTATCGCCGGGCGCGCCGGAAGCGGCCGCGCCCGGCAAACCACTTGAGGGAGCGATGGAATGCCGGGACCAGGACGCGCTGGAGTTTCCATCCCCCAAAACCGCGTCATTCCAAGAATCCCGGCCCGAGGTCGCATGTATTCCTTTTCCACCTGCTGGAATTCACACCGCCACATCGACGGCCGGGCGATGCTGCGCGAGATCCGCGAACTCGGATTCGAATACGCCGAATTGAGCCATGGCACGCGCGTCAGTCTCATGCCCGGGATCCTCGACGCCGTGAACGCCGGGGAAATCAGGATTTCCAGCGTCCACAATTTCTGCCCGCTGCCCATGGGAGTGAACCATGCCGCGCCGAACCTGTACCAGTTTTCGGACGAGCGCCCCCGCCAGCGCGAACTGGCCGAGCGGTACACACTCAAAACCATCGAGTTCGCCGCCCGCGTCCAGGCGCCCGTCGTTGTGCTCCACGCCGGCAGCATCGAAATGAGACCCTGCACGAAGAAGCTCCTGGAGATGGCCGCCCGCGGAGAACGGGAGACTCCCAAATACCAGAAACTCTGCGCCGAGGCCGAGGAACGACGCGAGGCCAGGAAAGGGCCGTTCTTCGAACGCACAATCGAGTCTTTGAAGAAGGTGCTGCCGGAAGCCGTGGCGCTCGACGTCAAACTCGGCGTCGAAAACCGCCAGGCCCTCGAGGAACTGCCCGTGGACAGCGACTTTTTCCTCCTGTTCCGGGAAATCCCCGGTCCCAACCTGGTTTATTGGCATGACACCGGGCACGCGCAGATCAAGGAAAACCTTGGTTTCATCCACCACGCAATGCACCTGGAATCGCTGCGCGACCGGCTGGCCGGCTTCCACATCCATGACGTCCGGTTTCCGGGAAGAGATCATTGCGCGCCAGGCTCCGGCTGCGTTGATTTTGCCGCGCTCAAACCGCTGGTGAAGCCCGATTGCATCAAGGTGTTTGAATTCAGCCCCTCGCTCTCGCCGGCGGAAGCGAGGAGCGGCGTCGAACATCTGCAACAGATTTGGGGACAGGACTGAGCCGGCCCGTTCCTGGTCGGCGGTTCGGTCCGGATTGGTGTGAATTGGAGTTTTATGAAGGATTCGCTGCGAGAGGATGCGGCCCGAATCGTCCGGCGCCTGCAGGACGCCGGGTTCGCCGCGTTCTGGGTCGGCGGTTGCGTGCGCGATTTTCTGCTGGATCGGGAACCGGGCGATTACGACATCGCCACTTCTGCACGGCCGGAGCAGGTCGAAACACTCTTCGGGCACACGATCGCCGTCGGCCGCAAATTCGGCGTCATGATCGTCGTCGAGGCCCAACGCTCCTTTCAGGTCGCGACCTTTCGGGCCGAGGCGGATTACCGGGACGGGCGTCACCCCGACCGGGTCACGTTCGGGGACGCGATGGCCGACGCGCGCCGTCGCGATTTCACCATCAACGGCCTGTTTTACGACCCCGTGGGGCGGCAATTGCACGATTGGGTCGGCGGCGAGGCCGATGTGCGGGCGAGGGTCATCCGCACGATCGGGTCGCCGGCGGATCGGTTCGCCGAAGACCATCTGCGGCTGCTTCGAGCCGTCCGCTTCGCCGCGCGACTGGGTTTCGATATCGAGCCGGATACCTTCGCGGCGTTGCGCGCGCACGCGCCGAGCATCCAATCCATCAGCGCCGAGCGGATTCGGGACGAACTCATCAAGCTTCTCGCTCCCTCGCCGCTTCAGACCGACAACCCGGGCGGAGCCGGCCCAGCCGCCCGGCGGCCTGTCCCTGCCGATGCCCGCGCTTGGGAAGTTCCGTCTCCGGGAAGTTTGCCCGGACGTTCGGACAAGCCTTCCGAAGGCGGCGCTGCAGGCGGCACACCTGCGGCGCGGGGGCTGGAGTTGCTTCGTGAGAGCGGGTTGCTGGCCGAAATTCTGCCCGAGGTGGCGGCCACGGTCCACTGCGAACAATCCCCTGATTATCATCCGGAAGGCAGCGTGTTCAACCACCTGCGCCTGATGCTGGCCCGCCTGCCGGCGGACGCCGATCCGTCCCTGCCGTGGGCGGTGCTGCTGCACGACATCGCCAAGCCAGTGACGGCGTCGCGCGACGCCAGGACGGGCGGCATTCATTTTTACGAGCATGAAAAGATCGGGGCGGACATGGCGGAAGGAATCCTGGAGCGGCTGCGGTTTCCGCGGAAACAGATCGACACCATCGTCAAGGCCGTGCGCTGTCACATGCAGTTCAAGGACGCCCCGCGCATGCGGACCTCGACCTTGCGCCGGCTTCTGCTGCGCCCGACGTTCCCGCTGGAGCTCGAATTGCACCGCCTGGACTGCCTGGGGTCGCACGGCCGCCTGGATGTTTACGATTTTCTCGTGGCGCAATCGCGCGCGCTGGAAACGCAGCCCGAAATCCGCCCTCCGCTGCTGGGCGGAGACGATCTGATCGCCCTGGGTCTGAAGCCCGGCCCCGCGCTGGGCCGGGTGTTGGCGGAGCTCCGGGAAAAGCAACTGCAGGGGGATCTGAAAACGCCGGCGGAAGCGCGGGAATGGGTGAAGGATCGGATGAAATGACCCTGGCAACCCCCGGGGCGGCGGGGCCATCGCGCCGGAGCCCTTCGGTGCGGGCGCGTTCCGCCCGCCGGCATTCAACGATTGATTGTGAAGAATTCTCTGTTCTCTGCGGCCCAATTCGTTATTTTACGCGGCGGTAGAATTAAGAGTGCATGAGCAAGTTGCTGCTAATCGACGACGAGACGGACGTCCAATACTCGTTCCAGCGGATTTTTGACTCGCCGGACGTCGAGCTCACCACGGCCTCGAGCGGCGAGGAAGGTTTGAAGCTGATTCCCAAGATCAAACCGGACCTGGTTCTCATGGACATCCGCATGGGGGGGATAAACGGGTTGGAAACGCTGCGGCGCATCCGCCAGATGGATTCGCGGCTGCTCGTGATCCTGATGACCGCTTACGGCACCACGCAAACGGCCATCGAAGCGATGAAGCTCGGCGCGTACGATTACCTGCTCAAGCCGTTCGATGTGCTGAAGCTCAAGGAGATCGTCACCAAGGCGCTCAAGGCCGCGCACGACATGCGGCAGGTCGTCTCCTACCAGCCGCTGCTGGAGTCCGAGGATTACGAGCTGGGCATCGTCGGCCGCAGCGAATCGATGCAACAGGTGTTCAAAATGATCGGACAGGTCGCGGGCACCGACGCCACCGCGCTCATCACGGGCGAGAGCGGCACCGGGAAGGAACTCGTGGCGCGGGCGATCTACCACCACAGCAACCGGGGGACGCAGCCGTTTCTGGCGGTCAATTGCGCCGCCATCCCCGAACAGCTTCTCGAAAGCGAACTGTTCGGCCACGAACGCGGCGCGTTCACCGGCGCGACCATGCAGCGCATCGGAAAATTCGAGCAATGCAATGCCGGCACCATTTTCCTGGATGAGATCGGCGACATGACGCCGGCGACGCAGACGAAGATTCTGCGCGTATTGCAGTCCGGCACGTTCGAGCGCGTCGGCGGCAACACCGCCATCAAGGTGGACGTGCGGGTGATCGCGGCGACCAACAAACCCCTCGAGGAAGCGGTTGCCGCGCGTCAATTCCGGGAGGACCTGTTTTACCGCCTGAACGTCGTGCGCATTCACATTCCACCCCTGCGCGAGCGGCGCGAGGACGTCCGGTTGCTGGTGAATTATATTCTCAAAAAACTCGCGCGCGACCAGCAGACGCCGCCCAAATCCATTGCGGCGGGCGTGATCAAGGCGCTCGAGCAGTACCATTGGCCGGGCAATGTCCGCGAACTGGAAAACGTGATGCGCCGCGCGCTCGTCGTCGCGAAAGGCGACGCCATTTTGCTGAGTGATCTGCCCATGGAAATGGCCGGCGCCGCGTCTCCGGTGTCCTCGAGCGCTTCGGCCTCCGCGCCCCTGGCCGCCGCGGGCGCGGAGGCGGGGGTGACCGACGTGGTGATGCTGGCGCGGCGGCTGTTTCAATGGGCGCGCAAGGATCCCAAATTGAGGCTCCTTCCGGCGGTGGAACGCGAGCTGGTGATCCAGGCACTCAAGGAAACCAGCGGCAACCAGGTCCAGGCCGCGAAACTGCTCGGCATCACGCGCGCCACGCTGCGCAAACGGATCGAGAAGTTTGAAATCCACCGGGAGCTGAACCTGACGTGAAGCTGCGCAGTTGATTTTGGCCGATTCTCTGCTAATTCATAACGCGTGACCGAACCCAGTCTTTTGCTGCTGATCCCTGCGTACAACGAAGAGCAGCGGATCGAACCGGTGCTTCGGGATTACGGCCTCTATTTCCAGGAACACTACCGGGGGAAGTTCCAACTCGTCGTCGTCCTGAACGGTTGCCGCGACAACACCCTGGGCGCGGTGCAGCGCGTCGCGGCCGGGTTCCCCTTCATCAGCGCGCTGGAATTCAAGGAGGCGATCGGCAAGGGCGGCGCGTTGATCGAAGGCTTGAAACTCGCGCCGCTGGCGGATTTGATCGGCTATGTGGACGCGGACGGGGCATCGCCCCCGCGCGCATTCCATGACCTGGTCAAACGGACGAAGGACGCGGATTGCGTCATCGGCTCGCGCTGGTTGCGCGATGCCGTGCTGCACCAGGCCCAGACCCGAGTGCGGCAGGTCACCAGCAGGTGCTTTCATGTCATCGTCGAAGTGCTGTTCTGGATGCACGTCAAGGACACGCAATGCCCTTGCAAAGTCATGCGAAGGGCGGCGGTGGAAGCCATCCACGCCTCGTTGCGCATTGCGGATCTGGCGTTCGACGTCAATCTCCTGGTGTCCTTGAAACGCGCCGGGTTCAGCGTTTTGGAAGTGGCGACGGAGTGGACGGACAAGATGGGTTCCAAGGTGACCTCCTCGCTGTTTCGGGCTTCGATCACCATGTTTCTTTCGGTCGTCCGTTTGCGGGTGGTTTACTCGCCGTTTTACCGGTGGCTGCGTCCGTTGCGTCCCTTGGAAGGATGGATCTATAGAAAACTCCGCGCGCCGCAGCCGAGGCCATCGCCGGCTTCGACCGGCCGCGATCGCAACGACTGGACCCCTGGTCCGCCTGAACTCCCCGGATCAGCCCGGCGCGACCGACTCTGAATCCCCCGCCTTCGCATCCGAACTCCCGAACGCGGCCCACGCGGCGGCGGCCAGCAGAAGAAGGTTGAAGGCTCCCAGCGTCTGAAGAACGGTTTCGAGCGTTCTGGCATAATGATTCAGGATGAACGGAAGGACGAATCCATAGGCGATCGACACCCCCATAAGGGCCGGCACGACCCGGAAGCGGGCGCGGGCCAACAGGTCGTTAATCAGCACGTTGGCCAGGGCCAAGGGCACCATCGCCCCCGCGTACCAGGGCAGCAGCGCCATGGTTGCCGCCACGTACTTGGAAGTGTAAACAAGCCTCACGACCCACGGCCCGACAATCCAGAGGCCCAATCCGCCGCAGATGGCCAGCACCGCCGTCCCCGCCAGCACAATTCCGAGCAGGTTGGTCTTCTCCGCGCGGGCCCGGCTGTGAACGATCTTCGGGAACATCACCGCGGCCAGCGGCAGCACCAGCCAGAGCAACGCCCGTGACAAGGTTCCCGCCGCCACGTAGGGCGCCATCTCGTCGCCCGTGAAAAACGCCTTGGCGAACATGGTGTCCGACGTGAACATGAATTGGCACGCCCCGAAACCCAGCATCAGCGGCACGACCTGCCGCAGCAAAATCCGGGAATCAAACCGCTCCCGCGTCAGCGACCAGAGATCGCGTGTCTGCCAGAGGCCGATGCCGACGCCGACCGCCGAACCGACCAGGGCTCCCGTCATCATGCCCGCGGCGCCGGCGCCCACCGCCAGCACCAGTGCGGCGGCGACCCCCAACCGGAACACGCCGCTCAGGATGCCGGACCATCCCACCCAAAAAAAATCCTGCCGCCCCTGCAACGCGCCGGTGAGGATCGGAGCCCAGAGGGAAAGCAGCACCATTGGAAGCGTCACCCAGAGCGCAATCGGATTCCCCAGTTCCCACCGGCTCACAATCCGCCCCTGAAAGACGAGCGTCACCGCCGCCGCCGCCAGCCACAGGACCAGCAGCCACAGCCCGCCCAGACGAAGCATGCCGGCCAGTTGCCGTTGTCTTCCAGTGGCCAACCCGCGCGCCGTCTGCTCGGCAAACACCATCTGCAACGGCATCGTCGGAAGGCACGCCGTCACCATGAGCAATGTGCCGAAAATGCTGTACTGGGATTCGGGAATTCTCTTGGCGAGGAAATGCACCCCATACGTAAGAGCTCCGCCCAGGATGTTGGCGACCATCAACCAGCCGCTCTGCCTGAAGAAAGCCGCGTGATGCTTCGCCGTTGTCGTCGGCGAATTTTCTGTCGTTTCGGCAAGCATTGGAACTTTGACCGGGGCGGGGCGGTTTGGTTCAAGGCAACGCGCGCAAGAAGCGGCCCAGCATTTCCCGGGCGCGCTCCAGCGATGTCAACGAAATCCACTCGTCCGCCGTGTGCGCCTGCGCGATATCGCCGGGGCCGAACACGACGCTGGGAATGCCCCCTTCGGCCAGCACCGCGGCATCGCAAAAGAAATGAACACCCACCGGTTTCCGCTGGCCGGCGCAGCGAACGAACCGCCGCACCAGCGGCAGCCCGGGATCGGTTTCGAGCGGCAGACACGGCGCGAGTTTCTCGCTCACGATGGCCGCCTTCAGCCTCTTCCGCGCAAGAAATCCCCCCAACTCGCGCCGGACGCCAGTTTCGGTTTCGCCCGGCAGCGTCCGGCGGTCGATGGTAATGGCGCAGGAATCGGGGACGATATTGGGCTGCGTGCCGCCATGAATCGTGCCGACGTTGATCGTTGCGGTGCCGAGCAGGGGATGCCGGCGCTTGCGGAGGCTCGCGGCGTAGCCGGTTTCGAGCGAGTCCACAATGCGCGCCATGGCGTGCACGGCATTGCGTCCGAGCTCGGGCCGCGCGCCGTGGGCGGACTTTCCGCGCGTTTCCAGCCGCAACCACAAACTGCCCTTGTGCGCGGTGACCACGTCGAGGCGCGTCGGCTCGCCGACGATGGCAAGGTCCGCTTTCAGTCCGCCGGCAACCAGGGCGCGGGAACCCGCCTGCGCATTCTCCTCGTCCACCACGCCGGCGAAAACGATTTCGGTTTCCCGGGGCCTTCGGCCCGATCGCGCGATTTCGCAAAGCGCTTCGAGCATCGCGGCCGCCGAACCTTTCGTGTCGCAGGCGCCCCGGCCGAAGAGCCGTCCGTTTTCCCGGCGCGGCCGGAACCGCGCGGGATCGGCATTGACGGTGTCGAGATGGGGCACGAGCAGAATCCGGCGCCGAACCTTGCCCGGCGGCAAAAGCCGCGCGAGCAGATTGGAGCGGTCCGGCAGGACTTCTTGCAGCTCCACCTCCAGCCCGGATTTCGCGGCGACGGCCGCAAGGAATTCCGCCACGCGCCGTTCGCCGGCGCGGCGGTCATCCACCGGCAGAAACGCCGGATTCACGCTCGGCAGCGCGATCAATTCGCTCAATAATTTGCGGGCTTTCGTCATCTCAATCCCTGAAGCCTACGGGCGCAGAGCGTAGGGACTGGTCTGAACGCTGTCGAGCGCCAACGCGGCGGCGGCCGGACCGCGGGTCTGTGACCCGCAGAAACGTTCCCAACGCGAGGCGCCAGGGATGATCTCAAAGCATCTGAATCGTCCAGCCTGCTGCGGCTCGCAGAGCCGCGCGCCGGATCGCGGGTCTGTGACCCGCAGAAACGTTCCCAACGCGAGGCGCCAGGGATGATCTCAAAGCATCTGAATCGTCCAGCCTGCTGCGGCTCGTAGAGCCGCGCGCCGAGAGCAGTGTCCTATTGCATCCCAACCGCCAGTTGCAGGCGCGGAAAAGGGGATTATGTTTTCGATGAAAGGTGCTGCTATGAAAAAGACGATGAAACAGAAACTGGATCAACCGAAGCCGTTCACCCCCGGCCTCAGCAAGGCGGCGGTCAGACAGCATGCGTACGAATTGTTTCGAGACAAACTGCCGGATCATCCGCTGACGATCGAGGACTGGGTGTTGGCCGAGAAGGATCTCGCGAATTCGATGGAAGCCGGGGAATCCGACTGAGCCGGCTCCATCGTTTTGGATTTCGCTGCGCTGGCGTGGACAAAACGCCCTTAAAACGGCTCCCTCTGCGCCGGCGCAGTCTGTCGAGAGACGGTCACTTTCCTTTCAGGATCGCGACTCCGTAATCGCGATTCATCTTCGCGATAAAATTCAGGCTGATTTCCTTCGGACAGACGGCCTCGCAGGAACCGGTCACGGTGCAGTTTCCAAAACCCTCCGCATCCATCTGCCGGACCATGTTCAGCACCCGCCGGTCCTTCTCGACTTTGCCCTGCGGCAACAGGTTCAAATGCGAAACCTTGGCGGCGACAAAGAGCATCGCGGAGGCATTCTTGCAGACCGCCACGCAGGCGCCGCACCCGATGCAGGCCGCCGCATCCATGGCCAGGTCCGAGTCGGTTTTGGGAACCGGAACCGCATTCCCGTCGGGCGCTCCACCGGTGTTTACCGAAACGAATCCACCCGCCTGGATAACGCGATCGAAGGCGCCGCGGTTCACCACCAGATCGCGGATCGGCGGAAACGCCTTCGCCCGCCAGGGTTCGATGGTGACGGTGTCCCCGTCCTTGAAATGCCGCATGTGGAGCTGGCACGTGGCGGTGCCGCGATGTCCGCCGTGCGGGATGCCGTTGATCACGAGCGAGCACATGCCGCAAATGCCCTCGCGACAGTCGGAATCAAAGGCAATGGGCTCCTGGCCGCGCTCCATCAGGCCTTCGTTGACCACGTCGAGCATTTCCAGGAAGGACATGTCCGGCAGCACGCCTTTCGCCTCGCAGATCTCGAAGCGCCCGGGCGCACCGGCGTTTTTCTGCCGCCAGACTTTCAGAGTCAGATTCACTTGTAGCTCCTTTGCGCCAGGTGAACCTCGTCGTACACGAGCGGTTCCTTGTGCAGGACCGGCGGCTTGTCCGGTCCCTGGTATTCCCACGCCGCCACATACGAGAAATGCTCGTCATCCCGCAGGGCTTCACCGTCCGCCGTCTGGAATTCCTCGCGGAAATGGCCGCCGCAGGATTCCCTGCGATGGAGGGCATCCCGGCAGAGCAGTTCGGCGAATTCCATGAAATCGGCCACGCGCCCCGCATATTCGAGATTCTGGTTCAACTCGCCGTTCTCGCCGGTCACATTCACGTTTTTCCAGAATTCATCGCGCAACTCCGGGATGCGTTTGAGCGCTTCCTTCAGTCCGGCTTCATTCCGCGTCATGCCGCACTTTTCCCAAAGCAGTCTGCCCAGTTCGCGGTGCAGCGACGTCACCGTCCGCCTGCCCTTGATCGAAAGCAGTTTCTGGGTGAAGGCGCGGACGTCTTCCTCGGCCTTCCTGAACTCCGGATGGCGGGTGGCCGGCCTGGCCGGCGTTGCGGAGGCAAAATAGCCGCCGAGGGTGTACGGCAGGACGAAATAGCCGTCGGCCAGGCCCTGCATGAGGGCGCTGGCCCCAAGCCGGTTCGCCCCGTGATCGGAGAAATTCGCCTCGCCGACCACGAACAGGCCGGGCAGCGTGCTCATCAGATTGTAATCCACCCACGTGCCGCCCATCGTATAATGCACCGCCGGATAAATGCGCATCGGGGCCGCATACGCGTTTTCGCCGGTGATTTTTTCATACATGTCAAAGAGATTACCATATCGCTCGCGGATGATCTCCTCCCCGAGCCGCCCGATGGCGTCCGCGAAATCGAGATACACGCCGAGGTTGCCGGGGCCGACGCCGCGCCCTTCATCGCAGACCTGCTTCGCGGCGCGCGAGGAGATGTCGCGCGGCGCCAGGTTGCCGTAGCTTGGATATTTCCGTTCGAGATAATAGTCCCGGTCCGGTTCCGGAATGGACGCGGGCGGTTTGCCGCAGTCCTCCTTCCGCTTCGGCACCCAGACCCGGCCGTCGTTGCGCAACGATTCGGACATCAGCGTCAGCTTGGACTGGTGTTCGCCGCTGACGGGGATGCAGGTCGGATGGATCTGGGTGTAGCACGGGTTGGCAAACAGCGCCCCCTTTTTGCAGGCGCGCCAGGTGGCCGTGACGTTGCAGCCCTTGGCGTTGGTCGAGAGAAAAAACACGTTGCCGTACCCGCCGGTGGCGAGCACGACCGCATCGCCCGCGTGAGAAGAGATTTCGCCGGTGACCAGATCGCGCGCCACAATGCCCCTGGCATGGCCGTCGATCACGACGAGATCGAGCATTTCGGTGCGCGGAAACATCCGGACGGCTCCGAGGCTGATCTGCCGGCACAGGGCCTGGTAGGCGCCCAGCAGGAGTTGCTGGCCCGTTTGACCGCGGGCATAAAACGTGCGCGAGACCTGGGCTCCGCCGAACGACCGGTTTGCCAGCAGGCCGCCGTATTCGCGGGCAAACGGCACGCCTTGCGCCACGCATTGGTCGATGATGTTCGCGCTCACCTGGGCGAGCCGGTACACGTTGGCCTCGCGGGACCGAAAATCGCCGCCTTTGATCGTGTCGTAAAAGAGCCTGTGAACGCTGTCCCCGTCGTTCTGATAGTTCTTCGCCGCATTGATGCCGCCCTGCGCCGCGATGCTGTGCGCGCGCCGGGGACTGTCCTGGAAGCAGAAACACTTGACCTGGTAACCCAGTTCGGCGAGCGCCGCCGCCGCCGAGGCGCCCGCCAGGCCGCTGCCCACGACGAGGACCTCGAACTTCCGCTTGTTCGACGGGTTGACCAGTTTCAGATCAAACTTGTGCCGGTCCCATTTCTGAGCGATCGGGCCGGCCGGAATTCCGGGATCGAGGGTCATAGGCGGCTATTTCAACGCCTCCCTTCCGTAACCCAGCAGGATCGCCACCGGGATCGACGTGTAGCCGATGAAAATCAGGCAGGCGACCCCGCGGGCGGACCGGTCGAGAAACGGACCGCACGCCTTGTTCTTCCAGCCGAGCGACTGGAACATGCTGCTCACGCCGTGGCTGAGGTGAAGGCAAAGCAGCGCAACGCCGAGAATGTAGAAGCCGGACACCCAGCCGTTGTTGAATCCAACCACCATCATCTTGAAGATATCGTGGCGCCCCAGCCCGTCGTAGAACTCCGGCTTGGCGGCGAAATCCCGTCCGGTCAGATTCACCGCCCGCACCATCACCGTGTAGTGCAACAGGTGATAGATGACGAACACGAAAATAAGGGTCCCGCTCATCATCATCGTGCGGGAAGCATGGCTGGAGCCGACCGCCTGATGCTCGGCGTAGGCAACCGGGCGGGCGGCCTTGTTCTCCAGGGAAACCTGGGCGGCCGACCACACGTGCAGCCCGAGCATGAGGAGCAGAACGATCCGCGCCGGCCAGAGCAACTCGACGTTCGATTGCAGAAAAGATCCGTAGCGGTTGATCGCCTCGGGACCGAGGAAGACCTGGAGATTCCCCAAAAGATGCGCGACCACGAACAAAAAAAGCACACAGCCCGATACGGCCATGAGATACTTTTTTCCCAGCGACGATCCAAAAATGTTGCCGACAACTGTCATTGAAACCTGCTTCGCGCCACGATACGAGAGGCAGTCTAATGAGGAGACCGCCGCAGCGTCAACGAGGCGGCGCCAAGTATTAGCAACACGGAGACATTCCTTTACACAGACTTATCTGTTTTTGCCGTTGGCGCAGCAATTCTGGTCAAGAGGCCGGACAGGTCTGCCAGCGCTTCCTTTCCGGCCTTGCCGGCGCCGCGCCGGAGGTGCAGCGCCTGGAACCCCGCAGCCTCGGCGCCGCGCACGTCGTTCTCCAGACTGTCGCCGACGTGGAGGATGGAGCCGGGCGGCAGCCCGAACCCGGCCGCCGCTTGGTCGAAGAGGACTCGCGCCGGTTTGGCGGCGCCGGCCTCGCAGGAAATGATCGTGGCTTCAAAATAATCCTCGAGGTGCAAACGCCGGAGCAGCGGGCGCAAGCGCTCGTCCCAGTTGGAAATGATCCCCAGCCTGAAGCCGCGTGCGGCCAGGGCGTCGAGCGTCGGTCTGACCTCGTCGAAAACATGCCAGGTCGCCGGCTGGGTGAAGCATTCGTAAAGTTCCGGAAAGAAGGTTGCGCTCGGCGGTGCCGCCGCCAGGCCGTGGAAGACTTCATCCACCAGTTCCTCCCACCCGGCGCGCGCGTGGTTGAAGTGCCGGCGCGTCCGCCAGGCGTCCCGGAACCGGGCCTGCAGTAAATCGGGCGTAACGTTCGCGATCCCGTGCCGGGCGGCGACTTCGGCATAGACGTGCCCCACCGAGGGCCACGGTGTCATCAAGGTTCCACCGACATCGAACGTGACGGCCTGGACGTGCAGGGTCAACTGAAGGCCTGGTTGGAGGCTCCGCCGCGATTGCCGGCGGGGCGCGCGTTATCGTTGCGGCAGCCACTCATTCAATTTCTTCTCGTCTTCCGCCGTCGCACCGGCCAGGTGCAGCAATTCCAGCGCCTCGCCAACAAGGTAAAGCGAGCCTGCGATGACGACGAAGGGATCCCCGGCCGCTCTCTCCAGCGCGTCGGCGAGCGAGGCGCAGACCTCGAGGCGGGCCCGAGGGTTGGCCTCCCGGCAAACGGACACCAGTCTGGCGGGATCTTCGGTCCGGTCGCTGTGGATCGGCGTGAGCAGGAGCCGCCCGGCCAGCGGCGCCAGCGATTGGCACATGCTGGCCGAGTCCTTGTCCCGGAAGACGCCAAAAACGAGGGTGGGCCTGGATTCGGGGAATTCGGCCTCGATCGCCACGCGCAGCGCCTCGGCGCCGGCGGGATTGTGCGCGCCGTCCAGAACGAGGGTTCGTCCCGACGCCTCCTGCACCCGCTGCATTCGGCCCGCCCAACGGACCGATTCGAGGCCCGCGCGGAGCGCGGCGTTGCCGACGGGGATCAGCTTTTCGAGCGCCCGAACGGTGGCCGCGGCGGTCGCGGCGTTGAGACGCTGGTGCGGACCGTGGAGCGGAAGGTCGATCGCGTCCAGCGGCGGACGGACGGCCTGCAGCGCCCCGACGACCGTCAGCGGCGCCTTCTTCTGCGCGGCCTCCGACGCGATAACCTCAAGCCCTTCGCCCGGTCTTGCCGCCGTGATGACCGGCACGGCGGGTTTGATGATTCCGGCCTTTTCCCCGGCGATTTTTTCAAAGGTATCTCCGAGCCATTCGGAATGTTCGATGCCGATGTTGGTGATGACGCTTGCCAGCGGGGTGACAATGTTGGTCGCGTCGAGCCGTCCCCCCAGGCCGGTCTCCCAAACCACAAGGTCGCATTTCTGCCCGGCGAAATAGCGCAACGCCATCACGGTGATGAATTCAAAAAACGTGGGGTGGAGGTCCAGGCCGGGACCTCCGGCTTCCGCGAGTCCGGATGCCGCCGGCTTCCCGAACTTGAAACTCAGTTCCCTCAGTTCCGCCACCAGCCGGACCACATCCGATTCGCCGATGAACCGGCGGTTGACCTGGATGCGTTCGGCGAAGCCGACCAAGTGGGGCGAGGTGAACAATCCGACGCGCAGGCCCGACGCGCGATAGATGCTTTCGAGCATCGCGCACGTGGAACCCTTGCCGTTGGTGCCGGCGACGTGGATGAAGCGAAGCCGGTTCTGCGGGTCACCCGCCAGCGCGGCGAGCTTGAAGGTGTTCTCCAAACCGAATTTCGCGCCGAACAGGCGAAGGCTGTAGAGGAATTGGATGGCGTCCGCGTAAGTCATCGTTCAACGGCAAATAATGTCGCTGGAACTTATGTGAACGGATGCCCTTCCGCCATGATATTTGCCTGAACTGTTTGCCTGCCGGAATCCCCGACTTCCCAAAGGCGGAACTCCTTGTGGGATGCTGCCCGTGACAGGGCTGCAGCCAGGGCGGAAGGCGTAACGACGAGGACGATATCAGACTGCCAGACTTCCTTCGCGGTTCGGACGGTATCAGGGCGCAGACGCTGCCTGCAACGCGGCGGCAAAGGTATTGGTGCCGGATCGGACCCAAAGCACGGTCCCGCTGGCGGCCGGGGCCGGCGCGGCGGGGAAATTGAGCCAGCCAACGACCACCTCATTGCCGCGTCTGAACGAGAGGTAGAACGGGTAATCGCCATCCCGGGCCAGCAGGCTCGCCGCGCTGAAGGCGCGTCCGTCGTCCAATCTGCCTTTGACCCGCGCGCGGCCGCTCCTCGAAATCACACTGGATCCAGTCGCGGCAGCGACCGCGGCATCATCCGCGCGCTCCAGGATGAAGGCGCGCGAGCCTGCCTGCAGCGCGGGGTTTGATTTCGCGTTGAAACCGTCCCGGTTACCGGCCAGTTCGGAGGCCCAGCCTCCGTCCGTTGCGGAACCGATGACCTGGCCCGTGCCGTTGGTTAGGTCCACGTGAAACGCCAGCGCGATCGGGCTCAGCTTGCCGCGCTTCACCGTCAGCGCCGCGTCGCCGGCGACATCAAACCGGCTGTGGAACCCATACCCCTTTCCGCCGACCAACAGCTTGCCGGTGAACGGTCCCGACCCCGTCATGCTGATCCTGAAATAGCCGGAGTTGTCCGGCAGAACGCCGTTCGTGTCCGCCATCAGGCCCGCGTAGCTGCCCTTCGCGGCCGGGAACGGACTCGGAACAAAGTCTGCCACCAGAACCAGGTTGCTCTGCATCACGAAACTCAACACGGGCCATGGCGACAGCACCCCATTCCATCCGGCGAATGCCTGGCCGGGTCCGGGAACCGCCCGGATCGTATAGACCCGTCCGATCTCCAACGCCCTGCCATCCAGGTTCGGTGCCACACTCCCCCACCCGTTTGTCTCCACGACCACCGGGATCATCACGACGTAAGTCAAGGTGCGCGAGGCGGTGGAGGAAATGTTGCCCGCGACATCCACGGCGCGAACCTGGATGACATTTCTCCCGGGCGCGAGCAGGACTGGCGCGTTCCATCGCGTGGTGCCTTCCGCAACCTGCGTTTGGCCGCCATCGACCTGAACCTCGACGCGATCAACCCCGGTATTGTCCCTGGCCGTCCCGGCCAGCACGACTTGCGGCGACGTCAACCGCGATCCGTTGGGCGGTCCGTGCGTAATCGCAATGGAGGGCGCGTTGGTGTCGGGTCCGAGGACCTGGACCGCCACAGGCGGAGAGGTGGACCAGCCGCCCTGATCATCCATCGCCAGTGCGGTGAGCGTATAGTCACCGGGCCCGGCGGGGGTCCAACTCGACGTATAAGGAGGCGACGCGACGCTCGAGAACTGGTCCCCGTTCGCCAGCAGCAAAACGTTCGTGACCTGCGCGCTGCCGGTGCCGTCCCAGGCATTCGCCGCAACCGTCACGGCTGTGCCAGGTGGGAACTGCGCCGAATCGGCCGGGCTGGATAGCATCACCGATGGCCCAGCGGGGTACATGGGCGGCAGAGCGCCCCGTTCCTGGCTGGCCGCCCTCACGGCGCGGTAGGCATTGACCCGGCCGTAGCCAAAGGAAGTGTCGTAACCGGCTGGGCCCAGGTCGTCGGCGTTTTCTTCCAGGATAGACACGATCTGCGTGTTCGACAACGAGGGGTCCTCCGAGGCGACCAATGCGGCCACACCCACCACAATGGGACTGGCAAACGACGTTCCGCGCCAGGCGCCGTACGGCTGGCCCGGATCATCCTGTGTCGTCCAGATGTTGTCGCCGGGAGCCGAAAGCGTCACGAAACTGCCGTAGCTGGAAAACCAGGCCAGGGAATCGTCCGGTTCGGTGGCGGAGACTCCGACGACGCCGTCGCATGCCGCCGGGTATTGGGGGGTGTTATTGGCATTGTTACCCGCCGCCGCCACAACGACGACGTTGTTGCTCCAGGCATAATGGATTGCGTCCTGGAGTGTGCTGGAGGGGGAACTGCCCGCGATGCTGATGTTGATGACGCGGGCGCCCTGGTCCACGGCATAGTTGATGCCCTCTGCGATGCAGGAGTAGGACGCGAATCCGGAGGAATCCATGACCTTGACTGGAAGCAGGCGGGTGGAGTAAGCGACCCCCGCCACACCCAGTGCATTGTTGCCTGCGGCGACGATCGTGCCCGACACGGCGGTGCCGTGGCCGAAATCGTCCGTGGTATCGTTGGTGTTATCCAGGAAATCGTAGCCGGGCACAATCCGGCCTGCGAGATCCGGATGCGACGCGTCGATGCCTGAATCCAGAACCGCGACGATGACGTTGCTCAGCCCGGTCGTGAAATTCCAGGCTTGGGGAGCCTGGATGGTGGCCAGATGCCATTCGTTGCCTGAGACGACATCCGGGTCATTGGGCAGAAAAGCCGCCTGGGCGAGATAATCCCGCTCGGCGAATTCAATATCCGGATCGTGTTGCAGCGCGGCCAGAACCGAGTCCGCGCTGCTCTCCGGAACGGCGACGATCCGGACGTTAAGATGGCGCAGCGTTCGGCGGTTCATGGCCCCGCGGGCCCTTAGCTTTCCCTGAAAGTTCGTTTCGGAAAGATAAGCCCTGGGTCGGACGAGGATTTGACCGGGAACGAATCGGGGTTCCGCCACGGCACCCGGCGCGCACAGGAGGAACGTGAAAAGAAGAGTGAAGAGCCAGAGAGAACGTTCGCAATCACGCCGCGCAGTTCTGAGAGTCTGGCTCGGGCCGACTGCCGATGTATGCGGAATTGTGGCCACTTAAAGCTGCTCGCAGTCCTCCTTTCAAGCTTCGGATGTACCACCAAGACAACCCCTTGCAACTCAGCATGCCTGTCATGATCCCCTGTCCAAAAACTGTGAAATTGACTGATTTCGGGTCAGAAAAAGCGCCGGAGTGCTGGTGAAGGAGCGCGGAAGCCATGTCCTCGAGTCCCTGAACACCGGTTCGCGCGGACAAGGCTGTCCGCGCTCCAACGGGCGGTTCATGAAGACCCGGGCGCGGAACGGTGGGGAGGGCCGCTGGCTACAGGCCTTTCAAGCGGAAGAACAGGGAGGGAGCCCGGGAAACAATCACGGCGGCATTCACGGGCGAATTCGACCCGGTGCAGAAAGCGCTCCACATTTTCAAATCCGTGGATGCGTCGAGGGTCCACTGCTGTGGAGTTGCGCCCGTTGAGGTGAGGGTGAAGGAGTTGGGAAATCCGTTGGTCTGCGGGTACTGCGACTCCAGGCGAACACCCGGGCTTCCGCTTCTCAGGCGGAAGAACATTGCCGGCGCCGAGGAAACCATCACCGCGAGATGGACCGACGCGTTGGTCCCCACGGAGAGCGTCCTCCAGGATTTCGAATCCGGGGACGCCTCGATCGCCCATCGTGCCGGATTGACGCCTGTCGAGGTGAGTGAGAAGACATTGGGAAGACCGGCGACGGAGATCTTTGTCAGCGCGAGAGCCACAGGTGAGGCGGCCGGAACGGTGTACGACACTTGACTTGACGGTAGGCTTTCCAGACCGGCGGTATCCACGGCCGTGACCGCGAAGAAATAAGTCACACCCCCCAACAGACCGGAAATGGTGACGGACGTCGCATTCCCCGCCGGAACGATCTGCGTATAAACGCCGCTCGCCGTGCCGTAGTAAACGTTGTAACCGGCGATATTGGGACCGGCACTCGGATTCCACGCCAGGATCACGGAGTGGGATGCATACGCCGGATTCGGGATGAAAATGGAGATCCCGGCGAATATCAGAACACTCAGAATCCCCCGCCCCGCTTTCCTGCAGGCGGTGTTGCAGACAAACTTTAAACAACTCACGAATAACAAATCGAATTCTTCCATGCAGGGGCGGTGCCACCCATCGCGCGACGCCCAAAAAACTTTCCGGCCGATTGGCAGATCCGGCGAATGCGGCGGGGAGAGCGAAGGTGTTGCTGCGAAGAACGCCTGCGGCACAAGGGTTTCGCGGTCGCAATTTCCAGGTGCCCGAACATTTCCAACAAACGGCTGATTCGAGCGGGCTCATTCCGGCGTCGATGTCCGGCCGCGCTTCGGGTTGCAAAATGTCGTTCGCGGCCCGGCCGGCCATTGCAAAATGCGGGAGACGGTTCGCGCCGATGCCGGCAGGCGTTCCAGGATCGCGGGGTTTCGAAGCAGGCGCGCCCGCAATGGCAGGATGGCACGGACCAAGCTTTCCCGTTTCACGAATCCAATGCATGAAAAGACAACTCGATGAACAAAAAGGAAAGTTCCTCCGGTGGTGGCGGCGAACCGGATGCAACCCGATTGCAACCCGTTGAATGGTTCGAGGATGCACCGTTCCGGGTGGAAATCAAGAGCAGGCCTGCATGCCCGCCACCGGCCAGATCGGAGGGGAGTCAAGATCATGTTAATCTGCAGTCTCGCATTTTTAGTTGTCGCCCTGCTCATGGCGTTGCTCGATTTGGGAGGGGACGCTGGCATCGCAACGTGGTTTGCTGAAGTCTGCTTCGCAATCTCCGTGGCGTTGTTTCTCTCGTCGCTGATCTCCCATTACCGGCGGTCGCACGGACGAATCACCGGGACAAATTCAGGCCGCTGAACATCCAAACCGCGCCGGAAAAATGTCGATCGAGCAAAATTCCATTCTCGCTTCGGGGCCGGCGATTGGTTATATGTTATGGGCCATGCAGCCCAAAAAACCGAACGGAGTGATGCGGCTCCTCATCATCGATGATGAAGAGAACATCCGCCGGACCACGGCTGTGGCGCTCGAAGCCATCGGATATGAAACGACGTGCGTGGCGGACCGCGCCGCGGCGCTCAAAGAACTCGAAAACGGACGGTTCGACATCGCATTTCTGGACTTGAAACTAAACGGAGAAAGCGGGCTGGACTTGCTGCCGGAACTGCTGGAGATCGATCCGCGGCTGGAAGTGGTCGTCTTCACCGCCTACGCTTCGATCGAGACGGCCGTGGAAGCGATGCGCCGCGGCGCGGTGGATTATCTGCCCAAACCGTTCACGCCGGACCAGGTGCGGCAGGTGGTCGGCAGAATCCTTGAGAACCGCAAGCTGCGCGAGCGCGTGGCCGAACTCGAGTCCCGGTTGGCATCGGACGCCCCGACCACCGATCTTGACACCGCCGAGCCGGCCATGCAGAAGGTGCTGGAACTCGCGTTCAAGGCTGCGGCGACCCCGGCCAACATTCTGTTGCTCGGCGAAAGCGGCACGGGCAAAACGGTTGTGGCCCGCGCCATCCATGCCAACAGCCCCCAGAAGGAGAATGCCCTCGTCACCGTCAGTTGTCCAAGTCTCTCCCGTGAACTGCTGGAAAGCGAATTATTCGGCCACGTCAAGGGCGCGTTCACCGGCGCGGTGGCGGACAAAGTCGGCAAGGTCGCAGGCGCCGAGGGCGGCACGCTGTTTCTGGATGAAATCGGCGAACTGCCCCTCGAGGTGCAGCCCAAGCTGCTCCGCCTTCTCCAGGAAAGGGAATACGAACGGGTCGGTGAGACCAAAACCCGCCAGGCCAACGTGCGCTTGATGGCAGCCACCAATCGGAACCTGGATAAAGCCGTCCAGGAAGGCCGCTTTCGGGAGGATCTCTACTACCGTTTGAATGTCATCGCGATCCAGATGCCGCCCTTGCGGGAACGCGTCGGCGACGTGATACGGATCGCCGACAGTTACCTCCGTTTTTTTTCGCGCCAATGCGGCAAGCAGCTCAGGGGCTTCTCCCGCGAAGCCGCCCAGGCGTTGCGACAGTATCCCTGGCCCGGGAATCTGCGCGAACTCCGGAACGTCATCGAACGCGCCGTGATCCTGGCTGGCAGCCACGAAGTGGATCTGCCGGATCTGCCCGAAAAGCTTTCCCAAACCTCCCCGCCCAAAGCCCAGGGAGTCCAGGTGGGGGCCGATGTTTCGCTGGAGCTGCTGGAGAACGAACACATCGCCCGCGTCATCCAGCACACCGCCACCATGGAGGAGGCGGCGAAGGTCCTGGGCATCGATCCGGCCACACTCTACCGCAAGCGGAAAAAATTGATTGCCTGAGGGGATCCAGGACGGGCCGAGCTATCCAATTTATGTTGCGCGCGCGTTTGTTCCTGAGCCTCCTGCCCTTCGCCCTCATGCTCCTGGCCATGGGCGTCTATTCCATCGCCCTCTTCTCGCAACTGGCGGAAAGCGTCGATCGCGCCGTTGCCGGCCATTACGAGAGCATTTTCGCCGCGCAGGGAATGAGCCATGCCCTGGCGGGCATGGAACGGGAGCTGCAATTTGCCGCCACCACCCGCAGCACGGACACCAAACTGTTCGCAGAGTACCAGAAATGGTTCGAGGAAAACCTCGCGCTCCAGCGGAAAAGCGTCGCCACGTCCCCCGGGATCCGGGATCTGAACGCGCAATTGTCCACCAACTACAGCGCGTTCCTCAAACTCCTCGGAACGCCGGTCGCGCTCCGACCGCACCTGAACGATCAACAGGAACAGGCGCTCGCATCCGTCACGGCCCGAATGGAGGGGCTCCTGGACAGGATGCGCGATCAGAATTACCGGAGCGTGCTCGCCACCAGTGAGACGATCGAGCAAACCACCCGGGCCGTGACCCGCCTGATGATCGTCGGAATGGCAATCGTGCTGACGTTCTCCGGCTACACCTTCTATCAGCTCAGCCGCTCGATTCTGCATCCGATTCAGTTGCTGACCCGGGCGACGCGCGAGCTGGGAGAAGGCCATGCGGCCCAGCCGGTGCCGGTCGTTTCGCGCGATGAACTGGGCCAACTGGCGGTGTCCTTCAACACCATGGCCGCCCAACTCGAGGAGTACCGCCAGAATACCTCGGAGGAAATCGTCCGGCTCCACCGCACCACCGAATCCACGCTCGCCTCGTTCCCGGACCCGATCTTCGTCCTGAACCAGGAAGGCCGCGTCGTGCTCCGCAACCCCGCCGCGGACGATCTCGTCGCCGCGCTCCGGCTGGACGGCCAGTTGCCCGACCGGCTGCAGACCGTCGCCCGCAAAGCCCTCGACAGCGGCCAAAATTTTTTGCCGCACAGTTTTCAGGAGGCCGTTTCCTACCGGATCAACGGCGCCGATAAATATCTCCTGCCGCGCATCGTCGCGATGCGCACCAAGGAGAACGCGCCGTTCGGCGTGGCGGTGGTGCTGTACGACGTCACCCGGTTCCGGCTCCTGGACTCCGCGAAGACCGACCTAGTGGCGAGCGTGAGCCACGAGTTGAACACCCCGCTCACGAGCGTTCGGATGGCGCTCCATCTGCTGCTCGAGAAAAGTGTGGGCGCGCTCACCGCGCAACAGGAGGAGCTGCTTCGGGCCGCCCGCAACGATACGGAACGGCTGCTGCGCATCCTCCACGATCTGCTGGACCTGGCGCGGTTGGAGGAAGGCAGCGCCGGATTACGCAAGGAGCCGGTCTCCCCGGCGGAACTGCTCCACGGCGTGATCGAGGACACCGCCGACAAGGCCGCGTCGCGAGGCCTCAAGATGCGCTGCGCCCTCGAGTCCGAACTGCCGCCGGTGTCCGTGGACCGTCAACGGATCAGCCATGTGTTCAGCAATATCATCGCCAATGCCATCAAACATTCCCCTGAAGGCGGGCAAATCCTCCTCACGGCCGCCCGCGCCGCGGACAACAGCGTGGAATTCTGCATCTCCGACCAGGGCCCCGGCATTCCCCAGGAATATCAAAGCCGGATTTTCGACCGCTTCTTCCGGGCGCCGGGCCAGACCAAGCCCGGCGCCGGCCTCGGACTGTCCATCGCCCGGGAAATCACCATCGCCCATGGCGGGCGCATCGGCGTCAAAAGTTCACCCGGCCACGGCAGCACCTTCTGTGTCGCCTTGAAAGCCGCCGCCAAACCCGCGTAGCGGCAGGGACAGCGGCGCGGACAGCCTTGTCCGCGAGGTGAAAAAAACATCCAACACCCAACACCCAACATCTAATGGGAAGAAGGCAGCGTTTCCGCGAATGACGCCAACGATCGCGAATTGGAGTTGAACCGCATCCAACCGTTTGGCCATGAACGTCGGGCATCATTTCGAACGATGCCTGAAGTATCTTGAAAAGGGAGGCCAGACTTCGCTTCAGAGGATTCATCCTCCAAGAACTTAAGATGTTAAGCACATCTTCAACCACTCCGCCTCGCTCAGGATCCGGATGCCAAGCTCGCGCGCCTTGTCCAGCTTCGAGCCGGCTTCCGCGCCGGCCAGAACGAAATCCGTTTTCTTGCTCACGCTGCCGGTCACTTTCCCTCCAAGCGATTCAATCTTCGCCGTCGCCTCTTCGCGTGTCACCGTGGGCAGCGTGCCGGTCAGCACAAACGTTTTCCCGGCGAAGCTTCCGGCCGCCGTCACCGTGGCGCCGGGCTTCTCGCTTTGCGGTTTTATTCCCAATTCGCGGATGCGGGCGAGAACTTTCCTTCCGGCGGTTGAGGCAAAATAATCCAGCACGCTCGCCGCCGCCACCGGACCGACTTCCTGCAGCCTGGCTTTCAAGCCGCCCGCCTCCAACCGTGATTCGATCGCTTCAATCTCCGCTTTGAGAGTAGCGTCACGCTGCTCGCGCTTGGCTTTCTCAACTTCGGTCTTCGGCGGATTCCTGCGCGAGCGCGGACTGATTTCGGCACGTTCGCTTTCCTTCGCACCCAGGTCGCGGATGTCGCGCAGGACTTCGGAGCCGGCGAGGGCCTCCAGCGAACCGTGCGTGGCGGCGAGTTGTTTCGCGGTGGCTTCGCCCACGTCGGCAATCGCCAGCGCGTGAATCCACCGGGACAGCAGAGCGGTTTTGGCGCGGCGGAGCGCCTCGAGAATTTTCGTGGCGTTCTTTTCGCCGAATACGCGCGGCTCGTCGTCCGTGCCGAGATTCAGTTTGCCGAGCGGCTCGAGTTTCAGGTTGAACAGGTCGAGCGGTTCCTTGACGAGGCCGCGCTCGACCAGTTTGTCGGCGACGCTGCCGCCGAGCGATTCGAGGTCGAGCGCCTTGCGTTGCGCGAAATACTCGACGCGCCGCATGAGTTGCGCCGGGCAGCCAGCAATGTTCCGGCAGCGCCACGCCACTTCCTCGGCGGCGTCGGCGGAAACTTTCTCCTTCGCAATCGGCCCGCCGCACGCGGGGCACTTGCCGCCAACGTGCGCGAACAGGTCAAATTCCTTGGCGCCAGGCGGACGGTTGGTTTTCACCACCTCGAATATTTCCGGGATGACCATGCCGGCCTTGCGGATGACGACGGTATCGCCGATGCGGATGTCTTTGCGGCGGATTTCATCCTCGTTGTGGAGCGTGGCGCGCGAAATTGTCGAACCTTGCACAAACACGGGTTCCAGTTCAGCCACGGGGGTCAGCACACCGGTGCGACCGACTTGCACGGTGATGCTTTTCAACACCGTCTCAGCGGGCGTGATCCAGGGAATGGGCTTGTGGACGATGGCATAGCCGGGCGCGCGGCTGCGGCCGGGAATGCGCGGCCAGTCGGCCAGCGTGTTGACCTTGAGCACGATGCCGTCAATCTCGTAGGGCAACTGCCGGCGCAGGTCGCGGTCTTCGTCGTAATGCGCGACGACTTTGTCCGCGTACATTTTCAGAACCTGCTCGATACCGTCGCAAACCCACCAGAGTTTTTGCGTGGGCAAACCGAATCGCGCGAGTGCCTCGAGCATTTCGGAATGTTTCCCGAACTCGATGCCGTCGCACGCGCCGGTGGCGTAAAACACGGCGCGAATGGGGCGCTGCGCCACGAGGCGGGGATCGAGTTGCTTGAGCGTGCCGGCGGTGGCGTTTCGGGCGTTGGGAAACGTCTTTTCACCGGCGGCGGCAAGCCGGGCGTTGACGGCCTCGAATTCCTTCGCCGCCATATACGCCTCGCCGCGCACTTCGAGCAACACCGGCGGCCCTTTCATCTTCAATTCCAGCGGAATCGAGCGGACGGTTTTGAGGTTGGCAGTGATGTCGTCGCCGGCCGCGCCGTCGCCGCGCGTGACGCCCAGCGCGAACTTGCCGTGGCGGTAATGGATGCTGATGGACACGCCGTCCACCTTCGGCTCCATGACGTATTCAATACGGTCGCGGCCGAGCTGTTTGCGGAGGGTCGCATCGAAAGCGCGGAGTTCGGCCAGCGTGTTTTCGTCCTGTGCGCGACTGCGTTTCTCGCGGTCGGCTTCCTCGGCGCTCGTTGGGTGGTCGGCCGCCTCAACCTTGTCGAGCGAGAGCATCGGCACGAGATGATTGACGCGCGCAAATTTCTCGCTGGGCGCGCCGCCGACGCGTTGCGTGGGCGATTCCAGCGTGATGAGTTCGGGACATTCCTTCTCCAACTCCTGCAGTTTCTTGAAAAGCTGGTCGTATTCGCGATCGGAAATCTCTGGTGTGCCCTTCCCGTAATAAAGCCTGTTGTGGTGTTCAAGCTCTTCGCGAAGTTGTTTGATTTCCTGTTCTAAAGCCTCTGATTTGCGCGTCCTGGCAGGCTGACGAGACTCTTCGCCAGCGTGCGGGCCGGCTTTGTCACTTTTTTCATGCATTGGGCGGAAAATGTGTACACTCGCGCGGCGCAACAAAATCCCTTTGACTCTGTTACCCGCCAGATTTCAATGCCGTGCGAGTGCTGCGTGGACGTTGGCGGCAGTCCAGCACTCGATAAACGACCACACTATTTGTGCTCTCGAGTTGGTAGTAAATGGCGTAAGCGAATCGTTTCGACAGCAAGCGGTGGAAACCGAAAACCTTCCGATGAATTCCACCGTAAAGAACCAGTGAATCGATGTCCGAAAAAAGTGAATTGAGAAAAAATTCTCCCAAGCCATCGCCCTGCCGTTCATAGAAATTCCGCCCGCCTGCCAAGTCATTAAAGGCAGACGTGAGCAGGCGGATTTTCATCCCTCGCCCTTTCTCAGTTTGGCCTTGGCTTGTTCCCACTTGAGCGTTGTTTCCCCGCCGCGTTTGCGGCGTTCGGAGGTTTCACGCAGAACGTCGGCGTGCCACGCCGGGGATTCGAACGCTGCTTCATCCCGACTGAGGTCCTCCCACAGGGTCTCCATGAGCCGCAACTTTTCCTCTCGGGGCATATGTTGGATTTCAAGCGCACTCATGACCAAAGAATGAATCTGCCGCGGCGAAAATGCAAATGCTCTTTGCGTTTCTTCCTTGCGTCACAGCCGACAATTCCTCCGCCAACCTGAACCTTCAAATTGAGTTCGACAAGCATGGAGGCGCGTTCCACATTCTCGGCATGGTCGCCGTTAATTCCACAATGCTGCCGCTCGGCACGGCCGCGCCCGATTTTCGATTGCCGGATACAGCCGGAAAGACGGTTTCACTTTCCGATTTCAAGGGCAGGCCCCTGCTCGTGATGTTCCTCTGCAACCATTGCCCCTACGTGAAGCACGTTCGCGCGGGCCTGGCCCAACTGGCGCGCGATTACCAGCCGCGCGGCGCTGCCTTCGCCGGCATCAACTCCAACGACGTCGCCACTCATCCCGACGACAGCCCCGCGGAAATGGTGAAGGAAGCCCGGTCCGCAGGGTATGTGTTCCCGTATCTTTATGATGAAACCCAGGCGGCGGCCAAAGCTTACCGCGCCGCGTGCACCCCGGATTTTTACCTTTTCGACAAGAACCACCGGCTGGTTTACCGCGGGCAGTTCGATGACAGCCGGCCGGGCAACGGAATCGCCGTCACCGGCAGGGATCTTCGCGCCGCCCTCGATGCCGTGCTGGCGGGCAAGCCTGTCGCAGCGGCCCAGAAGCCCAGCATCGGTTGCAACATCAAGTGGAAACCGGGCAACGAGCCGGAGTATTTCTGAAGGCAGAAGGCGGCATTGAGTCCGCTTTCGTCCGTTTCTGCATTTTGCATTCTCCCTTCTGCCTTCGACCCTTATGCACCTTGGCATCGAAATCGGCGGCACAAAACTGCAAGTGGTGCTCGGCGACGAACGCGCCAGCATCCTGAAGCGGTGCCGATTCGCCGTCGATCGCGCCGGCGGCGCCGAAGGCATCCGCCGGCAAATCGAGGGGGCCATTCCCGAACTCGCCGGTTCTCGGAAGCTGGATGCGGTCGGCGTCGGTTTTGGCGGGCCGGTGGATTGGAAGACCGGCAAAGTGGTTTGCTCGCATCAAATCGAAGGATGGTCGGGGTTTGACCTGGCCTCCTGGCTGAAGCGGCTGACCGGGGCACCGGTGTTCGTGGACAACGACGCCAACGTCGCCGGGCTCGCCGAGGCCGTCAACGGCGCCGGCGTGGGTTTCAATCCTGTTTTCTATGTGACGCTCGGGAGCGGCCTGGGCGGGGGGCTCGTCGTGGACGGGAGAATCTATCATGGCGCGAGCGGCGGCGAATGCGAGATCGGCCACGTCCGGCTGGATCGCAGCGGGACCACGCTGGAGTCGCGCTGCTCCGGCTGGGCCGTGGACGCGAAAATCCGGGCGCTCGAAGCCACCGAACCGCGGAGCGCGTTGTGCGGGATGATCGGCCATTCGCGGGGCGGTGAGGCCAGGCATCTGGCCGCGGCGCTGCGGCAGGGCGATTCCGCGGCGCAGCGCATTCTGGACGAAACCGCCGGAGACGTTGCGTTTGCCTTATCGCACGCGGTACATCTGTTTCATCCGCAAGTCATCGTCGTGGGCGGGGGCCTGAGAGGAATCGGCGAGCCGCTGCGTGTGGCGGTCGAGGCCGCCCTGGGCGGGTTCATCATGGACGCGTTCAAGCCGGGCCCGCGCGTTTTGCTTTCCGATTTAGGCGAGGACGTGGTGCCGGTGGGCGCCCTGCTGCTGGCCAAGGCTTAGCCGTATCTATTCAGTCGCGGGGGAGCGCACGCGTCCTCGCGTGCAGTGTTTGGCGTCTCGCCAAACACTTTTGAGCTGTGCGGCCAGTCACCGCTTAGTGATTGCGTTAGGCCCTCCTCCGACCGGCGAGACGCCGGTCGGA
>Ga0187860_1000225_pt1 | contig 55583 bp, 45 predicted proteins | sample June2016WEW_10_4_FD_132981 | JGI IMG/M metagenome (GOLD analysis project Ga0187860, IMG submission 132981) | Peatland microbial communities from SPRUCE experiment site at the Marcell Experimental Forest, Minnesota, USA - June2016WEW_10_40 | ecosystem: Environmental > Terrestrial > Soil >...
GCTTCCGCGACGCCACGCGCATCGCGTCAGGGTCGCCGGAGATGTGGCGGGACATTGCGCTGGCCAACCGCCGGAATCTGGCGCAGGCACTGGGTGCATTCATCGGCGATTTGCAGAAATTCAGGCGGGCGTTGAACAAAGCCGATGCGAAGGCCATTGCAGGAATCCTGAAGCGCGCGAAGCAACGCCGCGATGCGTGGTCTGCGTGCTCCGCGTCGCGGTCGCCGGAATAGGAAGGCGAGAACCAATGTCATTGCCGGACCTGATTGAAATCGTGCCGCTCGACAAGCCGGTGCAGGCGGAGATGACCGTGCCCGGGTCGAAGAGCATTACGAACCGGGCGCTGATCCTGGCGGCGCTGGCCGAGGGTGAAGTGACTTTGGAAGGCGCGCTGTGGAGCGAGGACACGCAGATCATGGCCGATTGCCTTCAGGAGCTCGGCTTCATGGTGGACGTGAAGGCGGATCCGGATGAGGTCTGCAACCGGACGATCACTGTCTATGGCAAAGGCGGTGTGGTGCCATCCGGTGGAACGGAGCGGCAGCCCCTGGAATTGGCCGTCGGGAACGCGGGGACGGCGGCGCGCTTTCTGGCGGCGTTCGTATGTCTGGGCAAGGGCGTTTATCGACTGGATGGCGTGCCGCGCATGCGCGAGCGGCCGCAAGCGGGGCTGTTCAACGCATTGCGCGAGCTGGGGTACCGGGTGGATTCGCCGAACGACAAACTGCCGGCATTGATACACGGCGGGGGACCGAGGCCCGGCGCGGCGTGCCGAGTGAGCATCGGGGAAAGTTCGCAGTTTGCGTCGGCATTGATTCTGTGCGGCCAGCACAATCAGTGGACCGTCGAGGTGACAGGCGACAATGCGGAGGAATCGCCTTACGTCGCCATGACCGTCGAGATGGCCCGGTCGTTTCCACCGACCGGCATTTTTCATGTTGATCCGGATGCTTCCAGTGCAAGTTACATTTGGGGAGCGGATTGGCTGCTTTCCCGGCCGGGATCAAGCACATCAGGCTCCAGGATTGCGCCGGCTGTCGAAAAATGGTTTCACGAAGCCTGGCAAATGGACGCGCAGTTTGCGCGGTACGCAGGGGAGTTTCCCGTCCGTCTGTCCCGGGTGCGAGATTTGGGCGACAGCATTATGACCGCAATCGTCCTGGCGCCCTTTGTTTCTCACGCCGCGACATTTGAGGACTTGACCCGTCTGCGGGTCCAGGAATGCGAGCGTGTGGCGGCATTGCGGACGGAGTTGACGCGTTGCGGCGCCCGGGTGGTCGAAGAAGGCGACACGCTGACGGTGTATCCCTCGACACTTCACGGCGCGGAGGTCGAGACCTACAACGACCATCGGATGGCGATGTGTTTCGCGATTCTGGGATTGAAGGTGCCGGGGATAAGAATCAAGAATCCCGCCTGTGTGAAGAAGACGTTCCCGAATTTCTTCCAGAAACTGGCCGCGGCGCCGTCGCGGGGCCTGGGCGCGGCCATTCTGGACGCGAAAACGGGACGGAAATTGGGAGCCGATGAATTGTTTGCGGATTGAGAAGTCGTCGTGCCCGGCCGGCTCCGGCGTTCCGGGAACGGGGCCGATGCAGGCGACGGTTGCGCGGGGCTGCAAGAAAGTTGAAACGTGAGAATCGACAATTGAAATCACCAGTCGTCATCGCCATTGACGGCACGAGCGCCAGCGGCAAGAGCACCAACGCGAAGCTGGTGGCCAGGGCGCTGGGCTATGTCTATGTGGACACCGGCGCGATGTATCGCACCCTCGCATGGCATTGCCTGCGGAAGCGGGTGGATGTGCAGGACCCCAAAGCCGTCGCCGCCGCCTGCCGGAAATGGAAAACGTCGCTTCGATGCGTTGACAACCAGGTGCGGTTGCTCGCCGACGGCTGTTTTCCGGAGAAGGAAATCCGCACCGGCGAAGTCAGCGCCGCGGTGCCGCACGTTGCGGCCGTTCCGAAAGTGCGCGAGTGGATGAAGAAAACGCAGCGCGAATGCATCCGGTTCGGGAACCTCGTGATGGAGGGCCGCGACATTGGCACGAACGTGTTTCCAGAGACCGACTTCAAGTATTACCTCGATGCCCGGCTGGAGGAGCGTTCGCGTCGCCGCGCCGCCGAAGGGGTTCGGGAGAACCTGGCTGCGCGGGATCAACGTGACAGCCAACGGGCGGCGGCGCCGCTGATGATCGCGCTCGGCGCGCATGTCATCAACAATTCTGAAATGACGGCGGAGCAGACCAGCGGCGCGATCATCGCGGACATCCGGCAACGGCTGGCTGCGTCCAAGTGAGATGAACTTCGTTTATTTCCTCGGCTGGAGCTTTTTCAGGACGGTTTACAAGTTGTATTTCAGGTGGAGGGTGTTCAATGCGGAACGCGTGCCGTTGAAAGGGCCGGTGATCCTCGCCTCCAACCACGCCAGCTTTCTCGACCCTCCGCTGGTCGGCGCGGGGGTCAGGCGGGGGATCAACTACCTGGCGCGTGACACCTTGTTCCGCTTCCCGGGAGTCGGATGGTTGTTGCGCAATTGGAATTCCGTTCCGGTGGACCGGAACGGCGGCGGGGCGGCCGGACTCAGGGCAATTCTGGACCGGCTGCTGGCGGGCGGCGCGATCATTTTGTTTCCCGAGGGGACGCGGACTCGCGATGGCAACCTGCAGCCGGCGCGGTCGGGGATCGGGTTGACCGTCATCAAGTCCGGTGCCGCGGTCGTGCCGGTCCGCGTGTTTGGAACCTTCGAGGCGTATGGCCGTCACGTGAAGATTCCGAGGCCGCGGCGGATTGCCGTGAAATATGGCCGGCCGATCTCGTTTGAACGGCAGCGCGCGGAGGCGAAGGGGTGTTCGAAAGCGCGGTTGAAGGAGATTTACCAGGAGGTGGCGGACGAGATCATGGCGGCGATATCCAGGCTGGAGCCTTGCGAGGACAAGGAGACGTTTCCGTGAGGTGGACAGGAGTTGAAGAGGGAAAGAAACGGATGCGTTGCAAAACATCCAACATCCAACATCGAACAACCAACATCCAGAGGAAGGAACGCTGCGGTTCGCGCGGTTGGGTGATGCGACGGCGCTAGATTCCGAGGTTCGACAGTGTCTGGCTGAGGGTATTGACGATCTGGACGAGCCGTGGGTGGGATTTCTCAAAACCACCGACGGACGAGGACAATCCTTTGAGGGAGAGGTTGAGGAGTTCCGGGTCCTGCTTGGAACGCGTGGCTTCGTGGGCGGACAATTCAGTGAAACCCGCGATGCTTTGGGCCTGTTCGCCGTGCGTCTTGGACAGGGAGCCGATCTCGGATTTCAGCGTGTGGAGGAGTTGCAGCAACTCCTGCTTCCGGTCGTCCTTGATGGCGTCGGCGCCGCGAATCCTGTCCTCAATTTTGCCGATGGTATCTTCGATCATGATTGAATAGGTCCACAGGATAACGAAGGCGGGTGGATCGGCAAGCGCTTCGTGAGGCTTCCTCTGTGTCAATGAAGACAACGATAACGGGGTGGGGACGAGCCACCCCGTCATAAATTGCCGCTGCGCCAACAAAGCGGCTTGCCCGAGGTGGGGTTCGTGTTAAAAGTTCCCGGTGCGCATTGTTGCAAAGTCCTTTGCCACGGTGGCGATGTGCCTCGTGGGAGGCCTGCTCGCAGCCGGTTGCGGTCAAGGGGCCGGGCAAGCCGCGGCGTTGTTCAAGAGCGGGCAGCAGCGATACGACCGGGGCGATTGGACCGGGGCGATCGCGGACCTGACACGCGCTCTGGAGCTGGATCCGAAGTTGATCGGAGCCTACGATTATCGGGGCTGCGCGCACACCCGGACGGGTGATTGGGCGGGAGCGATCCGGGATTTTGACCGGCTGATCCAACTCGATCCAAAGGATTCCGCGGCCCATGAGAAGCGCGCGCTTGCAAAGTCTGGCCAGGGCGACGTGGAAGGCGCCCTCACCGATTTGAACCAGGCCATTGAATTGAACCCGACGAATGCGTGGGCGTATAGCGACCGGGGGTTGATCAAGTCCAAACAGGGGGATTGGGCGGGAGCGCGGACTGATTACAACCGGGCCATCCGGCTGGATTCGGGGAACGCGACGTTATTGGAGGGCCTGGCCTCGGCGGCGGCCAGGACGGGAGATTGGGCGGGGGCAATTGACGGCTACACGCGCGCGCTGCATCTGGAGCCGAAGGCACCGGCGGCTTACGAGGGCAGGGGCGAAGCGAAGTTCAACGCAGGCGATTTGCAGGGGGCCATTGCCGATTACAATCAGGCCATCGGGATGGATCCGAAGTCGGGAGCCTCGTACTTTCAGCGCGGGCTTGCGGAGAGCCGGATGCGGGATTGGAAGGCGGCGATTGACGACTGGTCGCGGGCGATCGACCGGAATGCGGACGTGGCCGAATCGTTTGCGAATCGGGCGGAGGCAAAGCGGCTCGCGGGTGATCCGGAGGGTGCCATTGGAGATTTCGACCGGGCGATCGGGTTGAAACCGAAGGACGCCTGGAGTTTTGTTGGACGAGCCAGCGCGAAGTCCAGGACCGGCGACCTGAAGGGAGCCATCGAGGATTTCACGCATGCCATCGACCTGGCTCCCGCGAGTGCTCCATTCTACCAGAGCCGTGCGCTGGCAAGGGTCAGGAAAGGGGATTACGCGGGAGCGATCGCCGATTTTGACAGCGCGATTCAGTTGAATCCGACCGATCGGGCGGTTTACGAGAACCTGGGGATTGCGAAGGAGGCGGCGGGGGATCCGGCGGGAGCGATTGCCGCTTACAGCAAGGCTGTCGCACTCGGGTCCACAAACGCATTTCTTTTTTACAACCGTGGACGGCTGAAGATGGAGAAAGGGGATCTGGCCGGGGCCGGCGCCGATTTCAGTTGGGCGATTGAATTGAATCCGAAGGGCACAGCGGGTTATGAAAGTCGCGCGTCTGCCCGGTCCGGGCAGGGAGACTGGGACGGGGCCATTGCCGACCATACCCGGGCCATTGCGCTCGATCCGGCCGACCCGAAGGGGTTTGCAGGCCGCGCTTTCGCGAAGATTGAGAAAGAGGATTACTCCGGCGCGATACTTGATTTCAACCGGGTCATCGCGCTCGATCCCCGAAGCGCCCCGGCGTACGACGGTCGCGGACTGGCGAGGTTCAAGCAGGGAGACTACCGGGGAGCCATTGCCGACTGCACGAAGGCCATGGAAGGAAATCCCACGAACCACGCAGCCTGCCTTCGTCGCGGCCTGGCGAAGGAGAAGTTGGGAGACCTGGAGGGAGCGGTCGCAGATTTCGATCGCGCGATTCAGGGCGCGCCGAACGACTCCAACGCGTGGAATGTGCGGGGGTGGGTGAAATATTTGAAGAAGGACTTCGAGGGGGCCATCGACGATGCCGGCCGCGCGATCCGGTTGAATCCCAATTCCGGAGACGCCTATGGCACGCGAGCCTGGGCGCGATATGGCGCCGGGGACATCCCGGGGGCGGTTGAAGATTTCCGGCGGTCCGTCGGACTGCTGCCGGCCGGGTCGGCGGATTTTCTCCTCGACTGGGGCATGTTGGCCTTCATCGGACAGGAGTATGCCCAGGCGTTGAGTTCATGGGAACTGGCAGGTTCGAGGGATCCCACGATCAGCCCGGAGCTGCATTTGTGGATCGCGAGAGCGCGGGCGACTCTGGAGGCTAAGGCGCGGTCGGAAGCATGGGCCGCACAAGGTTCCAGATCGCCGCACTTACCGTATTAGGTTCGCCGGTTGCGTCCACGGCCCGGACGCGTTCCGGTTCGGCGGCGGAAATGGCTTCGTAGCCCGCGGCGACGCGCTCGAAAAAAAGATCGTCCTCATTTTCTATCCGGTCGGGCGTGGTCAACGCGCGGGAGCGGCGCGCGTGGAGCCGGTCGGCGCTGACATGGGGCGGCGCGCGCAGCAGCACCGTCAAATCGGGGCGCGTCCCGCCGACGGCGAACTCGATCACGTCCCGGACGAACTTCAGGTCCAGCCCGCGACCATAGCCCTGGTAGGCAGCGGAGGAATCGTAGAAGCGGTCGCAGAGGACGATTCTTCCGGCATCGAGGGCGGGGCGGATCAGTTCGCGGACCAGTTGGGCGCGGCTGGCGTTCATGAGGAGCAATTCCGTTTCCGGGGACATGGGTGCGGTGGTGCGGCTGTGCTTGACCGTGTGGCGAATTTCCTCGCCGATGGAGGTGCCGCCCGGTTCGCGCAAGGCGAGCACGTTCGGATGGCCGGCCGAGAGCAGGCGTTCCTGGAGCAGCTTCATCTGGGTGGATTTGCCGCAGCCTTCGGTGCCTTCGAATGTGATGAAAAGGCCCTTCATCTTTGCGGGAGAAAAGACCAACATCCAACATCCAGTGGCGGAAGCGCACGGGTCTTCCATTGGATGGTGGATGGTGGATGGTGGATGTTCGATGTTTTCATTGAGTATTCGAGGCCATCGAAATACCGCAGTCGTTATAATTTTTTCAGCTTCGGCCCTTTGGCGGTGTCTTCAATCATGTAACCAAGCGATTTGATCTTGTTCCGGTATTCATCGCCCAGTTTGAAATTCTTAGCCTTCTTGGCTTCCATCCTTTGACGGACTAATTGGATGACTTCGTCCGGGACAGTCAGCTCTCCTCCGCTGCTGGGTCCAGAGGACAATTCAGGCGAGCTTCCTGAGGGCAGTTCGGAAATGCGCTTGTCAGACTGCGGCTTAACATTCAGTCCCAAAACCTCATCAATGGATTTCCAAGTGGCAAGGCCAACTTTGGCCCGATCCAGCGTAAGTGCCCCTTGAGAGATGGACCGATTCAGCTCACGAATCCATTCAAACACCACGCCCCATGCCCGCGAAATGTTCAGGTCCTCATCAAGGGCGGCAGCGAATGGATTGACGATCGACATGTCTGGCTGGATGGACGTGCCACCCCAGGTGTTATCTCCGAACTCGATGAGTTTCTTGAGGCATTCTTCAATGCGCGCCAGGGCCGCGCGCGCTCCCTGCAATCCCTCCATCGTGAAATTGAACGTCTCGCGGTAATGTGCGGTGAGCAGAAGGCACCGTATTTCGCGGCCGGTGAACCCTTTTGCCAGGAGATCGCGAATGGTGAGATAGTTGCCCAGGGATTTGCTCATCTTCCTGCCTTCGACAAGCAAATGCGCGCCGTGCAGCCAGTATTTGACGAAGCGCTGTCCGGCGGGTTGGGCACCCGCGCCCTCACTTTGGGCGATTTCGTCTTCGTGATGCGGGAAAATCAAATCCTCGCCGCCCAGGTGCAGATCGAAGCTCGGGCCGAGGAGTTTCATGCTCATCGCGCTGCACTCAATGTGCCATCCCGGGCGGCCTTCTCCCCAGGGACTCGGCCAGAACACGTCCCCGTCCTCGGGCACCCGCGCCTTCCACAGCGCAAAATCCGCGGCGGCCTCCTTGGCGTACTCGTCGGCATGGACGCGTTCGCCCGGGCGCATTTCGTCGAAGTTCAGCTTGACCAACTGGCCGTAGGCGCCGCCCTGGGCGCGATATTTGTCGATGCTGAAATAGACCGAGCCATCGGCCGCCTTGTAAGCCAGACCGCGCTGGAGCAGCCTGTCGATGAGCGAGAGGATGTCCGCGATATGTCCGCTGGCGTGGGGGGTATGGTGCGGCGCGAGGCAGTTCAACTGCTTCAAATCCTCGAAGAACGCGGCTTCGTGCCTCGATGTATAGTCGCGCAACGGCGTCCCGGTTTCGCGGATGCCCTTGATGATTTTGTCCTCCACGTCGGTGATGTTCATGACGTGAGTGACCTGGTATCCCTTGAATTCGAGAACGCGGCGGACCAGGTCGCAGAACACGAACGTGCGCCAGTTGCCAATGTGGGCCATATCGTACACCGTCGGCCCGCAGCAATACATTCCGACCTTTTTTCCCGCGGGATCGAGCGGGACAAAATCCTGCGTCGATCGCGAAAGAGTATTGAACAATTTCAAAGCCATGATTCCCGCAGCGCGGGACGACGCAGATTAAAGCGCGGATCGTGAAAGAAAAGTGCAAACTCAGGGAGGGGGCGCGAGGGGCTCTCGACTGAAGCCCTTGAGTCACGTTACAAGAGGGGAGCGAACGCAGGAATCCATGTAACCACCAATATGAATTGGCGGACATGCCCCGCGAAGGAAATCCGCCGTTTCATAACGGCGGCTGCGAAAGGCTTGGTTGGCCCGGTTCTTCAGGCTTGCTGCGGCTCACAGAGCCGCGCGCCGGACCAAGGAGCGCGGACAGCCCTGTCCGCGCTCCAAGGGGAGGTTCACGGATAGACCGGCAGATAGCTGACGAACGCGAAGCGGAGGCTATCCGGCGACCAGGAGGGAACATTGATGGTTCCCTGTCCGCCGAAGAATTTGGTCAGGACCTGGATCGGTCCGCCGGCCGTCGGCATCAATCGAAGCATCACGTCCTTGTTTGCGGGATGTCCTTCGACGTCCTTTGGAAAGGTCAGGAACACGATCCATTTGCCGTCCGGTGAAGGGTGGGCGAACCAGTTGTTGTATTCGTCGTTCGTCACCTGTTCCTGGTTGCTGCCGTCGGGTTTCATCCGCCAGATTTGCATCAGGCCGGTGCGTACGGAATTGAAGTAAATGAATTTCCCGTCCGGAGAATACTCGGGGCCGTCGTCGAGTCCGGGCGCGGTGGTGAGGCGCTTCTCTTTGCCGCCGCTGACCGGGATGGTGTAAACGTCGAAATTGCCTTTTCGGTCGGCGCAGTAGGCGAGGGTCTTGCCATCGGGCGACCAGCCATGCCAATAGGACGGTCCCTTGGGTGTGATGCGGCGCGGCGTTCCGCCGTCGATGGGGAGCACATAGACGTGCGATTTATTCTCCTTCCCGGTCTGGTCGCTGATGGCCAGGAGTTTTCCATCCGGCGAGATGCCGTGGTCGTTGTTGCAATGAACGTTGTCGCCGGTGTCGATCACGCTCGGTTGTCCGCCGGTGGCCGGCAGTCGATAGATTCGGCCCTGTTGATTGAAGAGCAAGTACGTGCCGTCCCGCGACCAGTTCGGCGCCTCGATGTGGTTGGTTGTATGGTAAATGACCTGGCGTTCCATCGAGTCGAGCGTGAAGGTTTCGATGGTGCATTCGATGGCCGGCGTGACGGCGGGGGCGGAGGACAGCGGGGTGATTTCGACGTTCGAGAACTCGGCCTGCTCGAACCGGGTGTTGTCATGGGCGCAGACACCAAGCCCGACATAAAAGGGTTCGTCCAATTGGAGCCGGAACGATCCCCCGGCCGGATGCAGCGTTTCGCCGGTGCCGGCGATGTAAAGGGAAACATAGGCGCCGCGCTTTTCGATCCGCAGCCGGGCGGGGCCAGCTACGGCGGACTGGATCTCGCGGGTGGGGGCGCCCGGCGATTCACGGTATTGGAGGCAGGTCAAGCCGCTGCCGTGAAGTGCCGCGTCTGCATAAGCCGAATTCGGATCGAGGGATTGCCGGATGATCAGGCAGGCTTTGCGGTGCGGATTTCCTTCAGTGCCGATCCAGCGGATATTCGCCGAGAGGGCCACATCTCCAGACATTTTGTTCCAGACAAAATGAAACGCGTCATTGGTGGACCACATGTTTTCGCCGCCGCCGCCGATTAGGTAGGTGCCTTTTGCGGAGTCGAATTCGGCGGAGCCCGGTTTCTGGACGCTGCCGACGTCACCGTGGTTGGAGAACAGTCCGAGGTCAGGGGATTGGGCGAATGCCGGAGACATAGTGATGAGGAAGGCTGCGCAAGCAAGTTTACCGATGGATTGGGTTGTTTTCATGTTGGGGGAACCTGGGTTGGATGCCGGGGACGTCTTCAGAAAGCGACCGTTTCGAGATAGTGGATGCTTTGCGGAATCTGCTCGACCGAGGAAGGCGACTCATCTTCGATGAAGTACCATTTCACACCGACCTTCTTCGCCGCGCGCAAAATGGGGACGTAATCGATCTTGCCTGCTCCCACGGCCAGGTCATTGGCCACATCCGAGTGGCCGGTGAGCAGGCCGGTCGGAGTGCTGTCCTTCATGCCTTTGAGATGCATCAGCTGCCAGCGTTTTCCATAGGTGTTCAGCAGCTTGACCGGGTCCTGGCCGGGGTGGACGATCCAGAAAACGTCCATCTCGAAGCTGACGTATTTGGGATTGGTCTCCTTCATAATGAGATCGAGAAACGTGCTGTTGCCGAAGGGCGTAAACTCGTAACCATGGACGTGATAATAGAATTTGAGGCCGTTCTTTGAGAGGGCCTCGCCGGCCTTGTTGAAAACTGCAATCGCCTCACGGCAGGTTTTTTCGTCAAAGGGCTTCGCATCATCATGGGGAATCCAGGCGCACCCGACGCACTTAAGTCCGAGCGCTTTGGCGTCCCGGATAATGCCGTCGATATTGGTTCGAAGGCCGTCGTAGGGAAAATGGTCGCCGATGGGGATGAGGCCGTGGGCATCAAGTTGAGTTTTGAACTGCTCGGGCGTGAGGCCGTAGGTGCCGGCCAGTTCGACGTATTTGAGGCCGAAGCCCTGGGCTTTGTCGAGTGTGCCAGGAACATCGGTGGCGAATTGTTTGCGCAGACTGTAGAGTTGCAATCCAACCGGCCCTTTGAAGGAGGGCCCGGTGCCTGTCGTTGCGGCAGAAACGCGGGGTGTGGCCGTGCCGAGGATGGCGAGTATCCCGAGGACGGCGAATGAGCGCAGGTAGATCGAGGTAGAGATCATGGGGCGGGTTTTTAATCCGAACCGAGTCATTTGGAAAGACCGAATTTTGAGGACAAGCTGGCCGGGGGCTCATTCCTGGGGAGGGCGATCGGGGCGGCGACGGCTCGTCGCCGGGTGAGCATTGCAATCCATTGGAGACAGCCTGGTCCCGCGCGATCTGAGTTTTTGCGAGCTTACTGGGGACGAGGCCGTCCCCACCCCGTGGTTGCGGGTTATGCCGTGTAGGTGCCCGAAGCGGTTGTGCCGCCATGGCCGGTCCAGTTGGTGTGGAAAAACTCGCCGCGGGGTTTGTCCACGCGCTCGTAGGTGTGCGCGCCGAAGTAATCGCGCTGGGCCTGGAGCAGATTGGCCGGCAGGCGTTCGCTTCGGTAGGCGTCGTAAAAGGCCAGCGCGGTGCTGAACGCCGGGACGGGGATTCCTTTCTTGGCCGCGACGGCCACGACAGTGCGCCACGAGCGTTGGGACTGTCTGATGGCCTTTTTGAAAAAGGCATCGAGCATCAGGTTGGAGAGCCTGGAGTTTTTGTCGAAGGCCTCCTTGATTTTGCCGAGGAACGCGCTGCGGATGATGCAGCCTCCGCGCCACATGAGGGCGATGCTGCCGTAATTCAGGTTCCAGTGATATTCCTTGGCGGCGGCGCGCATCAGCATGTAACCTTGGGTGTAGCTGACGATCTTGGACGCGTATAGGGCCTGGCGGATGTGTTCGATGAACTTCTTATGGTCGCCCTTGATGGCGGGTTTCGGCCCCTTCAATTTCCTGGCGGCGGCCACGCGTTCCTCTTTCATGGCAGAAACGCATCGGGCGTAAACAGCCTCGGCGATCAGCGTGATCGGGATGCCGAGGTCCTGTGACGACTCCACCGTCCACTTGCCGGTGCCTTTCTGGCCCGCGGTGTCGAGGATTTTGTCCACGAGCGGCAGGCCGTCGGCGTCCTTGAACGCAAGGATGTCCCGGGTGATTTCGACCAGGTAAGAGTCCAGCTCGCCTTTGTTCCATTCGGCGAAAACGTCGTGCATCTGATCCGGCGTGAGGCCGAGGCCGGTTTTCATCAGGTTGTAGGCTTCACAGATGAGTTGCATGTCGCCGTACTCGATGCCGTTGTGGACCATTTTGACGTAGTGCCCTGCGCCGCCCTCGCCGACCCAATCGCAGCAAGGCGTGCCGTCCTCGACGCGTGCGGCGATGGCCTGGAAAATGGGTTTCACGTGGGGCCAGGCGGCGGGGGAGCCGCCGGGCATGATGCTGGGACCATGGCGGGCGCCGTCCTCGCCGCCGCTGACGCCGGTGCCGATGTAGAGCAGGCCTTTGCTTTCGACGTGTGCCATGCGGCGCGCAGTGTCTGTGAACAGCGAGTTGCCCCCGTCGATGATGATGTCGCCGGGCTCGAGATGGGGAAGCAGGATTTCGATGAATTCGTCCACCGGCTGGCCGGCTTTGACCATGAGCATGACGCGGCGGGGTTTTTTCAGGAGCGAAATCATTTCCTCGATGGAATGCGCGCCGAGGACGTTTGTGCCTTTGGCCGGGTTTGCCAGGAACTCGTCCACCTTGGAGACGGTGCGGTTGAACGCGACGACGGTGAAGCCGTGGTCGTTCATGTTCAGGATGAGATTCTGGCCCATCACAGCCAGACCAATAACGGCAATGTCAGCTTTCGGTTCCATGTTTCGGTTTGTTCGCGGACTCGCGGGTTCGCAATGGATTCGAGACAAGATACAAGACCGCACGGTGGGTGCCAGAATATTTTCAACACGGAAACGCTGTGGAGGGCGGGCTTGTCGTCCGAGGCGGCGCCTCAGCCCTCCCCATGAACCGTCACCCGGGGACGGCCTCGTCCCCGTGACGCGATTTCCGTCGGCTGTCCGCGCTGCTTCGCCAGCCTCGTTTCCGAAGAGATTTGAGCCTCCTTACGCCGGCTCCTGCAAAGTCAGGAGTTTTTGAACGGGCTGCTAGCGCGCGGCCGGACCCTGGCCGGACCCGCCCAATTGAAGGCGGCTGTCCGATTCCAGCAACTGTTTCAGATTCGTCCAGTTTGCCTCGTTCATGTCGTTGAAGGCGTGCAAATAGACGGCGACCGCCTCCGGGGGATATTTGGCGAGCAGGCCGTCCACGGCGGCCTTGAGTTTCTGGTCGTCCATGGCGGCGGGCAGATCCTTGTCCTCCACGACGCCTTCGCTGTGCTGGATGCCGAGGGCCGTGAGGAAATCCACCAGCATGCCCTTGTGCTTTTTCACGAGCCAGGTGCGGATGAGGTTTCCGGCGACGGCGTCGAGTGCGGGGCGCGAGAGGGTCGAGATCATAGTGGCATGGCGGTGTGATTTCTCCTGGCGTTCGAGGAAAACGGGGCGGACGTGGCCCGCCTCGGCGACGGCCTTCAGGGTGGCGCGATAGGTAGGTTTCTCCGATTCGAAGGCGTAGAGGAGTATCTCAGTGGCCAGGGCCGGCGACATGAAACCGAGGAGTTCGTGGGAAGTGAGCATCTAATGTTCGGAGTTCAGTTCAGAGTTCGGTTTTTAGAAATCAGCCGACCGTCACGATTGAAATACTATTTTCTTTTGCCAGTTTTTCGCAAGTCTCCTGTTCCAGCAGCAGGGTCTTGCCCGATTCGAGTGCGAGGGTCGAGATGCGGCTGGCGGCGCAGGTCTTCAGGGTCTTCGGGCCCACGCAAGGAATGTCGAAGCGCATATCGTGGTTGAGCTTCGCCACCTTGACGGCCGTGGCGCCGCCGGATCTGCCCGCGAGCCGGCCGCCCCGGAGCAGGCACGGGTCTGTTCCTTCAAATCCTTCCACGGCCAGCACCGTGCCGCGCTTGACGACCACGGTCTGGCCGATGTCGAGTCGCGAGACTTCCTTGGCGATGCGGAACCCGAATTTGACGTCGGCGCTCTGGTCGGCCGACAACTTCGGACCGAGGTGGAATGGGCCGGCGGGCATCAGCGGCTGGAGCCAGGGGGTTGCCTCGACCAATTCCACGCCTTCCTTTTTCAATTCATCCGCAATGGCGCGGAAGATTGTGTGTGCGTTTTTTTCCTTCAGGCCGAGCAAAAGGCCCAGGGCGCGCAGATCGGGGCGGAGATCGTACAGATTTTTGGGGGCGATTTGTCCGACCATCACGCATTGTGTGACGCCGCGGTCGGTGAAAGCCGAGATCATTTTGGAAAGCTGTCCGACTTTCAGCCACACGATGTCGTCCACGACCGAGGCCAGCGCCGGGTCGGTTTCACCCTCGAAGGCGGTCGCGACGAGGCGGATGACGCCGCGGGCGCGCGCTTGTTTGACGAAGAGCATCGGCAACGAGCGGTTGCCGGCGATCATGCCGAGAGCTGATGGAGAGTTCTTCAAACGTTCGGCGTCGGCGTGTATTGGTTTAGGCACACAGATGTCCAGTTTAATGGCAGAAGGCGGTTTTTGTAAACGGGATAGGAGCAGTTGAGGAAACCGTGGCGGGAGGGTGAATCAGCGCATCTGATTGTCGCGAGGCGACAATCCGTTAGGGTCTCGTTAGAACGTTTGTACAAGGCACCTTACCTGCTATGAAAAAGCCGAATCGTGATGAATTCCGGCAGTTACATGGGTACCCAGGGACTGCAACTTCCCAACAAGGTACTTCTGTTGAAGGGATTTCAGGATGGACAGACGGAAGCAATCCGGAAGAGGGAACCGGCGATTCCGTGCGTGTTTCCGACCACGTTCCTGATGGTCTCGCTGGTCGTCACGGCTGTGACCTTGTTCTGCGCGGGGTGGATGTACTTCCAACGCGCGGCGGCAGCGGGCCGGTTTTGGGTCGTGGCGGCATCGGGACTTGGGATAGCGTCGCTGACCTCCTGGATCGTGGCCGCTCGCGCGCTGTTTCGTTACCAGCGGGCCGAGGGTGAGCGCACGGGCGCCCTGCTCCGAGAGCGGGAGGGTTTGTTGCAGGAGCACGAGTTGTTGCGGACGATCGTGGACCATTTGCCAGACCAGATTTACGCGAAAGACCGGCTGGGCCGCTTCGTATTGAACAACGCAGTTCACGCGAAGGCGCTGGGTCTGGAGTCGTCCCGGGACATGGCGGGCAAGACCGACTTCGACTTTTTCCCGGAACACCTGGCGACGCAGTTTTTCGCGGACGAACAGGCGTTGATCGCATCCAATCTGCCGATTTTGAACCAGGAACAATTCATCCCGCAGCAGGGCAAGCCGGGGGTCCACTATTGGGTGTCGGCCAGCAAGGTGCTTTGGCGGAACAGCCGGGGGGAGATCCTCGGGACCGTCGGCATCACGCGCGACATCCACGCGGCCAAGATGGCCGCCGAAGCCCTGCGCCGGAGCGAGGAAAGACTGAGGGAATCCACGCTTCAACTGGAACGCAGCAACCGGGAACTGCAGGACTTCGCCTATGTGGCATCACACGACTTGCAGGAGCCGTTGAGGAAGATTGTGGTGTTCGGCGAGCGGCTGAAGGAAAAGTGTTCCGGAGAGCTATCGTCCGAGGCGGGCGATTGCCTGGAGCGGATGGACCGGGCCACGCGGCGCATGCAGACTCTGATCAACGATCTGTTGTCGTTTTCGCGCGTCACGACCAAAGCTCAGGCGCTCGTGGCAGTGGACATGGCGAAGACCGCGCGGGAGGTGGTGGGGGACCTCGAAGCGCGGATCGAGACGGTCCAGGGCCGGGTCGAGCTGGGTCCGCTTCCCGTGTTGCAGGCGGAGCCGCTGCAGATGCGGCAATTGCTGCAAAACCTGATCGGCAACGCGCTCAAGTTCCATCGTCCCGAGGACCCGCCGGTGGTGAAAGTGGAGGCGAAGATGGTTTCCGGACCGCGGCCTGGGAAGGGGCGCAACGGCCCGGCCGAAGAGCGGTGGGAGCTGGCGGTGAGCGACAATGGCATCGGTTTTGATGAAAAGTATCTGGACCGGATTTTCAACGTTTTCCAGCGGTTGCACACTCGCAACGAGTACGAAGGTTCCGGGATGGGGCTGGCCATCGTCCGGAAGATAGCGGCGTTCCATGGCGGCGACATCACCGCCCGGAGCAGACCGGGGCACGGATCGACGTTCATTGTGACGCTCCCCGCGGCCCATCCACAAAAGGCGAACCATGAGTAACCTATCAAGGCAGAACAACGACGGACTCACCCGGGACGGGAAGATGATCACCATTCTGCTGGCGGACGATGATCCCGACGATCGCCAGTTGACACGCGAGGCGTTCAAGGAGAACCGCCTGGCCAACTCGCTCGCCACCGTGGAGGATGGCGAGGAGCTGCTGGAATACCTGCATCGCCGGGGCCGGTACAAGGAGCTCGAGGGCGCCCCGTTGCCGGGACTCATCCTGTTGGACTTGAACATGCCGCGCAAGGACGGCCGGGAAGCCTTGAAGGAAATCAAGGCGCATCCGGAATTCCGCCGCATCCCGATCGTCGTCCTCACCACTTCCAAGGCGGAAGAGGACATTCTCCGCACCTACGATCTCGGCGTGAATTCGTACATCACGAAGCCGGTGACCTTCAAGTCGCTGGTGGAGATTGTCAAGGTGCTGGGGAGATACTGGTTTGAGGTGGTGGAACTCCCGCGGGACGAGCCTTGAACTCTCCATGCAGGACGGCCCTGTCAAAGTATTGCTGGTCGATGATGATGAGGACGATTTCATCATCGCCCGCGATTTGATTTCCCGGATCCGCGACCGCCGGTATGAGTTGGAGTGGGTGGCCACTTTTGAGGGCGGGTTGGAGGCGGTTCGGCGCGGTCTGCACGACCTGTGTCTGCTGGACTATCGTCTCGGCGCGCTGACGGGGCTCGACCTGCTGCGACAGGCGCGTGAGGCCGGTTGTCGGGTGCCGATGATTCTCCTGACGGGGCAGGGCGACCACGCGGTGGATCTGGAGTCGATGAAAGCCGGCGCGGCGGATTACCTGGTCAAAGGCCAGTTGACCGCGGACACGCTGGAACGCGCGATGCGCTACGCGATCGAGCACGAGCAGGCCGAGAGAAACCTCCGCCGCGAACGCGACCTCATCAGCCGCATCACTGAAACCAGCCCGGTCGGCATCGTCATGGCCTGCGGCGCGGGGAGAATCACTTTCGCCAATCACAAGGCCGAGGAGGTGCTCGGTTTGAGCAAGGAAACCATTGCCCGGCGGGCGTGCAGCATTCTGGAGTGGCTTCCGGCGGATGGGGAGGGCAACCCGGCGGCGGGCCAGCCGTCGCCTTTCCAGAAGGTTCTCGATTCGCGGCAGCCGGCGGAGGATCTGCATCTTGCCATCCAGATGAACGGCAGTCGCGTCCTGTTGTCGTGCAACGCCGCGCCTCTGTTGGATGCGGCAAGCAACGTGGATGGAATGGTGGTCACGGTGGAGGACATCACGCAGAGGTTGAGCCTGGAGGCGCAGTTTCGGCAATCCCAGAAAATGGAGTGCGTCGGCCAGTTGGCCGCCGGCGTCGCGCACGACATCAACAACGTCCTGACCGTCATCCAGGGACACGCCGGGATTCTGCTCAACAGCACTCCGCCGGGCGCCGACGCGGAAAGGGCGCTGAAACAGATCAGCGCCGCGGCCGAACGCGCGGCAAAATTCATCCGGCAATTGCTCATGTTCAGTCGCAAACAGGTGTTTGAAACAAAGCGACTGGACCTGAACGCCGTGCTGCGCAACATGGAAAACATGCTCTCGCGCCTTCTTGGGGAAGCCGTCCAATTGGAAACCCGGTATCGCGGGGATTTGCCCCGCATCGAAGCGGACACCGGCATGGTCGAGCAGATCGTCATGAATCTGTCGATCAACGCGCGGGATGCCATGGCCAAGGGCGGCAAACTGACACTTTCGACCTCGCTCTTGACCGTGGATGCGGAATACGTGCAGCGCAATCCGGAAGCCCGCACGGGGCAGTTCATCTGTCTGATTGTCGAGGACACCGGCTGCGGCATGGATCGCAAGACCATGCAGCGGATTTTCGAGCCGTTTTTCTCCACCAAAGAGGCTGGCAAAGGCACGGGCCTGGGATTGGCCACGGTGTATGGCATCGTGAAACAGCACCATGGCTGGATCGAGGTGGCGAGCAAGGTCGGCTCGGGCACGACCTTCCGGATCTTCTTTCCAATCCCCGATGGCGCGGACGGGCATCAGACTGAATTCATCGCAAAGCCCGAGCCTGTCCGCGGGGGGAAAGAAACCATTTTGATCGTGGAAGACGAACCGGGGCTGCGGGAGATTGTCCAGGACGTCATGCGCGAGTACCAGTACCATGTCGCCGTCGCCGCCTCGGGCGCGGAAGCCCTGCGCATCTGGGATGAATGGGACGGTCGATTCGATCTGGTGTTGACCGACATGATCATGCCGGGAGGCATGAACGGCCTGGAGCTGGTTGAGCGATTGAAAAAGCGGAAGCCGGAGTTGAAGGTCATTTACACCAGCGGTTACAGCGATGAACTGACCGGCAAGGATTTGAGGCAGGACGACAAGGTGTTTCTTCCAAAGCCGTATCTTCCCTCGCAGTTGGCCAGGCTGGTTCGAAAGTGTCTGGATGCCCCCGTCAAGTCCGCTCAACCGTTTCCCCCTGTTGCTAACCCTGTCTGATCAACCCGCCACGGTGGCGTCACTACATAGTACGATCTGATTTATGGCGCAGGAGCGCGGACAGCCCTGTCCGCGAGGTTGGCCGGGTGGGTTCGCGCGGACAAGGCTCTCCGCGCCCCGGGTGAAGGTTCATAGGGAGGACCTCTTCCGGCGCCACCACAGGGATCAGGCGAGGCCGCGTTCGGCAAGTCGCGCGAGGATCCAGTCGTATTCTGCCGCGAGCTGATCCACCACGTCATGGTCCTTTAATTCCGGTGGCAGGGTTTCCCAGGTGTAGGTTTCCATTTCGAGGTGCGAACAGGTTTCCGGACTTGCCGCCAGAAAATCCAGCGCTCCCAGGATGTGGTCGGCGGTGTTGTCGAACAGCGGCGTCGGCGGGTTGTGGAGGGGGATGTGAAAATGGATCCGCCATTCCGGCGGTTGGAGGTTTCCGGTTCCGGAGGACCCGCTCGTCCCGGCCAGGGCCTCGGCCGGTTCCTGGGGTTCGCCTGCCAGCGCGGGGTGCAGGTCGGGATAAATGATTCGTTGCCCGTCGGAGCGGCGGACCACCACCTGATGCAGATAGACGTCGTCGGCGAACGCCGCCAGAGCTTCCCGCGCCTCGGCCGTGGGGCGCACTTTGAGCGCGGAACTGAGGTGGATCTTGCTGATCTTGATTCCGTAGTGAAGCAGGCAGGCGAGCGCGTTTTGCGGTTCCTCGAATTCGACCGCGAAATGGCAGGTGTCGTAGTTCACGCCCAGGTGTTCGGCGAGGCGCGGGTCGCGCGGGTGCTCGGCGCGCATCCGCTCGAAGAACTGAATCGTTTCGCCGCTGCATTCCAGGACGCAGAGAGGTTCGGGTTCGAGGCCGAGGTGCAGGGTGCGACCCGTTTGGTTGCTGAGCCGGGCGATGTGCTCGACGCAGCGCCAGATGTTGTTCCGGATGAGCTTGAGTTCATCCGCGTGGAGATAAAAGCCCTTGAACGAGCAGGGCAGCGTGCTCACGCTGCCTTCAACGCCGCCGGGGACGAGTTGGGCGAGCACATCGAACAACAGTTTCGTGTATTCCAGCCGTTCCGGTGAAACCCAGTCCGGTTCATAGACCTGTTCCTTGACGCAGTCGCCATGGAACTGGCCGTAGGTGAATCCATTCATCGTGAACACGTAACACTGGTTTTTGCCGAGCCAGCGTTGGAATTCGAGAAGGGTGGCGCGGTCGTTCAGTTCGTGCGCGGCGCGGTTGCTCAGACGCAGGCCGATGGCATAGTTCCGGCCGGGACAGATGCGGTCCCTCACCCGCAGGGCATAGCGATTGAGCGCTTCGAAAGTCTCCGCCCACGTCTCTCCGCGGTGGACATTCGTGCAATAGGCAAGATGCAAACCCGCGTTGAGTTTCATCCGATGCGGCTGATTTTACAGCAAATCCCCGCAGTTGGGAAGCCCCAAATTCCGGGGGTGGCGACGGCTCGCCAGTGAGGCTGCAGAATCTCAACGGATGCCGGGGACGAGCCCCACCCCGAGGAAGAATTTCGTTGAATCGGGAGGTGGATGGAACACATCATTTCGGAAGCCCGCACCGGATGGGTGAAGGCGACAGCGTGACATGGCGTTCAAGAATTTTCCAGAACACGAGCAAGCGGTGCAGTTGCTGCAGCGTTCCCTGGAGCGCGAGCGGCTGGCGCACGCGTACCTCTTTGCCGGGCACGAACTCGAGGAACTGGAGGCAGTGGCGAGGACCCTGGCGAAAACCCTGGGCTGCCGCCAACCCGTCCCGGGCCGCAACGGCGTTCCGATCGATTGCTGCGATCGCTGCGTGAATTGCCTGAAGATCGAGGGCGGGAATCATGGCGACATCCACCGGGTGCGGCCCGAATCCAAATCGCGCGTGATCACAGTCGATCAGATGCGCGATCTCCTGCGGGAAGTTCATCTCAAGCCGGCGGAGGCGGAATATAAAACGGCCATCCTCGTGGCGGCGGACCGGTTGAACGCGCAGGCGGCAAACGCGTTCCTGAAGACCCTCGAAGAGCCGCCCCCGAAATCGGTTTTCATCTTGTTGACCACCGAGCCGCAGCGGTTGCTGGAGACGATCCTTTCCCGCTGCCTGAGGTTGAACTTTGCCGGCGAAGGCCCGCGCGCGTTGACTCCGTCCGAGACGGCATGGCTGGGGAAATTCAGCGACATGGCGGCGGCCGAGGCGAAAAGCTTGTTGAACCGGTACCGTCTGCTGGATGTCCTGCTGCAGGAATTAAACGGGATGAAGTCGGCGACGGAGGAGACCTTGACCGCGCGATCGCCGTTGCAGCGACATGAGGATGCGGAGAAAGAATTGATGGAAAAATGGGAGGTCGAACTGGCCGCGGCGATTGAGGCGGAGTACCGGCGGCGGCGCGCGGATGTCCTGGCGCTGTTGCAACGCTGGCTGCGGGACGTCTGGCTGCACACGCTCGGGGCGCAGCCGGGGGGCGGGGGCGCGGCGGGGATGGCGGAGTTGTTGAGTTTCCCGATATTGGGCGGTGCCGGGCAGGTGGGCCGGAGAATTTCGACTGCCGAAGCCGTGGAAAACCTGCGGGTCCTCGAGGACACGCAGCGGCTTCTCCATTCCAACGTTCAGGAGGCGCTCGCGCTGGAGGTGGGGTTGCTCAAACTCCATCTGTAACATTATGCCAGATGCCGGCGATCCAAGGACGGCGGGAGAGCGGCAGGGAGCATTTCAGGCGGAGAGGGTTGATGCGGCCGGGCCGCTGCTTTCGGCTCACGACCTTTATGCGATTGTTTTCGGGCTTTTCCTGGGACTTTCGTTTCTGAAACTCGGCAATCCGGTTGTTCTCGACCAAAGAATCACTCCGCCGGCGACGCTGCACGAGGCATGGGTTTACATATGGCCCGCGCGGTGGGGGGAATGGTTGCTGGCACCGTTGGCCGTGGTCGGGGCGGGGTTGGGTCTGGCAATGAAGGCGCGGTGGAGGGCTGCTCGATGGCTTTGGATGCTGCCGGCGATCTGGTTGGGCTGGCAATTCGTGTCCGGGACGCGAAGCGTCGATGACGGTCTTACGGGGGGGGTGCTCCTGCATTTTGGTGGATGCGTGGCATGCTATTTCCTGGGCGCGCTTGTATTGGGGGACCGGCGCTCGCTCCACTGGCTGCTGATCGGCTTGCTGGCCGGCTTCACGTTTTGCCTGGTCCGCGCCACGAACCAGCGGCTGTTCGAGTTTCCTCAGGAGCGACAACTTTTGATCGAGGGTGAACGCACGGGATGGACGAACTTCGCTCCGGATGATCTGGTCCAGCTCAAGCGCGACGACGTGATCGTCACGACAAACGGGATGGATGTGGCAAACCCCGTCATCCTGGCCAAGTATGCGAAAGGCAGGGTTCACGGCACCCTGGTGTATCCCAATGCGCTGGCGGGCGCGGTGCTGCTGTTATGGCCCATCTCACTGGTGGTCGCGGTTGACAAGACCCGGCGATTTACGATGCCGACACGGAATGCCATCGTTGCCCTGGCTTTGTTTCTGGGGTTGTCGGTATTGTTTTGGACCGGCTCGAAGCTTGGGTGGCTGGTCTCCATGGCGCTCGCGGGGGTGTGGCTGCTGCATCTGCGTTGGCCGCGGCGTTTGAAATGGACTGTGCTGGGCGCCACCTTCGTGGTCGGATCCGTTCTATTCGTGGTTCGGTTCCACGGCTACTTTGCATCGGGGGCGACGAGCGCCGGGGCGCGGCTGGATTATTGGCGGGCTGCGTTGCAGATCACTGAGCAGCACCCCTGGGCGGGGTCGGGGCCCGGCACTTTTCAGAAGCCTTACGCGCGATTGAAGAGCCCGGCTGCGGAAATGGCGAAGTTGGCCCACAACGACTATCTGGAGCAATTCTCAGATTCCGGAATCATCGGCGGAATCAGTTATCTGGCGTGGATCCTACTGTCGCTGGCGGCGACTGGACGGCGGGTGTGGTCGTCGGCGGATCCGGTGTCGTTCGCCATTTTCATCGGATTACTCGGTTGGTTTCTGCAGGGACTGGGCGAGTTCTGCCTTTACATCCCGGCTTTGGCATGGACGGCGTTTGCCTTGTTGGGATGGCTGGTTGCGAACGGAGGGATCGGGGGAAATCAAATCGACAAAGGACGGCTGTCCGGATAAGATGTCTGCGCGCATGAAAATTCTCTTTCTAAACGGGCCGAACCTGAACCTGTTGGGCCAGCGCGAACCGGAGATTTACGGAAGGATGACCCTGGCTGACATCGAAGCCAAAGTCCGGCAGAGGGCGGCCAAGCTGGGGGTTGAAGTTGATTTCCGTCAATCCAACCTCGAAGGCGAATTGGTGGCATGGATTCAGCAGGCAAAAGGGAAGGCGGATGTTGTGGTGCTCAACGCAGCGGCCTACACCCATACCAGCATAGCGCTCAGGGACGCGATCGTGGCGGTGGGGGTGCCGACGATAGAGATCCACCTTTCAAACGTCCATGCCAGGGAAAAATTCCGTCAAAAGTCACTGATAGCCGCCGTCTGTTGCGGTCAGATTGCCGGTTTTGGACCGGATACATACCTTTTGGCGGTAGAAGCTTCGGTTAACGTTATCGAAGCGAAGAAATCCTCTTAAAGTGGCATTGATTTGATATTTTTTTGGTGTTTTCAGGCGCATCACAAAAGCTTTTTTTTCCTCCTTGACCTCTATTTCGGTTGTCACTACTTTCATCATCAACTGAATAGAACGGAACGAGCAGAGTCGAAGTTCGGCTGCTGCTTTTTTGCTTTATTCAAGAAACCAGAATTGAGCTAAACCGGACGGGTAACGAAGGCTGTGGACCTCAAAGACATTAAAGCCATCATTGACTTGATGAAGAAGAACTCCGTTTCGGAGTTTGAATTGGAGAAGCAGGATTTCAAAATCAAGTTAAAGCGGATTCCGAACGGGGGGACTGTGGCCGCTGGTTATGAAGAGGCTCCGGCAGTGGCTTATGTTTCACCGCAAGCTGCCGTTGCGGTTCTTTCGCCGGCCGCGGCGGTTCCGCAGGCACCTACCATCCCGGAGTTGGAGATCAAATCCCCGATGATTGGAACCTTCTATCGTGCGCCCTCGCCGGAATCGGCCCCTTATATTGAGGTGGGCGCCGAGGTCAACGCCGAGACGGTGGTGTGCATCATTGAAGCGATGAAGGTGATGAACGAGATCAAAGCCGAGGCCAAGGGGGTGATCACGCAGGTTCTGGTCGAGAATGCAAAGCCCGTCGAGTTCGGCCAGCCGCTGTTCAAGCTGCGACCGGCATGAAGGTGTGGGGATCCAGGAAGGCTTCGGCGGCAATTGAACCGCTTTTGAAACGGCATGTTTGAGAAAATTCTGGTAGCGAATCGCGGAGAAATTGCCGTACGCATCATCCGCGCGTGCAAGGAATTGAACATCCGGACGGTGGCGGTTTATTCGGAGGCGGACGCCAACTCCATGCACGTCCAGCTCGCGGACGAGGCCATCTGCATTGGGAAGGCGGCGGCCAGCGAAAGTTATCTTCGCATCGACCGCATCATCAGCGCGGCGGAAATCACCGATGTGGATGCCATTCATCCCGGGTATGGATTCCTTTCCGAGAACGCCCATTTCGCCGATGTTTGCGACAGTTGCAACATCCGCTTTATAGGGCCGGATTCGCGTGCCATGAACGCCCTTGAGGACAAGGCGGTGAGCCGAATGCTGGCCCGAAAAGCCGGTGTGCCGACGCCGCCCGGCTCGGATGGCATCGCGGAGAACGAGCAGGACGCGCTCGCCGTAGCCAAGCGCATCGGGTATCCGGTCATGATCAAGGCCGTGGCCGGGGGCGGTGGCCGGGGGATGCGGGTCGCGCATAACGACATTTCGCTTGTCAAGGGTTACCACACCGCCCGTGGCGAAGCCGAGAAGGCGTTCGGCAATTCGGGCGTTTACATCGAAAAATTCATCGAGAATCCGCATCACATCGAGTTTCAAATCCTGGGCGACCACAAGGGCCGGATCATTCACCTGGGCGAACGCGACTGCTCGATCCAGCGGCGGAACCAGAAAGTGGTGGAGGAAACGCCGTCGCCGCTCATCGACCAGAAATTCAGGAGGCTGCGCGACAAAATGGGCAAGGCGGCGATCAAAATCGCCGAATTGGCCAATTACACCAACGCCGGCACGGTCGAGTTCATCGTGGACAACACGGGCAATTATTATTTTCTTGAGATGAACAAGCGGATCCAGGTCGAGCACGCGATCACCGAGGAGGTGACCGGCATCGACCTGGTGCGGTGCCAGATTATGATCGCCATGGGCGAACCGCTCCGGATCTCGCAGGGCGACGTGCAGTTCAAGGGGCACGCGATCGAATGCCGGATCAACGCCGAGGATCCATTTGACGATTTCCGGCCCAGTCCGGGACGGATCGAGATGTATTACCAGCCCGGCGGTCGCGGCGTGAGGGTGGACAGCCATGCCTATGCCGGCTATACGATTCCGTCCGCGTATGACTCCATGATCGGCAAGCTTGTGACGTTCGGCAAGGACCGCCGCGAGGCGATGGACAAGATGAGCCGCGCACTGGGCGAATACATGATCACCGGTGTGAAGACGACGATTTCTTTCCAGCAAGCCATCCTGCAGGACCCGAATTTCCGGCGGGGTGTTTATTCGACCAGTTTTGTCGAACAACTGCTCAGTGGCGCCCGTCGCGAGTTGATCGAGGAAAAGGGCTGAGTCCCGCTTTCCCGGTCGTGGCGTCCACGGGGAGCCGGATCCGCCGGCCGATCTTGCAGTCTTCTTGGACCTGGCCCTCTCCCGTAGTCAAAAGAGAGCTTGCGCGCGGCCCGATCTTCTTTTGAAGTATGCCCATGAGCGTGAAGAGCCCTCCTCCTCGGTGCCGGCATCTCCTGCTTTGCAATCCCCAACACCCGCAGCCTCCGCAACGTGGCCGCCGCCGCGCTCAAGAATCAACTTTCCGGACACGTCTTGACGGCCCCGGAAATGAACGCGCATAATACTTTCGATAATCCGAACGCGGTGGCCCTTGTCGAATTCTCGGCTTTCAAATCCACCGCCGATGGATTTTCCGCCACACTGCCGGCGAAGCCGGTTGTGCTGGTGGCGGTGAAACAGAACTGAATATGAAGAACGCAGCCTGGCAGCGGGATTTTCGGCGCGCGCAAACCGTGAAATCATACCGCATTGATTCACGGGAGCACCACCGGATTCCCTATGGCAAGGAGAGGGAGGATTGGGGCGCCGACATCCGGCCATGCAACGATTGCGGGGTCTCGAGAGGTTCCTTGCATCTGTTGGGTTGCGATGTGGAGCAATGCCCGTGCTGCGGCGGGCAGGTGGTTTCCTGCAACTGCGCTTACGTCGAGAGGCCCGGCAACGCGCCGTGATGAGCGGGCTCCTCTGTGGAAATGAGGATCACCTCAGACGGGACCGGACGTGGGGATAGGAGGAAAAGCATCGAAACCACAGATGGACACAGATGAACGCAGATTTTTAAGACTGTGTGCATCTGTGTCCATCTGTGGTTTCCCTTTTTTAATTCAGTGGGTGGTTTCTACTGCATATCGAGGGCTCAGACGCCCGCGGCCGCGGGTTCTTCGTCGGACTGAAGGAACGGCGGCATCGGGCAGTCGAGCGTGTCCGCGATCGCGCGGAGAAGTTCGGCTTCCGTTTCCTGGATCACGCCGTTGGCGGCAACCGTGAGCGCGCAGGCGCCGAGCAGGCTCTTTTTGATCTGCGGGGCCGCCTGGCAAAGCCGGTTCAAGGCGGCATCCACTTGCGGAAGGTCACATTGGTCTGAGTGCAGGAAGGCGAGTTCTGCGCCGGCATTGCAACCCAACTGCCGTGCGCCTTGGAGGAAGGCGGCTTCCGCCCGGGCGGCATCGTCCGCTCCCGCGTGAGCGAGGGCGGAAAGAAGCACGGCGCAGTCGGGCACGAGCGGCCGGATCGCGTAATATTGGATGACCGGTTTGCGGGCGCCGTTGAACTGCGGATCGAGGTGTCTCAGGACGATCTTCTGCAGCACGTATTCATGAAGGTCGATTTTCCCGTCGCTCTCGATCAGCGTCTGAATCGCCCGGCTGAATTGCCGGTATTGCGCGGGCGAGAAATGCCGCAGCGCCGGCAGCGCGAGGTCCACGAGCGGCAGCTTCGCATTCGCGGCGATCGACTCGACGTCCGGCAGGAGCCGCTCCGTTTCCCGGCGGATGTCGTCCGAAGCGGCCTGCGAAAGAAGTTGAAGCTGTTTGTTGCGCTGTTCCGGTTCGAGACTCAGCAGCATGCCATAGATCAGTGAGGAAGCGCCGAGCGGATCGCGCGCGGCGTTTTGGATGGCGGGCGGAAAGGAAGCCCGCAGTGCGGCGGCGAAATGGAGGTGGGCGGTGGTGGCGTTGTCGAGGTTCGGCAGCACCGATTGCGATGCAATGACCGGCGGCGCGAGGCCGGCGAGGGATGCGCCCCCCGAACCGGCAGGGTCGAGCTGCGGAGCGTCCTGGCCGGCCGGCAGGCCGGCCCCGCCATCGGCGACCGAGACACGCGGGAATTTGCCGTTGAAGGCCGGATCGATGGCGCGGATGCGTTCCTCGAGCGGCGGATGGGTGTCCATGAGACCGAACAGAGAGCGGCCAACGCCGTTGCTGAAGAACATGTGCGAAGCTTCGTCCGCGTGCGCGGCGGCCAGTTTCGAGCCGTAGCTCAGGCCGCCGATTTTTTGAAGCGCGCCGCTCAGTCCGGCGGGGTTGCGCGTGAATTGCACCGACGAGGCGTCGGCCAGGAACTCCCGCTGGCGGCTCACGGCAGCCTGGATGAGCCGTCCAAAGACCACGCCGATCCAACCCAGCGCGAGCAACACCAGCCCGAGCAGGGGCAGCGCATTGCGGTCCCTGCCGCCGCGCATTTGCAGCAGGATCCGGCCGACGACCGCGAGGCAGAGAATGCCGAAAATGACGCCCATGAGCCGCAGGTTGAGCCGCATATCGCCGTTGAGAATGTGGCTGAACTCATGTCCGATGACGCCCTGCAGCTCGTCGCGCGTCAGCAGCTTCAGGCAGCCATGCGTGACGGTGACGACGGCATCGCTGGTCGAGTGGCCGGCGGCGAATGCGTTGATGCCCCTTTCATTGTCGAGCACGTAAACGTGCGGGACCGGCACGCCGGATGCGAGGGCCATTTCCTCGATGACGTTCATCAGCCTGCGTTCGTCCGGGTCGGTTGTGTTCGAGTTCACCAGGCGTCCGCCGAGCATCTCGGCGACCGCGCTGCCGCCGCGGGCGAGTTCCGCCGTTTTGGAGACGCTTCCGAGGGTGATGACGGCGAGAGTCCCGACGAGGACGCCGAAGAAGAGCTGCGGATTCCAAAGACCGGCCTGGGCCTGCCCGTCATCGTCGTGGTAGCGAGGATGACGGGAAGCGACTCCGGCGAAGATCAGGAGGGACGCGAGGTAAACGGCGACCGTGAGCAGCGCGACGCCGGTGACGAAGTAGGCGACAAGCAGTTTGGTGTTGTGATGCGCCTTTTCCTGGCGTTCGAAAAAGTCCATGGGGGCTGGAGCGGTGGAGCGGTGGAGCGTGGAGCGTTTAACCGGATCGTGCCTATTTAACCATTCAACGTTTTAACGATTGATTCAAGAGAACGACACCTTCGGCGCGTCTTTTTGCTCGGGCTTGTCGATGATGAACGATTCGGCCGCGCCGAAGTTGAAGGCGCCGGCGATCAGGTTGGACGGGAACACTTCCCGTTGGGTGTTATAAACCATCACCGAATCGTTGTAAGCCTGGCGCGAGAAGGAGATTTTGTTTTCCGTCGAGGTCAGTTCCTCTGAAAGCTGCATCATGTTCTGGTTGGCCTTCAGATCGGGGTACCGCTCCGAAACGACCATCAGGCGGCTCAGCGCGCCGGCGAGGCCGCTTTCGGCGGAGACCAGGCTCTTGACGGCGTTGGGGTCGCCCGGATTGGCGGCGGCGGTTTGGGAGGCGGCGTAGGCGACATTGCGCGCCTGGGTGACGGCTTCCAGAGTCTCACGCTCATGTTTGATGTAGCCTTTGGCTGTTTCAACCAGGTTTGGAATCAGGTCGTAGCGCCGCTTGAGCTGGACGTCGATCTGTGAATACGCATTCTTGTAACGGTTGCGCAGGGAGACCAGCCGGTTGTACGCGCTGACCATGAAGATCAGGACGAAAAACAGAACGATCAAAACGATCAGCAACACCATCAGTCCAAGTCCGAGTCCCATCATAGATCACCTTTCTTTTGGTTGTTTAACAGCTAGGCGAAAGCGCGCGGGGAGGCAATTACAATTTTCCCGGGACATGGGAGCAACGGCGAAGCGGCGTTCCGGCAAGGGTGTCAAGTCGCGTTTTTCCTCCATTGACGGCGGGCATCGTCGTCATAGAATCTGCGCAAAGATCCGACTCGAACGCGCAACTTTTATGCCTGCAAACGACACTTCCATCACCTCCGTTCTCCACGAAGATCGCGTCTTCAGACCGTCGAAACAGTTTTCGAAGGGCGCCCTCGTGCCATCGCTCGCCCACTATCGCAAGCTTTACCTGGAGTCCGTCCGCGTCCCAGAAAAATTCTGGGGGGCGCAGTCGAAGAAGGAGCTGGTGTGGTTCAAGCCTTGGAAGAAAGTTTTGGAGTGGAAGGAGCCGTTCGCAAAATGGTTTGTCGGAGGACGGATCAACGTCAGCCACAACTGCCTCGACAAATGGCTCGGCACACCAAACGCCAACAAGGCCGCGTTGATCTGGGAGGGTGAGCCGGCGGCGCCGGTGGGGACAACCTGCGGGTCGTCCGAGGCCCCGCCGCAACGCGGCCCTGCCGAATCCCGCACGCTCACCTACAAGCAACTGCACCGCGAAGTCTGCCTCTTCGCGAATGTGCTGAAGCGGAACGGAATCAAAAAGGGCGACCGCGTCTTGATTTACCTGCCGATGGTTCCCGAAGCGGCGGTCGCGATGCTCGCCTGTGCGCGGATCGGCGCCGTCCACTCCGTCGTGTTCGGCGGATTCAGCGCGCAATCCGTGGCCGATCGGATAGCTGATTCGCAGGCGCGCGTGGTCGTCACGGCCGACGGAGGATTCCGCCGCGGCGCCGTGGTGCCGTTGAAGAAGAACGTGGACGAGGCGCTTGCGCTCAGGGATGCGCGGGGCAATCTGCTGGCAAAAACCATCGAAAAAGTTGTGGTGCTGCGACGCGCCGGGAATGACATCACTTTTCAAGCCGGGCGCGATGCCTGGTGGCATGAGGAAATCACCCAGGTGAACGCGGATTGTCCGGCGGAGCCCATGGACAGCGAAGCGCCGCTGTTCATTCTGTACACCAGCGGTTCGACCGGGAAGCCGAAGGGGATTCTTCACACGACAGCCGGTTATTTGCTGTACGTCAAAATGACCACGCGCTATGTGTTCGACCTCCGCGACGAGGATGTTTATTGGTGCACGGCGGACATTGGCTGGGTGACCGGCCACAGCTATGTCGTCTATGGTCCGCTGGCCAACGGCGCCACGAGCCTGATGTATGAGGGGGCCCCGAACTTTCCCGAGCCGGACCGGTTCTGGCGCATCGTGGAGAAGTACGGCGTGACGATTCTTTACACGGCGCCGACAGCCATCCGGGCGTTCATGAAATGGGGTGTGGAGTGGCCGAAGAAACATGATCTGACTTCGCTGCGCCTGTTGGGAACGGTCGGCGAACCCATCAATCCCGAAGCCTGGATTTGGTATCACGAGAACATCGGCGGCGGGCGCTGCCCGATCGTGGACACCTGGTGGCAGACTGAAACAGGCGGCATTCTCATCACGCCGTTGCCCGGTGCTACGCCGGCCAAACCGGGTTCGGCGACGCTGCCGTTTTTCGGCATTGTTCCCGAGGTGGTGGACGACACCGGCGAGACCGTTCCCAGGAACGTCGGCGGAAAGCTGGTGATCCGGAAGCCCTGGCCGGGCATGTTGCGGGGATTGTGGGGTGATCCCGAACGCTACAAGCAGGTTTATTGGACCGAAGTGAAACACAGCTATTTTACGGGCGACGGCTGCCGTCAGGACGAGGACGGATACTTCTGGATCGTCGGGCGCATCGACGACGTCCTGAATGTGGCGGGGCACCGGATCGGGACGGCGGAGGTGGAAAGCGCGATTGTCAGCTATCCGAAAGTGGCTGAAGCGGCGGTGGTGGGCAGGCCGGACGAACTCAAGGGGCAGGCTCTGGTGGCCTTTGTGACGTTGAAAAGCGGAGTGAAAGTCGGGCCGAATCTGAGGGAGGAATTGCGGCAGCACGTCGCGAGGGAAATTGGACCGCTCGCGAAGCCCGACGACATTCGTTTTGCGGAAGCGCTGCCGAAGACGCGCTCGGGCAAAATCATGCGGCGGCTGCTCAAGCAGGTGGCCGCAGGCGGGGAGATCAAAGGCGACACCACCACGCTCGAGGACCTGGGCGTGCTCGCGAAGCTGGGACAGGCCGAGGAATGAGAAGAGCCTCCGGTCGGATGAACTTGCCAAAGACAGCCGAAGTGGTGGATGATTACGCTGCGGACAAAAGAAAGTTTTGGTATGAAACGCGGAATTGTGTTGGCCGGGCTGTTGGCCTGTTTTTCGAATCTCGCATTTGGACAAGTCCAGTTGATCAGCAACGGGGGGTTTGAGTTGGTGGAAGCGCCGTGGACGGGAGGGGGAGCGCCGGTGGCGGCAGGTGGATCCTCGGCATCCCCACAGCTTATCAATAACGCCGCCGTCGCCTATGACGGTTCGGGCTACCTGGCGATGGGGGAGGCTCCCTATGATGAGCAATCCATCTATCAGACAGTGACCTTCCCAACCAACGCCATCGACGAAACCCTCAGTTTCTACTACAACTTTTTCTCCAGCGCGGGCGGCACGATCGGGTTCTGGGTGCAAATTCGCGATGCGACCGGCAGTACCATTCTCACGAACATTCCCGTGGGAACCTTTGCAAACTCAGCTCTTGGGCAGGGAAATCCGTACTATCAGTTGTGGACCGGCAAGCTGGCCACTTACACGGGCCAGGGCCTGGCGCCCTATGCCGGCCAGAACGTGAGGATTTATCTCGTGGCTGAAACGGATGCTAATGGGGCAGACACAGTCCTTAACATCGACGATGTCAGCTTGGTTGTCGCAACGACAGAAAACATTCCTTCGAACGATAATTTCACTAACCGCATTTTCTTGTCGACCAACACCGCTTCCGTGACCACCACTGGCTCAAATCTCTACGCCTCCAAGGAACCGGGCGAACCGAATCACAGCGGCAATGTGGGCGGCAAATCGGTTTGGTGGAGTTGGACGGCGACGACGAACGGCACGGTTACGATCGATACGCTTGGCAGTTCCTTTGTCACACTTCTCGGCGTTTACACGGGTTCTTCCGTTGGCAGCCTGGCGACGGTCGCCTCGGCCGACGGGATTAACGACACTCGCGGCGACGGCGCCGCGCGCGTGACCTTCGCTGTCTTTCCCGGAACCGAGTACCAAATCGCCGTCGATGGATATAACGCCGGTTCCGGAGCGCAATCCGGAAGCATTGCCTTGGCTCTGACATTCCAGCCCGACAAGAAAGCCCCGACCGTCTCCATCGTTTATCCCGCCGCCGGCGCGAAGTTGACCAACTCCACCGTGGTTGCGCGCGGGATGGCGAGCGACAACGTCAAAGTGGCTCTGGTTCAATACCGGTTGGAGAATGCAACCGGGACCAATGATTACCAGGACGCCACGGGCACCACCAATTGGTCCGCCACCGTGACCAACCTGATTCCCGGGCTGAACACTCTCCGCGCCCGCGCCATCGACACCAGCAGCAATGTTTCCGCCGCGGTCACGCACACATTTACGTACGCCATCGTCAGCCTGTTGACCCTGGCGACCAACGGGAACGGCACCTTTTCTCCCAACCTGAACGGGAAATTGCTCGACGTTGGCGCGACTTACACCGTGACGGCCAAGCCTGCCTCGAAGTATATCTTCGTCAATTGGACCGGGGATGAGGATTCAGACAAGGCGAAGCTGACGTTTCTCATGCAGAGCAACATGATGCTGACGGCTGAGTTCATCCCGAACCCGTTCATTCCCATCCTGGGCGCTTACCAGGGATTGTTTTCGGATACGAACGTGGCGCAGCAGAGTTCGGGCTTCTTTTCCAGCACACTCACGAGGGGCGGCTTGTTGACTGGCAAACTCAGACCCGGGACGAACAGCTATTCATTCTCTGCCCAGTTCAACCCGTACGGCGCGTGGTCCAATACCCTCGCGTCGCGGGGCCCGGCCCCGCTCAGCGTGCAACTTCAGCTCGACCTGACAAACGCGACCCTGTCGGGGCAGATCAGCAACGGGGTCTGGACGGCACAATTGCTGGCCAACCGCGCGGTGTATTCCCAAGCCCATCACGCGCCCCAGGCCGGAAAGTACACGCTGTTGATTCCCGGCGCGGAGGAGTCCGAAGAACAACCGGGCGGCGATGGTTTCGGAACCGTGATGGTGGGGCCTGGGGGCGGCATCACCTTCGGCGCGTCGCTTCCGGACGGTACGAAGGCGTCGCAATCGACGTTTGTGTCCGCGCAAGGGCAGTGGCCCCTGTATGCCGCGCCGTCTTCGGTCAAGGGCTCGCTCTTTGGCTGGCTCACCTTCACCAATCTTGCCACCAATGATATTGAGGGATTGGTGAGCTGGATCAAACTGCCGCTGGCCTCCGCCAAATTCTATCCGGCGGGATTTACAAACCAGACCGGAGTGATCGCTTCGAGGTACGTCTTCACGAACAAAGTGCCGGTGCTGGACTTCAGCACAGGGCAGGTTTGGCTCGCCAACGGCGATCTCGCCGCGAGTTTCACAAACCAGGTCGTCCTGGGCACCAACAACAAGGTGAGCGGCACCAACAAATTAAGCCTGAACATTGCGACGGCCTCGGGCCTGTTCACCGGCAGCGTGAGGCCGCCGGAAGGCAAGGCCATATCCATCGGCGGCGTGGTGTTGCAGAAGCAGAGTTTCGGCGGCGGCTTTTTCCTTGGCACAAACCAATCCGGGCGCGTCTATTTCGGGCCTTAGAAGTCGTCTCATAAATGGTGGGGCGCGGACGGCCCTGTCGGCGCGAATCCTGGATGCATGAGGATGTGAGGAAGTCCCGCGAGATATTCCATGCGTGGACTCAGCGGCCCGTGCTCCGAGTCCTTAGGCGACGCACCATTCAGATGCGCACTCGAGGGCGAGTCGCCCGTTCCACCCAGAGAGTTTTAATCCGCGTCCACCCGCCGTGCTCGCACCCGTCGCGGCAAGGTCTGCGGTGAAAGTCTTCCGTTCCTTGTCAGGAAATGAATTCGCGATAATTCCCGCAATTCGCGGAAAAACTCCTCTTGCTTTGGTGGTTGTTTGGCTCCCGCTCTTCCGCCCGGCTGGTGGCTGGCCGAGAGATCTGGTCACGGGAAAGGTCTTGCACGCCCCGTCATGCGCTAGTAATTTTTAGTGTTCCTGGGTGGCACCCATAGCTCAATTGGATAGAGCGTCTGACTACGGATCAGAAGGTTTGTGGTTCAACTCCACATGGGTGCACCAATCATCAACTTATTAAACCACAACTATTTAACTCACTCCAGCAGCGTCGTTCCATCGTTCAAATTATTTTGTCTGTCCCCTTTCTGTCCCCTTTTTGAGGTTCTGAGGCGTGAGCCTGTGTGAGAACTCATTTGTGGACCATTGAATCTGCCTCGGCACTCCATCAAAGCGCGTCATAAGTCAATTGTGAGCGAAGTTTTTCCGGGTCAGGGAGTTTTCACACGGGCTCGCGTCTGATTCAGCGGGAGAGCAAATCTCCGCACCCCTGCCAGTAGAACGTCGCGCCAGAGCCATATTGGAGATTCCACCAGTGATTTCTCCCCTGACTGCGGTTCGCGCCTCCATAATGAGTGACGCAAAGAGGAGAAAGAAATGATTGCGTCTGCGATCCAATTCTCGATTGATAAAGCCACCCTTGAGGGAGTGGTGACAACCTTGGTGATTATCGTTGTGCTTGCGTCCGTTGCCCTCTGGGTTGTCCTAAAGAAGCGTAAATGAATTTCAAATGACCCCACTACCACCGGATTCTGATGCTGGACATTTACGCGAAGAACGAGAAGGAAGATTTAAGCGCGGGCGAACTGAAACAACTGCGAACATTGGTTGAGGATTACAAAACATGAACAAAGAACGTTTTGAAGAATTGAGCGAGGCACTCCGGCAGGCGAAAGCCGTGCGGCGGGGTGAAACAGCCCCGTCCCGCGTGTGGAGTGTGACACGGGGCAGCAACGGACACCTCCACCGCCGCCAGCTTGATCCGAAGGAGTATCAGCGCGGACAACAGGCGGAATGGGAAAACACGATTGCGGCCACGCGGACGCGGTTGCGGCTGTCACAAGTCAAGTTTGCGCAACTGCTGGGCATTTCCGTCAAAACGCTGCACAACTGGGAACAAGGGCGGCGCAAGCCGACGGGAGCGGCGCGGGTGTTGTTGCGCGTGGCGGCGCGGCATCCCGAGGTGGTTTTGGAAGAGGCGATGGCGTGAGTGGAGGGGCATTGGGTTCCACTTTCGCGAACAAAGCGAGCGTTGACGCGGCTTGATGGAATTTTCTGCCAACAAGGAATCTCTTTTTTTCGCGGGCGACCTGTCCCGGCGGGGTGGCGGGGGGATCCTGCTGTTCTTTGCGGTGAAATGTTCCGTGTCCATCCACCGCGCCCGGAACTTGAAGTGCCAATCCCGCACTTCAAGTTGTCAAACTCTTCGCGCGTGAGTCGAACTGTGAAATCCTCCGGGAATCCGGATCGTCAATGGCTGCCGAGTTTCAACTCCACCGGCTTGTCATCGACGGTGATGAGAACGGAATCATCTCGAATCTCCTTGCAGCAAACCACCACGTTCTTGTCCTGGACCTTGACGTCGGCGGTTTCGCCCACCATGAGGTTTGCGTTATTGATCAGGACCATGCGGCGGTTTTTGGTCCCCGATATGGCTTTCAGCGCCAACGCACCATAGTGGTTGGGGACCGTGGGCGGAACGGGGACGAACGCCGCCGGTTTGCGGGGCGGCTCCTGCTGGCCTGGCGCCTCCTGCGCTTTCCGGCTGTAGAGCTTCAGGATGCGCGCCAGCTCGGCGTTGTACGCACGCGGGCCTCCCTCCCTGTAACCGCTCTCACCCACCTGACGCCCATCCGGGTCGAGTAGAATGATCGTCGGATACCCGGTGATGTGGTAGGTTTCCGAGAGGCGCTCGTTGGCCTGGCGCTGAGCGTCATCCAAATGTTTGTGGCGGGGAAAGTCCACCTCGACCAACACGAGATTTGCCTGGGCGAACTCGGCGAACTCAGGCTGATCGAAGACTTCCCTCTTCAGTTTCATGCACCAACCGCACCAGTCCGAGCCGGTGAAGTCCAGGAGCAGAGATTTGTTTTCCCGTTTGGCTTTCTCCTGCGCGACGTTGGCATCCGTGAACCACTGCGCCAGTTCCTCGGCCCGGGCCGGCAGACTTGCCAGGCCCAGCATCAGCAGCAAAGTTGCTCGTTTCATGGCCGGATCAGGCAGCGCGAAGCGTGCCAGCGCGAGCGTCTATCCCATGAGCCATGCCCTTAAGAAGTGCTTGTGGTTCCAGCAAATCGAAATGCAAACAGCGGCGACGCTCCAATTCCTATGAGTGCTGCCGACCCAGGCTCGGGTAATGCCCTCGTTCGACTGCGAATCTGTTCCCTCGAAGTTGAGAGGTGCAATACAATTCTAATTCGCCCGGCATCCGTCGAAGTACGGCTGGCGGCCCAGTTCGGGTTGCGCCTTGCGGATGTCGAAGCAGAGGGAGCGGTCATAGACCAGCGCGGGGTGCGGTCCGGGCGGCGATATACCCATGGCGCTGGTGGCGTTCATGAACCGGACGGCCCGCTTCATCGAGTCCTCATTGACATTCGCGGTGACCCAATTACTCTATACCGACCATTCCACGATCATCGTGAAGTGCAGAACTAAACCATGGCAGATCGAGACGATTATTTGGTGGACATGCTGGTGGACCTTGGTTCTGTGACCGCCCAGCAGGTTGCCGCACTCCGGACCGAGGCTCAGTCCTCAGGAGTCGGTGTGGTGGATCTGATGTTGGCCAACAAGATCATCCGCCCCGCCGATGTCACCCAGGCGAAGGCGGCGCATTTCGGGGCCGAGGTGGTCAATCTGGGTGAAATGCGCATCGAGGACGATGTGATCGCGACCATTCCGCGCCACATCGCGAAAAAGTACCGCGTGGTGCCGGTATTCAAGCACGCCAACAATCTCACGGTTGCCATGGCGGATCCCTCCGACCTCGACACCATCGACAGCCTGACCCATTTATTGCGCGCGGAAATCGATCTTCGCGTGGCGTCGGAGGAGGACATTGAAGCGGCGCTCAACAAGTATTACGGGGCGGACAAGAAGGGGAGTGAAGACAGCCGGTTCAAGGACGTGATCCAGGAGTTGACGGAGGAACATGTTGAAGCGACGCGGCCGGGGGCGGATGACGGCGCCGTGATCGAGGCGGACGCTCCGCTGATCAAGCTCGTCAACCAGATCATCGTGGATGCGTTCAAGATGCGGGCTTCGGACATACACCTGGAGCCGCTCTCGAAGAGTTTTCGCCTGCGTTACCGGATTGACGGCGTGCTGCACGAGATGAAGGCGCCGCCGAAACGGTTGCAGGCTTCGATCATTGCGCGGCTTAAAATCCAGTCGAACATGTCCATCGCCGAGCATCGGGTCCCGCAAGACGGGCGCATTCAATCCGTGGTCACGGGCAAGACCATTGACCTGCGCGTGTCCTGCCTGCCGACCAGCCACGGGGAGAGCATCGTCATGCGTATCCTGGACAAGGAAGGGCTGCGGCTGGGGCTGGCGGAGCTGGGATTCTTCACGGACGATCAGCAGACGTTCGAGAAACTCATCGGCCTGCCGGACGGAATCCTGCTGGTGACGGGTCCGACGGGATCCGGCAAGACGACGACGCTGTACTCCTGCCTGCACTTCATCAATCGTCCGGACCGGAAGATCATCACGGTGGAGGACCCGGTGGAATACCTGCTGTCCGGCATCAACCAGGTGCAGGTCAATGAAGCGGTGGGGCTGACGTTCTCGGCGGCACTGCGGTCCATCCTGCGCCAGGCGCCGAACGTGATCATGATCGGGGAAATTCGCGACATGGAAACGGCCTCGATCGCCATCAACGCGTCGCTGACGGGGCATCTGGTTTTCTCGACGCTGCACACAAACGACGCGCCGAGCGCCGTGACCCGTCTGATCGACATTGGCGTAAAGCCGTTCCTCGTGGCGTCCTCGACGCGGGCGCTGATGGCGCAGCGGCTGGTCCGGAAAGTCTGCCGCAAATGCGGGGCTCCGCACACGCCGTCCGAGGCCGAATTGCGCTCGTTGAATCTCGACGCGGGCAATATCCAGAACGCGAGCTTCCTCCAGGGCAAGGGCTGCACGGACTGTTCGCAGACCGGCTTCCGCGGGCGCATGGGCATTTTCGAGATTTTTGTGATCGACGATGAAGCGCGGAAATTGATTTACGAGAAGGTTCCTTCGTCGGTGTTGCGCGCCCGCGCGCGGGAGATGGGGATGCGGACGCTGCGGGAAGACGGAATCCGCAAGGTGCTGGCGGGGCTGACGACGGCGGAGGAGGTCATTCGCGCAACCGTGGGTGACGTGGATTGAAGGAACAATGTCGAACGCGGCACGCAGAAGGGAAAACAAGGGCCGGAGAGGAGCGCGAGCATCCGGCGTCCGGCCTCTTTCATCCCGCGGTTGCAGAATGAACTTCCCCGCGTGCCAACCCTGATGTTACGTTGTCCAATCTGTAAATAGTTTCCTAGCATGTCCTACGCAATGTCCGATCTGTTGCAACTGGTGGTGTCGGAAGGCGCCTCCGACCTCCACATCCGTGTCGCCACGCCCCCGACGATCCGCGTGCACGGGATTCTGCATCGCGTGGAGGGTCCAGCGCTGTCACCGGACGACGCGGAGGAATTGATGCGCAGCATCACCTCGGAGGAGCACATTCAGCACGTGCGCGAGCGGGGCGGCGCGGATTTCGGGTTCGCCTTCGGCGACGCGGCGCGTTTTCGCGTGAGCGTTTTCAAGGAGAGGGGCAACTTCGGCGTGGTGTTGCGGCAGATTCCGAGCAAGCTGCTCACCGTCGAGCAGATCGGGATACCGCCTTCGGTCAAGGAGCTGCTTTACAAGCCCCGCGGACTGGTGCTGGTGACGGGGCCGACCGGCTCCGGCAAAACCACTACGCTCGCCTCGATGATCAACGTCATCAACGAGGAACGGGACGAGGTCCATATCATCACCATCGAGGATCCGATCGAGTATTACCACAAACACAAGCGGGCGCTGGTGACGCAGCGTGAAATCGGGGTGGATGTGCCGAATTTTGCGGAAGCGCTGCGCCGCGTGCTGCGCCAGGATCCCGACGTCATTCTCGTCGGCGAAATGCGCGACCTGGAAACCATCGACGCCGCGATCACGGCGGCGGAAACGGGGCACCTTGTTTTCGGGACGCTGCACACGACGGGCGCCGCCAAGACCATTGACCGCGTGGTCAACGCGTTTCCGACCACCCAGCAGGAACAGATCCGGATCCAGCTTTCGACGGTGCTGCAGGCGGTGATTTCGCAACTGCTCATTCCGCGCGTGGACAAGCCCGGGCGCGTGGCGGTGTTCGAAATCATGGTCAACACGCCCTCGGTGGCCGCCCTGATCCGCGACAACAAGAGTTTCCGCATCCAGTCGGACATCCAGACGGGCGCCAAGTACGGCATGGTGACGCTGGACAGCTTTTTGATCGAGAAATATCTCGCGGGCATGATTGCGCGGGATGAAGTCATCACCAAGGCGCAGGACTCGGTCAGCATCCAGTCAAAACTCCAGGAATTGGAGCTGGCCCAGGCCGTCAGGTCCGAATCCTCCGCCGGCCCGGAGGTGCCTGCCAAATCTTGAGCGGAATCATTATGGCCGAAGAAATCACAAGCCCACTCTTGTCGCTGATCCGGGAACAAAACCTGATCGACGACCTTCAATACGAGGAGGTGGCCGCTGAAAACAAGCGCAGCGGCACGCAGATCGTTCAGATCCTGCAGGATTTCGGGATCATGGATCTGGACTCGATCCTGCAGGCCGAGGCCAATTACATGGGCGTCGAGGTCGTCTCGCTGCACGACCGGGATTTTACGCCCGAGTTGCTCCAGACCATCCCGGCGAACACCGCGCGGATGTACCGGTGCATGCCGGTGTCGGTTTCCAACTCGACGTTGAAGGTGGCGTTCGAGGAGCCGCTCAATCCGGCGCGCGTCGATGAACTGGGATTCATCGTCAAGAAGGAGGTCCAACCCGTCGTGGCCGATCCGGTCGATATCGGAAAGCTGATCGAGAAGCATTACGGGCAGGAGGACGCCAGCGAGAGCGTCTCGGAGATTCTCAGGCAGCTCGGGTCGGACACGAAGATGGCGCGGGAGGTCGAGCAACTGGCGGCGTCGGAGGATGCGACCGCGATGGCGGATCTGGCCGACGCGGCGCCGATCGTGCGGTTTGTGAACCTGGTGCTGTTTCAGGCGGTGCAGGACCGTGCGAGCGACATCCATTTCGAGCCGTTCGAGAACGAATTCCGCATCCGCTACCGTGTGGACGGCGCGCTTTATGAAATGTCGCCCCCGCCCAAGCACCTGGCGCTGCCCGTGATCTCGCGCATCAAGGTCATGGCGAACCTGAACATTTCCGAACGGCGCCTCCCCCAGGACGGCCGCATCAGTTTCCCGATGGGAAATCGCACCATCGACCTGCGCGTGTCCACCCTGCCGACGATGTTCGGGGAGTCGGTGGTGCTCCGCGTGCTGGACCGCTCGGCCGTCAATCTGGAAATCGAATCTCTCGGCTTTCCGAAGTACGTGTATGATTACGTGACTGGGGCGATCCAGCGCCCGAACGGCATTTTCATCGTGACCGGCCCGACAGGCTGCGGCAAGACCACCACGCTCTACTCCTGCCTGCGCCGGGTCAACGTGATGGACTCGAAGCTGTTGACGGCGGAGGACCCGGTCGAATACGACATTGAAGGCATCATGCAGGTGGCGATCCACGAGGCGGTGGGTTTGACGTTCAGCAAGGCGTTGCGCTCGTTCCTGCGCCAGGATCCCGACATCATCATGGTGGGTGAAATGCGCGACCTCGAGACGGCGCAGATTTCCATCCAGGCGTCGCTGACCGGCCATCTGGTGCTCAGCACGCTCCACACGAACGACGCGCCCGGCGCAATCACTCGTCTGGTGGACATGGGGGTGGAGCCCTTCCTGATTTCCTCGACGCTCATGGCCGTGCTCGGGCAGCGGCTGGTGCGGACCATTTGCAAGAATTGCCGGACGCCGTTCGAGCCGACGGACACCCAGTTGGCGCTGCTGAATCTTTCTCCGCACGACCTGGGCGACAAGGTGTTCTATTACGGTCGCGGCTGTTCGACCTGCAATGACACGGGATACAAGGGCCGGAGGGGGATTTTCGAGTTGTTGACGATCAACGACGCCATCCGGGCGTTGATCAACGAGCGTGCGCCAACCATTGTTTTGCGGCAGAAGGCGGTCGAGTTGGGCATGGTCACCCTCCGGGAAGACGGCTTGCGAAGCATCTTCGAGGGTGATACCACTATTGAAGAAGTCGTGAAATATACGTGAGCAACGGTTATGCCTAAGTACAATTACGTGGCAATGGATGCGCGGGGCAAGGAAACCAAGGGAACGCTCGAAGTCACCAACCAGAACGAGGCCATCGGCCGGGTCAAGGAAATGGGCCTGTTCCCCACCAAGATTGTCGAGGTCGATAAGATGAAGGGGAAGCCCGACGGGAAGGCGAAGGCCAAGCCCGCCAAGAAAGCCGGCAGGAAGGGCGCCGCGATGAACCTCTCCATCAACATTCCCGGGTTGAGCGGCAGGGTGAAATCGAAGGTGCTCACGGCCTTTACCCGGCAGTTGGCCACGCTCGTGGACGCGGGTCTGCCGCTGCTGCGCGGATTGAGGGTTCTCGAAAAACAGGAGCGGAGCGCGACCCTGAAGAAAATCATCGGTGATCTGGCGCTGGCGATCGAAGGTGGCAGCACGTTTTCCGAGGGCTTGGCGCAACATCCCAAGGTTTTCAACCGGCTTTACGTCAACATGGTCAAGGCCGGCGAACTGGGCGGCGTGCTCGAGGTGGTCCTGACCCGCCTGGCCGAGTTCATGGAAAAGGCCCAGAAGATCAAAGGCAAAGTCGTCGCCGCCATGTTCTATCCGGTCGCCGTCATCACCGTCGCCACCGTCATCATGGGCATCCTCCTCACGGTCGTCATCCCCCGGTTCAAGGAAGTGTTCGCCGGGCTGGGCGAAGGACGTCCGCTGCCGAAGTTCACCCAGATCGTCCTCGGCATCAGCGCGACGGTCAAAGATCACTTTTTCTACACGGTGATCGGCGTGATCACCTTTGCCGTTCTGTTCTCGCTTTTCAAACGCACCAAGTTCGGGCGGCACACCTGGGATAAGTTCAAACTCAAAGTGCCGGTCCTCGGCCCGGTGGTCAGCAAAGTCGCCATTTCCCGCTTCACCCGCACGCTCGGCACCCTCGTCAGCAGCGGCGTTCCGATCCTCCAGGCGCTCACGATCGTGAAGGAAACCTCCGGCAATGTCATCGTCGGCAACGCCGTCAGCGCCGTCCATGACAGCGTCAAGGAAGGGGAAACCATCACCGCGCCCCTCGAAGGCTCCGGCGTCTTCCCGCCCATGGTCATCAGCATGGTCGATGTCGGCGAACAAACCGGCGCCCTGCCCGAGATGCTGCTCAAGATCGCCGATAATTACGACGAAGAAGTGGACAACGCCGTGGCCGCCATGACCTCGCTCCTGGAACCGATTATGATCGTCTGCCTGGCCGTCGTCGTCGGCAGCATCGTCATCGCCATGTTCCTGCCTCTGATCGACCTGATGAACACCATGGGCGGCCCGTCAGAAGGCGGCGGCAAGGGCGGGACCGGCGACTAGCGTCCCTTGTAGCCGCCAATATGAATCGGCGGACGCGTCCCGTGACGGCAATCTCCGCCGTTTCACAACGGCGGTTACGGAGGCTCGATTCACGGGCAAACGCTGGATGCACGTGTTTGCGAGAATAAAATTCAATAAAATAGGTTGACAACGAAAGGCGCCATGCGTAAATACATTGTAACGACATTGCATGGTCGTTTGATTTACAATTGACTCTGTTATGGAGTTTGATTGGAGCAACGCACCGTCCAATTTGCACAGTTCTTTGATGTCGAAAGAGATAGAAGAATCGTTTGAAGACCCGTTTGCGCTTCGGATGTTGCCGGATTCGCCCCGGTTTTCCGCCCAGGCCCGGTTTTTCAACTTGGGAATGACGGCAGGCGGGGTGGGGGTCTTCAGTGTTTACCGGACGAACGGCAAAGAGATCCGGGTTCTCTATGCCCGGCCGTTCGAGCCGGAGGAGCGGTTCTTTTATCAGCGGAAAATGGATCAGGTCCTGTCGCCATGATGAGTTATGCATGCCATTTCCAGTTGGGAAGACGTGCCTCTCTTCGACAGTGAAGAGGCCGAAGCGGATTTCTGGGCTGAGAACAAGCCGGACTTGCGCCTGTTGGAATCCGCGCTGGCCGGCGGCAGCGAGTCGGCGGAATCGGTGACTATCACCTTGCGGATCGATCCCCGGATGCTGGCGCGCATCAAGCGGCTGGCCCGGTCGAGATACCTGAACTATCAGAGCATGATTAAGCAGTGGTTGAGCGAGCGGATGGAAGAGGAATTGCGCGAGCGCTGAACCACCCAGACCTATGAACCCTGTCATCCAGCACCGGTCCCCCCCTCGGGCGGGATACACCTTGATCGAACTGCTCGTCGTCATGGCCATCATCGCCATCGTCGCGTCGCTGATCCTTCCCGTCACCAGGGCGCTCAAGAAAAGGCGAATCCTTTCGGTTGCCCAGGCGCAATTGAACCAGGTGCAAGCCGCCATCGAGAATTACAAATCCAAGACCGGCTTCTATCCGCCGGACAATCCCACCAATTGCGTCATCAACCCGCTCTATTTCGAATTGGTCGGGACGATTTTGACAAACGGTGTCTATGAAACCCTCGACGGAAGCGGTCAGATATCGACCAATGACGCTGCAACCTGGTTCGGAGTGTCCGGCTTCGCCAACTCCGGAACGAGTCTTCGGGGCAGCGACGACAAGCCGGGTCCGCTGAACTTCCTCAAGGATTTGCGGCCCGACCAGGTCGGTCAATTCGTCTATGAAGGCAACATGCCTTGGAATGCGGTGCTGGTCTGTTCGATATCGTGGCCGGCTGGCACCCTGCCCAACGGCCTGGCCTGGCCGATCAAAAGCACCCCCCCGGCTGTGCCGCAGCCGCCCGTGCTCAACCCCTGGTGCTATATGTCCACCAATCCAACGAATAATGTCGGCAGGTTTGATTTGTGGGTGGACCTGGTGATCGGCCCCGCTGTCTATCGCGTCAGCAATTGGAGAACCAGTCCGCAGCAGTTGTAGCGTCTTGAACCACACCCGATCCATGTCATCCGGACAGAACAAACCCCAGGCAACCGGAGACCGCGGCCGGCGCGGTCCGGGGGCATTGCTGCGTCCTAAGGTTGAATCTCCGGGTCCCGGAAGGCTGGTGCCGGCGGTCTGGCAGGAATACTCCTGGCAGCCGCGCATCCGCGTGTCCCACACAGGAAAATGTTCGCATGCTGCCCGACTTCTCGGCGCGCGGCTCTGTGAGCCGCAGCGGGTTGGTGCTGCAAGGGGCGCGAAGGAGCTCCGGCGCGTTTTGCCAGGCGAAGGTGCTGCGGGTCGCAGACCCGCGGTCCAGTCCGGCGCGCGGCTCTGTGAGCCGCAGCGGGTTGGCCGTCGCCGTGATGTGGACAGGTTGCGCCGGCGTCCTGGGCTGCCTGGGTGTCCAATGTGCTGCGGGTCGCAGACCCGCGCTGCTTTGCTTGTGGCGATGCCGCGCCGAGTGCTCTGCGGGCCCCGCCGCAGAGATACAACCTGGACCCATCCGTTCGACCGCTTATGAAAAACTCATCCTTACGATTCCGGCGCACGCGCGAAGCGTTCACGATCATCGAGCTGCTGGTGGTCATCAGCATCATCGCCATCCTGGCGGCGCTTCTGTTGCCCGCCGTCAGCAGGGCTATGGTCACTGCCAAAGTGAGAAAGGCTCAGACGGAGGAGGCCGCAATCGTCCAGGCCATCCAATCGTATTATTCCACCTACAGCCGCTACCCGGTTTCGAGCAACGCACTGTACTCTGCGACGCAAAACCAGGACGATTTTACGTACGGAACCGCAGGCTTCGCGAACTACACCGGCCCCGCCATTCTAAACAATTGGAACACCTACCCGTATGAGTCCGACAACGCCGAAGTGATCGCGATTCTCATGGATCTGCAAAACTATCAGAACGGCAGCGCCACCGTGAACGCGGGTCACGTCATGAATCCACAGCAGACCAAGTTCCTCGACGCGAAAATGTCGGGCACCACGATACTTCCGGGCGTTGGCCCCGACCTCGTTTACCGCGACCCTTGGGCCAACCCGTATATTATCTCGATGGATTTGAATTACGACGGGAAATGCCGGGATGCGATCTATCGGCAGCAGGCTGTTTCTCAACAAGCCGGTCCTTCCGGCTTCAATGGGTTGTTTGACTCGACGGATCCGAGCGGTAATACAGGTCCCTACGAGTTCAACGGCGGGGTGATGGTCTGGTCCTGGGGACCGGATGGCAAGTTTAGCAATACAAATCAGGCAATCTCCTCTGTGAATCGAGACAACGTGCTGAGCTGGAAGTAGTGCCCATGAGACTGCAACGCCCCAAAGCGGCCTTTACGATCATCGAATTGCTGGCGGTGATCGCGATCATGGCGTTGATCGCCGCTCTCGCGGCTCCCACGCTGCGGAATTTCCGCAAGGGCGATTCCATCGCCACCGCCACGCGCCAGATGCTCGATGCCGTGGGCCGCGCCCGGCAGTTGGCCATCGGCCAGCACACAACCGTTTATATGGTTTTCGTTCCCACCAACTTCTGGCAACTCGACCCCACCTTTATCTCCGATGTGCAGAATGTCTTGGGCAATCAGGGTCTGAACTCCGTCACCAACCTCATCGACAAGCAACTCACCGGCTACACCTTCCTGAGTTTGCACAGCATCGCCGATCAACCGGGCACGAGCACGCCCCAATACCTCGATTCCTGGCAGACCCTGCCTGACAGCTCGTTTATCCCGACGTGGAAGTTTTCCACCGACCCCCTCTACACCAACTACATCGTGAACCCGATGAACGGCCAGGTGTTCCAGGTCGGCGGCTTCAGGGTCGAGCCGTTCCCGTTTCCCACCGAAAACTCCATTAATTTAAACCTGCCCTACATCGCCTTCGATTACCTGGGCCGGTTGGTGTCGGAAACGGATGCCTCCGGCAACTACCATGATGCCTACATTCCGCTGGCGCAGGGGGGTGTCCTGCTTGCACGCGACCCTACCAATGGAACTCCCTTCATGAGCACGGTCCCGACCCTGGCCATCGAATCGCCGCCCGGCAACAGCACCAACAGTTTCAACCTGATCCACATCGACTGGCTCACCGGTCGCGCCCGGCTCGAACATCAGGTGATTCGATGATGACGTTACCCCTGAACCGGCCCCCCCGTAGCCGCCGTTGTGAAACGGCGGAGATCGTTGCGGGACCGGTCCGCCAATTCACATTGGCGGCTACAAGCATGAGCCGAGCCTCCGTAGCCGCCGTTGTGAAACGGCGGAGATCGTTGCGGGACCGGTCCGCCAATTCACATTGGCGGCTACAGGACGCTGTCGCTCAAGATCCGGTGGCCAGGCCGTCCCGGCCGGCCTCCCGACAATCCGGCTTCACGATGATCGAAATCGCGCTGTGCCTCGCGATTATCGGATTTGCGCTTGTGGCGATCATCGGGGTCCTGCCCACCGGCCTGAATGTCCAGAAGGACAATCGCGAGGAAACCATCATCAACCAGGACGCCGCGGTCTGGATGGACGCCATCCGCCACGGCGCCCAGGGCTATGACGACCTGACCAATTACGTCATCGCCATTACCAACATGGTCTGGTCCTACACTCTCCAGAACGGCGTGTTCCAGACCAACGACTCGGTGAGTCTCACCGGTTCGGGGGGAGGCTCTCCGGAAATCAATGTCTTCACCCGCACTTACTGGTCGAGAAACGGCGCTGTTCAATCTGGTCCACAGCAGTTGCTTCTCACAAACGGTTATAACATCATCGGCGTGTTAAGCAGGCCCAAGCTCGAATGGACGAACAATCCTCCCGCTACCCCTCATTTTTTCAGCAATTATATCGTCGCCAACGTCCGGTCGATGAGCGGGCCGGCGGTGGAAAAATATCCCGCGGACAACCCGACCGTCCTCGACAGCGCGTTCAGCTACCGCATGATTCCCGAGATCGACTCCTACGTGCCGTTCGATCCCGGGACCACCAACATGAACAAGCCGTTCACCAATGGGATGACCGCGCAACAGCTTTCCGCCCGGATCAACAACTCGACCGTGGTGAGCAATCTTTTGGTGAATTCGCATGACTTGCGCCTCACGTTCCGCTGGCCGCTGCTGCCGAACGGAGACGCCGGCAACGGCCGGCAAACGTTCCGGACCTTCACCGGGGGACAGCTTGTCCAGACCAATGATCTTCACGACGGAGTCGCGCCTCTTCTGCTGTATTTCCTCGAACCCTCAACCTACGTGCAGGCGCAATGAGGACCCGGATGCGATTGCCGATGTGTGATGCGCGATTTCCGGTTCGCGAGCCGCGAAGCCGGAACGATTCAGTTGAAAGGGGGGAGAACACGAGCCCTCGCGTGTTCCGACCGGTGCCCTCGCCGGACGGTTCGATCGCAGCAGCACGAACTGAATGGTGCGACTGGCTCCGAGGCTCGAAGTGGTGGGCGAGGACGCCCGCCACCGCACCCGAGACGGGTGCGCTCCCCGGAATAACGGAATCGTTCCGGCTAAGGCCCCTCCGCGCCCCTTCGCCAGGGCGGTTCCCGGTCTCAATGCGCGCTTTCTCCATGATTGAGATCCTGGTGGTGGTGGCGCTGCTCTCCGTCATCGTGCTGGGATTGATGGCCATGTTCAACCAGACCCAGCGCGCCTTCCGCCTTGGCATGTCGCAGACCGACGTCCTGGAATCCGGCCGCATGGCCACCGAAATCCTTGCCCGCGAAATCGGGCAGACCACGCCGTCCTACTTCGATTGGACCAATGGAATACCCCCTGCTCAGCAGCCCAATTATTATTGGTTGTTTGGCGCCCCTAATTTTTACTCGCAGACGACCAATGCCAGCTATCAAAGCCTGCCAGGGTCCACTGCGCTCCTCAGCACCAACGTCCTTTACCGCACAAACATCCTGGACGACGTTTTCTTCCTCGTCCGCAACAATCAGACCTGGACGGGCATCGGCTACTTCGTGCGCACAAACCGCAATGATGATCCCGAGCTTCCGGGAGGGGTCGGTCCCGCCGGCACGCTCTACCGTTTTGAAACGAGCGAGCCCGTGTCCCAGTTCCAAATAGATCCGGCCGCGTTGTTTTACGATTTCAACCTGGCTCGGAGTGAACTACTCACCAACGGCGTCAGCAAGATTTTGCATGGCGTGGTGCACTTCCGGGTCCGGCCATTCGACGCCAGCGGCTGGTTGATTCCGAACAATCCAATCTATTTCAACCCCACGAACTCTCCAAATCCGAACTCCTTCAATTCCCTGACCAACCTGCCCGCTTTTGTTTCCTCCAATCTTTTCTTTGACCTCAACAATCAGTACTACGTCTCCGGCTCCGGCGAGATCGGCGCTTTTGTATTTTTCAGCAATGCGGTTCCCGCAGCAGTGGAGATGGAACTGGGTATTCTGGAGCCGCAGGTGTACGACCAGTACCAGTCCATTCCCGTTCTCCCGGCCCAACAGGCGTTTCTGACGAACCAGGCTCCGCACGTGCACCTGTTCCGCCAGCGCATCCCCATCCGCATGGTGGATCCGACGGCTTATTCGAGAAATGCACTTTAATCCAAATCATCGAGGAACCGAAGGGAACAAAGAGCTTGGCGGCACGCCCGCCCGCAAACCCGACGCCGGAAATCCATCTTCAGAATTTGGGCCTTGGACCTTGGACGTTGGACCGCGGACTTCCGACCCTGGACTCCGGACTTCGGACTTTGGACTTCGGACCTTGGACTTTGGACTTCTTCCGTCCTCCCGCGGCGTCGCGCTCGTCATCACGCTGATCATGCTGTCCGTGATCACCTTCATGGCGGTCACGTTCCTGGTCCTGAGCCACCGCGAGCGGGGGTCCGTCACCACCACCACCGATCAGACGTCGGCGGGGTTCACGGCGGAATCGGCGCTGGAGCGGGCCAAGGCGGAGATCCTGGCGCGCATCGTCGCCCTGACCAACGACCAGAACTTCGACCTGATCGTCTCGACCAATTTCATCAATTACAACGGATTCGATCCCGGCGCCTTCGATTATCGGACCAACGTCAACTACGACCACGAGATCGGCGGCGGCCCGCTCACCGGCAATGAGCCCTTGCAGAACCTCACCAACCTGTTTTACAACCCGCGGCCTCCGGTCTTCATCGTCACCAATCGCGCGTTTCCCGATTTCACCGACTTCCGGTACTATCTCGACCTGAACCGGAATGGCCGCTACGACACGAACGGATTACAGCCGGAAATCGGGATCAACGGCCTCGCCATCGTCGTGAGCAACACGGTTGTCAGCAACTTTTACGTCGGGGACCCGGAGTGGATCGGGGTGTTGGAGCATCCCGACCAGCCGCACTCGGCCAACAACAAGTTCGTGGCGCGCTACGCCTACATCGTCCTGCCCGCCGGGAAGACGCTGGATGCGAATTATATCCACAACCAGGCCGTCACCAGGACCTTGGACACAGCGAATGACGGCTATGCGCGAAATCAGGGAGTTGGTTCCTGGGAAATCAACCTGGCGGCACTCCTGGCGGACCTGAACACGAATCAATGGTACAGAGACAACGGACTGTCTGCACTCTATTACCAATACAACCGGACAAACCTTCTGTTAGCCAATAGCGGCTACGCCTTTGAAGACGCGCTCGCATTCCTCAATTATCGGTATGCGACAAACTATGCTACGCTGTGGCCCGCAACCAGCTATTTCCCGAATAATGCCGCCGTCCTCAGAATCGATAACATCGATGAGTACTCGGATGGTCCGTTGATGTTCGGGAATACCATCACCGAGGGTGTTCTGAATGGTGATCCCGTCACCGCCCCATGGGCCGGAGCGGACAATACAAACCATTACTTCACCCCCCAGGAATTTTTTGATCCAGCCAAGACTTCCGGATTTTTCACCAACCGCCTGCTCGCCACGGGGACGAATGCCGACTCTTACGACCGTTACACATTTTACCGGATGCTGGCGCAGTTGGGGACCGATTCCACGCCCGAGCAAAATAAAATCAACATCAATTATGTGAATGTGGATTCCAGCGGCAACGTCGTGCCCGGCATGGAAACCAACCTGATTCCCTGGCAGCCGCTGCAGTTGTTCACGAATGCGGCTCAAAAAATATTTGCGCAATTGAATCTCCGTGACGGTTACAACAATCTCATCACGATCACCAACATTCCGCTTTACCCGACCAATTATTATACCCCGGCGGTTCACCGGGTCCTCCAATTGGCGGCGAACATGTTCGAAGTGACCTCGACCAATCTGTACCCTTGCAGCTACCGTCCTCACTTCAACCTGAACGTTGTCGGCACCAACAATAATATCATCATCAGCGGCTACGATCTGGTCAACGGCGCGGACCTTTTTGTCACCGACACGACCAACCTGACCGTACCGATTGACCTTTACGTTGCCACAAACCGCGCCAGCATCTCATGGGGTGTCCAACCGGTTCACATGAACGTTTATGGGGCGCCCTGGGTCATCGGCGCCCGGAAGGGATTTCCCAACCTGAACGAGATCGTGATGCAAAGCGCCTCCCAAATCACACGCAAGCTTAAGGTTCAGAGACCGGCCACCACCACCACGGACACAAGCCAAATCCAGATGACCCAACTGCTCATGGCAGGAGTCTCGAACACCATCGGTGTGGAGGTATGGAATTCGTATTCGAACAATTATCCGCGCGCGGTTTACATTCAGGCGGATGGGAGCCTGTCGATGACCCTGACGAATAATTTTGGGTATTCAACAAATGCAGTATATGCGCTTGGCGGGGCCTTTACGGGTGCGACGAACGTACTGGCCGGTGCCTGGCAAGGCACCGGATGGAAACCTGGCGCACAGGCTCCCGCCAACATGGCCTCGTTCCTCGTGCCTCTGGTCACCAACGTGGTTTTCCTCCCGGACTCCGCTTATGACGTGAGAGCGCTGCCCGGTAGCTTCTGGGCCATTCCGACTAACGATGTTCCGATTGACTGGTTCTCACTCAGTACTGTTGGGGAGTTCCGGCAGCCGCAGTGGGGATTGAACATCACCAACAGCATCCGATGCATGATTATAGACGAGGGGGTTCCTGGAGGCCGCGTGATTGATTATGTCCAGTTAAGCGGACTGAATTCGTACCGGAACCTGACGGGGGAAACCTATTCGAACGATCCGAGCGTCACTAACACCTGGAACACCAACCTCGTGGCGGGGTTCTGGGGTAATGTGGATAACACACCGCAGGGAATTATCAACCAGATCTCCATCTCTGAGGGAGTACCGGATCTTGGGGATGGCTTCTGGCAGAACAACATGATAGGTGCTCCAGTGCAGCCCTACCGACAGTATGCAATTGACTATTTTCTGGTATTCTTGGGGCTGACACCCTCCCCTGGGAATTCAGGCCTCCAGAACACACAACTGGTGATGCAGGTGCCGTTCACTCCTACAGCCAAGAAATATCAGACACTCACTTGGCAGGCCAATGACCCGCTCGTGCATTACACCGCAGGAGACCTCACTTATCCGGCGGTCACAAACATAAATCCAGTCACGCCGCCCAACACCTCGTTCCCTCTGGCGACCTCGAACTTTTGGAGATACACGGATCGCTACGATCCTTGGTATGGAAATCCAACGAAAGGGACTAACGGCGACAAGAATGCCTTGCTCATCTCGCTGAAAGATCCGTTGGTGCGATCTTCGGATGAATGGGACTTCCCCACGAACAAATTCCCGAACGTCGGCTGGCTGGGCCGGATGCACCGCGGCACGCCGTGGCAGACGGTTTACCTTAAATCCACAACCAATCCGATCGCCACCTGGGTGAATTGGAGCGGGGATCTCGCGACCTGGTTGGTCGGCGGTACCAATAGTCTGGCCGACGCGTCGTTCACGCATCCGATCAACGACAGGCAGTTGTTCGATTTGTTTACCGCCGCGGTGGACGATAACGCCACGCGCGGCCAGTTGTCCGTCAACCAGACAGGCTTGGCCGCATGGTCGGCCGTGCTTTCCGGAGTCATCGTGGTCACCAACAACTCGAGCGGGACGAACCTGCTCAGTCCGCTGGTCATCAGCCCCGCTGGAGTCTATAACCCGGCCCAGCCGCCGCCGATCGTCCGGATCGTGCAGGGCATCAACAACACGCGCACCAATTTTTTGAACAACAGCTTCAGCCACCTCGGCGACATCCTGGCGACTCCGCAGCTCACGGAACAATCGCCGTTCATCAACACAACCAACTTGCAAACCCTCGGGGCGGGAGGCATGAACGACGAGGTGATGGAACGCATTCCGCAACAGATCCTGGGACTGCTGAACCTGAGCCATACGCCGCGATTTGTGATATATTCCTACGGCCAGACCCTGCACCCGGCGGACCACTCGATTGTTACCGCCGGGCCGTATTTCGGATTATGCACGAATTACCAGGTCACAGCGGAATCCGCCACGCGCGCGGTGGTGCGCGTGGAAGGCGCGCCGACGAACTCGCAGGTCGTGGTCGAACAATTCAATGTGTTGCCGCCTGACTGACCTTATGATTTCTCGTTCATCCTTATTCCTTGAAGACTTATGAAACGCTGGCGACCTTTGACCTGGCTCCTGTTGAGCATCGCGTGCCTGCTGGGCTCGCTCTATTTCTGGCGCCTCGGCAACGAGATCCAGAGCAAGGCGCCTGGAAAGGCTTCCTCCGCCGCGACCGTTGATCAGCCTGCCCGAGCCCGGGCCACCCCGAGTGTGTCCGCGGGTGCGTCAAGCACCGTGTCCTGGCCGATCCAGGGCCGCCCGTCATCCACCAACGCCGCAACCGCCGCGGCGGCGCGGGCCGACAGGTTCAAGTATCGCCTGACCAACACGACCAACACCCTTGGCCGGCTGGCTCGCAGCCGCAGCGCGATTCTGCTCGAAAATGCGCTGATCGACACAAGTCGTCCCCTGGGGCTTTCGATCCCCGACAGCCTTCGCTCCCAGGGTGATCCCGGCAGTTATATCGTGCAGGCTCGCGGGCTGGTTGATGACGCATTTCGCGCGGCCCTGAAGCAAGCGGGCGCAGACGTTGTCTCTTACATTCCCAATAATGCATACCTGGTCCGCGCTTCGGCGAATGCCGCGCAGCAATTGTCGTCGAACCCGCAGACCCAGGCGGTCCTGCCCTACGAACCGTATTACAAGCTCAGCCCGGCAGTGCTGGCATCGGTCATGCAACCCCAGGCGGAGGCTCCCGTCGGAATGGTGAACGTGGTGGTGTTTCCCGACGCGACAGAGGCGGCGCTGGAAGGTTTGCAACAGATGGGCGCGACCGTGGTGGCGCAGGACCGTTCCCCGTTCGGGCCCGTTCTGACCGTCGAACCCGGAGCGGGCGGCGTGCCTGCGATGGCCAGGCTGCCCGGAGTCCAAATCATCTCGATGGCATCCCGGCGCACTCACGCCAATGATCGGACCCGCGCCTTCGTGGGTGTTGCGGCCGACAGCGTGAACCAGACCAATTACCTCAATCTGTCCGGCACAAACGTCCTCGTGGCGGTGAACGATTCCGGTGTGGACGCCACCCACCCGGATTTGACCGGCCGGGTGTTCAGCGCCTTTCCTGGGTCTCTTGTGGATACCGACGGCCACGGCACGCACGTCGCAGGCACCATCGCGGGAAGCGGATTTGAATCGATCACCGTCACCAACGCCATCGGCTCGATCATGCCCGGGACGACCAACCAGTTCCGCGGCATGGCCCCCGCGGCCAGCCTCTACTCGCAGCCGCTTGGGCTGCTCGATTTCGCCCTGCAGGAAGGCGCGGCGAGGACGAACGCGCTCATCTCGAACAACAGTTGGAACTACGGGAACGGTGATTATGATATTTTCGCAGCCAGCTACGACGCCGCCACGCGGGACGCGCTGCCCGAAGTGACCGGTTCGCAGCCGGTGCTGTTTGTTTCGCAGCCGGGAATGATGGTGGCGGAGATGACAACGGCCTGGGCGGCGCTTCGGAGACCGTCCTGTCCCCCGCCACCGCAAAGAACGTCATCACCGTCGGCGCTCTCGAGCAGCCACGGGGAATCACCAACGATGTTGTTGTGGACGGCGCCACCAACCAGCCGTGGGCGGAGATGACCGGTTCCGACGATGAGGTGGCAGGCTTCTCGGGTCGAGGGAATGTCGGCATCGGCTTCGAGGGTGATTTCGGCCGGTTCAAGCCCGACGTGGTTGCGCCGGGCGTGTTCCTGGTCTCGACCCGGTCGCAGCAGTGGGACACCAACGCATATTACAACCCGACCAATTACACATTTCAGACCTTCACCAGCCAGATGGTGACCACCAACCTCAACCGGTACAACATTTTCGTGCCGCCCAACGCGGTGCAGTTGATCATCAGCATCACCAATATCTTTTCCACAAACGTGACCGGCCTGCCGATTTACGTCCATCTAAACAACTTCGCGACGACGAATGATTTTCACGAAATCAACCGGGTTTCCCTGCCGCCGGACCAGCCGCTGGTGAACGGCGCGACCTGGTTTTACAGCATCGGCAACCCGACGAATGTCCCGGTTCAGTTTGACGTGACTACGGAATTGGTGACCACCAATGACAATGGCAATTACTACCAGGTGCTGCAGCAACTGAACGATTCGATCGGCACGCCCGGGACGAAGGGACCGTGGTATCGATATGAAACCGGCACCAGCATGTCCGCGGCGGCGGTGTCGGGCGTGCTCGCGTTGCTGGATGATTATTTCACCAACCGGCTGAACGCGGCGCCCAGTCCGGCGCTGCTCAAGGCGATGCTGATCAACGGCGCGCGCTCCGTCAATACGCTCCCCGGATACGATTATCAGGTGAACAAGACCGTCAACATCGAGGGCTGGGGCGCAGTCAATCTCACGAACTGCATCCCGATCAGCCTGCCGACCAACGCGGCCGCGGCAATATGGAGCGTTTTGACCAATGGACCCTCACCGGTGCTGCTCTACGACCAGGACCCGGCGAATGCGCTGGCGACCGGCGACAGCCGGACGATTTTCGTGACAGTCGATCCATCGGCGCAGGGCGATCCGCTCCGCGCCACCCTCGTCTGGACCGATCCGCCGGGCAATCCCGTCGCCAGCATCAAGCTCGTGAACAGCCTGGCTCTGGTGGTGACCAACCTGGATGATCCGGCCAATCCCAAGGTGTATTACGGCAACGACATTGGCGCCGGGGCGAATTTTGTGTTCCCGGCCGCCACCAACACGCCGCCGGCTATCGACCTGATCAACAACGTCCAGAACGTCTATCTGGCCCCCAACCTCGGGACCAATTACTCCATCACCGTCATCGGCTGGGCGGTGAACGTGAACGCCGTGACGGCGAACCCGACGAAAGTGGCGCAGGATTATGCGCTGGTCGTCTCGAGTGACAGCCAGAGCACCAACGCGTTCACCGTAACCCCGCAACAGAGCGGCGTCGTGTCCGTGCTGACGCCGACCGTGACCATCCTCACTAACGAGTTCGCATCCGCCAGTTCGCCAATAACCGGTCAGTTATTGTCGGAACAGCACGTGGGCGCCAATTCGCCATTCGAGGGCACCACCACGGTTCCCTTGGGAACAAATACGATGTGGGGGCCGAACGGGGCCATCACGCTTGGCGTGACCAACCAATGGCGGTTTTATGTCATTACAAATAATAACGCTTATACGAATGCCGCCTTCGTCACGTTCGTGCCGGTGAACCTGTCGAGTTCGCGCATGGGAGTCACCAACGTGAACGATCCTACCAACGCGAGCCGCGCCGAGGCGGATATTGATCTCTACGCCACCCAGGATTCCGGTCTGACCAA
>Ga0187860_1000254_pt1 | contig 52290 bp, 47 predicted proteins | sample June2016WEW_10_4_FD_132981 | JGI IMG/M metagenome (GOLD analysis project Ga0187860, IMG submission 132981) | Peatland microbial communities from SPRUCE experiment site at the Marcell Experimental Forest, Minnesota, USA - June2016WEW_10_40 | ecosystem: Environmental > Terrestrial > Soil >...
CGCACAGCTCGCAGCCGATGCACTTCTCCATGCCGTCCTCGTACCGGTTGAGGACGTGACGGCCGTGGAGACGGGGTGGTTTTGGCTGCTTGACCTTGGGGTACTCGGTCGTGACGCGCGGCTCCATCACCTGACGCATCGTGACTTTGAAACCCCTGAACAGTGGCGGCAACATCAGCCCGCGCCTCCCAGATTGCTCTCGCTCGGCACCGATCGCAGCTGGCCCTGGTCAGCCCCCTGGCCCTCGCGTCCGCGTGCTGCGGCATCAGCCTCGAGGTCGCGCCGTTGGCGGCTCACCGTGAGGCACTGGTGCAGGATCACCCACGCGAGGAGGCAGCCGGCGAACACACCCGCCGCCCACCACCTGCTGACGCCGACGCCGTCGATGACGAGCAGCCAGGCGAGCGATCCCGGGATCAGGAACTTCCAACCCAGATCCATCAGCTGGTCGTAGCGCATCCGCGGCAGGGCCGCCCGGACCCAGACATAGATGTAGAGGAAGACCAGCGTCTTGCCGGCGAACCAAAGGATCGGCCAGAGCCACGGCAGAGTGTGGAAGCCGGGACCGTCGGGCCCCCCGAAGAACAGCGTCACCATGATCGCCGACATCGTGATGACGTTCATGAACTCGGCCATGAAGAACAGTGCGAACCGGAGCGAGCTGTACTCGGTGTGGAACCCGCCGACCAGCTCCTGCTCGCCCTCGGTCAGGTCGAACGGTGGGCGGTTGAGCTCGGCGGTGATGGCGATCGCGAACACCACGAACGGGACGATGCCAGTGCGGAACACGTTCCAGTGCAGGACGCTCGACGCCTGGGTGGCAACGATCGTCCGGGTCGACAGCGAGTGGCTCTCGAGGATGACGGCGACGACCGACAACCCCATCGCGACCTCGTAGGAGATCATCTGGGCACTGGCCCGGACTGAGCCGAGCAACGGGTACTTCGAGCCCGACGACCAGCCGGCGAGCATTGTCCCGTAGACGGCCACGGACGACATCGCGAGTAGGAAGAGAACTCCCATCGGCGGATCGGCCAACTGCAGCTCGACGATGTGATGGGCGATCGTGACGACGCCGCCGACCGGCACGATCGCGAACACCAGCAATGCCGGCAGCAAGGCGAGGTACGGAGCGAGCTTGAACACGACCCGATCCGCCTCGAGAGGCATCAGGTCTTCCTTGAAGAACAGCTTGATTCCGTCGGCGAGCGTCTGCAGGATGCCGAACGGCCCGGCTCGGTTCGGCCCGATGCGATTCTGCATGTCCGAGATGACCTTGCGCTCGAACCAGATCATCAGCATCACGGAGACCATCAAGACGGCAAAGGTGACCACGGCCTTCACCAGGGCGATGACCAGCGCGCCGAAGTCGACGCCGTGAATGAACAGTTGGTCGCCCATCAGCCCAGCGTCTCCACGCGCACCTCGGACACTACCGACGACGAGTCGATCAGGACGGTAGCGCTCGGCTCGTCCACCGGCACGAGACCGACGGGAAGCACGGTGACTCCTGCCGGCAGCGTGTCGTCGACAACGACTGGCACGATCAACTCTGCCGCCGCGCTTCGGACTCGTACCTCGTCACCTTCGCGGACGCCGAGCTGCTCGATCTCCTTCGACCGGAGCCGCAGCGCCTGGGTCGGCGCCAGCGGCGCCAGTGACGGCGCCGCCTGCACGAGAGTGCCGTGGTCGTACAGCGCCCGCCTCGTGACGAGCCGGAACGCGTAACCGTCCGGTTGCGGTGACACCGGCGCGGTGAACTGCCCCGGCCTCACGGTCATCAGTGCAGGCCTCGAGACTGGCCGCTCGGTGGGACCAGCCTCAGGCCCGGTGTCCGTGGGTGCGCCGCGGGCGTCAGTGGCTGCGCCGCGGGCGTCAGTGGCTGCGCCGCCGCCGGCGTCCGTGGCTGCGCCGACGTCGAGCGGCGCACCCTGCTCGTAGACCGATGCGATGCCCGGGGTGGCGATCGGGTCGATCGAGCGAACGCCACCGTGAGCTGCATCGCGCCCGCCGGCGCCGATCCCGACCGGAGCGGAAGCGACCGGGACCACGATCCCGTCAGCTCCATCGTGCCCGTGCAGCGCGGACAGGGTGCAGCCATGGTGAGACGGGGCGACCTGCTCGATCTCGCGCCAGATGCCTTCGAGACTCTCCAGTCCCAGGTCGGCTCCCATCGTCTCGGCGATCCCGGCGGCGATCATCCAGTCCGCCCGGGCCACGCCGGGAGGCACGACCTTCTGCGCGAGGCGCGTCACCCGACCCTCGATATTGGTCGTCGAGCCGCCTCGCTCCACGGACGCGGCCGCAGGGAGCACGACATCGGCGAGCTGCACGGATGCGTTGCCGAAGATGTCGACCGCCACCAGGAACGGGATCGCTTCGAGGGCCCGTGTCGCGAGATCACGGTCAGGGAAGTCGGCAAGCGGATCGGCGCCGACGAGAACGAGCGCCGTGAGCTCGCCGCTGGCTGCCGCTTCGAGCATCTCTGTCGTGTCGAGCCCACGGTCCTCGGGTAGCGATCCCCACCGCTCGGCAAACCATTCGGCTCCGTCCGCGAGTGACACGCGGCCCGGCAGGACGCCGGGAGCGAGCCCCATGTCGAGGGCGCCGAGTACATTCGCCCGCCGCAGCGCCGGCAAGAAACGAGCCCCTGGCCACGCCTCAGCCAATACCCCCGCCGCAACCGCCAACTGATCGGGCGACTCAGTGAGGGACGGGCGGCCGAGGACGACGACGATCCCGCTCCCGTCGGGCGCATTCGACAGCGCGGCTCCCAGCACCTCGCTGACACGTGCCCAGCGCTCGGCCGCGATGCCAGGCACTTCCACCGCAGCGCCACGCACCTCCGCCGCAGCGCCAGGCACCTCCGCCGCAGCGCCACGCACCTCCGCCGCAGCGCCAGGCACTTCCGCCGCAGCGCCAGGCATCTCCGCCGCGCCTTGGAACGAAGCGAGCGCCCTGGCGAGTGCCACGCTCTCGCCAGGGCGATAGGTGAGCGATGACGAGGCGATCGCCGCCAGCGACGTCGGCACCGGGGAGCAGTCGATGATCGGGACGCCGGAGTGGGCCGCGGCGGTACGGAGCCGCAGGTGCAGTACAGGTAGCTCCTCCCGGAGGTCGCCGGCGAGCACGACGACGGCCTTGGCCGAGCAGGTATCGGCGATCGTCGCCCGCGGCAAGCCGAGCACCAGCTCGGCCGGAAGCCCATCGGCCAGCTGGGCGTCGACGTTGTCCGTGCCGATGACCGTCCGGGAGAGCTTCGACCAGGCGTATGCATCCTCGTTCGCCAACCGCGCACCGCCGATGATGCCGACCGATGAGCCCGAGCCCGCGGCCTCGGACGCCTTGCGGATGCCGCTCGCGACCTCCTGCAGCGCCTCGTTCCAGCCGACGCGGGTGAGCTCGCCGTCGCGCCGGACGAGCGGACTCGTCAGCCGGTCGGAGCTGGAGCTCGCCTCGAAGCCATAGCGGCCGCGGTCGCACAGCCAGCTCTGGTTCACGGGCTCGGAGTCGATGCCGAGATAGCGCACCAGCGAGCCGGCAGATGACTGCACGGCTACACGGCAGCCGACGGCGCAGTACGTGCACGTCGACTCCACCTGCTCGAGGTCCCACGGCCGGGACTTGAAACGGTACGGCACTGAGGTGAGCGCGCCCACCGGACAGATCTGCACCGTGTTGCCACTGAAGTACGACGTGAACGGGCGGTCGGGGAAGACGGCCACTTCGATCTTGTCACCGCGCCCGAAGAAGTCGATGAGCGGCTCGCCGGCGATCTCCTCGGCAAACCGGGTGCAGCGGGCACACTGGATGCAGCGCTCCCGGTCGAGCAAGGTGAGGGGGCCGAGGGAGATGGGCTTGGCCCAGTGACGCTTCTCCTCGTTGAAGCGAGTCTCACCGGGCCCGTGGGAGACCGCCTGATCCTGCAGCGGGCATTCGCCGCCCTTGTCGCAGACCGGGCAATCGAGCGGGTGGTTGACGAGGAGAAACTCGAGAACTCCCTCCTGGGCCTTGCGGGCCGCCGGGGATTCCGTCGAGATCTCCTGGCCATCGGAGACCGACACATAACAAGCCGGCTGCAACGTGGCGCCACGTGGCCCGGACACCTCGACAAGGCACATGCGGCACATGCCGACCGGCTTCATCCTCGGGTGGTAGCAGAAGCGAGGGATGAAGACCCCGGCACGCTCGGCAGCCTCGATGATGAGCTCACCATCGAAGGCTTCGACGGCACGGCCGTCGACGACGATCTCAGGCATGCCGCACCTCGTCCGCGGAAAAAGGGCAGCCGCCTTCTTTCACGTGCAGGAGGAACTCGTCACGGAAACGGGTGATCCCGGACACGATGGACGACGGGATCGACGAGCCGAGGACGCAGATCGTGGTCTGCTTGGGCGGCCAGCTCAACCCCGGGGCGATGTTGTCGCAGGCGTCGAGCAACAACTCGAGGTCCTCCTCGCGCCCGAAACCGTCCTCGATCCTCCTCAGGATCTTCTCGACCCACCCGCTGCCCTCACGGCACGGAGTGCACTCGCCACAGGACTCCCGTTGGAAGAAACGAGTGATCCGCCAAGCCGCCCGCACCGGGCACGCCGTCTCGTCCATCACCACGACGGAGCCGGAGCCGAGCATCGAGCCCGCCTTCCCGACAGCGTCCTGGTCGAGGCCCATGTCGAGGTGCTCCGGAAAGAACCACGGAGCCGATACGCCGCCGGGAATGAAGGCTTTGAGCTCCCGGCCGCCCCGCACGCCGGCGCCGAGCGACTTGTCGTAGATGAGGTCGCGGAACGTCGTCTTCGACATCTCGACCTCGTACCAGCCGGGTCGTTCCACGTGGCCGGACAGGGCGAAGAGGCGCGTGCCGGCCGACGATCCCTCCCCGAGTGCTGAGAAGGCGGCACCGGTGTTCAGCACGATCCACGGCAGGTTCGCTATCGTTTCGACGTTGTTCACGGCCGTCGGCTGCCCGTACAGGCCGATCGCCGCCGGGAAGTACGGGGGCTTGATCCGAGGGAAACCGCGCTTGCCCTCGAGGCTCTCGAGCAACGCCGTCTCCTCGCCGCAGATGTAGGCGCCCGCACCCGGGTGGATGACGAGATCCAGCGAGTAACCCGACCCGAATATCTCCCCACCGAGCGCCCCGTGCTGGTATGCGTCGTTGCACGCCTGCGTGAGGCGCTCCAACCCGAGCGCGAATTCACCGCGGCAGAAGATGAACGCCGCCGCCGCGCCGGTGGCGTAGGCGGCGATGATCGTTCCCTCGATGATCTGGTGGGGGACCCGTTCGATGAGGAGGTGGTCCTTGAACGTGGCCGGCTCGCTCTCGTCACCGTTGACGACGAGATAGGTCGTCGGTGCTTCCCGCATCATCGACCACTTCCGGCCGGCCGGGAAGCCGGCACCTCCGCGCCCGAGGAGGCTGGCGGCGTTGACCTCGTCGTGCACCTGCTCGGGCGTCATCCCGAGCGCCTTGCGAAGGCCCTCGTAACCACCGGTGGCGAGGTAGCGGGCGAGCGTGTACGAGTCCTCGTGGCCCATGCGGGCCGTGACGATGCGGGGGTGATCCGTGATCACGAGCCGCTCCCGATTGCAGAGCCCTGGCCGGCGGTGGCGCCGCCGGCAGCCTGTGTCGCGGCGGCATCGGCTGCCTCTTCCAGGGCAGTGGCAGAATTCGCAGCACCGCCGTTCGCGGCACCGCCGGCGCCACCGCCGGCCTTGGCGGCGTGCGCCTTTGCCGGCATGCCGACGCTCCGGTTGACGCGGCTCAGCACGCCGTGGGGCGGAACGGTGCCGGCGAGCCCACCATCGGCGAGATCGTGGGCGAGCTGGTCGAAGGCTTCGGAGTCGATCGGGCCGAAGAAACGATGGTTCACCTGTACGCACACCGCCTTGTCACACCCGGCGAGGCACTCGGCCTCCTCGAGGGTGAACAAGCCGTCGTGGGTCGTCTGGCCCACCCGGATGCCGAGATGCTGCTCGGCGTGCGAGAGCACTTCGTAGGCGCCCGCCAGCATGCAGGCGATGTTGGTGCAGACGGCGAACACGTACCGGCCGACCGGTTCGGTGTGCAGCATGTCGTAGAAGCTCGCCGTGCCCCGGACCTCGGCCGGCGAGCAGCCGACCAGCTCGGCGATGTCCTCCATCGACTCATTCGTGAGGTAGCCGTGCTGAGCCTGTGCAAGGTGACACAAGGGGATGAGGGCAGACCGCCGCTCGGGGTAGCAAGCGATGATCGATTCGGCTTTTGCGAGGTTCTCCGCGCTGAGACCCTGCTCCGCCATCAGCGATCCACCTCCCCCATCACCGGGTCGACCGAGGAGATGATTGCGATGGCGTCCGCGATGAGCCCGCCGCGAAGCAGAGCGGGAAGGGACTGGAGGTTCACGAAACTCGGCGCCCTCACGTGCAACCGGTAGGGCTTGTTCGTCCCGTCCGACACGAGGTAGCAGCCCAGCTCGCCTCGCGGTGACTCGATGGCGGTGTACACCTCGCCCGCCGGCACCTCGAAACCCCTGGTGAAGATCTTGAAGTGGTGGATCAACGCCTCCATCGACTCGTCGATGCGAGCGCGCGGCGGCGGGGTCACCTTCTTGTCCTGCGAGCGGTAGTCGCCGCGAGGGAGCTTCTCGAGGATCTGGGCGACGATGCGGCACGACTCCCGGATCTCGTTCAGGCGCACGGCATAGCGATCGAAGGTGTCGCCGACCGTGCCCACGATGACGTCGAAGTCGACCTGGTCGTAGAACAGGTAGGGCATCGACTGGCGCAGGTCCCACTCGACACCGCTCGCCCGCAGGATGGGGCCGGTCGCTCCCAGCGCGATCGCCAGCTCAGGGCTGATGATGCCGACGCCCTCGCAGCGCTCGCGGAAGATCGGCTGGCCCGTCAGGAGGTCGTCGTATTCGTCCAGCCGGCCCGGGATCGTGTCGATGATGGCGGCGACGTCGTCCTCCCATCCGTCCGGCAAGTCGGCGGCGACGCCGCCAGGGCGGATGTAGTTGTGGTTCATCCGCAAGCCGGTCGTCTTCTCGAAGAACGACAGGATCATCTCCCGCTCGCGGAACCCGTAGATCATCATCGAGGTGGATGCGAGGTCCATGCCGTTCGTGGCAGTCCACATGACATGAGACGAGATGCGGTTCAGCTCGCACATGAGCATCCGGATCCATGTGGCCCGTGGAGGAATCTCGATATCGAGGAGCTCTTCGACCGCGAGCGAGTACACGAGCTCGTTGTGGAGCGGCGCGAGGTAGTCCATCCGGGTGACGTTCGTCGCCCCTTGCACGTAGGTGAGCTCCTCGCCGGTCTTCTCCATCCCGGTGTGCAGGTAGCCGATGACGGGCTTGGAGCGAAGGACGGTCTCGCCTTCGAGCTCCAGGACGATCCGGAGCACACCGTGGGTCGACGGGTGCTGCGGCCCCATGTTGATGATCATGGGCTCGTCCTCACCGAAATCGTCGCCGAGGCCTCCAGGGTCCAGCACGACGTCTTCAGGGAGCCGGAGGATGCCCGTGTCGTGATCGGCGATGGTCGGGCGGGCGTTCTCTTGATCAGTCATCGCGGGCCCGGAGCTTCCTTGAATTGCACCGGCACTCGGCCGACGGAGTAGTCCTTGCGCAGCGGGTGCCCTTCCCAGTCGTCGGGCATCAGGATCCGGGTGAGATCAGGGTGACCCCGGAAGACGATGCCGAACATGTCGTAGGCCTCCCGCTCCATGGCCTCGGTCCCGGGGTACAGGCCGACGAGGCTCGGCAGGCTGGGATCGCTCTCGGGCACCTGGATGCGGATCCGCACCCGCTGCCGGCGAGCGAGGGACGTGAGGTTCACGACGACCTCGAAACGCTCGCCTTCGACACCCGGCGGCAGATCCCGGCCGGGGTGCCGCAAGTAGTCGACGGCACACAGATCGGAACACAGGTCGAACCCGACGTCATGAAGGTCGCCGGCGACGCCGAGGTAGGCGTCGCGGCTCGGGTGAATGACGACGATGCCGCGGGCTGTCGTCAGCGGCTGACCCGCTACTGAGGGCAGCGTGGCGAGATCGGAAAGGTCGGTCAACGCGGGGTCCCCAGGTGGACAGGCGACTCGCCAGGCTGGACCCAGCCGGGCACCGGCTCGCTCACCCGGATGCCTTCGCCGATCCCCTCGGACGGCCGGCGCATGAGGTCGCCCGTACGGATCTTCTCGTGCAGCGTGAGGATCGCGTGAATGAGCGTCTCCGGCCCGGGCGGGCAGCCCGGCGCGTAGACGTCGACCGGCACGATCTGGTCGACGCCCTGCACGATGGCGTAGTTGTTGAACATGCCACCCGACGACGCGCACACCCCCATGGAGATGACCCACTTCGGCTCGACCATCTGGTCGTAGACCTGGCGGAGGACAGGTGCCATCTTCTGCGAGACGCGGCCGGCAACGACCATCAGGTCAGCCTGGCGGGGCGAGGCCCGGAACACCTCCATGCCGAAACGCGCGAGATCGAAGTCCGCTGCGCCTGCCGACATCATCTCGATGGCGCAGCAAGCCAGGCCGAACGTCGCCGGCCAGACGCTCGATTTCCTCGCCCACTGGACGAGGTCCTCGATGCGGCCGGTGAGGAAGTTGTGCGGGACGTTCTCGAGTCCCATGTCTCGCCTCCTCGCCTCAGGCGGCTTCGCCGCCGGGCGAGCCGGCAGCAGGCGCAGGTTCGATCGGCTCGACGTCGTCACCCGGGGCGCCGGCCGGGCCGCGCGGCCCCGCTGGGGGGACCCGCCGGACGGTGGACGCCGCAGTCCGAGCCTCGGACCCTATTGGCTGTACCCGCTTGATCGGGCCCCAGTCCAAGGCTCCATTCGAGATCAGGTAGACGAAGGAGATGAACACGGCGGCGGCGAACACGACGATCTCCGCCAGGCCAAAACGCCCGAGCTGCCCCGCCACGACCGCCCATGGGAACAGGAAGATCACCTCGATATCGAAGACGATGAAGATCATCGCCACGAGGTAGAAGCGCACGGGGAACCGCTTGGCAGGCTCATGTTCGGGCACGATCCCACACTCGTACGGCGCCTCTTTGGCGGCAGTCGGCCGCTGGGGGGCGAGGAGTTTGGACGCGACGAGCGAAAGCCCCGCGAAGGCGGCGCCGAGCACGATCATGAAGAAGATGGGAAGGTAGCTGTCCAGGCTGCCCATGGCGCGGTCGGTTCTACCACGCGCCTTCGCGGCCGGTCACATCAGAGGCGGGGTTTCTTCGGTCAGGCCCGGTTCCCGGCTGCTCGGAGCGCGGCAGCTGACGAGCTCGTCAACACGTCGTAGGCATTGTCGCCGCCCGCGCACATCGTGGAGGTCGGGCACGACAGGCCCAGCACCCAATTGTTGCCGTCGACGTTTGTCGCCGTCCACGCGCCTGAGCCGCCCACGGGGTCGGCCGAGGTCACGACATCACCCTCGTCGTCACCGGCGGTGCACGCTTTGGCGCCGGCACAGGAGACGGTGAACAGGTAGTTGTCGCCGTCCACGTCCGTCCGGGCCCATTCGCCGGCGCCGCCGGTCGGGTCGGTGGACGTGATCACGCCGCCATCGGCGTCCGCGGCCACGCACAGCTTGGTGCTCGGGCACGACACCGAGTCGAGCGCGCTCGTATCGGCACCCGTGGCCACCACCCAGGCGCTGGCTCCGCCGGTCGGGTCGCTCGAGGTCAGCACATCGCCGCGGTAGTCAACGGCGACGCACATCGTCGGGCTGGCGCAGGAGATGGCCGCGATATCGCCGGCCGGGTCGACGAAGTCGTCCATGACCCACTTGGCTTTCGACCCCGCCGCCGGGTTCGTCGAAGTGACGATGTCGCCGTCACCGTCGACGGCGACGCAGAGTCGCTTCGACGGGCAGGAGATCCCGGTGAGTGTCCGCCCCTCGGCGATGCCGACGGTTGACCACGGCTGCGCCGCATCCGCCGGAGCGGTCGAGGTGAGCGCTTCGCCGAGCGCGTCCACCGCCACGCACAGGGTCGACGCCGGGCAGGAGACGCCGGTGAGCTCGTAGTACTCGCCAGAATGGACATCGATGCTGCGGACGGTCCAGGCGCCGGCGCCGCCGGTCGGGTTGATCGAGGTGATGACGTCCCCGAACCAGTCGACCCCGGCGCACAGCGTCGCCTTGGCGCACGACATCGCATCGATCGGGTACGTGTCGTCGGTTCCTGTCGTGACGACCCAGGCGCTCGATCCTCCGGCCGGGCTGGCCGACGCCACGACGTCCCCGGCGGCGTCGCCGCCGGCGCATGCGGTCGCGGATGCGCAGGCGATCGAGTAGATGGGCGCCACCCCGAGGTCAGTGACCACCCAGGCGGGCTTGGTCGCCCATGGGTGCGCCGACGTCACCACGTCGCCCTCGACGTCGCCGGCTACGCACAGTGTCTTGGTGGGGCACGCCATCGATTCGAGCGCCACTGCGTGCCCGCCGGACGTGTCGACCTGCGTGACCGTCCAGGCGCTCGTCCCGCCGGTGGGAGCCGTGGAGGTCAGCACGTCGCCGTTCAGATCCGTCCCGGTGCAACGCGAGCTGGCCAGGCAGGACATCGCCGTCACGGGGTCAGTCCCGTCGACCGGCGTGACCGACCACTCCCCCGCCTCCGGATCCACCGAATCGAGCACGTTGCCGTCGTCGTCACCCGCTACGCACAGCGACTTCGATGGGCAGGACAACGAGGCGATGTACCGCGGGCCGTCGACGGCTACCCCCGACCAGGCGCTCGGGCCGCCCGCCGGCGCCGCCGACGTGTAGATCGACCCGCCGGCCCCCGCCACGCACAGCTTCGTGGTCGGGCACGAGATCGCGGTTCCGACGAAACCGTCGGCCGCGAGCACCCAAGCTCCAGCCACCGGGCTGGTGGAGGTGGCGACGCTGCCGTGATCGTCCACGGCCACGCACAGCTTCGTCGACGGGCACGACACGGCGTCGAAGCTACGGTTGCCATCGACATGCGCCGCTTCCCAGGTGCCGCTCGAGGTCGGGTCGGTCGACGTCAGGATCTCACCGTTCTGGGTGACCGCCACGCACAGCGCCGGCGACGGGCATGAGATCCCGGCGATCTCGCTCCTCAGCGCGTAGGGGGGCGCGGGCGAGATGGCGGTCACCGACCAGGTGCTCGCCGCCCCCGCCGGTGCCGCCGTCGCCATGAGCGTCGCGACGCTCAGCCCGATGGTGAGCCCGCCCTTGAGCCTGCCGGCGGCGTGTCTCGTCGGGCGGCGGTCCTGCCCTCCGCCGGAGTGGTTGCTCGAAAGCGCGGCCATGTCCCGGCTCCTTCGCTCCTCCTTCGCTCAGCGCGTGCCGAGCACCGGCCACACTACGCGGTCGGCCTGCTCCCGTGGCGAGCCCGGATCCCCCGCCTCGCTCCCCTAATATTCGAGTTGTGGCGAAGCCCGAAGGACTCCACCCACCCCGCCCCGCCGAGCACCGCTGCGACGTCCTCGTGGTTGGCGGCGGCCCGAGCGGCTCGGCAGCGGCGTACTGGCTCGCGGACCGTGGCGTCGACGTCCTGTGCATCGAGAAGAAGCACTTCCCCCGCGAGAAGACCTGCGGCGACGGCCTGACCCCGAGGTCGGTCCGCCAGCTCCAGGACATGGGCCTGGAGAGCGCGCTCGCCGGCCGTCACCGGCACACCGGCCTCCGCTCGGTCGCGTTCGGCCGGGAGTTCGAGATGTCGTGGCCCGCGCACCCCGACTACCCGTCCTACGGGTACACGGTGACCCGGTTCGATCTCGACGGGCTCGTCTGCGAGCAGGCCGAGAAGGCGGGTGCCACTGTCTGGCAGGGAGCCGAAGCGGTCGCCCCGCTGGAGACCAGGCCCGCAGACGGTTCCGCAGACGGCACCGCAGACGGCACCGCCGGCGGGACCGCAGACGGCCCCGCCGGCGCGACCGGCACGACCACCCGCCGCGCCGGCGGCGCCATCGTCGTCGACAAGGACCGGGGCACCCGCACCGAGGTCCACGCGAAGTACGTCATCGTGGCCGACGGTTCGCTGTCCCGGTTCGGGCGGGCGCTCGGCGCCTCGAGGAACAAGTCCTACCCCCAAGGCATGGCGATCCGGGGCTACTTCCGGTCACCGCGCCACGACGACGCGTTCATCGAGTCCCACCTCGACATCCGTGACCGCGAGGGCAACGTCGTGCCCGGCTACGGCTGGATCTTCCCCCTCGGCGACGGGCGGGTGAACGTCGGTATCGGCCTGCTGTCCACGACGGAGCGCTGGAAGGGCCTCAACACGACCAAGTTGCTGGAGCAGTTCGTCGACTTCGCCCCGAAGTCCTGGTGCATCTCCCCCTCGACCGCCTGCAGCGTCCCGACGGGTGGCCGGCTGCCGATGGGGCTGGCTGTAGGCCCCCGGGTGGGCGGCGACTTCGTGATGACGGGCGACGCCATCGGTGCCATCAACCCCTTCAACGGCGAGGGAATCGCCTATGGCTACGAGACGGGGCGATTTGCTGCCGACACAATCGCCAACGTCTTGGAGCGGCCGGACCGATACACCCTCGAGGCCTACGAGCAGCGGCTGCAATCCGAGTACGGGCGGTACTACGCCGTGGCGCGAGGTTTTGTGAAGGTGATCGGCAACCCGACGCTCATGCGTGGGATGGTCGGCGCCGGGATGTACTCCAAGCCGCTCATGTCGACGGTTCTCCGGGTCATGGCGAACCTCTGCCGGCCCGACGAGCTGGGGCCGGCAGAGCTGCTGTACAAAGGCGCAGCTGGGGTCTCGAAGAAGCTCGAGGTCAGGCGCTCACTGCGAGGCTGAACCTCACCGGTCGTGATCGCCCTCGTCGATCGGGAGGCCATCAGGGTCCCAAGCCGAGCCAGCCCGACCTGCGCGGCGGTACGGGTACCAACGCCCGTCCCGGCCCAACCGTAGCTGGCGATCCTCGATCGTGGCCCGGTTGCGGCGGATGGTCGCGGGCTGGCCGAGCAGGTCGCGGGCGCCCGCCATGGCTGCGGCCGGTGGGTCCCAGGTCTCGAGCAGCACCGCCAAGCCCTCCGGTCCGCCGTCCCGCCAGGCGAGCGCCTGCCGCAAGAGCTCGCGGGCTGGGATGCCGGCGGCGCGGGCGAGCTCAGGCAGGTCGTGAGTGGTCGAGCCGTGCGCCAGCGTCGCTGCAGCCCGCCGGGCGAGGTCCTGACCGGCGCTCAGTTCGAGCCCGGTGCTCCGCTCGCCGTGGGCGATCTCCCAAGCGCGTTGTACGGCGTCGGCGGCGAGGCCCAGCAGCGCGTCCGCGGTGAGCCCCGATCCTTCCGGCGGATCGGTCGCCAGGACGGTCGGCCGTCCCGGCTTGGCCGGCGGAAGGGGGACTGCCGGGATCGTCGGATGAAGCTGGCTCTGCAGCCCGTCGGAGTGGCTCGCAGCCCACCGCTCCCAGGCCTGCTTGGCGCCCACGCCGGCATCCTGCCCCCACGACGCCGAAACGTCCGGTTCGATACCCCCGCCACTCACACGGCCAGCGGTTCCGGACGCGCCGGGTGCTGCCGCATTGGCCGCGATCGCCGCCGCTCGGCGAGCGCGAAGGCCAGCCAGCAGCGACTCACGCTCCTTTCCTCGCAACACGAAGAGCTGGAACGGGTCGGCATCGAGAGTGTCCGCCACGAGGTAGCACACGGCCGCCGAGTGCTTGCACGGCTCGGCCCAGTCCGGGCACGAGCAGCGCGGCTGCACCTCGCCCGCCACCGGCAACAGGTCGAGCCCGGCGGCGGCGAGGTCGTCAGCGACGCCGGGCGGCAGCTCCCCGTCGAGCAAGGCGGCGAGGTGCCCCACCTGGCTCGCGAGCGCCGCCAGGGTCCGCTCCCACTCCTGCGGGGTGTACGCCCGCACCCTCACGGTCACCTTGTACGGCTTGGCCCGGGAGCCCTGCACGGCAGCCACGATCTGTCCGAGCCCGATCTCAAGGTCGCCGACTGCGCCAGTCCGGGCATAGGTACGGCCTCGCGGCAGCCGGTTCGGATCGAGCCGGGCACGCTGCTCGAGTGCGTCCACCCACGCTTTGCCCCACCAGGTGGCGCCAAACGGGCGTTTGCCGGCAGAGCGCCAAGGACCGGAGCCGGGCCGGCGCTTGGGCTTGGGCGGGTACCAGCTCATGGGTCACCGCCGGCGGTCCCGAGACGCACGAGCGCCGCCAGCTCCGCGTCGCTCAGGTCGCCGATCCACGCCTCACCTTGGCCGACGACGGATTCGGCGAGGGAACGCTTGGCTTCGAGGAGCGCGGCGATCCGGTCCTCGAGGGTGCCTTCGCACACGAGCCGGTGGATCTGCACCGCTCGCCGCTGGCCTATGCGGTGCGCCCGGTCGCTCGCCTGGTCCTCGACGGCAGGGTTCCACCAGCGGTCGTAGTGGATGACGTGCGTCGCCTGCGTGAGGTTGAGGCCGACGCCGCCGGCTTTGAGCGACAGGAGGAACACCGGGACGGCGCCGGCCTGGAAGTTCGCCACCATCTCGTCACGCTTGCGGGCTGGCACGCCGCCGTGGAGGAACAGCGTCGGGATCCGGAGCGTGGCGAGGTGGGCCTCGATGAGGGAGCACATCTCCACGAATTGGCTGAAGACGAGGACCGAGTCGCCGGCCCCCACGATGACGTCGAGCAATTCCTCCAGGGCAACCAGCTTGCCCGAGCGGCCCGGCAGTGGCCCCGGCTGATGCAGGTACTGAGCCGGGTGGTTGCAGATCTGCTTCAGCACGGTGAGCAGACGGAGCACTAGGCCCTGGCGAGCGATCCCGTCCTTCTTGGCGATCGCCTCGAGCGCCTCGCGGACCTCGGCCTCGTAGAGCGAGACCTGCTCGGTCGTGAGCGGCACGGCGAGGTCCGTAACGGTTCGTTCGGGGAGGTCCGGCGCGATCGCCGGATCGGTCTTGCGCCGGCGAAGCACGAAGGGCCGAACGGCGTTCGACAAGCGATCGGTCGCCTCGGCGTCACGGTTGCGCTCGATTGCGACGGCGACGGTCCGCCGGAAGCGCTCGAGCGGCCCGAGGAGCCCCGGCGTCGTCCAGTCGAGGATCGACCACAGCTCGGTCAGCCGGTTCTCGACCGGCGTCCCGGTGAGGGCGACCCTCGCCTGGGCGGGCACGGAACGAAGCGCCTTCGCCGTATCGGAGAGCGGGTTCTTCGCGTGTTGTGCCTCGTCGGCGACCACCAGCTCAAAACCCGCCTCCCCCAGCGCCACCCTCTCCCTCCTCAAGATGCCGTACGTGGTGAGCACGACCTCGCCGGTGGCGAGATCGTCGAGATGACGGTCTCCACCGTGGAAGCGGCGCACCGGCACCGTGGGGGCGAACTTCTGCAGCTCACGCTCCCAGTTGCCGAGCAGCGACGTCGGGCAGACGACGAGCGTCGGGGTAGGCGCGTCTCGTTCGCCGCCTCGACCTCGAGCCGATTCGCCGTGGCGGTGCAGGTGGAGAGCGATCACTTGGACCGTCTTGCCGAGCCCCATGTCGTCGGCGAGGCAGCCGCCGAGGCCGAGCTCGCACATGCCCACGAGCCAGGTCACGCCGCGCATCTGGTACGGCCTCAGCTCGGCGATGAGACCTTCGGGTGGCGAGAGTCCCTCCAGTGCGCCCGCCGACAGGCCCCGGAGCCGGTCGGCCAGTTCGGCTACCGGACCGTCGGTGACGACGTCGACGAGCTCACCGTCAACCTCCAGCTTCCCGCCGAGCAACGCGCCGAGGGCTTCGGCTGCCGTGATCCGCCGCGCCTGGCGCGCCTGGGCCTTGGCGATCATGGCGGCATCTACGGCGATGAAGCGACCTCGGATCCGGACCAGGCCGCGCTTTGCTTCGGCAAGCAGGTCGATCTCTTCAGCACTGAGTGCCTCGCCGCCGACGGTCAGCTCGAACCTGAACTCGAGCAGTGCCCCGAGATCCAAGCCCGCCGCCACCACTGCGGCCGGAACCGGCGTGACAGCCGCCCGGAGGGCAAGCCCGCCGGTGAGCAGCTCGGCCGGCCACAGCACCGAGATGCCGGCGCTCTCGAGCTCGCTCGCGCCGTCGAGGATGAGCTCGGCGAGCAGGTCGTCGTCGAGCGGGAGCGAATCCGGGACACGTTGGCTGAGGAGGGAGCCGATCGGTCGCCAGGCTCTTGCGCCGCGGCGGAGCGCCAGTAGGAGATCGCGCTCGGTGTCGGCGCCAAAGCGGGCGAGCACGGCCGCCGGCATGGAGAACAAGTCGGCAGCGTCCACGACGAGGCTCGGATCGGCCGTGCTGGTGATCTGGAGCGCGCCCCTCGACTGAGGCTCGATGGAATCGCCGAGCTGGATGCGCAGGGCGAAGCTCGCCCCGCCGTCGAGACCGGCAGATGCCTCGGCGAGCCAGGAGCGCAGCCCGGTCGCCGGCGTCGCCTCCGTAGCGGCGAACATTACCGAACCGCTGGCCGTTGCAGCTGCTGAAGTCCGCGGCAGCGTGTCGGCGAGTGCGTCCCAGGCCGCCCTGACGAGCCACTCCACCGAGTGCACCCTGAGCGGCCCGGAGGACGCCAGTGGGACCGCATGCGCGAGCGGCGGCATGGCGGCCCCGAGCTCGTCTGCGAGCCGGTGGTCGGCAGGGTCGAGCGGGCCGGCACGCCACGTATCGGCACCGCTCGAGCTCACGGCCGGATGGAGGCGGCCCCTGGCGATCAAGCCGATGCCTGCGGTCAGTACGGCACTCCAGATCCTCGCTGAAGACGTCGTGGCCGGAGTGTCTTCGAGGTCGAGCAAGAGCGGGAGCGCGGTCGCAGTGGGCAGGAGGGCGGCGGTGACGCGCCTCCGGCGAACGGACTTGCCGGCCGGAAGGACGAGCTCGATGCTGCCCAGCTCGCCGAGAGCCGCCAGCTGGTCGTCGACGGCACCAGAACGTTCGGTGCCGCCCGCCCGGAACACGGCGTAGCTGCCGGCCCGAGGCGGATCGCCCGGCACGAACGTGACATCGAGCCCGACCAGCAGTGACGTGGAGCCGGCGGCAAGGTCCTCGGTGGCGATCACGTGGTTTCCGACGGCATCGTCCGACACGGTACCGGCTCGGGTCCCGGCGACGGCCGGCCCAAGCGGTGCCGGAGGCGATCGAACGGTGAGGCGATTACCGGCTCGTTCCCGCCCACGGCTAACACAGCCCTAACAGTTCGCTCACGACCACATCACGCCAGAGGTTTGGAATTGAGATCACCAACGAACGATCCTGGCCTTGCCAGGTAGGAGGAGAGAAACCATGCAGTCCAAGCACTCACTGAAGGCCAGGCTGCTCGCTATGACCGGTGGAGCCGTCGTGATCGCGCTCGCCGCCGGCGGAGTCGCCATGGCCACCACGCCGTCGGCCGCGCCGGCCCCGGCACCCTCGGCGCAGTTGAGTACGGCGAGCGCGGCGAGCGCCTCCTCGACGATCCTCGGTGGAGCCAACGTGAGCCGGGGCCAGCTTCGCCAGGACGTCATCTGGCTGGTTCTCCACACCGTCCACGCCAACTTGATCGTCGACACCGCCCAGGGCTACAAGACCCTGGACATCGACAAGGGCTCGCTCAAGTCGGACTCGTCCACGTCGATCTCGATCGTCCGGCCTGACGGCCCGACCGTCAGCGCCACGATCACCTCGTCCACGAGATTCCCGGGTCTCCCGGAGTCGCAGCTGAAGTCCGGTGACCGCGTCGTCCTTGCCCAGGGTGCCGGCGGCAATGCCCTCGTCGTGTGGGCGCGAGCCCCGGCGGCGTCTTCCGCCAGCAGCTGAGCGAGACCGCACCGCACTCCGGCTCGAGCCCGAGCCCAGTGAGGAGGGCATCGTCCCGCCTCGCTGGGCTTGCCGGCGCGAGGCTGAGGCACAACCGCACCCGACAGACGAGGAGACCTGGCGGTGACAGAGACTGGCACGATCATCGTCATCGAGGATGACGGCAACATCGCCGACCTCGTCGACCTGTACCTCCGCCGAGAGGGCTGGCGTGTGTTGACGGCCGGGGACGCCGACCGCGGCCTCGAGCTCATCCGGCAGGAGCGCCCGCGCATGGTGATCCTCGACATAGGCCTCCCAGGCGACCGCGACGGGTACGATGTCTGTCGCACTGTCAGAGCCGAGAGCGACCTCCCCTTGCTGTTCCTCACCGCCCGGGACGACGAGATCGACCGAGTCCTCGGGCTAGAGCTCGGCGCTGACGACTACCTCACGAAGCCCTTCTCACCGCGCGAGCTCGTGGCCCGCGTCCGCGCCGTGCTCAGACGAACAGAGCGTTCCCCCACCCAGCAGGCGACCGTCGAGATCGGCAACGTCGTCATCGACCTCGACCGGAGAGAAGTCCGTGCCGATGGCCAGCTCGTGCAGCTCACGACACGCGAGTTCGATCTGCTGGCGTGGCTGGCTGCGAATCGGGGCTTCGTGTTGAGCCGCCAGCAACTCCTCGACGGAGCCTGGGGCAGCGGCTGGTACGGCGACGAGCGAACCGTCGACGTGCACATCGCCCAGCTCCGCAAGAAACTCGGCCCCGACCTCCCGCTCACCACCCTGAGAGGCGTCGGCTACCGCCTCGGGTAGGCGGACGCCCCGGCTGAGCTGAGGAAGTGACACCGCCATGAGGAAACGCCTCGTGCTCGTGCTGGTCGGCCTCGTCGCCGGGGCGCTCGTCGTAGCCGGCTTCGGCACGCTCATCGTCACGCGCCGAACGGCTCGCACCGACGCCTCGCGACAGCTCCTGCAGCAGGCGACGGTGTTCGCCCAAGCCGCCAACGAAGTGCGGACGGCGCGAGTGGTCGAGGTCGTGAACCGGGTACTCAAGCTCGAAGGCGGCGAGATCATCTTCGTCTCGGGCGGCGGAGTCGTCACGACACCGCTCCCGGCCGGGTTGTCGCCGAACGCGCTCAACGGCAGCCAGCTCGCCGCTGGACAGCCCATCTCCGGCTGGCAAGGGAGCACGGCCTTCGCCGCCGTACCGACGTCGGTCAGCTCGCTGCTCGTTCCCGTGCTGCCAACCGGCAGCCACACCGCTGTGCTGCTCACGCGTACCGTCGGGAGCCTCGGACCGAGTTGGCTCTACTTCGTCCTCGTGGCCGGCCTCACGCTCCTCGGCGCCGCCGGTATCGCCCTCTGGCTCAGCCAGCGGATCACGAGACCGCTCGTCGATGCGACGGTCGTGACCAGCCGGGTCGCGGGCGGCGAGCTGAGTGCGCGGGTTACCACCAGCAGCGGCGACATCCCCGAGCTCGTCTCTCTGGCGGAGTCGATCAACACGATGGCGGCGCGTCTCGAGAGCACCCGTGACCACGAGCGGCAGATGTTGCTGTCCGTCTCGCACGATCTGCGAACCCCGCTCACCTCGATCCGCGGGTACGCCGAGGCCATCGAAGAGGGAGTCGCCCCGGACACGGCGAAGGCAGCCGGCGTCATCGTGTCGGAGTCGCGGCGCCTGGAGCGGCTCGTGGCGGATCTGCTCGATCTCGCCCGGCTCGAGCTGTCCCAGCTGTCGCTTCGCATCGGGCCGACTGACGTGGGGGATGTGGTGGGGAGAACGGTGGAGGGTTTCTTGCCGAGGGCTTCCTCACGTGGCGTCACGTTGAGCGCCGCCGTGTCGGAGCACGGTCCTTCGGTCGTCGCTGCCGCCGACCCCGACCGGCTCGGCCAGGTGATCGCCAACCTCGTTGAGAACGCTCTCGTGTTCGCCTCGACGGCCGTGACCGTGAGCGTGCTGGCGGGGCCGATCCCGGCATGGAGCAACCGGCCCGGAGCCACGATTCTGGTGGAGGACGACGGCGCCGGCATCGCGCCGGGGGACCTGTCGAGGGTCTTCGAGCGTTTCTACCAGGCCGACGGTGCTGCGGCCCGAGGTTCGGGACTCGGACTGGCGATCGTGGCCGAGCTGGTGCGGGCGATGGGTGGGACCGTGCAGGCCGTGTCGCCCACGGGGCCAGCCGGCGGCACCCGTATGGTGGTGTCCCTACCGAGCTGGGACGGCCAGGCTCCTCGCCCCACTTGATTTGCCGGTAAACGGCGGCGACGTCTCTCGACAAAGGGGGTGCACATGCCACAGCGGTCGGCATCCGGCTCACTGTGCGAACTGAGCGTGACACCGACGCGGGCCCTGCCGGCATTTGGCCGGCCGCTGTCACCGAAACTCTGCACTGTGCGAACTGAGCGTGACACCGACGCGGGCCCTGCCGGCATTTGGCCGGCCGCTGTCACCGCAACTCTGCACTGTGCAAACTGAGCGTGACACCGACGCGGGCCCTGCCGGGATTTGGCTGGCCGCTGTCACCGAAACTCTGCACTGTGCAAACTGAGCGTGACACCGACGCGGCAACGGGCGTCAGGAACGACCCGCCACCACCTCACGAGCCGCTTCGCCGGCGGCTTCCACGGTGCGCTCGATGTCGGCATCGCTGTGCGCCATCGAACAGAAACCCACCTCGTACCCACTCGGCGCCAGCGCCACCCCGCGGGCGAGCATGGCGTGGAAGAACGGCGCGTACAGCCCGGCGGTGGCAGCGGCTTCCGCTCCGTCGTAGTCCCGCACGGGGTCGTCGGTGAAGAAGATGGCGAACAGCGTCCGGTACACCGGCACTTGAACTGGCAACCCGGCTGACGAGATCGCCCCGCACAACCCGGCCGCGAGGCGACCGACCCGGTCGGCGAGGTCGTCGAAGCGTTCCGGTGAGAGACGCTCCAGCACGGCGAGCCCGGCTGCCGTCGCCAGCGGGTTACCGGACAGCGTGCCCGCTTGGTACACGGGTCCGAGAGGGGCGAGTTGCTCCATGAGCTCGCGACGACCACCAAGGGCAGCGAGCGGCAAGCCCCCGCCGATCACCTTGCCGAAGGTCCACAGGTCCGGGCGCACTCCGACGATGTCGGCGATGCTGCCATTGCGGAGGCGGAAGCCCGTGATCACCTCGTCGAAGATCAGCAGCGACCCGACATCGTCACAGGCCGCCCGCAAGCTTTCCAGGAAGCCGTGGGCGGGCTCCACGAGGCCCATGTTCGCTGCCACGGGTTCGACGATGACGCAGGCCACCGACTCGTCGAGCTCGGGTACGACGTTGTACGGAGCGACGATCGTGCCGGCGATCGCGCCAGCCGGCACGCCGGCCGATCCGGCAAGGCCGAGAGTCGCCACGCCACTGCCTCCAGCTGCGAGCAACCCGTCGGAATGACCGTGGTAGCAGCCGGCGAACTTGAGGATCGTGTCGCGGCCGGTCGCTCCCCGGGCAAGGCGGACCGCCGTCATCGTCGCCTCGGTCCCAGACGACACGAGGCGCACCAGGTCCATACCGTCGACGGCTGCCGTGAGCGCCTCTGCCAGCCGGACCTCGCCCTCGGTCGGGGCACCGTAGGACGTCCCGCGCTCGGCAGCATGGGCGATCGCCTCGGTCACGCCGGGATCGGCGTGACCGAGCAGAGATGCCCCCCACGACTGCACGTAGTCCAGGTAGGTGTTGCCGTCAGCATCGGTGACGAACGCTCCCTTTGCGTGGTCCACGAAGTAGGGCGTCCCTCCGACCGACCCGAACGCCCGGACCGGCGAGTTCACGCCACCGGGGATCACCCGGCTGGCACGCTCGAACAGCTCCGCGCTGGTGCGCCCGGGGCCGGCAGGACCGCCCTCCTCAGGCACCGAGCGCCTCGGCAGCGGCGGCGGCGAAGTACGTCAGGATGAAGGACGCGCCCGCCCGTTTGATCGCCCCGAGGTGCTCGAGCGCCACGGCGTCGCCGTCGATCCAACCGCGCTCCGCGGCCGCCTTCACCATGGCGTACTCACCGCTCACGTGATACGCCCCGACCGGGACGTCGACGGCAGCTCGCACCGACGAGATGATGTCGAGGTACGCCAGCGCTGGCTTCACCATCACCATGTCGGCGCCTTCGGCGATGTCGAGACGCACTTCGGCGAGAGCCTCCCGAGCGTTGCGGGAGTCCTGCTGGTACGCGCGCCGGTCACCGCCGCCGACGATCGTCACGTCCACCGCGTCACGAAACGGCCCGTACAACGCCGACGCGTACTTCGCCGAGTAGGCGAGGATGGCTGTCTCCTCGAAGCCGGTGGAATCGAGCGACCGGCGGATCGCCGCCACCTGGCCGTCCATCATCCCGCTCGGCGCCACGACCCCAGCGCCGGCTCGCGCCTGCGCGACCGCCACCTCCCCGTATCGCTCCAACGTGGCGTCGTTGTCGACGGTGCCATCGTCACGGACGATCCCGCAGTGACCGTGGTCGGTGTACTCGTCGAGGCACAGGTCCGCCATCACGACAAGCTCGTCGCCGACGGCGTCGCGGATACTCGACAGCGCCCGCTGGACGACGCCATCGGGATCGGAGGCGGCTGACCCTACGGCGTCGCGGACGAGCGGGACGCCGAACAAGATGAGCGCCGGGATCTGGAGCGAGGCGAGGCGCTTGGCCTCGATGACGACGGACTCCACCGTGTGCTGCACGACACCGGGCAACGAGGCGATCGGCTGCGGTTCGTCGATGCCTTGGCGGACGAAGAGGGGGGCGACGAGGTCGTCGGGGGAGACGTGGGTTTCTGCGGTGAGACGGCGGAGCGCTCCGCTGCGGCGTAGCCGCCGCATCCGCCGGGTGGGAAAGCCGCTGCCCGAGAACGCGTCGTTGGGAGATGGCATGCGCCGAGACTAGGTCGACCGATGGCTGCTGGCGCCGCGACCAGCGGCTCGGCCGATGCGTTCAGTGAGATCGGTCAGTCGGCGTGGCCTCAGATGGCCGGCCGACGGTGGCCGCATAGGTGACAAGGGCGTCCACGAGCCCTCCGATGGAGTGCTCGCTCGCCTCCACCGTGACCTCGATGCCGGCCTCCCGAGCCGTGGCCGCCGTGATCGGGCCGATGCACGCGACGACGGGAGGCAGCCGCTCGGTCCCGAGCAGCTCGATCCAGCCCGTGACCGTGGACGACGACGAGAACATCACGGCGTCGGCCGAGCTCACCGACTCGATCATCGCTGGAGTCGCTGTGGGCCGGACGGTCCGGTACGCCTCCACGATGTCGATCTCGTAGCCCTTGGCTGCAAGCGCCCGCGGCAGCACGTCGCGGGCGACCGCCGCGCGTGGCAGGAGGACCCGCTCCCGCTGACCGCCGGGCGATACCGGCACGGGGGCAGGGAACGCATCGGCGAGCGCCTCGGCTACGAACTGGCCGGGCACGAGGTCAGCGACGATCCCTCGCTCGGCCAGCGCCCGGGCCGTCCCGTCCCCGATGGCCGCCACTTTGGCGTCCCCGAACGCCCGGGCATCGTGAACCTCGGCCAGCAGGCGACCCACTGCGTTGATCGACGTGAACACCACCCAGGAGTACGAGCCCAGCCGGCCGGCGGCCGAGCGCAGCGCCACTCCACCATCGGCGGGATCGACGACCGCGATAGTGGGTACCTCCACGGGCACGGCTCCCCGCTCCGCCAGCGCCACCGCGAGCTGCGACGCCTGGTCACGCGTGCGGGTGATCGCCACCGTCCAACCGAACAGCGGGCGTGACGTGAACCAGGCGAGGTCGAGCGCGGCGACCTCGCCGACGACCACGGTCGCCGGCGCCTGCGCATCGGTCGCACCGAGTGCACCGAGCGTCGTCCGCAGTGTGCGCTGGTTTGGGAGCGTGCCATGCTCGATGACGGCGACGGGCATGGACGATGGCTTGCCGCCGGCGATCAGGCGCCGCGAGATCTCCGCCCGGTGCTCGACCCCCATCAGGATGACGATCGTGCCGCCGACTCGGGCCAGCGCGTCCCAGTCGACCGGTACCGGACCACCGGAGGCAGTGCCGTCTGCGCCATGACCGGTCACGACCGTGAAACCCGTCGAGAGGCCTCGATGCGTGAGCGGGATGCCGGCGTACGCCAAGACCCCGTTCATCGCCGAGACGCCGGGAACAATCTCGAAGGGAAGGTTGGCGGCTTGCAGGGCGAGCGTCTCCTCTCCCCCGCGGCCGAAGATCAGGGGGTCCCCACCCTTGAGGCGCACCACCACCGAGCAGCGCCGGCCCAGGTCGACGAGGAGATCGTTGATGGCGTCCTGGCTCACCCGCCCTCCGGGTCGCTTGCCGGCATCATGCAGCTCGGCACCAGGCGGCACAAGGTGAAGCAGGCTTGGATGGACGAGGCGGTCGTAGACCACGGCGTCCGCCCGCCTGAGCAACTCCGCCCCCCGCAGCGTCAGCAAGCCGGCATCTCCGGGTCCTGCGCCCACCAGGTAGACGGTCACGATGCGGCTCCCTTGAGGTGGTGCGGCTCGAGAAGCGCCCGCCCGCCACACCGGTCGAGCATCTCGGCCGCGAGCGCCCGGCCGAGCGCCTCGGGCTCTGATCCCGTCTGGGCCCGGCGGACCAGCACGTGGCCGTCGAGCGACGCGATCATCGCCTCGAGGTGGAGCTCGCCACCGGAGCCGGCTCGTGCGAACGCGCCGACCGGCGAGTCGCAGCCCCCGCCGACGCAAGCCAACCACGCCCGCTCACACTCGACCTCAGCCCTGGTGGCGGCATCGTCCATCGCTGCGAGACGAGACAGTAGAGCGGTGTCGTCCGCACGGCAGCAGACGGCGATGGCACCCTGACCGACCTGAGGGAGCATCTCGGTGGCCGAGAAGACGTGAGTTGCCCGATCCTCCAGGCCGAGGCGGGCGAGCGCCGCCATGGCGACCACTATGGCGCCACCCGGTGGGATCTTGCGGAGGCGGGTACCGATGTTGCCCCGCAACTCCTCAAAACGGAGATCCGGCCTCAACCACGCCAGCTGCGCCCGGCGGCGCACGGACCCGCTCGCCACGCGAGCACCGGCAGCGAGATCGTCGAGGCGAGCGCCGACCAACGCGTCCCGGGGGTCCGCCCTCGGGAGGTAGGCGGCGACCACGAGTCGATCCGCTCCGTAGGCGGACCCGTCGCCGGCGCCCGACGGAAGGTCCTTGGCAGAGTGCACCGAAGCGTCCGCCCGGCCCTCGGCGACAGCCTGATCGACCTCGGCGACGAACACGCCGCGGCCGCCGATCGCGTGGATCGGCACGTCCCGGCGGGCATCACCGCCCGTTTGCACGATGACCCGCTCGACACCGCCACCGGCAGCACCGCCAGCGCCGCCACCGGCAGCGCCAGCGCCACCACCGGCAGCGCCAGCGCCCATCCCACCGCCCGCCGCCAGCGCTGTGGCAACGAGGTCGACTTGTGTCAGAGCCAGCTGGCTACCTCGCGTCGCGAGGCGGATCGGTCGGTCAGGCACGCTGGATCCGCCTACAGGTCGAACAACGCCCGCAACGCCTCCGCCAGGCGCTCACCACGGGCCGAACCTGCAGCTTCCTTCACGCGAACCGTCGGGTCATGCAACAACTTGGCCACGATGCGGCGTGTGAGCAGCTCGACCAGCTCGCGGTCAGCCGCTGACAGCGCGTCGAGGCGGACTCGGTACCGCTCCAACTCAGCCGCACGCTGCAGCTCTGCGCGTTCTCGCAGCGCTGCGACAACCGGCGCTGCCAGGCGGCCCGACGCTGTCGAGCGGTAGCGCTCCAGCTCCTCGGCCACGAGGGCGCGAACTGCCGGGATCTCACCCTGGCGCCCCGCCATCTGCTCCTCGGCGAAGCGGCGCACGTCTTCGACGTCGAGCCGCACGACACCGTCCAGAGATCCGACGGCGGGGTCCACGTCCCTCGGCACAGCGAGATCGACCACGACCATCGGTCGGGAGGGTGCCGCAGTGGCGCGGGCGGCCCGAGCCGCCAGCGCCGACTCGAACATCTCGACACCGAGGAGCACCTCATCGGCGGCCGTGGAAGTCAGCACCACGTCCGCCAGCGCCAACTCTGCCGGCACGTCCGCCAGGCCCACAGCACGCGCCGCCAGCATGTCGGCGACCTCGGCCGCCCGGTCCACGCCCCGATTGGCCACGGTGAGCTCGCCGGTGAGGTCACCGCGGCCGGCGAGGGCGCGGGCGATCCCAGCGCCCATCTCACCTGCGCCGACCACCAGGATCCGCCGCCGGTCGAAACCGTGCGCCCGCTCGGCTGCCAGCTCCACAGCCGCGTGAGCCAGCGAGGTAGTGCCGCGTTGGATGGCGGTGTCGGTACGAGCGCGTTTGCCGGCCTCGACCGCGTGCCGGAACAGCGGGACGAGGATGGGGCCTGCTGCGCTTTCCAGACGGGCTGATTCGGCTGCATCGCGCACTTGGCGGAGGATCTCGCCCTCGCCCAGTACCGGCGAGTCGATACCTGAGGCGACCTCGAACAGGTAGGCGACCGCGGCATCGTCGTAACGGCACGACAACCCGCCGCCGAGCTCCATCACACCGCCGCCGGGCTCCGGGCGCCGCTCGCCCCGGTCGGGTCGCTCCACCCGGCCGAATCGCTCGCCTGCGTCGAGCCGACCTTGGCTGCCGAGGCGCGTCCAGAAGAACGCCTCGATGTCGGCCACACCATCGTGGAACCGGTCCACGGCAGCATAGACCTCGGTGCGGAGGCACGTCGACAGGATCACGACCTCGGACAGGTTCGGGCTCGCGACGAGCTCGGCAAGCGCCTTGTCCAACTCGTGCTCGCCGACGGCCACGCGCTCGAAGACCTCGAGCGGCGCATCCCGTTCGTGCATACCGACAACTACGACCGCCACACGCGGCTACCTCTCCATCCAGGACACCTGGTGATCGGTGTCAGGCGCCCATGGGACGCTCTCACGAGGCGACATGCACCACGAACCAGCCCAGAGCCTACCCGCGTGCTCACCGCCCAGCTCTCGCAGGCGCCTCCGGCCGGCCCGTGGCTGCATCCGGGTGCGCTTGGTAGAACGCCAGGACCTGCAGCTCTGCGGAGAAGTCGACATCGCGTACCTGCACCGACGCCGGGGCAGTGAGGACGACGGGGGCGAAGTTCAAGATGGCGCTCACGCCGCCCTCAGCCATGCGATCACACACGTCCTGAGCCGCCCCTCCCGGAGTCGTGATCACGCCGATGGCGGCGTCCTCGCTACGGCAGACCGACGGGAGCTCGGACACGTGACGCACCCGCAAACCGGCCACCACCTCGCCGATCGTGTCCGGCTGGACGTCGAACAGGCCGACGATCCGGAAGCCGCTCTGCACGAAACCCGCCGAGCGCGCCAAAGCATGGCCCAGATGACCCATCCCAGCGATCACCACCGCCCGCTCCCGGTCGATGCCGAGCTCCCGCTGGATCTGGCCGAGCAGGTAGTCGACGTCGTACCCGGTCCCACGGGTGCCGTAGCTGCCGAAGTGGGACAGGTCCTTGCGAACCTTGGCGGCGTTCACGCCGCAGGCTTCGGCCAGCTCGGCCGAGGACACCGTGGCCACCGCCTCCCGAGCGAGCTCGTTCAGCACGCGCTGGTAGAGAGGGAGGCGGACAACTGTCGGCGCGGGTATCCGCCGTGCGAAGCGCTCGGGCATGGGGAGGGATGGTAACGACGGCGGTGCGAACGTCACAAAAGCGGAGAGCCGACCCGGCTCCCGTCACGCGAGAGCGCGGCGTAGCGCCTTTCCGTGCAGCCCCCGAGGGAGCTCGCGCATGAACACCACGTTGACCGGGCACTTGTAGCTGGCCAGATACCGGGCGCAGTAGTCGATCAGCTCGGCTTCTGTGACCCCCTCCGGCGCCACGGCGTCCTCGGGCCAGGCCTCCGTCGTCGGAACCACGTAGGCGCGGACCGACTCGCCGAGCGCCGGATCGGGCACGCCGATCACGACGACCTCTGCGACGGCCGGGTACTCCTCCAATACGTGCTCCACTTCGGCCGGGAACACATTGAAACCCGACACGATCACCAGATCCTTGTGGCGGTCCACGATCGTCAGCGACCCGTCGTCGTCCATCACTCCGATGTCACCGGTGTGCAACCAGCCGGCGCGGTCGAGCGCCGCCCTCGTCGCCACGGCGTCCTCGAAGTAGCCGGAGAACACGTTCGGACCCCGGACCAGGATCTCGCCATGGTCGCCATGCTCGACCGGCTGACCGTCGAGATCGACGATCTTCATCTCGATCCCCGGCAGCGGCACCCCCACCGCCAGCGGGCGCCGCGTGGCGTGCTGGTCGGGGAACGTCACGGTGGGCGACGCTCCGGTCAACCCGTACGCCTGCCAGATCCCCACGCCGAACCGGGACTCGAAGCGCTCTGCCACCTCCAGCGGCAACGGCGCCGCGCCCGAGCAGGCCAACCGCACGGACCTGAGTTCGTCGCCGGTCGCCGGCGAGTAGTTGGCCAGCGCAGCGAACAGCTCGGGAACACCCGGTAGCACGGTGATGCCTTCCCGTGGGACGAGGTCGAGCAGGGTGGCCGCGTCGAAGCGCTCCATCAGTACGAGACGGGCGCCCACGAACAAGTGGATGCCGAGCACGGCGTTCAGCCCGTAGATGTGGAACGGGGGCACGACGAGGAGACCGATGTCGTCGACCGTGGGAGCGAGTCCGACGGCGAGCTCCATCTGATCGATGTTCGCTCGGAGGTTGCCATGAGTGAGGATGGCTGCCTTGGGCGAGCCGGCGGTTCCCGAGGTGAACAGCAACACCGCAGTGTCGTCGGGGGCGCAGTCCACGATCGGGCCCGGGTCGCCCTCGGCGCCGCCGGCTTCGCCCGCGGTCGAGGCGGAGCCAGCGTCCTTGGCGCCGTTCAGCTCGCCACTCTCTGCGAGCTCGAGCGCCAGGTAACCGAGGTCGGTCAGCGGCCCGCGCAATGCGGCGGCGCGGGGACCGCCGAGCAGCACGACCTTGGCGCGGACGGTCCCGAGCTCGGTCGCGAGCTCGGCAACGGGGCTCTCCGGGTTCAACGGGACGGCGACGGCCCCCGAGCCGAGGGCGGCAAAGTACGCGACGGCGAAGGCCGGCGTGGTCGGGAACACGAGCGCGACCCGATCGCCACGCTCGACGCCGTACCGGACCAGGTGCGCCCGCGTCACCGTGGCGTGGTCCCGCAGCTCGCCATAGCTGAAGCTGCGACCGTCGTGGCGGAACGCCACCGCGTCGGCAGGATGCGGCTCGATGATGGTCGCAAGGTTCACGGTCGCGGCTGCTCCTCCGCCACAGGCGCGGCCTTCAAGGCCGCTTGGTTGGTTCCCGGACGGGTTATCACGGCCCGTCGTCGAGCGGCAACCCTACTCAGCCTGCTTCGGTGAAGCGTTCCGAGAGATAACGGTTCACGTCCTCTTCCCGGAGCCGGTAGGACTTCCCCACGCGAACCGCAGGGAGCTGACCGGAGTTGATCAGGCGGTACACGGTCATGTTGGAGACCCTCAGAACCTGGGCTACCTCCGCGACTGTGTAGAACCTGGCCTTGGCATAGTCGATGCTCGTCAGATAGATCACCCCTCTCCGCCGATACGACTGTACGCCAATGTTGCTGAAGTGAAAAGTGTGACTGTCCCCCTGAGGGTGCCGGGCACGGCTGCGCAAGCGTCAGCTTGTCGCCTCCCTTCCCAGCTCTCGTGCCCGTTCCGCCGCCGCCGCAACTGCTTCTACCACCGCCGATCGGACCGCATAACGCTCGAGCACCCGCAAGCCGGCTGAGGTCGTGCCCCCCGGGGACGTCACCGCTGCCCTGAGTGCTTCAGGCGATTCGCCCGTCTCGGCGAGGAGACGGGCGGAACCGAGAAGGGTCGCGGTGACGAGAAGGCGGCTGACCTCCCGATCGATCCCTTCGGCCACCCCGGCTTCGACCATTGCCTCGGCGAGCAGGAACACGTACGCCGGCCCGGAGCCCGACAGGCCGGTGACGGAGTCCAGAAGCTTCTCCGGGACGCGGGCGACGACCCCGAACGACGACAGCACCGCTTCTCCCCAGGCGAAGTCGTCCTCGCTGACGGACGCGCCGCCCGCCACCGCCGAGGCCGCCGCGCCGAGGACAGCGGGCATGTTCGGCATCGCGCGGAGGACCGCCGTTCCAGCGCCGAACCATGACTCGAGGCGGTCGATGGTCACCCCCGCCATGATCGACAACACTCGCGGCACGCCGGTGGCCGCCAGCGAGCGAGCGGCCGTTTCGGCGTCATCCGGCTTCACGGCCAGCACCGCCGATTCAGCTGCCACCGGTTCGGCCACGGTCCGGATGTCGGGGTAGCGGCGTCCGATCTCCGCCCGCTTCGTCTCCAACCGCTCGACGATCACGAGGTCTCCTGGCTTGACCCACCCCGATCGGAGCAGCCCGGAGATGAGGGCGTTTCCCATCCGACCCCCTCCGACCACGACGAGGCGGGTCACCTCAGCACTCCACGAGCTCGCGGGAGGTGAGGTCGGCGTAGAGCGACCGCAGGCGACAGGCAGCCGTGGCCCAGGTGTACGACTGCGCCATCGAGGCGCCACCGGCTCCGAGCACCGCCTGACCGATAGGGTCGGTCACGATCTCGGCGACCCGGCTCGCGAACGCGTCAGCGTCGCCGGACTCGACGAGGTAGCCGCTCCGGCCTTCGGACACGAGTGTCGTGAGGCCCCCGACTGCCGCCGCCACGACCGGTACACCGCATGCCGAGGCCTCGAGGGCGACGAGACCGAAGGACTCCGACCGGGAGGGCACAAGGCAGCAGTCTGCCGCCCGGTAGTACGTCGAGAGCAGCTCATGGGGTTGCGGGGGTGTGAAGGTGACGTGCGACTCGAGACCAAGGGTCGTCACCTGGTGGTGCAACGCCGCCATCTCCTCGTCGCCATGTGGACCGCTGGGACCGCCGACGATGACCAAGCGGGCGTCGTCGACACCACCTGACCTCAGGGCAGCCAGCGCGCTGACGGCCACGTCGGCTCCCTTCAACGGCTGGATCCGCCCGACGAACAGCAGGAGCGGCCCGCTTCGGTCGTCCAGGCCGATAGCCCGCCTGGCCATCCGCCGGTCGCCCGGAGAGAAGAAGGCGTGGTCCACGCCGAGTGGGACGATCGCGATCCGATCGGGGTCGGCCCCGTACAGCTCGACGAGTTGCTGGAGCTCCACGTCGCAAGACGCGAGCAACGCGTCCGAGCAGCCGATGATCGCTGCCTCGGCCTCGGCCCGGCGAGTGCCGGCAGAGGCTTCGAGCTCCTCCGGGCTGGCGATCGCCTTCACCCGATCGAGGGTGTGGAACGTCGAGACGAGCGGGAGATCGAGCCGGTGCTTGATGGCATGGCCGGCGAGACCGGACAGCCAGTAGTTCGCATGGATGGCGCTGGCACCCTCCTCGAGCGCCCCGAAGCTCCCGCTCCCGGGCGCACGCACCCTCGGGACCTCACCGGTCATGTGGGAGATGACGCCCTCGGTGAACTCCTCGACGTGCTCGTGAAGATGCTCCTTCGGCACCGAGGCGGCCGGTCCAGCCGTCACATAATGCACCTCGAAACCCGGCTCCACGAACACGGTGTCGGGCAACTCCTCACGATCACGCCGGGTGTAGACGTCACAGGCGACGCCGGCACGTGCGAGAGCGGAGGAGAGCTCCTTCACGTAGACGTTCATGCCGCCGCTGTCACCGGTGCCCGGTTGAGCGAGCGGGGACGTGTGCAGGGAGAGCACAGCGAGCCTGCGCATCGGTACCAATCCTACTGAGCTGCCGATCCGCTACCGGCCGCCGGGTAAGGCGCCGGTGGCATACCCGGCGTCACTCTTCGTCCTCGGACGGCGGCTCGGCCGAGCCGTGCCCCGCGCTGCCACCCAGCTCGTGACGGAGTGAGCGATACACCTTGACCAGCACTTGTTTGCCGTCGTCATCGAGATCCGGCGAGGCCAGGATGTGGCTCACGAGGTCACCGTGGCCGTCGCGGTTGTCATCGAGGATGCCCGCGCGGATGTAGAGGGTCTCAGCAGAGATGGCCAGCGCCTTCGCGAGCTTCTGCAGGATCTCCGCCGACGGTTGCCGGAGCCCGCGCTCGATCTGGCTCAGGTACGGGTTCGAGATGCCGGCGATCTCCGACATCCGGCGCAGCGAAAGGCGTGCCATCTCGCGCTGGCTCCGGATGAACTCGCCGAGATCGGTCCAGCGATCGGGGATCTCCTTCAGGGTGTGCCGTCTCCTGGTTCAGGATCCGTCTCCGGCGCCGGCAATGACCCATTCTGATCGCCCAGCAACGCGTCAGCGTCGGCGGCACCGGACTTGTAGCGCTCGACGATCATCGCCTGCAGCCGGTCGATCTGCTCGTGAAGGATCCGCCGCTCAGCGGACAAGCGGACCTCGTGCTCCCCCAACTGCTCCATTACGTCCCGGAGCTCGGCATCGCCGTAACTCCCGAGGTTCGCTCCGGGCAGCGTCCCATGTTGGAACGTGGTCTCGGCGAGCTCAGGATCGATGACCGCCGCGATCTCGGCGGGCGCCAGGTCCTCGCACTCACCGAAGACATCGGACACGGCCGGGATCGCCAGCAAGGACGTGCCCTGGTGCCCGCTGCTCCAGGCGAGCGCGCCCGGGTCCACTCCCCCGCCGGCGCCTCCCGCCTGCGAGCCGGCGAGGATGCTGGGCAGATCGTCGATCAACCGCCCGTCGTCGCCCCCTGTCCCCTTCACACGCATCTCGATCTCCGCGTGGATGAGATCCAGCTGGCCCTGGACCACTCGCCGAAGGTACGAGACCAGGTCCTCGACGCGGCGGCACTCGTCGCGCCGGCTCCGGAGCTCGGCCACCGGGGCATCCCCGAGACCTTCCACGAACTCGGGGGCGAGCACGCGATCGACGTCTCGCCTCTGCAGGCTCATCGGTACCAAAATCCCGGTCCCTTCCCCGCTGCTCCAGATGCTCTGCCCCCTCCGGCGCTGGTTTCAGCGTCGCTTCGCAGCGTACCCCGTACGATATCCGGGCGCCCGCGGCAACGGCATCCCGGTGCCCCACGAACGACAAGCACGGGCCCCCTTGCGCACCCGTGCCTCAGTGCCCGGGCTGGGGGGGATGGTAGGGAGACCAGTAGCACCAGAGCACGCGCCCGATGACCGCCGAGCGCGGCACCGGCCCGAAGTGTCGGCTGTCACGGCTAGCCCCGGAGTTGTCACCCTCGACACGGACCGAGGTCCAATCGATTCCCGTCACCCGCTTCACCATGATCGCTTCGTCGTCCCCGTCCTTGAAGGCGATGATGTCCCCGACAGCGAGCTGTCGCGTCCGGAGCACGAGGATCCGGTCGCCGGGAGCGAGGACCGGCACCATGCTGACACCCTCGACCCGGAGACGGACGAGGCGGCGCTTGGCGAAGACTGCACCGGTCCCGAGCCACGACACGGCGGCCCCCACGAGGGCGACGGTGATGAGCTTGCGCAGCTGATCGCGATCCAGTTGCGCTGCCAGCCGTCGCCAGCGTGCCCACCTCGCCCCCCAGGTCGCCATCACCATCACAGGCTCCCACGCCGGGGAGGGACGCGTCGCCACGCCGGTAAGGTGAGCAGGTACCGAAGGCCACCGATCTCGACGAAGGAGTCGTGGTATGCATCTCATGTCCGGCAACTCCCGCCTGCTTGCCCTCCTCGACCGCCTGTCGCCTCCGCGCACGGCGAGCGCTCACTGCGACCTGCCTTGCGGCGTCTACGACCCTGCACAGGCCCGGATCGAGGCAGAGTCCGTGAAGGCATGCATGGACAAGTTCAACGCCTCGGACGATGCCGTCTTCCGCGAGCGCGCCGTACTCATCAAGGAGGAGCGGGCGGATCTCGTCAAGCACCACTTGTGGGTGCTGTGGACCGACTACTTCAAGCCGGAGCACTTGGAGGCCCACCCGCAGCTGCACGACCTCTTCTGGAAGGCCACGAAGGCCGCCGGCGAGGCGAAGAAGACGAACGAAGCGGCCGTCGCCCAGCGCCTGCTCGAGAACATCGGCGAGATCGACCGCATCTTCTGGGAGACGAAGAAGGTCTGAGGCTTACGGGCCCAGGCCCACGGCCCGAGCGCCCGAGAGGTGCCGAGGTTGCTGGGAGAATAGGAAGAACCTCAAGCACCTCGCCCTGGATAGGCGCTTGACAGCGAGCGCCTCATCGAGGTCAGCCGCCCGAGACCGGCGGGAGCACGGCGAGCTCATCGCTCGGGACGATGCGCTGAGCGCGGTCCGCACGTTCGCCGTTCACCCAGATCGTGCTCGTGGCGATCACGTCGCGAAGCCCGGGCCCGAACTGCACCACGACCGCTTCCAGCACGCTGCCGACGGTCTCGCCCTCGATGTCGGCTTGGCGGCATCCGGCGGCGTCACGCGCCTGCGCGAAGAAACGCACGCGCGCCATTCATCCACCGCCCTCGGCGGTCCGAGGCTGGCAGTGCTCGCACCACTGCTCCGTCGGCTCGGCTCCGAGCCGTTCGTCGGCGATGGCTCGACCGCAGGATCGGCAGCTGGCGTAGGTGCCGTCATCCAAGCGCCGCAAGGCGGCGTCGATGCCGTCGAGTCGCTTCTCGATCTGGCTCAGCGATGCGGCCTCGTCGTCGGTGTGCTCGCTCACGACTCCGACAGTATCGGTCAGGGAGACTCGACTGAGGGACCGAGTTGGGCGCGTTGGACTGCGGCCGTTTCGGCACTCTCGACCGGGCCCCGGCGGGCGGCCCGCAGGTGGGACTTGCCTGCTCGCTCGGTGAGCGCCCCCGGTCGCTCGTCTCACCACCCTCACTGCTCCCACTGGCCCCAGTGCGATCAGGAGCAACAGCACGCGGCACTACTGCTTGACTCTCCTCCAGCGGAAGCGTAGCTTTCCTTCCGGTCCGGCGGGATTGATGAGGCCGGTTTAGAATGATGAGGGGGAGCAATGAAGCATCCAATTCGGCGGCTCGTCGCGTTCGGTGGGGCTGCAGCGATGGCTGCGGCGATCACCGTGCCGCTCGCGAGCGGGACCGCCACCGCGTCGGCAAAGGTGCCGGCCGGGTTCAACAAGGCCGTGGCCGTGAAATTCATCCGGAGCGGGGACAAGATGCGTCTGGCCCGTGGTGGCGCCCATGCGACCGCCATCAAGGGCGTGTCCGCCTCCTACAGCTACAACTGGTCCGGCTACGCCGAGACCGGCGGCACATACTCCAAGGTGAGCGGCAACTGGGTCGAGCCGGTCATCACGTGCGACGTGAGTGACGCCGGCTACCAGATCGCGGCCTTCTGGGTCGGGATCGACGGCGACGGCAGCAGCACTGTCGAGCAGGACGGGACCATCGAGGAGTGCTACGGGGGCAGCTACCTCGGCGCTGCGGACTGGTGGGAGACGTTCCCGACCGACTCTGTGCAGGTCGTATACGGGGTCACTGCTGGAGACCACATCAGCGCATCGGTAGCATTCGCGCATGGTGTCTACACGATGAGCGTCAAGGACACGACGGCGTCCGCCAGCAGCTTCTCGCAGAAGCAGTACTGCGGCTTGCCGTCTTCGTGCACCAACGCCAGCGCCGAGTGGATCGGCGAGGCGCCGTGCTGCAACGGGTCCTACGAGTACGACCTCGCAAAGTGGTCGCCGCCCATCAAGTTCTCGGCGGCCAAGGTCACCGGCTCCTCAGGTTCGGGCACGATCTCGACGTACGCCGGCGGAGCTGACGAGAGCTCAATCGAAATGCTCGGCGACCAGACCGACAATCCGATCGCTGATCCGACCGCAACGAATGGGGCAGGCAACGAATTCCGGGACAAATGGCTTGGCTATAACTGAGCCAGCAGCCCTCCGGGAGGCTTGACCTCCTGGTAGTGCCGAACCGGCCGCCCGTCTGCCAGTGGCAGGGGGGCGGCCGGTGGCGCGCCCGGCACCGTTTCGCACTAGAACGGTGGGCGTGCCGATCGCAACCATCAACCCAGCCAACGGCGAGACGCTGAAGACCTTCGAGCCACACAGCGACGCCGAGATTGAAGAGCGCGTGGCGCTCGCCGAGGCGACGTTCGCCACGTGGCGGCGGACGAGCTTCGCCGAGCGGGCGGCCCTCTTGAACCGCCTGGCCGACGTGTTCGAAGCCGACCTCGAGGAGCTCGCGCGGACGATGACCCTCGAGATGGGCAAGCCAGTCGAGCAAGCTAAAGGGGAGGTGCGCAAGTGCGCAGGCGGCCTGCGGTACTTCGCCGAGCACGGCGAGGGGTTGCTCCGCCACGAGGACGTCCCGGGCACGGCAGCCAAGAAGCGGTCGTACGTCATCTACCAGCCGCTCGGCCCCGTGCTTGCCGTCATGCCGTGGAACTACCCGATGTGGCAGGTCGTGCGGTTCCTGGCGCCGGCGCTCATGCTCGGCAACGTCGGGCTGCTCAAGCACGCCTCGAACGTGCCCCAGACGGCGCTGTACCTCGAGGACGCCTGTCTCCGGGCGGGGATCCCAAAGGGCGTGTTCCAGACGCTGCTGATCGGCTCCGACAAGGTCGAGGGCGTGCTGCGGGACCGCCGCATCAAGGCGGCAACGCTCACCGGCAGCGAGGGCGCCGGGCGATCGGTCGCCTCCATCGCCGCCAGTGAGATCAAGAAGACCGTGCTCGAGCTCGGCGGTTCCGACCCGTTCATCGTGATGCCGTCCGCTGATCTCGCCCGCGCCGTCGAAGTCGGTGTCAAGGCGAGGGTGCAGAACAACGGCCAGTCCTGCATCGCCGCCAAGCGCTTCATCCTGCACGCGGATATCGCCACCGAGTACGAGGAGCGTTATGCCGAGGCGATGTCCAAGCTCGTCGTCGGCGACCCGCTCGACCCGGCGACCGACATCGGGCCGCTTGCCACGCCGAGCGGCCGGGACGAGGTCATCGAACAGGTAGCCGACGCCGTGTCGAAGGGCGCTCGGGTCCTGTGCGGCGGCGAGCCCATCGACGGTCCAGGCTGTTACTACCCGCCGACGGCCATAGCCGATCTCACTGCGGACATGCGTATGTACCGCGACGAGGTCTTCGGCCCCGTGGCGTCGATGTTCACGGTCAGCTCCATCGACGAGGCGATCGCCCTCGCCAACGACAGCGACTTCGGTCTCGGTTCCAACGCCTTCACGGAGGACCCGGCCGAGCAGCAGCGCTTCGTCGAGGAGATCGAAGCCGGCATGGTCTTCATCAACTGGATGACCACCTCCTACTACGACCTGCCCTTCGGTGGCGTGAAGCGCTCCGGGTACGGGCGCGAGCTCGCCGACCCGGGTATCAAGGAGTTCGCCGTCACCAAGAGCGTCTGGATCGACTGACCAACGGCTCCCGACGTCACTTAGTTCGCCGAGCCGCCCTCAGTCGCCCTCAGCCGTCGTCAGACCACCAACGGTGGGTGGCTATCACTTCGGCGCCGCCCATGGACCAAGCGAGTCGCTCGACGGCGTCGAGCACCTCGGTCACGACATGGCCTGCAGAGGCGACGGCCGCCACCTCGAGCAACGCTCGCTGATGGCGGTCCTGGTAGTCGACCTCTGCTATCGCCACGCGGTACCGGCTGCGGGCACCGTCCAGGATCGGGCGCAGCGTCGCCCGCTTCTCCTTCAGCGAATGCGCTGCCGGGATCCGCAGCTCCACTGACATGATTCCAACCACGATCGAGCACCGTAGGCTCGCCGACCGTGCGCGTCGAGCCGGGTCCCACGCTCATCACCGAGCGACTCACCCTCCGACGGTGGCGGGCCGAAGACCGCCGGCCGTTCGCGGCGATGAACAGCGACCCTGCCGTGATGGAATTCCCGGATCAGCTCACGGCTGAGCAGAGCGGCGCCTTCGCCGATCGTTCGGACGCCTTGTTCGATCAAGTCGGCTACGGGTTGTGGGCCGTGGAGGTTCGGGGTGCTGAGCCGTTTGTGGGCTACGTAGGCCTCCGGCCATTCTCCCAGGACGATCCAACAGCACTCCCATTCGCGCCCGGCGTCGAGATCGGGTGGCGGCTGGCATATGGGGTGTGGGGGCGCGGTTACGCACCGGAGGGGGCGCGAGCGTGCTTGGAATTCGGCTTCACGCACGTCGGCCTCGAAGAGATCGTCTCGTTCACGTCCGTCGTGAACGAGCGTTCCCAGCGTGTCATGGAGAAGATCGGACTCCACCGGGATCCCGCCGACGACTTCGATCACCCTCGACTCACCGAAGACTGCCCGCTCTTCCGCCACGTGCTTTACCGCCTCCGGCGTGACGAGTGGCAAGGCTGACCCCGTCACCCGTCCGCCAAGAAGGCCCCCACGGCCTCCCGGATCCCGACCGGGTAGACCGATGCTGAGCGGGGTCGTAACCGGCATGGACTTCAGTGAGCGGTACGGCAGTGGGCCGAGGTACCTCTACGGCGACGAACCCGACCAACGGGGCGCCGCCGACCCCGGCCGGCTGACTGCTAGGGCGAGAGCTCAGCCGCCTCGTAGCTGAGCAACCGGGCGAACCGTTCCCGTGTCTCGCCTGCGCGAGCGGGATCGATGGCGAGGTTGACGAGCTCGCCCGGATCCTCGTCCAGGTCGTACAGCTCATGCTCCTGGTCCTCGAAGGCCGAGTCCACGTCGAACCACTTCACAGACGTGCGCCCGGCAACCGAGAAATCGTCATTGGGCTTGCCACCACCGACGCCGTAGTACCTGGCGTACTTCACGTGCCCGTCGAAATAGCCCCGCAGCGCGTACCGGGTCTGACGGATGTGCGACGTGTGAGCGGCGTCCATGGCGAACATCACGTGATCACGGACCGCTGTCGACGGATCGGACAGTATCGGCAGCAAGTCGACGCCGGCCAGCCCTTCCACGTTGGACGAATCGACGCCGGCCAACGAACAGATCGTCGGGGCGAGATCGACGTGGCTGGCCAGCGAGCCCGACACCGATCCGGCAGCGGTCACGCCGGGAATCTTCACGTGGCAGGGCACGTTCATGATCTCGGAGTAGACGAACGGCCCCTTGGAGCGGAGCCCATGGCTGCCGCACATGTCGCCGTGGTCGGACGTGAAGATGACGGCAGTGTCGCCGGCTGCCCCCGAAGCCTCCAGGGCCGAGAGAACGACGCCGAGGCTCTCGTCCGCCAGGCGATGCAGCTCGGCGTAGTAGTCGAGCTGCCGCAACCAGCTCTTCTTGTCGCCAAGATCGATCGATCCCCAGACACCGTGGTCCTCCGAGTACTGCCAGGCGCGGTGGGAGGCGGGTTTTGTGGTGAGGTCGTCGCCGAAGTTCGCAGGCAGTTCCTCGAACAACTCGGGGTAGTCCCGCTCGTAGGCCGGGATGGGATCAGAGTCCTTCCACTGCGCCAGCGCCAGGAACCCCTTCGCGACCTCCACCGCCTCCGCGTTCGCCTGCTGGTAGGTCGGCTGATCCATGGGGAACCACATGACGTCGTGCGGGTTGACGAGCGCCACCGTGAGGAACCACGGAGCAGCAGCGGCGGCGTTGGCGGCAAGCCAGTGAGCGGCGTTGGCGGCGATGATCGGGTCAAAGTGGACACCGGTGCCGGCCCAGCCCATGAAGTGCCGGTCGTCGCCTGACCAGTCGGCGTAGCCGTACGCCTCCATGTCCGGGTGCGGGCCATACGACAGGTGCCATTTGCCGATGTAGGACGACCGGTAGCCGGCCCGCTCGGACAGGATGCGCCCGATCGTCGGGATGCCAGGGTCGAGCTCGGTATGCCACGGCATGATGACGTTGTCGACGACGCCGTGCCCGGGGAGGTAGCGGCCAGTCATCATCGAGGCACGCGATGGCGAGCACGGTGAGGAATGAGTCCAGTAGTTCGTGAGCTCGAGACCCTCGGCGATGATGGACTCCCGCGATGGGAGACGGAACGACGGGGGCAACCACCCTCGCTGCCGCTCCTGATCGGAGACGACGAGCAAGATGTTGCGCAGAGGGCTCGCTACGCTCACGAGGGGCGAGGGTAGTCGTGGCCGCCGCCCGCGTGCCCGACGGTACGCCGGCGACCGGGTGGTCACACCCCGGCGCCCTAGGGGATAACTTCTCACCAGACGTGACGAGCTACTTCACCCCTTCAGGCTCACAGCTGTGCGGCCCTCTCGGTCGACGGCTGTGGCGCGCCGCGGCCGCAGCGTGTTGCGCGCTCGCCCTCGGGGCCTGCTCGACGGCGGCGGCGGTCGGCACCAGCTCGACGAGCGATCCAGCCGGAACGACGGCTCCCACCACGGTGGCGGGCTCCTCGACCACTCCAGCCACTCCAGCCACTCCAGCCGCTCCGACCATTCCGACCACTCCGACCACTCCGACCATTCCGACCACTCCGACCACGACGATGGCCACGCCGACGACCGCTCCCCCGCCGCCAGGCGACGTGGCATCGCCGGCGCTCATCACGACGCCGAACGAGAACCTGCCGGATCCCTTCATTTTGAAGGTGCCAGGCGGCTACGAGCTGTACGCCAGTCAGACGGGCTTGTACGGGCCGACCATCCCGACGGCGTTCTCCACGACGATCTACCACTGGCCTGCGGCGCATGCCGCCATCCCGGTGCTCCCGGCCTGGGCCACCTTCGGCTTCACCTGGGCACCCGACGTCCGGCATCTCGACGGCAGGTACGTCATGTACTTCGACTCGCTCGTTCAGCCGTCGGTGTACTTCGATCGGTCGGGGTCGGGTTTCTCGCAGTACGCGCAGTGCATCGGGGTGGCCACCTCCTCGGCACCCGGAGGACCGTTCGTCGGCCAATCGCGACCGCTGATCTGCGATCTGGGGTCGCACGGCGCGATCGATCCGAGGACGTTCCTCGCGCCGGACGGCCGGCTGTACCTGGACTGGAAGTCCGACAACAACGCAGCGAACCCGGCGCCGTTCTCCCCGACGAACCTGTACGCCCAGCCGCTGTCGCCGAGTGGGCTGTCGCTCACCGGGCCGGCGCATCTGCTGCTCTCGGCGGACGCCCCGTGGCAGGAGGGGATCATCGAAGCACCCGACATGGTGCAGGTTCGAGGGAGGTACCGGCTGTTCTACTCGGGGTCGTGGTTCAACGGACCTCGTTACGGCATCGGCGTCGCCAGTTGCGTCGGGCCGACCGGGCCGTGCACGGACCGGTCGCTGGCAGGGCCCTGGATCGGCACGAACGACCAAGGCTCGGGGCCGGGCGAGGAGTCGATCCTCGAGGACCCGAGTGGGCAGTGGTGGATGGCATACTCGCCCTGGTACTTCGGCTATCTCGGCGGGACGAACCGGCCGGTGGCGATGGCGCCGCTCGGCTTTGGGGCTGACGGGCCGTACGTAGCCAAACCGCCCGCTCGGACGGGCGCAACCTGACGCGTTAAGGAGTCGGATGGATCCCGAGGCCACGGCGCCAACCGAGCACGAGGAAGTCGGGTCGATCTGGAGGCGAGGCTCCGGGCTGCAAGCGATCGTCGCCATCCACTCCAAGGCGCTCGGGCCCGCCCTCGGCGGCACCCGCTTTCGCCCGTACTCGACATTCGGCGAGGCGATGGGCGACGTGCTCCGCCTCTCGAAGGCGATGAGTTACAAGGCTGCGATGGCAGGCCTCGACTTCGGCGGGGGGAAGGCGGTGATCATCGGCGACCCCGCAGTGACCAAGACCGAGGCGTTACTGATCGACTACGCCCGTTTCCTCGACACCTTCGAGGGGCGCTACCTCACCGCCGAGGATGTCGGGACGTCACAGGCGGACATGGATCTGCTCGGTGAGCACACCGAGTTCGTCACCGGCCGATCGGCGTCGTCAGGTGGCTCCGGCGACCCGAGCCCGCTCACGGCCTACGGCGTCGTGCGGGCGATGGAGGCTGCGGCGCAAGCGTTGTGGGGATCACCGAGCCTGGCGGGCCGTCACGTGGCCATCAACGGTGTGGGCAAAGTGGGGCGCACGCTCGCTGTCCTGTGCTCCGAGCGAGGCGCCCGCCTGTCGACCGCCGATGTGTCCAGCGCCGCCATCGCCCGCGTCCGGCTCGACGTCGGGACGGAGGTCGCCGTCGTCGAGCCGGACGCCATCCATCGGGTCGATTGCGACCTCTATGCCCCCTGCGCGCTGGGCGGAGGGCTGAACGGGGAGACGGTGCCGGAGCTCGCGTGCGAGGCGGTATGCGGCGCCGCCAACAACCAGCTCGAGACGCCGGCTGTCGAGGTGGCGCTCCAGTCCCGGGGCATCACGTACGTGCCGGACTATGTCGCCAACGCCGGCGGGATCATCAACATCGCCTACGAGCGAGGCGGCTACGACCCCGATGCCGCCCGCGAGCACGTCGGGCGCATCTTCGACACGACGTCCCGGCTGTTCGAGGAGTCCGCACGCTCCGGCGAGCTGCTCGGCGTCATCGCCGACCGGCTGGCGGAGGCCCGTATCGCAGGGGCAGCCCGGCCGTAGGCCGAGCGCGGCCTGAGTGTGACGTTGTCGGGATCCGGTGTGGCGAGGCCCGGTACCGGACCGGCAGCAAGGCCCAGGCCTGTCTCTTCCTTCCCGACGGCTAGGCGCTGATCTGCAGACGCGAAGCGTCCTCGTCCTCGTCAGCCCACTGCGACGCAGCCCAACCGGTGTCGTACCAGCCCGTGATGACCAGCATGAAGAGAGCGAACTGCAAGATGTGCACGCTCGTGCACCAGATGCAGATCTTGTGCACTGCCAGCAGCTCCACGCCCACGAGGTACAGCACCATCCCCATGCCGGCCACCGAGGCGACAAGCCGGAGCCGGGCCAACCACAACGATGCCGACCGCCACATCACCGGGAGGTTGATGACGCACATCAACAGGAAGAACGCGGCGCCGAAGAGGGCGACGGGCAGGCCGAAGATGTCGGAATAACCGCTCCTCAACACCGCCCCGCAGTCGATCAGGGTGCTGCCACCGACGCCGCTCAGCGGGCAGACGCTGGGAGCCCCCGTCGGGCTCGCGTAGTGGCTGTAGGTCAGGTAGGTCGCGACACCGAGACCGAGCACCGACACGACGAGGGCCGCGATCGGCCGCCACCGGGTCATGCCGTCGGCAGCTCCGCCTGGGCCTGCTTGATCAGCGACGTGCCGCAGACGTTGCCGGGCTCGTCGTGGGTCATGTCACAGATCGCCGCCGTGTATACGTTCGCCGAGCCCAGGATTGCCTGACCGGTTCCGGTGCTCGGGAGCTGGAAGGTGGCGATGATCTGATCCCAGGTCATGGGGTTCTTCCAGGAGGTGGTACCCGGGTTGATCAAGCCGGCACTGTACAACGCGCCCGACGACACGAACAGGCCGCCCCAGTCCATGAACGGGATCCACCCTTCAGTGGCGTTCGCCGATGCGTCCTGCGGGAAGTATTTCTCGGTGTCGTAGGTGGTCATCAAGGCCGCCTGCGCTTTGGTGGCCGACTGGAGCGGCTTGTACCCGACGGCACACTGCCCGGAGCTGAGCGCCCCAGCGCAGACGTTGGACTCGAATTCGATGGGATCGAACGCGACGTACGGGCTCGTGTAGTGAGCCTTGGCGAATGAGAGCGTGCGGGTGTTCGCGTACACGTCGTACGGCGACGATCCGACGATCTGCAGGCCGGTGAACGTGCCGAACCGGCTGAGCGCGATCGTGAGTGGCCATCTCGCCGCGGCACAGTAGGGGCAGTACTCGGCGCCCTCGTACACAAGGACCGGCTTGCCCGGGTCGGTGATGGGTTTCTGACCAGGCGTGGCGGCGAAGACACCTGAAGGCGACACCTGTCCGCCACCGAGGCCTGCCGCCTGGAACTGGGCAGCCGTAAGGCCCGTCAGGGCCTTCACCACGTTGGCCGGAGCAGGCTTGGCAAGAATGGGTGAACCGGCCGCGGTGGTGGCAGATCCTCCCAGCAGCGAGATGAGGACGATCACGACGACGGCGAGCGCCACGAACACTCCGCCGAACAACCCCGCCATCGCCGCCGTGCTGCGCTTGACCGGGCCGCCCTTGCGTTGGTCGGCACGCCTCTGCGAAGGACGCCCCCCACCCTTGGCCGGGCGGCGCTTGCCCGAGGGCTTCGGCTGGGCCAGCCGCTCGCGCGCCCGCTGGTCTGCAGAGAGCTGTTCGGAACCATCGGCCTCGGCGGACGACCCATCGGTCGCCTTCGCGCCTGGACTCGGCCGTACCACTGCCGGCGCACCCGACCGGCGCGTGGCCGCAGAACGGTTCCCGGTCCCAGGTGGCCGGCGATTACCGCTGCCGGACCGGCGGGCACTCCCACTATTCGCCATCTTGGTGGTGATCCCTTCGTGCTGGTATGTCTCGCCTCGTAGACCTGAGGCCTCGCGCAGACTCGCTCTACGCGAGGCTACAGCCCACGAGCTTTACGGGACACGTCGCCTACGTGCCTAGGTGGCAAGCCGATGACCAGGTCACCGGCTATGGTCCTCGGCTTGGTGGCCGGGTTGACGCGGAGGTTCGGCAGGTGGACGAACCGCTCGCGCCGGACACGGTGGGCCGCTGTGGCCGCTGTCCTGTGCGCCGCCGCGGCCGACGCCGCAGTCGCGTCCACGTCCCGGCCATTCACGTGGCCAGCCGACATTACGACCGCCTTGGGCCTCGTCGGCGTGGTGCTCGCCGGCCTCACGAGGCTGTGGGTCGCCCGGCAGGCCACTGCGCCAGTGCCGCCGCCGGTGCCTCCGGGCGATGTCCCGGCGTCCGGCGGTGCCGGCGGGCTGCTGCACCCGGATCGCCGGACCATCGTCCTGTGGATCACGGTCACTCTGGCGGTGGTGGCATTCGAGCTCTTCAACTACGCATCGAGCCCGCGGAGCACCCATCCGACCCTCAGTTCGATCCTGAACGTGCTCACTGGGCATGAGGTCCTCCGCGGGCTTCTGTTCGCGACATGGCTCGGAGCCGGTTGGTGGATCTGGGGTCGCTCGTGAAGACGCTGAACTGGGCGATCTGGGCCGCGTTGGCGGTCGCGGTGGTCGGCAGTGAGCTCGCCGGGCGGTTGCGCCTCGCCGGGCTCGCTTCCCTCGAGAGGTTGCTTGGACGGGGGCGGGCCACGGTGGTTGGCAGGGCGGCGATGGTCATCCTCTGGGCCTGGCTGGGCTGGCATGTGTTCGCCCGTTGAGCTGTGACACGAAGGCCGGTCAGTCGACGGGCCGGCCGGTCAGCGTGACCGAGGTGGAATGGCTCCCGCCAGCGGTGTCCACCCACGTGATCGTCACGGTCTTGCCGGGCCGATCGTGTGAGAAGAGCTGGCCGAGCACCGTCGGGCTCGTCACTGCGTGCCCGTTGACAGCGGTGATGACATCCCCCTCCCGCAGCCCGACGGCTCCGGCGGGCGACCCGGGGAGGACGCCGGCGACGTAGGCCCCTGAGCTGGTGCCGGGCTTCGGGAAGCTGTTACCGAACACACCGGTCGAGCCGGTCTTGGCCTGGCTTATCGTCACGACCTCCACGCCGATGAAGCCGGTGTCGATCAACACCACGGTGCTGGCCTTGCCCTGCTGGATCTGCTGGGCGATCGACAGTGCCTCGTTGATCGGGATCGAGAAACCGATATCGGTTGCCGCCTGCGACGAGCTCCCAGCGGCAGCCGCGGTGTTCATCCCGATCACCCGACCGCTCGCGTCGACAAGGGGACCGCCGGAGTTGCCCGGGTTGATTGGCGCGTCCGTCTGGATCAAGCCGCTCAGGTTCTCCGTCAGCGTCCCACCCGCGTCGCTGGCCTGGATGGACCGGTTGAGCGCCGAGACGATACCCGTGGTCACGGTCGGAGCGCCCTGAAGGGCCAGGGCGTTTCCGATCGCAACGACCGGATCGCCGATCTGCAGGGTCGACGAGTTCCCGACCGCCACCGTGGGCAGACCCGAAGCACCGACGAGCTGGACGAGCGCAACATCTTGGGTCTTGTCGGTCCCGAGCACGCGCACGCTGTAGGTCCTGCCCTTGCCGCCGATCTGGGCCGTGATCTCGGTCCCGCAAGCGACCACGTGATTGTTGGTGAGGACCTCGCCGCTCGCCGTGAGAATCATGCCGGTGCCGGCGGCCTCCTCACCCTGGCTGCTCAGGCAAGCGCTATCGCTGGCGCCCAGCACGGACTTGATGTCCACGACGGCCGGGTCGACCTTCGCAGCGATGGCCGCGACATTCAGCTTGCCGCTCGTGCCGGGACTCACCGACTTCGACGGGCCGGGAATAGTCTGGGACGCCGTCTGGGTCGAAGTACTGGTCCCGGACTTCCCGAGCAGTTCGACGCCGGCTGCGCCGGCGCCGATGAGCAGGATTGCCGCCGTGGCGCCCAGGAGAACCTTCCGGACCCCGTGCTTAGGGGATCCTGGCTCCCCTTCGCCGCCTTCCGGGAACAAGTAGCCGCCGCCGGCGGGGGGCTGACCGCCGAATGGGGGCTGACCTCCGTTGGGCGGCTGGCCGGCGTAGGGACCGGGGCCAGGGCCCTGCCCGCCGCCGTAGGGACCGGCGCCGTAGCCCTGCTGGCCGGTGTAGGGACCCGGGCCGTAGCCCTGTTGGCCGGTGTTGGGACCGGGGCCAGGGCCTGGCTGGCCGCCGTAGGGAGCGGCGCCGTAGCCCTGTTGGCCGCCAGGGCCTGGCTGGCCGCCGTAGGGAGCGGCGCCGTAGGGCGGCTGCGCCGGCATCTCGTGCGGCTCAACACTCCCAGCCGATGACGCCGGCCATCCTGGCTGCCGTGGCCATCCCTGCGGTGATGATCCGGGACGGGCCTGCTCGGACGGTGCCCACGCGTCGCCAACCGGTGGCGTCGCGCCGGTCGGCGTAGGGACTGGACCCCAGCCGATGGGGGTCGACGAGACCGGGGCGCTGTCAGCCTCGCTGGCTGCGCCGAACGCCGACGGCGAGGCATCCTCCGAGCCCTCGGAGGCACCGGGCGTATCGAATTCGTTCTCCATCGATCATGACTCCTGTTGGCGTCTCAGGACGCTCACCGTGTGACTGATTTGCTGATGGCACCAGCATGGCCCCACTGCCTGAGAGATCTCTGAGAACAACCTATGGAGTTGTGGTGAGTCTCTGTGCGCCTCGGGCGATTCGGTCCGGCACGGCTGCCAGCGCCGGGCGCCACCGTCAGCCTCGCCGGGCGCCACCGTCAGCCTCGCCGGGCGCCACCGTCAGCCTCGCCGGGCGATCCCGAAACGCGACCGGCGAACAGGCTGGTCGGCCGCTGGCGGCGCCACAGCTGCCTCGGCGGCACCGTCGCCGGTGAAGCCGAGCATCGCCGCTTCGTCGGGCCAGATTAGGTCGGCGAGCTCCGAGACGAGCGCACCCAGCTCGAGCTTGGTCGCGGCGTACTGCTCGACCGTCCCGCCGTATGGATCGGCGACGTCGTCGCTGGACGACGCGCCCAGGAGCTCCGCCGGATCTCGCTCCGCGTGCGCGCGAGCAATCCAATTCTCCACCGGTTCTCCCCGGTTCCTCCATCCGACCATCGTGCCGCGCCGAACGAGTTCCTTGAGCGTGAACGTGCGCGGCCACGCCGACGGGACCCTGACGGCGATTTCACGCAAATGCTCCCGTTCCATCGTCAGCACGAGGTCGGAGGCGTCGATGAGCTCCGCGGTCACCTGGCGGCTCCTCCGAGGGCTCAAGTCGACCCCGAGCTCGGCCATCAAGTCCACGATCTCGGTGGGGCACGCCTGACCACCCTCCAGCAACCCGGCCGACGAGACCGACGCCTGCGCAAGCCGCTCCCCGATGCGCTCGCGCATCAGCGCTTCAGCCATCGGTGACCGGCAGATGTTGGCCGTGCAAACGAAGAGGATTTCGATCGGCGCAGCGTAGCCAACGGCGACAAGCTCGCCCTTCGCTGTCTCCCGGGGATCCCGAGAAACTGGCTTCGCAGGAGCGAAGCACCGACCACGTACACCACTCGAGCAGCACCGGCATACGCTCGGCAGCGTGACCGACCACTCGATCGAACGTCTCAGGGCAACAGCAAGGGCGCGCTCACGACCGCTCCCACGAGTCCTGAGTAAGGGCTCGACGCAGTGAGCGAACGACATCTGCTGCTCCAGCTGTCCGACCTTCACATCCTCCCGACCGGTCGGCTGCACTCGCTCGGGGATCCGGTCGAGCACCTCGACCGAGCGATCGATCTCATCAAGACCTCGTCGAGCCGGCCGGAGGCGGTCCTCCTCACGGGTGACCTCACCGATGCCGGCGACCCCGCCGCCTACCGCATGCTGCGTGAGCGCATCGACGGGCTCTGCGCTGCCACCGGGGCTGCCGCTGTTTTCGTACCCGGCAACCACGACGAGCGCAGTGCGTTTCGGACCCACCTGCTCGGAGCGCCGGAGGACGTAGGTCATGAGAGCCCCATCGATCAGGTGCACTGGTTCGGGGACCTGCGCGTCATCTCGCTCGATTCGGTCATCCCGGGTGAGGACGCCGGCTCCCTCTCAGAGGCGCAACTGGAGTGGTTGGCGAGCGAGCTCGCGTCCGTGGCCCCGGACGGCACGGTCATAGCCCTTCACCACCCTCCGATCCACTCGCCGATCAGCACGATGGACAGAATCGGGCTTTCCGACCCCGGCGGCCTCGCACGTGTCCTTGACGGTTCCGACGTCCGGCTCATCGTCGCCGGCCACAACCACCATGCGAGTGCCGGCATGCTCGGGCCCGTCCCGGTGTGGGTGAGCCCTGCTCTCTCCTACCGATCGGACGCCATGGACGAGAGCAGATACGTGGGGCTCACCGGAAGCGCGTTCACACGGATCGACGTGATCGACGGGTCGCCGCTCGTCACCGTCGTCCCGGTCGCGCCACTCTGAGAGTCGCCGGAAACAGCACCACCGGGACCGACGCAAGAGGACCTGCCGCGTCTCCTAGGCCGGCTCGACAGTACGGCTGTAGTGTGCCCGCCAAGGACGGCTGCAGCAGAGGGAGACGCCGTGGCAGACGATGCAGCAGTGCTAACCCCGTCGAGGCCGTCACTCCTCCGAGGTCTCTGGAGTCGCCAGCTGGAGCACTACCCGGACAACGGGCGCCGAACGATGTACCTCGGGATCGTCGTCTTGGCTTCGATCATCCTCTACTACGAGCTGTACATCGGCGGGGCCGTCGCCACACAGATCATCTACCACTACGGGATGACGTTCCGGTACTTCGTGTTCATCTCGGTCGTCGGCAACGCCATCGGCGCGTTCGCGTCGCTCGCGGCCGGTCTCGCCGACCGCTGGGGCCGCGCCAACCTCGTGGCATACGGCCTTCTCGTGACCGGGGCCCTGATCGCCTTCGGCCTCCCGAACGCGTCCAGCAAGCTCACGTACCTGATCCTGTTCGCGTTCGTGAGCTTCGTCGAAGGCGTGGTCCTCGTGGCGACTCCCGCGCTGATCCGGGATTTCTCGCCGCAGTTGGGCAGGGCGGCGGCGATGGGTTTCTGGACGCTCGGACCTGTCATCGGCAGCCTCGTCGTCACCGAGGTCTCGAGCCACACCCTCGCCAGCCATCCGGATTGGCAGTTCCAGTTCCGCCTCTGTGGCGTCGTCGGGCTCGCCGTCTTCGTGATCGCCGTCGTCGGACTCCGCGAGCTCTCGCCCAAACTCCGCGACCAGTTGATGGTCAGCCTGCACGACCGGGTGCTCATCGAGGCACGGGCAGCCGGCCTCGACCTGGAGAAAGCGCTCAAAGGTCACTGGCGGCAGATGCTGCGATTCGACATCGTCGGGCCGGCGTTCGCGATCAGCGTGTTCTTGATGTTCTATTACATCGCGGTGGGTTTCTTCGTCGTGTACTTCGCGACGACGTTCGGGTACTCCGAGGCCCGAGCCAACAGCCTCGCCAACTGGTACTGGATCGCGAACGCCATCGCGTTGGTCACCGCTGGGCTGGTCTCGGACTACATCAAGGTGCGCAAGCCGTTCATGATCGCCGGCGGGCTGGTGAGTGCCGTCGGCGTCGCCATGTTCGCCACGCGGGCGACGCAACCGGGCACGAGCTACTACACCTTTGCGTGGCTGCTCGTCCTCAGCGCCGCCGGCGGCGGCCTGGCGTACTGCGGCTGGATGGCGAGCTTCACCGAGACGGTCGAGAAGCACAACCCCGCCGCCACAGCCACCGGCCTCGCCGTGTGGGGCTGGACCATCCGCATGATCGTGACCGTCTCGCTCGTCGCCCTCACCTTCGTCGTCAGCGCGACCAACGTGCTCGTGGACAACGGGCCGACGGTGCAAGCGATCGCCACCAAATACAAGGCCCAGGTCGCCACCCTCCAGCTGATCGACGCGAAGACGCTTGCGGCATTGAATGCCAACCCCAACGACGTCGCCGCCCAGAACCAGGCCGCCAGCGAGCTCTCGAAGGTGTCGCTCCCGATCGTCCAGCACCTTGCCACGCTGAAGGCGCAAGACCCGTCGGAGGTCCAGACGCTGCAGGCGATCGACCGGCCGACGCAGACGCTGCTCCTCCAGAACGCTTCGAACACCGCCGCGATAACCAAGGCACTGACCGAGATCGAGGCGAAGTTCGGCATCTCCTCCGGTCCCGCCACGACGCGGCTGTTGGCTGCCTCGAAGCTCGGGACGGCGAACCTCAAGCTGCTGTACAACTACGGCGACCAGGCCAACGCGGCCGCTACTCGCTTGTTGGCGGTCCAACAAGTGCCGAAGTCCGACCTCGCCTACCTGCAGGCGCACGGCACTCCCGTGCAGCAGGCACAGAAGAACTCACCGCGCCAGTGGCAGCACTGGTGGTGGATCTGCTTCGGCGGCCAGCTCGTGTTCCTGCCGTTCGTGTTCCTCCTGACGGGGCGCTGGAGCCCCCGCAAGGCACGCGAGGACGCCGAGGCTCACGAGGCCGAGGTCCAGCGGCAGCTGGCGGCGCTGGCAGCCGAACACGCCTTGACCTGACGGAGCCTGGATGGCCGAGGCGCAGCTCAGGCGATCCGGTAGGTCTGCACCGCGTGGGCGAGCACGCGACCATCGGGGTCGGCGCCGGTGATCTCGGTGAAGATCAGCTCGCGCACCCGCCGGAGCACACGAGCGTGGCACAATATGTCTGCCCCGCCTGCGCCTGCCACGAACTGCACCGTCAACGAAATCGTGGCCGCTCGGATGCCGCGATCGAAGTCGTGGTTGGAGAACGCCGCCAGCCCCCCGGCGGTGTCGAGCGCCGACGAGACCACTCCGCCGTGGTAGTTGCGGCCGTCGTTGGTCAGCTCGTGGCGCCAAGACAGCCGCATCGTCACCTCGTCCGGTTCGTAGCGCTCCACGACCATGCCGAGCCAGCTCACGTACGGAGTCGAGACGAAGAGATCGGGCATGGCCCGCCGGCGCCGAAGCTGCTCCGATTCACCGAGCGGTGCCGCAGCTCCGGCTGGCTCCGCCGACGACATCGTTACGGTAGGACCGCAGCCGCCTCAGTGGCGGCCAACGCCGCAGCCGCCTCGGCGTAGGTCATCCATCGGCCTTCGTCGAAGTCGTACAGCTTGCACTGGCGGGAACTGGCGACGAAATCCCTGAACCGCAGCGGTCCCTCGCGCACGGTCCCAGGGAACGCCGCCTCGATCGCGGCAGCCGCCGCCTCGAGGTTGTACATGGGGATCCGCATGTCGACGTGGTGAGGGACGTGCACCATGATCCAGTGCAGGAAGAAGTTGGCCCCTCGCGGCGCCCGGAGGATCGTGGTCCCCTGCATCTGCGCCTTGAACTTCGTCCATTCGGCCCGCTTCCACCAGCGGATGGACGGGTGCACGTGATGCACGTGCACGAACGATCCGATGATGTACGAGAAACCCAAGAACGGGAGCACCAGTACCCGCACGACCAGCCAGACCGTCCCGCCGACCGTGCCTGTCTCCGCCGCACCCAGCCAGCCAAGGCCCGCAGTCACCGCCAGGATGAAACCCAGCACCACGAACCGGTCTCGCCGGATCCGCTTCGCGAAGCGGGCGGGCGGCTTGCCCACCGCCATTTTCGTCCACCACACGCGATGCAGGTAGTACAGGCCGGCGCCGGCCCACGACCACTCCACGCGATGGAGCAGGCGACCCCAAGACGACATCGCCCGGAACTCCTCGGGCGTGACCGGGTGCCACACGAAGTCGGCACCCTGGCGGACCGTGTAGGCGTGGTGGACGCGGTTGTGCCCGAGCACCCAGCCCTCGTAGACGTGCCAGCTGGGCAGGAACGACACGTGCCCGACGACCGTGTTCATCCGCTTGGACTTGAAGAGAGCGCCGTGGGCAGCGTCGTGACCGACGATGAACAGCGATGACACCAGGAGCGACGCAGCCACATCGAGTGCCAGCGCAGCGAAGACATTGGAGACGAAGATGAGCGCAGTGACGAGGCCGAGGTACATAGCGACATCCCGAGCGAAGTACGACATGCCCTTCCAGGTCGGGTTGTCGTAGACCGAGGCGGGAAGGACGTCGAGAACGGGCTTCAGCGAGCCGCGCTTGACGCCGGAACCTGCCTCGGCATCCTCGTCTGCTGCGTCGCCACCAGCATCAGAGGATTGGGGACGCTCCTGAACGGACATCGAGCTAACTTACGGTGCCGTAACTAGTTGTTGCAGCCCGACCGTCCACGGCATTTCGAGCGATCATCGACCGCCAGCCTACTCCTTGGTAGGGACCCGTGCATGCGCAACCTTGCGGGCGGTTTTCGGAGCCGGCCATCCACCCTCGTACGTGGCAGCGAAACAGTCGAGCGCTTCATCCACTGCCGCCTGATC